>Ga0255103_1000169_pt1 | contig 19284 bp, 18 predicted proteins | sample Law_Cont_RepB_0h_FD_188450 | JGI IMG/M metagenome (GOLD analysis project Ga0255103, IMG submission 188450) | Freshwater microbial communities from St. Lawrence River, New York, United States - Law_Cont_RepB_0h | ecosystem: Environmental > Aquatic > Freshwater > River | place: USA: New York...
CAGGGATCGCCGGGACGGCGGTCGCGGGAGCCTTGGGCGCCGGCGCGGCGGTGGGCGCAGGGGCGGCTTCGCCCTTCTTGCCGATGGCGCAGATGGGAGCGCCGACGGGCAGCTGCTGGCCGGCCGTGGCGTAGATCTTGAGGATCGTGCCCGGCACCGTGCAGGAAAGCTCCATCGTCGCCTTGTCGGTCTCGACTTCGGCCAGGATGTCGCCGAAGGCCACCACTTGGCCTTCCTTGATGTTCCATTTCACCAAAGTCCCCACCGACATCGTGTCGGAGAGCTTCGGCATATCGATAATTTCAGCCATCGGAGTTGAAGGGTAAGGGGTGCGGGGGTCAGGCGAGGACCTTGAGGGCTTCGCGGACGACGCGGTTCACGTCGGGGAGCTGCTGGTCTTCCATGCGCTTGCAGTAGATCTGCGGGGCGTCGATGGAGGACACGCGGTGGATCGGGGCGTCGAGTTCGTCGAACGCGCGCGACTGGATGAGGTAGGCCACCTGGGCGTCGACGCCGCAGAAGGGCTTGTTCTCTTCGACGAGCAGGGCGCGGTGCGTCTTGCGGACGGAGGCGAGGATGGTCTCCTCGTCGAGCGGGCGGATCGAGCGGAGGTCGACGACCTCGACGCTGACGCCGTGTTCCTGTTCGAGGATCTCGGCGGCCTTGAGGCTCGTGATCACGGCGCGGCCGTGGGCCACGATCGTGAGGTCGGTGCCCGTGCGCTTCACGTCGGCCAGGCCGAGCGGCACGATGTAGTCTTCGTCGGGCACTTCGCCCTTATCGTTATAAAGGATGGTGTTCTCCATCACGTAGACCGGGTCGTTGTCGCGGATGGCCGCCTTGAGCAGGCCCTTGGCGTCGTACGGGGTGGCCGGGCAGACGACCTTGATGCCGGGGTGCGAGGCGAGGATGGCCTCGGGCGTGTGGGAGTGGGTGGCGCCGACGTTGGTGCCGCCGTTGGCCGGACCGCGGATGACGATCGGGCAGTTGATGAGGCCGCCGGACATGTAGCGGATGTTGCCGGCGTTGTTCACGATCTGGTCGAACGCGACGTACGAGAAGGACCAGAACATCAGTTCCATCACCGGGCGGATGCCGAGCATCGAAGCGCCGATGCCGAGGCCGATGAAGCCCGCTTCGGAGATCGGGGTGTCGACGATGCGTTTCGGTCCGAACTCCTTGAGGAGGCCCTCGGTCACCTTGTAGGCGCCGTTGAACTGGGCGACTTCTTCGCCCATGATGACGACCTTGTCGTCGCGCTTGAGTTCTTCGCGCATCGCGGCGCGGAGCGCTTCGCGGTAGGAAATGACGGCCATGACGGTAAGTGCGAAGAGGGATTATTCGAAGATGATGGTGCCGCGGCTGGTCGTATCCGGCCCGCGGTTGTCTTCTTCCCAGTAGATGTGCTTGGTGATGTCGGCGACGGTGGGGTCCGGCGACTCGTCGGCGAAGACGGCGGCCTTGTCGGCTTCGGCCATCGCGGCGTCGTTGATCTTCTGGGAAAGCTCGGGGGTGAGGACCTTCTCGCGCAGGAGCTCCTGCTCGAAGGCGAGGACCGGGTCCTTCTTCTCGCGGTATTCCTTGATCTCTTCCTTGTCGCGGTAGGTCTTGTCCGGGTCGGCCATCGAGTGGCCGAAGTAACGGTAGGTGAAGATCTCGAGGACCGTCGGCTTGGATTCTTCGTGGGCGCGCTTGAGGGCGATCGCGGTCTTGGCGCGGACTTCGTAGACGTCGTGGCCGTTGATGACGTCCCAAGCCATGCCGTAGCCTTCGGCGCGCTTCGCGAGGCAGCCCGGGTGGGCGGTGGAGCGCTCCTGGGAGGTGCCCATGGAGTAGCCGTTGTTCTCGACGACGAAGATCATCGGCAGGTCCCAGAGGGCCGCCAGGTTGTAGGCTTCATGGACCGCGCCTTGGTTGACGGCGCCGTCGCCCATGTAAGCGAGGCAGCTGCCCTTGAGGCCCATGTATTTCACGGCGTAGGCGAGGCCGGTGCCGAGCGGAGCCTGGCCGCCGACGATGCCGTGGCCGCCCCAGTAGTTCTTGTCGGGGGCGAAATAATGCATCGAGCCGCCTTTGCCCTGGGAGCAACCGGTGACGCGGCCGGTCAGTTCGGCCATGCACTCGTTCATGCCCATGCCGACCATCAGGCCGTGGCCGTGGTCGCGGTAGCCGGTGATGATGTGGTCGTGCTTGCCCAGGAGGGAGATCGTCCCGGCGGCGACGGCCTCCTGGCCGACGTAGAGGTGGAGGAAGCCGCCGATCTTACCCTGCTGGTAGATGCGGATGCAGCGCTGCTCGAAATGGCGGATACGGGCCATTTTCGTGTAAAGGGCGATTTTCTCGGCCTTAGACATGGAGGCGTTGACCGGATCCTTGGCATACTCAGAAGGGCCGGCGGGGCGCTTCAGGGATTCGGGGTGGGTAAGGACAGCGGGCTTGGCCACGGTAGTTCGTTTGGCTCGATTGGAGGGGTCTGGCGAGGAAGGTCAAGCGTCCCCTCCCTTCGGCTCAATTTGCCTTGACCCGACTTGCAGGGGGCCTCCCCTTTGCCCTATCCTTTGAGTCCTCTCTTAGGCTCCCCCTTTATCTATGGAAGAAACCCACGAGGCTTCGGCCCGCGAATTCACCGTCCAAAACCGCATGGGGATCCACACCCGTCCGGCCGCCCAGATCGTCCGGCTGGCCAACCGCTACCCGGACTGCGAAATCACCGTCTCTAAAGACGATGAGTCGGTGAACGGCAAAAGCATCATGGGCCTCATGATGCTGGCGGCCGGGCAGGGCTCGAAGCTGCGTTTTTCGGTCCGCGGCAAGGATACCGCCGCCCTCTTGGGCGAGATGGAAGCCCTTTTTGCCCGTAAGTTCGACGAATCCTAAGTCCCCATGAACGCGCTCCTCGCCTCCCTTCTGTTGCTCGCCGTCGGCGAGCCCGTGCCCCCGCCCCCGGTGCCGGATGCCGAGGTGGTGCGCTATTTGAAGCCAGCCGAGTTGGCGGAATGGCACAACTCCATGCGTATCAATGCTTTGGGAGAAGGGCGTATCAAGGCAGGACAGAGCATTCTTACGACCAACGCTGCCGCCGTGGCTAGTGGCCCGAAGATCGGCAGTCTTTCCGAGACCCCCGAGCAGATCAAGGTTCGCGCCCAGAAGATTATCGATGAGGGCACCGCGCAGGTGCGCCAGGTCGCCCCCTCCTTGGCCCGTTTGCGCCTGGCCGCCGCCCAGCGGGTCGCCGAGAAGACCAAGCCGGTCGAATACGCCGCGGAACTCGCCGGCACCGCTCCGGCCGTCGCCCTCGACGCCGCCGTCGGCCGTCTGCACAAGCAGGCTGTCGATCTCGGTTACACTTCCGCTCACCTCATCGGCTCTTTGCGCGTGAGCTCCGCCGGACTGGAACGCCCCGCCGATCTTACCGCCGACCTGCGCGCCGCCTGGTCGCGTCGCGTCGGCGTCACTTTGGCCGCCGTCCCGGCCGAAGGTTATGCCTACGTGCCCGCCGTCGCTCCGGCTGCGCCCGCTTTGTCCAAGGAACTCAAGCCGGCCAGCGCGCCCAAGCAGTTCGCCGTGCTGTGGGCCGAGCAGTACGCCCTGACCGCCGACGGTTCGCAGGCGTTGCTCTTCCTGCGTCTCGCCGACGCCCATTCTTTCCAGCTCGTCGCTTCCGAGGTCGTGTTCGTCGACCTGCGCGCCGCGACCACGCCGGCCGTCTGCGCCTTCGTCCTCCGCGACGAACGCAGTTTCGTCCCGCGCCTCACGTTGGGCGGCACTCCGTGGGTCTTCGGTTTCGAACGTGACAGCCAGCCCATCGGTTCGGCCCTGCTCGCGCATCTCTGCCTGGCGCAGACCAAGCTTTCCGTCGCGGCCGACGCCTATGTGGCGATCGTCGCCGGCGGTGGTCCGGCCGGCGGCGTCGTGGGCGCCAAGTGGCGCGCGATCGTGGCCGAAGCGCCCGCCGGAGCCTTGGCTTTCCAGGTGGAAGGCGTGCCCGTCGGAGGCACCGCGGTGCCGGTCGGTCTCCTCACCGTCCGCGTCGGCGCGCCCGTCGCGAAGTGATCAGGCCTGCTTGCGCGCCGCCTTCATCTCGGCGGTCGTCACGCGCTTGAGCTTCTTCACCTTCGCCGCCGTGAGCAGCTGGTGCGCACGCGTCATCCGGTCGATGAAGAGCACGCCTTGGCAATGGTCATGCTCGTGCTGCACGCAGCGCGCGAGCAGGCCGGCGCATTCGAGGACATGCGGGGCGCCGTCGACGTCGCGGTAGCGCACGATCGCGCGCTCCACGCGCTCGACGTCGCCGGTGACGCCGGGGAAAGAGAGGCAGCCTTCGGTGTAGGTGTCGGGCTCGCCCGGGGGCACGGTGACGGTCGCGTTGGCGAGCAGCATCGGCATGATGTCCGCCGGCTGGCGTTCTTTGCCGTCGAGCACCGGCGCGAAATCCTCGTCATGCACGTCCATCACGAAAAGCTGCAGCGAGAGGCCGACCTGCGGCGCGGCCAGGCCGATGCCTTTGGCGGCTTTCATCGCGCGCAGCATCGCGTCGCCGAGGGTGCGCAGCGGCGGGCCGAACTCGCGCACGGGTTCGCCCACCGCCCGGAGGACCGGGTCGCCATACGGGCGGATGGTGAATTCGGCCATGCTTGCTGGTTACCTTTTCGCGCGGGCGGGGAAAGCGAAAACGCTCACTTGTCGGCGCCGTAGTCGCCTTTTTCGCAACGGCGGACGAACGTCTCGGCGCGTTTGCGCAGGCCGTTCCATTTCGCGCGCAGGGCCTGCGTCTCGTCGGGCGTCACGCGCCGGTCGGCGATCGCGTCGGCCACGTCGGCGATGAGCAGGCCGAACTCGCGGACGAGCGTATTGGCGGCCTGGTCGAGGGCGCCGGCGGCGGGCTCCGTCTCGACCGGCGTGAACTGACCGCCGGCCTTCTCCGCCAGCCAGTCGAGGATGCGCGTGTCGCCGGTGAGCACGATCAGCTGGGCGGTGCGGTGGAGCGGATTCGGCTGGCCGCTGCCTTGGTCCGCCGGCTCGCGCCATTTATAGAGCATGGAAGGCGAGACCCCGAGGGACTTCGCGACCTGTCCGTGGACCTGCGCCTGATCGCCCGGCCGGTCTTCGCCGGCCTTGCGCAAAGCGTCCTCGAGCACGTGGTGGGCTTCTTTGACCCGGCTTCGGCGGGGGGCGGCGGGTTTCTTAGGCATGCGGCAGGATAGGGCGGCCGGACGCCGTTCGGCAAGCGAGACACGGGGCCTTATAACCGCGCCGCGGCTTTGTAACCGGTGCGTTCGGAAAAGATTGGAAAGGCCGCCGGCCCGGGGCATCTTGGCGCCATGAACGCAGCCGAAGTCTCCTTGCTCCTGCCCATCAGCCTGCTGGTGGCCGGCTTAGTCCTGATCGCCGCCGAGTTCTTCCTGCCGACCGTGTTCCTCGGTTTCGTCGGCGCGGCCGTCTCGTTCGTCGGCATCTACCTTTCCGCCGAAGCCGGAGCCCTCACCTGCGGCCTCTTCTGCCTGGCCTTCGTCGTGGTCCTCGCGCTGGAGTTCTTCGCCTTTCGCCGGATCTTGCCGCAGACCGGCATCGGACGCGCGATGATCAACGTCAGCAGCAACGACGGCGCCGCCGTCCCCGCCGCCGCGGGTTACGCCGTGTACGTCGGCAAGACCGGCAAGGCCGTCACCGTGCTCGCGCCCTCCGGCACCGCCGAGGTCGACGGCGCCCTGCTCGAGGCCTTCTCGCTCGACGGTTTCGTCGAACGCGGCGCCTCGGTCGTCGTCGTCGAAGCCGGCGCCGGCCGCGTCACCGTGCGTCGCTCCCGCTGAACCCTTTTCCCCGCTTATCACCATGGATATCCCTAACGTCGTCATCTGGGTCGCCGCCGGCGCCCTGCTCCTGCTCGTCCTCTTCCTGCTCACCTTCCTGGCCGTCTGGGTTCGCGCGCGCCTCGCCGGCGCCGAGGTAGGCATCTTCGATCTCGTGGGCATGCGCCTGCGCGGCGTGCCTTACAGCGTGATCGTCGACGCCAAGATCGCCGCCACCAAGGCCGGCCTCTCGGTCGACGTCGAGAAGATCGACGCCCACTACCTCGCCGGCGGCAACATCGTCCAGACCGTGCAGGCGCTCATCGCCGCGCAGAAGGCCGGCCTGCATCTCGACTGGAACCGCGCCTGCGCGATCGATATCGCGACCCGCGGCACCAACAAATCCGTGCTCGAGGCCGTCCTCACTTCCGTCAGCCCGAAGGTCATCGACTGCCCGAATCCTTCCAGCGGCCGCACCACCATCGACGCCGTGGCCAAGGACGGCATCCAGGTGAAGGTGAAGGCCCGCGTGACCGTGCGCACCAATCTCGACCGCTTCGTCGGCGGCGCGCAGGAAGAGACCATCATCGCCCGCGTCGGCGAAGGCATCGTGACGACCATCGGCTCCTCCGAGAGCTACAAGTTCGTCCTCGAGAACCCCGACCGCATCTCCAAGACCGTGCTCGAGCGCGGCCTGGACGCCAACACCGCCTACGAGATCATGTCGATCGACATCGCGGACGTGGACGTCGGGGAGAACATCGGCGCCACCCTCCAGGAAGCGCAGGCCAACGCCAACAAGAACATGGCGCAGGCGCAGGCGGAAATCCGTCGCGCCGCCGCCGTCGCCCTCGAACAGGAGATGCGCGCCCGCGTCGAAGAGATGCGCGCCCGCGTCGTCGAGGCCGAAGCCCAGATCCCGCAGGCCCTCGCCGAGGCCCTGCGTTCGGGCCGCATGGGCTACCTTGATTTCCAGCGTCTCGAGAACCTCCGCTCCGACACCGAGATGCGCAAGGGCATCGCCGGTGACGGTCCCGCGCCCGGCGCCAAGGCCTGACCATGGAAGGCGCGGCCATCTTCAAGCTGCTCCTAGCCGCCGGCGGTTTCGCCGTGTGGGCCTATCAGCAGGTGCGCGCGAAGGCCGAGCAACCGACGCCCACGGCCATGGCCGCGCCGCCACCCCTCCCGCGGCGCGCGCGCAAGCCGCGGCCCGCCGTTCCGAAGAGCGCGGCGAAGCCGGCCGAAGAGCCCGCCGAGGGTCCCGTGCGTCCGGCGGCCGCGCCCCATCTCGACGCGTCCTCCCTCGTGGTCACGCGTCCGGCCCGCGCGCTTTCGCGCACGCAGTTCCGCGGCGCGGCCGCGCTGCGTCAGGCGATCGTCGCCCGCGAAGTGCTCGGTCCGCCCCTCTGCCTCCGCCCGCCGCGGTTCTGATCAGCGGCGCGGCGCGAAGAGCCGCGCGAGCAGGTAAGGCAGCGCGCAGCACAGCACGATGCCGGCGCCCGACGGCACCGCCGGCAGGTAATACGAAAGATACAGGCCCGACACGCCGCCTGCCAGCGCGCACGCGACGCCCCAGGCCATGACCTGCGGGACCGTGCGGCCGAGCAGGACGCCCGTCGCCGCCGGGATGACGAACAGGGCCGTGGTCAGGAGGGCGCCGACGAGCCGCACGCAGGACACCGCGCCGAGCGCGACGAGCGCGAGCAGGACCATGCGCATGAGGCCGGGACGGGCGCCGAGCAGCGACGCGTATTCTTCGTCGAACGAAGCCAGCTCCAGCTCCTTGTGCAGGACGCGCAGGCCGAAGAGCACGCCGACCGCGGTCAGCGCGATCACCCAGAGGTCGGCCGCGCCGACCGCCACCACGCTGCCGAAGAGCAGGCCGGCGAAGTCGCGCCATGAGTTCGCCTGCTGCATGAGCGCGACGCCCGCGGCGAACATCACCGAAAGCATCACGCCGATGGCGCTGTCCTCGCTGGCGCCTTTGCGCGACGCGAGCCAGGCCGCGCCGCCGGCCGTGAGCAAGGCGGCCGCGAGCGCGCCGAGGTAGGGCGAGAAACCGAGGAGCATGGCCCCGACCACGCCGGGCAGGATGGAGTGGGTGAGGGCGGTGCTCACGAACGCCATGCGGCGCAGCACGACGTACGCGCCGAGGCAGGCGCACGTGACGCCGCCGAGGGCGACGGCGAGGAGCGCCCGCACGAAGAAGGGTTCCGACAGCGGCTCGAGCAGGAGGTCAAGCATGGCGGTGGTCGTGGCCCGAGCAGGCGTGCTTCGTGAGCACGGCGCCGCCGCGCAGTTCGAGGATGCGGTCGAAGCGCGCGAGGTCGGCCGGATCGTGCGTCGCCATCAGGACCGTGAACGCGTGGCCCTGGTCGAAGAGGAAGCGCTCGATGATCTCGCGGCTCGCCGCGTCGAGCGCGGCGTAGGGCTCATCGAGCAGCAGCACTTCGGCGCCTTGCACGAAGGCGCGGGCGATGAGCGCGCGCTGCAGCTGGCCGCCGGAAAGCGCGTGCACCGGTCGGTCGGCCAGTGCCGTCAGGCCCAGCTGCGCGAGGGCCTGGTCGACGGCGGCTTCGCCGTGGCGGCATTCCTCGAACCATCCGTGGTGCGCGTACGTCCCCATCTGCACCAGCCGGCGGAGGAGGAGCGGAAAACCTTCCGTCAGCTGGGGGCGTTGCGAGAGATAGGCGATCCGGCTGCGACCCAACGCGGGCGGCGCGCCGGCGACGAGGACTTCGCCGGCTTGCGGCGGGACGAGTCCGGCGAGGACGCGGAGGAGCGTGGATTTGCCGGAGCCGTTGGGGCCGATCAGCGCCGTGCGGCAGCCGCAGGGGATGGAGAAGTCCGCCGCCTGGAAAGCTGCCGGGCCATCGATCCGGGCGCCGGCCGCCAGGCCGCGGGCGACGACGGCTTCACCGGAACAGTCCTTCTTCTCCGGGCGGGCGTACGGGAGCGTGGGCAGGAGCGCGAAGGCGGCGTCGCCGACCTGGCGACCCAAACGTGGCCAGAAGGGGCTCATCGGGAGGACAGGGCCTCGTGCAGGCGGCGGCCGTTGAGGAGCATCATGCCGGTCCAACTGTCGCCTGGGCGTCCAGCCGGTTCAAGGTATTCGAAGGAAAGGCTCAGCGGGGGAGGGAGGCCGGCGTCTTCGGCCAGACGTTGGGCGAAGGCGTCGCTTTGGCCGGCGTCGGTGACGATGACCCGGATTCCTTCTCGGCGAATCAAGGCGAGCAGCTCCGAGAAATGCCGGGCCGAAGGGTCGGCGGACTCGGCGGAACTGCTCGCGAGGATCGTGCGGGCGATCCGCAGCCCGTAACTTTGGGCGAAGTGGCTGAGGTTGGCGTGCTGGGTCACGAGGCTGCGGCGTCCGGCCGGCAGGGTGGAGAAGAGCCGGCGTAATGCTTCATCGACCTGTTCAACCTCCTTAACATATTGATGGTAAGACGCTTCCGAATTTTCAGCCCCGATCAGTGCGCCCAACCGCGTGGCGAGGACCCGCGTCATCTTCTTGACCTCCGCCGGGTCCGTCCAGGCGTGGGGGTCGGAGCCATGGGCGTGGCCATCGTGGGCCGGCTTACGTTCATCGAAGAGCCAGAGGAGTTGGGCCGTGCGATCGTGTGACTTCGCCCAGGCCTCCAGCCAAGGTTCAAGCGTCGGGCTCATCCCGACGATCAGTTGGGCTCGGCGCAGGTCGCGGGCGTTCCGGGCGCTGAGTTGGTATCCGTGGGTTTCACTGTGGGACGGGACAAGATTGACGAGTTCAACTCGTTTATTTCCAAGGACTTGAACCCAGTCTGCGATGATCGTAAAACTTGAGACCACCAACGGTTTGGCCGGCTCGGAGGCAGCGTTCACCGCGACGGCGAAGCTGAAGAAGCCGAGGATGGAGAGGAGGCGACGCACGCAAAGAATGATGATTCAGGAACGGCGCTTAGACGCAAGATATTTGCAATAAACTATTGTTCCCGAAGGGTGTCTTTTTGCGTTTGCCACCCGCTTGGGCCAAAGACACATTTCCCCTCCCCATGCCCCAAGTACGTGCTGTTTTTGCCAGCCTAATAGCGTTCTGCTTGTCCGTCTCCGGTCTCCTCGCCCAGGCGGGGAAGGCCGATGCGACCTCGGGTAAAAGCGCCGTCAACGTCCGCTCGATTCACTTCGACCCGGTCAAGCTCGGCGGTCAGCAGAATCCGTGGATCCGTACGCAGGTCGAGCTCCATGCCAATTTCAACCCCGCCGCCGTCGCGGCCGCCGGCGAAACCGAAGCCGGCCCGAAGAAGCCGATCAACAAGACCTGGGTCGACAAAGTGAAGGTCACCTTGACCCTGATTTTCAAGCCGATCGGCACCACGACCGCCGCCGAGTTCGCCTATTATCGCTCGTCCGCGACGGTGCTCACCATGGAAGTGAACACCGATCGCTCCGTCTATTTCTACCTCCCCGGCGACATCATCAAGCGCGACCGTCTCAAGATGCAGCCCGACTTCTACTACGTCCAGGTCGACGTCGGCGGCACCGAGCAGCCCCTCTTCACCGAAGCCGGTCGCCCGGTCCCGGACATGGCCAACGCGATGCACAAGATGTTCATCGACAAGAAGGCCTTCGACGTCGCCCGTTCCGAAGCCGACCGCGCCGTCAACGCCAACAACGGCATGCTCCGCCCCCACTACCTCGTCCCCGCCGCTTTCTACGACAGTCTGCCGCAAGGTTCGCCTCAGCCGGAGTTCATCCGGGAAGACGCCTCCGCGCGCTAATCCTCCCAACCCTTTTCCCGTATGAGCCAGAAGAAGGCCACCATCGTCAATCTTGCCGCGTCTAACGTCTCGGTCTCGCAGTTCTCCGCCGCTTCCGGCACCCTCGTCCTCGAGCAGTTCTACGTCGAAGAGATCGCCCCCGGTCTGACCGGTGACGACGAGTGGTTGAACGCGGCGATCGCCGCGCTCGCCAACCTGGTGAACCAGAATGACCTCAAGGGCCGCGTCACCGTCATCGCCCCGGCCTTCCTGCTGCTCCAGAAACCCCTCAAGGTGGCGCAGGTCGAGAAGGCCAAGCAGGCCCAGATCGTCGCCTTCGAGGCCCAGAACGCGATTCCTTACCCGCTCAACGAAGTCATCTGGGACAGCCAGCTGATGGCCTCCGACGGCGTCGAAGCCGAAGTCCTGCTTTTCGCCCTGCGCACCGAGGTCGCCACGCGCATCGCCAATCTCGTCACTTCGACGGGTCTCCGCCCGATGTCCATCCAGGCCGCCCCGCTGCTCGACAGCCAGGCGTTCCGGCTCGGCGGCGGTTCGTCCGCCGAAGAAGTCCTCATCGTCAACGTCGGCGCTCGTTCGACCACGCTGAGTTTCGTCGGTCCGGGCGGCGTCAACATCCAGACCGCCACCAACATGGGCGGCAACCTGCTCACCCAGGGCGTCTCCGACAACACCGGCCAGCCTTTCGCGACCTCCGAAGCCATCAAGGTCGGCTACTTCTCCGGCGTGCTCCAGCTCGCCGAAACCGATCCGCAGGTCGCCGTCCTGCAGGCGAATGCGCAGACCTTCATCCGCCGCCTCGCGCAGGATATCAATCGCCGCCTCATCAACGTCCGCCGTGGCGCCAATGGTCGCCAGCCCGCCCGCATCCTCGTGACCGGCCGCGGTTCGCAGGTCCCCGGCCTTTCGGAGCAGCTCTGCGAGACCCTCCGTCTCCAGGTCGAACTCTTCGATCCCTCCGCCGTCATCACGCCGGGCGAAAGCATCACCTCCGAGCAGCTCCAGCGCGCCAAGTATCAGATCACCGAGGTCATCGGCGAAGCCGCGCGCCTCGTCCTGACCCAGCCCATCGGCGTCAACCTGATCCCGCGCGACATCGCCTCCCAGCAGGCGTTCGACGCGCGCAAGCCGCGTCTCCTCGCCGCCGCGGCCCTCGCCGCCGCCGCCCCGTTCTGCGTCTGGCTCGCCCTGGCCTCCTCCGAAGGCTGGAACAAGCAGCAGATCGCCGAAGTGGCCGCCCGCCAGGGCGAACTGACCGCCCGTCGCTCGGCCATCGAAGAGTCCCGCAAGCAGGCCCTCGAGCTCGCCGCCAAGTGCAAGGAGCTCGAATTCGTCGTCCTCAACCGTTCGAACTGGCCGGCCTTCCTCGGCGACCTCCAGGCCCGCGTCGGTTCCTGCAAGAACACCTGGATCGAGGAGATGCACGTCAAGTATGACACCCAGCCGGCCGCGCCCGCGCCGGAAGGCCAGCCGCCGCTGCCGCCCGTGGTCGTCACCAAGGTCATCCTCACGGTCCGCTTCCTTTTCTCCGACGTTCCCTTCGACGTGAAGCAGTATCGTTCCGCTTCGGAAAAGGCGCATATCGGCCGGCTCCTCGAAGCGGTGCGCAAGTCGCCTTACGTGAGCGCCGTCCCTGAGAACGAGATCAGCGTGACGGAGCAGAACACCATCCGTAGTCCGAAGGCCACCATCACCCTCGTCATCCATAAGGAAAAGGCCCTCTAAGTTCATGAACCGTTTCAAGAAGAACCTCGGCTTCAACCTCGGACTCATCCTCCTCGGCGCGGCTTTCCTCGCCGGCCTGGCCATGGCTTACCTCGCTTACAGCGGCGGTGACGAGACCTCCCGCGCGCTGCGCAGCAGCACCACCGTCGAAGCCGGCCTCCTCAACGGACACGCCTTCGCCCCGGGCGAAGCGCTCGTCTCCCTCAACGAAGACAACGTCAAGGCCGCCCAGAGCGACGTCGCCGACCTCGCCGCCCACCGCGAGAAGCTGAACGCGCTCATCGCCGGCAACGCCGAGATGGCCATCCGCGGCAAGGCTTCGGCCAACTCCGCCGAACTCAGCGCCTTGCTCCGTGAGTCGGTCGACGGCTGGCGCAAGCTGGCGTCCGACCAAGGCGTGAAATTCTCGCCTAACGAACCCACCGCCTTCGGTTTCCATCGCTACATCCATAACCAAGGGACTTCCCCGAAGCGCGACTTCCAGAAGGTCGACCAGCAGCGCCTCATCATCGATTTCCTCGTCCGTCAGCTCATCGAATCCCGCCCCGTCGGTTCGCCCCTGCTGATCGAGTCCGTCGACCGCGAGCCCGTCGAGACCTACATCGTCATCCCGGAAGGCCGCCCCGGCGCCGGCACGTTCGGTCCGGACAGCGAAGCTCCTCGCAATGAGACCGACGAGTTCGCCCCGGCGCGCACGTTCGCCCGCAACGGCCTCGTCGAGACCCTTTCGTTCCGCGTGCGCTTCGTCGGCTACACCCCGACCCTGCGTACTTTCGTGAACAAGATCCGCAATTCCGGCCGTCCGCTCGCCGTGACCACCATCGACGTGGGCACGACGACCAAGGAGATCGAGAAGTTGCTCTCCGCGCCCGTCGCGCTCGTCCCGGCCGCCGGCGCGGCCGCCGGACCGAGCCCCGTCGTGGTCGGCACGCCGGCCCTTTCGTTCTTCGATCAGGCTCCCGCCGCTGCGGCGACCGGCCCCGGCGCCGCCGCCTCCACCGAAGACAAGCGTGTCCAGGTCGTGCAGCGCAAGCTTTCGACCTTCGTGGTCCAGGTCGACTACCTCTCCATCCCCGCAGAAAAGCCCGCCGCCGGGGTCGAAGGCGAACCTAAGAAATAAAGCATCCCGGACATGAACTCCCGCAAGGATATCCTTCTCGTCGCGCTCGGCGCGCTCCTGTTCGCCGGCGGTGTCGCCGTCTATCTTAATCCGGGCTGGATCGCTCCGCCGGTGCCCGATGAAGATGGCAAGACCGCCGTCCTCACCAAGCTCCGCCAGGCGCCTCCCGCCGGCGCCGCTTATCCGACCGTCGCCCGCGCCTCTCTCGAAGACAACGTCAAGGATTGGCTGAGCCCCGAAGAAGACGACGAGAACTGGGATTACGACCTCTTCACCACCATCGACGTCGTCTGGGATCCGACGATCAAGGAATACGTCCCGCGCAGCCGCAAGGCCGACGTGCTGCCTCCCTTCGGCGTGGAGCTCGTCTCGGTCGGCTACCCGATCTACACCTACATGCTCAGCACTTCTTCGCTCCCTCCGGGCAAGAAGGAAGAAGACCGCCTGTTCTCGCTCAAGAACGTGAAGACCAATCGTTACCTCGACGATTGTAAGCTGAACAAGCCCATCCCTGACGCCCCTAATCTGACCCTCAAGGCCTACCGGGTGGTCAAAGGCAAGGATGCGGACGGCTTCCCGTTCGCGCGTAACATCCTCACGGTCGACGACCGCCAATTCGGCCAGGTCCTCGAAATCGATGACGAGAAGCCCTACGAGTTCAAAGGGCGCGTCGACATCGTCCTGCGCTCCCCCGAAGATCCGGCCTGGAGCCTGACCCTGCACGCGGCTGGGGATAAGTTTGTCCTCAACGGAGCCTCCTTCGTGGTCAAAGGCATTGACTTGACGAACAAGAGCGTGAGTTTTGAGAAGACCATCGCCCTCAACCCCAAGAGGCCGAAAAAGCTCACGTTCGACCAGCAGACGCTCGTCGTCCCGGCGCCTCCGCCCCCCGCGCCCAAGAACAAGCCCGCCGCCCCGGCGCCCAAGGCCTCTACCCCTTCCATCAAGTAATTTTCAAAGCACCCCACTCATGAAAAATATCCACCGTTCGCAGCTCGCTTGGGCCGCTTTCGCCCTCGCCCTCGCCGCCGGCACCCTCGTCGCGCAGGATGGGGACGCCGCCTCGCGCAAGCCGCTGCTCCTCGCCGAAGCCTTGAAGGCCCGCGATGAAGGCAATCTCCAGGTCGCCAAGCAGAAGTTCGAGGCGATCCTCGCGATCGACCCGAAGGACATGGGAGCCAACGAAGGCCTGACCTCCGTCAACGCCGCCTTGGCCGAAGCCACCACTTCCAAGCAGTCCGCCGACGCCAAGGCCGCTGCTCCGACCGACGGTGCTCCGGCTGCCCCGGCCGCCGTCGTCGCGCCCGCCGCCAGCGGCGCCCTCGACGAAGTCGCCACGGCCCACCAGAACCGCTTTGAAGAAGTCACCCGCGCCATCGAAGCCGCCAAGGCCAAGGTCGCCGCCGGCGACCTCAAGCGCGCCCAGGAAATCCTCGACGGCGCCAACGGCGCCATCGCTGCCATCCCGACCGCCGCCGCCCAGAAGCTGCGCGATACCATCGCCCTCGCCAAGCAGGAGATCGCCGTCCGCCGCGACGCCGGCAGCGCCTCCGTCGCCCAGGAAGAGGTGAAGCGCCTCGCCAAGGACAACGCCGCCACCCTCTCCAAGCAGGACGATGCGATCGACGCCGCCGAGAAGCTGCTCCGCAAGGGCACCGCTGAATCGGTCGACAAGGCCATCTCCGACCTCGAGGCCGTCGACCGCGCCCTCGGTTCCGAGAGCCTCTCCAACAAGGACCTCAAGGAACGCATCAAGGCGACCAAGGGTTCGGCCCTCGCCCGTCGCGCCCTCATCGCCATCGACGCCCGCGACATGACTCGGGCCACCTCCCTCGTCGCCGATTACGCGAAGCTGAAGGGCGAGGACGATCCTGCCGTGCTCCGCCTCCAGAAGGAACTCGCCGCCAAGCGCAACGACCCGACCTTCCGCAACATCGACGAGCTCTCCCCCGGCGTCCGCGTCAAGGACGACAAGGTCACCGAACTCCTCGTCAAGGGCCGCGCCCGTTACCTCTACGGCGACTACCAGGGCGCCCTCGACGCCTACCGCGAAGTCCTGCAGTACCAGCCGAACAACTCGGAATCCAAGGCCTACCAGATCCGCATCCGCCAGATGCTGTCCGAAGGCTCCGGCCAGTGGAACCGTGGCGTGACCAAGGGCAAGCTCCTCGAGCTCCTCGACGAAAGCTGGAAGCTCCCGGAAGTCTTCAACCGCGAGAACACCAAGATCGCCGACGTCGGCAACGACCCGGTCACCGAGAAGATGAAGACGATTCGCCTGCCCGAAGGTTTCATCGCCCGCGACGAACCCCTCGACCGCGCCCTCACCAAGCTCTCGAGCCTTTCGCAGACCTACGATAAGGACCAGAAGGGCGTGAACATCGTCCCCGTCACCGACGGCGGCGAAAGCCCCACCGTCAACCTGCAGCTCCGCGACGTCACGGTCTTCCAGGCCCTCGACTACCTCTGCAAACGCGTCGGCTACAGCTTCTCCGTCAGCCCGTCGGGCATCGTCGAAGTCCGTAAGGACGCCGGCGACGGCCTGCTGGACACCCAGTTCTTCGAACTCACCCAGGCAGCCGTCGTCAAGATGACCGGTCAGGGTCTCAACACCACCGCCCCGGGCGGCGCGGCGGCCAATCCCTTCGGTGGTGCCGGTGGCGCGGCTGGTCCTACGGACGGCAACCCTCAGGAAATGGCGATCAAGAGCTTCCTCACCCGCTCGGGCGTTCCGTTCGAGCCCCCGGCGACCCTCTCGTTCGACGGTACCCGCCTCATCGTCACGCAGAGCCCGAAGAACCTGGACCGCGTGAAGAACATCATCCGTCGTTACTCCGACATCAAGCAGGTCCACATCGAAGCTAAGTTCATCGAAGTCGAGCAGAAGGCGCTCAACGAACTCGGAGTTAATTGGACGCTCGCCCCGACCACAGGCGGCAACGGCAACGTCAACGCCGCCAGCAACCTGCGCTCGATCAACCGCGTGTTCGCCTCCAACAACTCCGCCCCGAAGAACCTGACCATCAACAGTCAGATCACCAGTGGCGGCGTCACGACGAACAATCTCCAGACCTTCCCGAACGTCGCCCCGGTCTTCCCGGGAGGCATGAACCTCGGCAACCAGGCCAACACCTACTCCGGCGTTGTCAGCGTGCTCGGCCAAGAGACCTTGTCCGTCGCCATCCGCGCCATCGAAGAAAGTGCCGGCAGTGACCTGATGTCCTCCCCGAGCCTGACCGTCCTCGACGGTAAGACGGCCGTCATCAAGGTGGCCCAGCTGCTCCGCTATCCTCAGGCCTACGGTGACATCCAGTCCAACGTCGGCCAAGGCGGCGGCGGCGGTGCCCTCGGCGCCACCAGCACCTCCGTCGCGATCACGGCCGGTACGCCCCAGGACTTCACCGTCCAGGAAGTCGGCGTGACCCTCGAAGTCACCCCGACCGTCGCGGCTGATGACTCCATCGCCCTCAACCTCAAGCCGAAGGTCACCGAGTTCGAAGGCTTCGTCGAATACGGCGGTACGTCCGTCGCCTTGACCGGCGGCGTCACGGTCACCGTCCCCTCCGGCTTCTTCCAGCCGATCTTCAGCACGCGCGAAGTCACGACCGACGTCACCGTCTTCGACGGCGCCACGGTCGTCATCGGCGGCCTGACCCGCGAAGAAGTGAAGACCGTCGACGACAAGGTCCCGGTCCTCGGTAACCTGCCTCTCATCGGCGCGGCTTTCCGCTCCAGCGGTAAGAGCGTCCAGAAGCGCAGCCTGATGGTGTTCGTCACCGCGAACCTCGTCTCGCCGGGCGGCGCCACCCTCCGCAGCACCCATCCGGGCATGCGCGCGGGCGCGACCTTCTCGAATCCGACGCTCATCTCTCCGGCCGGCGCCGTCTACCGCGAGCCGATCGAAGCCGCGAACCCGACCGAGCCTACTCCGGTCGTCACCGAGCCGGCCAAGTAAGCCGAACGTTCAAGTTCGCTCCGACAGGCCCGCCGCATGGCGGGCCTGCTTTTTTCTCGATGCTCCCGATGGGCGGAGCGACAATCCTCCCATGCGCTGGCTGCTCATCGACGGGTTCAATCTGGTCTTCCGCAGTCACTTCGCGATGGAGCGCTCCAACCTCCGCCGGCAATCCGACCAGTTCCCCACGGGCGCGTTGCACGGCTGGATGAAGGCCCTCCTGGACCTTCGGGAAGGGGAGCAGCCGGACCGTTGCGCTGTCTTCTTCGACCTGGGAGGATCTGACCGTCACCTGGAAGTTCTGCCGGAGTATAAGGCCCAGCGCGACGAGACCCCGGAGGACATCGTCCGGCAGTTGCCGGAGATCAAGCGGCTCACGGCGCTGCTCGGCTTCCAGGTCTTCGAGCGACGCGGCGTCGAGGCCGACGACCTGATCGCGACCGCCGTCCGCATCCTCTCCGCGTCCGGCGACGCCTGCGTGATCGTCAGCGCCGACAAGGATTTCGGCCAGTGCGTCGGCGGTCCCGTCATTCAGCTCGCCCCGCCGCCCACCGCCAACCCCGCGCTCGGCTGGCGTCGCCTCGACCCCGCCGCCGTGACCGAGAAATTCGGCGTCCCGCCGCAACGCATCGCGGACTACCTCGCGCTCGTGGGGGATGCTTCGGATAATATTCCCGGACTCAAAGGCGTCGGCCCCAAGACCGCGGTCAAGTGGTTGACCGAATACGGTGACCTCGAGGGGGTCCTCGCCGCCGGCGACACGCTGCAGCCCGAGCGCTTCCGCGAGCAAGTCAAGGCGGAGGCCGATCGCATCCGCAGCAATCTCCGCCTCGTCACCTTCCGCACTGATTTCGAATTCGAACCTGGCTCGCCCGTCGCGGAAGACATCACCGGCGTCGAAGCTTTCCTTGCTGAGATGGAGATGCATTCGACGTTGCGTAGGTATCAGACGAAGCACGGTCGCGCATCGACGACACCGGCCGAGGCGCCGAAGGCGGATCCGGCGCCGAAGCCCAAGGCCAAGCCCGCCGCGGACGCGCAGCAGGGCGAGCTGTTCTAGCCAACAAAAAGGCCCGCCGGTGAGGGCGGGCCTGATGGCGAAGACTAAGCGAGAGGCTTAGTTCTTCTTCTCGGCCTTCTTCTCGAGCTTCGGAGCCTCGACGGCGACCGGAGCGGCGGCGGCCTGCTGCTGCTGGGCGGCGGCCATGATCTGATTCACTTCTTCCTGGTTGAGCAGGATGACGAACTTCGATTCGAGGATCTCGACTTCGTAATTGTGGGTGATCGAGTAGCCGACGCTCTCGAGCATCTCCTTGTTGCCCTTCTCGAGGAGCTCGCGGGTCTGGTCGAGCTGGGTCTGGATGCGGGACTTGTCTTCATCCTTCTCGGCGCGCTTGAGGAGCTCGGTGAGCTGGAGGAAGGCGTCGCGGCGGGCCTGGAGGACCTTGGCGAACTGGTCGAACTGGACGACGAGGTCGAAGCCGCGGATCTCGGCGGTCTGCAGGAGGCGACGGTCGCCACGGACGACGACTTGCTCTTCCTTGAAGTTCTTGTCGGTGCGGGCCTTGGTCAGCTCTTCTTCCGAGACGACGGCGAGGAGGCGGAGGCCGGTGTTGACGAAGGTCGACTGGCGGTTGGCGATGGCCGGGACGTTGAAGCCCCAGACCTTGGCGAAGACGGCGTCCTTCTCGTTGAAGTCCTTGAGTTCGGCTTCGGCGACCTTGGTGAGCGCGTCGCGCTCGACGGTGGTGAGGGCGACCTGGATGCGCTGCTGGAGCTGCTGGAGGCGGCCGAAGTGCTGGCCGAGGGTCTGCAGTTCCTGCTGGAAGCGGGCGAGGGAGGCCTGGTTGGAGATCGTCAGGACGACGCGGGCGAGGTTCTGGCCGAGCGGCAGGATCTCGATGACGGGGCCCTTCGGGGCTTCGGCCGGCGCGGCGGGGG
>Ga0255103_1000173_pt1 | contig 19082 bp, 12 predicted proteins | sample Law_Cont_RepB_0h_FD_188450 | JGI IMG/M metagenome (GOLD analysis project Ga0255103, IMG submission 188450) | Freshwater microbial communities from St. Lawrence River, New York, United States - Law_Cont_RepB_0h | ecosystem: Environmental > Aquatic > Freshwater > River | place: USA: New York...
CGCAGGTCAGCGAGTTGTCCAAGCCAGCAAGAGGAAAGGATAACCTCCCCGTTGCGGGTCAGTTCTTCGGCCGGCGATTCAGCGTGTAATACGCGTCCGCATGGTCGAGCATCTCGCCGGTCGCCGCGCGCAGACCGTCCGCATGGAGCTCGTGGATGTGGAGTTCCCGTAGGCCGTCGACCTTGAGGCGTACGCTGAGTCCGTCCGAGGCGACCAGCGCGGAGACGATGCCGTTCGTGGCGGACTGGATCTCGTCGCTGCCGTACGCGCCGGAATAAAAGAGCGTGTAGTTGGTCATGCGGTACGAGGCGACGTCCCCGGCGCGCGCGACGTCGACGGGCTTGGTGAAGGTTAGCTCGAAGCCGTCCGGCCTGGCCCGCATCTCCTTGATGGCGAAGGGCACGATGCCGTTGTAACGGAGGCGCTGCAGTCCGTAGGCCTTCGTCCCCAGCGACGACCAGCCACGGCTGCTCATGCCGACCATGAGCGAGCCGTCCGGCGCGAAGCTGAGGCGCACGATGCCGGAGGCGAAGCCGCCGACGAACGGGAAGCAGGCGCCCTGGTACTCGCCCTCGACCTTCTCCATGAAGACGCGGCTGATCTTGGCGTCGGTGAACTCGGCGACGAACATCTGGCCGTCGAACGGGCCGAACCTGCCGCCGGCCGCGCAGGTGGCGAGGTCGGTGCCGCTGCGCCCCATCTTGTTGTACGGCATCCAGACCGCCGGGGGACGCATCTCCGGCAAGGCCTTCAAGGCTTCCGGATAAGGACGGTTCGCGGGGATCTTGGCGGACAGCTTGAGCGGCGATTCCGGCCGCGTCTCGGACGCGATGCCTTCGGGGTTCAGGAAGAACGCGCCCTTGCGGAGGTGATAGATCGGGGTGGTCGGGATCCACGTGCCCTGCTGGTCGACGCAGAACATGTCACCGGCGAGGTTACGGCCAAGGCCGCACGGCGAACGCAGGCCGGCCACCATGGGGACGAACTTACCGTCCGGTCCAAGAATGCCGCCCCAACCGCGCCACGGCGCCTTGTTGTCGGAGTGGTCGCCCATGTCCAGGTTGAGGGTGATCCAAAGCTGGCCCAAGCCGTCGCGCTTTGGTCCGTAGGCGTAGCCGTGATAGGCGCCGGAGACGTTCCAACCCGCACCCGCGGTGAGGTATTCGTCGGCGACGCCGTCGCCGTTGGTGTCGCGCAGACGCGTGGTCTCGGTGCGCTGAGTGACGAGCAGGTCCTTGCCGTCGCGCAGGAGGCCGAGCGGCTCATGCAGGCCTGAGGCGAAGAGCTGATAGCTGACCTTGTCGGGCTTGGGCGCGAGGACGCCGTCGAGCAGCCAGACCTCGCCTTTGCGGATGGTGAGCGCGAGCTTGCCGTCGGCGGTCCAATCCATGCCGCTGACTTCGAGGGCGAGCCCGTCGCCGGGCTTCCAATCCTTGGCGCGCGTGTCGGCGGCGGTGCTCGCGGTCAGGATATCGGCGATTTCATAGGACACCGCGGAAAGCGGGGCGGCGGCGAGGAGGGCGGCGATCGCGGCTTTCATTTCCAGAGATAAATGAAGACACGGCGGCCTTCGGAAGGGGCTCCCTCGTTTGGCGCCAGGTCCGCGGGATGCGTGATCGTCGGCTGGAAATCCGGCGTGGGCGCCCAGGTGACGGTGCGGCGCAGTCCGTTCTCGATGCCTTCGAAAGTCTCTTCGACCTTCACGCCGCCGTGCTCGGTCAGGAACGTGGGGTTGCCCTTGGCGTCGAGTCGGTAGCCGAGGAATCGTCCCGCGGGCTTGGGCCAGGCGACGACCTGTTCGCCGATCGGCTTCTCGAACGTCGGGAAGCGCGAGAACCAGGTCAGGTAAGCATCGAAGAATCGTCCCTTCCACGCGAGGCCAGGGCCGCCCTTGTCGCCGTCGTAGGCGAGGTGCACGCCGGTCGGGAAGCCGACGAGGATCGCGCGGACGCCGATGCCGTCGAGGAACGCCCGCTGCACGACGGGTCGGTCCTTCGGCACGATCTCGAACTCGCCGTTGCGGTTCTGCGGGAAGCCTTCCGGTTCGCCGTTCGCGCTCTCGGCGAACTTGTAGAGCGCGGCGATCTGCTTGTCGGTGTCGCCGCCGAGGATGGTCGGATTGAACGATTTACCGCCGGGCCAGAACGACGGCATCAGCGTACCCGGACGATATCCCGCCGGATCGATGAGATACTCGCGCAGCCAGCCCTCTTGCAGGCGCGCGGCGATGTTGCTGATGTCGGGCCCTTGGATGCCCAGTGAGGGTCGATCACCCCAACGGTGGCAGGTGATGCACCCTGCTCCGCCCTGGGTGCCCAGCAGCTTGCGTCCGGCGGTGTCGTCGCCGCCTGCGAACTTCAGGGGTGGGCGCGCGTCGGCGACGCCGAGCAGTTTGCCGAGCTCCGCGGTGGCGACGCCATAATGCGGCATCTTGGTCTTCAGGTAAGGACGGATCCGGGTCTCGTCCGCTTCATAATGGCGCGTGAACAATTCGGCGCCCTTGGCTTCGACGCGCGGGGCGAGCACCTTGGCCAGCCATTCGGGGCGGAGCTTACCGCCGATGCCCGTCAGGGGCGGCGGATAGCGACCGGCATCGCCGAGGTTATGGTCGCCCTGGAAATAAGGCTTACGCGCGGCATCAGGGCCGCCCTTCCCGTCGCGCTCATGACAGGCGACGCAATTGAGCGCCTCCAGGGTCAGGTCTGCGGCGAGCTTCGGGGAGGCGGCTTCATCCTTCTTGGCGAGGAAGAGCTTCAGCGAGGCGCGCTGGGCTTCGGAAAGCGCATAGCGCGGGCCTTTGACGTGATCGGCATCGAGACAGCCGCCTTCGTTCTTCTTCAAGGCCACGGGCTTGGCCGCGGCGTCCTTGGGCAGGTCGTGGCACGCGGCGCACTGGGCGGCGATGACGGCCTTGCGTCCGGCGATCGCGAGATTCTTGTCGGCGACGACGGCAACGACCGGCTTGTCGATCCGTCCGTCGCTGCCCGGGAACTCGAGCAGGTAGCCGGCAATGTCGATGGCATCCTGCTTGTCCATGTCCGTCTTGGGCATGCGTCCGTCGGTCCGCACCTTGAGCGGGTCGAAGATGAGGGCGCCCAGGCTATCGAGGCTGTACTTGGCCTTGAGGTCGCCGAGGGCGACGCTGCGGTGCGTGAACCCGGATGCCTTGGGCGCGCCGTCCGGCGGCACGAAGTCCTGGCCGGGCGCATGGCAGGCGACGCACCCGAGCGTGTTGAAAAGTTCGCCGCCGCGCCGTCCGTTGACGTGCATGATCTTAGCCGGAGCCTTGGCGGCGGCCTTCGGCTTCAGCGAGGCGAGGTAATGCTCGATGGCGACGAGCGTCTTCTCATCGGCCTTCGCCAGCACCTGCGGCATGACGGTGCCGGGGTGGGTCGACGCGGGATTGGCGACGAATTTCCTGAGCCACTCGGAGCGGACACGCTGCGTGACGGTCGCGAGCGCGGGGCCGGCCAGGGCCGGCAGGCCGGTCTCGCCGCCGTGACAGTTGACGCAACCGAGTTCGTTGTAAAGCAGCCGGCCGCCTTCGGCCGTGGGCGTGGCGGCATGGAAGCGCTCGAACCCGGTGACCAAGGGTTCGGCGGGCAGCGCGACGGCGCCGAGCAGGATCGCGCAGCGCAGCATCATGCGGTCTCGCGGACGCACTTCTCGACGTAGGCGCGCGACTCGTTGATGAGCGCGGTGACCTCGGCGGTGGTCGGCATGACGGGGAGGCCGCGCGGCGTGGGGTGCATGAACAGCTCCACCTGGCCGTTGAAACGGATGTCGCGGAGGGCCTTCACGATCGGTCGGTAGTCAATTTTTCCGCGGCCGGCCATCTGGCGGAGTTCTTCCTCCTTCGAGGCCTTCTTGAGGATGCCCTCGGAATGCTCCTGGAAATACATGAACGGCAGGTTGCGCGCGCCGAGTTCGCGGAGCAGCGCCGGGATCTGTTCGGCCCACTCGTGCAGGTGGTGCGGCGCGAAGGCCACGCCCAGCGCGGGCGACTTGTTCAGTTCGGCGAAAGCGCGGAGGGAGTCGGGGTGGTGCAACGCCTGGTTCGAATGGTTCTCGATCGCGATGCGCACGCCCAGCTCCTCGGCCTTGGCGACATGCGGCTTCATCTCTTCGAGGAACTTGGCGATGGCCGCCTTGGCCGCGGCGCCGGAAGGATTCTTCGGTCCGGTGCTGCCGCAGACGACCGTTGTGCCGCCGTGCTTCCTCACCCAGGCCATCTCGTCCTGGAGCTTGAGCGGCCCCAGCGGATAACGGGTGCTCACGCCGACCTTCACGCCGTGCTTCTTCAGCAGGGCCGCGAAGGCTTCGTCGCCGAGCGCGGCGGCCTGCTCGCGCTGGTCGCCGTGCACCTTGCACCAGATGTCGATCGACTCGCTGCCGGTCTTGGCGACCTCGGGCAGCACCTCCGCGAGCGGGGCATAGCCGTACATCGCGGACGCAAGCACGTAGCGCAGGCGGAAAGGCTCCGCGGACTGGGCCCGCAAGGCGGGCGCGGCGGCGACCGTGGCGGCGACGAGGCCGGCGGAACGGAGGAAGTCGCGACGGGTAAGCATGGGCTTACTTCTTGGCGGCTTCGGCCTCGAGCATCTTGATCCAAGGACCGACGAACGCGCCGTTGTCGTGGAAGGTGCGGCCGCTGACCATGTGGCGGTCGATGACGACGGGGGCGTTGACGAAGATGCCGCCGCAGACCTCGAGGTCGAACTTGCACTTCGGCACGGTGGCCATGCGCAGGCCCTTCACGATGCCGGCGCGCGCGGGAATCTCGACGCCGTGGCAGACGCTCATCATCGGCTTGCCGTGTTCCCAGAACCAGCGCGTGGCGGCGAGCAGGGCCTCGTCCTCGCGGATATACTCCGGAGCACGGCCGCCGCTGAAGAAGATGCCGACGTATTCCTCCGGCTTGATGTCCTTGAAGGCGATGTCGGAGTTGATCGTGTATCCCTCCCACTCCTTGGTGATCGTCCAACCGGGCTTCACCTCGTGGAGGACGGTCTGGTAGACGCGCTTCTCGGGCGTCGCGAACACGGGCTGGAAGCCGGCTTCCTGCAGGCGGTAGACCGGATACATCGTGTCGAGCAGCTCGGTGGCGTCGCCGATGACGACGAGCACCTTGGGCTTCTTGGCGTTCTCGGGCTTGTCGGCGCCCGACGAGATCGCGGCCTGGTTCTGGTTGTCGATGAGGCCGGCGGCCGAGGCGAACGCGCACAGGCCGAGGAGGCCGACGGGGAGGAGGCGGAGTTTCATGGGGTGTGGATACTATATCCCTCCTTGCCCGCAAAGTCATTACAGGTATGATGCACTAAATGTAAGGTTTTTGGTCAGACCCATGCCCTCCCCCTCCCATCCTCGCGCGCCCCGGGTCGCCCTCCTCATCGAGACCACCCGCACGTATACGCGCGAACTCCTCGCCGGCGTCCGCAGCTACGTGGCGGCGCACGGCCCCTGGTCGACCTACCTCGAGCTCCGCGCCCTGGACTCCTCGCCCCCGACCTGGCTCAAGGATTGGGACGGCGACGGGATCCTGACCCGCACGTTCAGCGCCGAGACCTCCCGGCTCGTCGCGGCCACGGGCCTGCCAGCCGTCGAACTCCGCTCCACGCACTTCGCCGGCGGACGCCCTTTCGTCGGCTGCGACAACGCGGACATCGGCCGCATGGTGGCGGAGCATTTCTACGAGCGGGGCTTCCGGCACTTCGCGGCCTACAGCCAGCGCAACGAGCAGTTCTTCGTCGAGCGCGTGGCGAATTTCAGGAAGGTCGTACGCGCCTACGGACATCGTTGCCTCGAACTTCCCGAAGACCACCCGGAACGCGTGCCGGACTGGGAGCAGAGCCAGACCCGCCTGATCCAATGGATCGCGCAGCTGCCGAAGCCGGTGGGCATCTTCGCCTCGACCGACCAGCTCGGCGTACGCCTGCTCGAGGCCTGCCAGACCGCCGGCGTGGCGGTGCCGGAAGAGGTCGCCGTCGTCGGTGCCGAGAACGAGGAGACGCTCTGCAGCTTCACCACCCCGCCGCTATCCAGCGTGCGCTTCGACGGGCACGCCGTGGGTTTCGCCGCCGCCGAGGCGCTCGACCGCCTGATGAAAGGCAAGCCGGCCCGGACCAAGCCGATCCTCGTCGCGCCGAAGGGTGTCATGGTGCGCGGCTCCTCCGGCGAACTGGTGATCCGCGACCGGCTCGTCGCCCGCGCGGCGGCGCTCATCCGCGCGGGCGCCCTGCGTGGACTCGACGTCAACGAGCTCGCCGCTAAACTCGGCGTCTCGCGCAGCACGCTCGATCGGCGGATGAAGACGGCGCTCAAACGTACGCCGAAAGACGAGATCCTGCGCGTCCGCTTCCGTGAGGTGGAGCGCCTCCTGCGCGAGACCAACCTGACCGTCGACCTGATCGCCGCGCAGACGGGTTTCACGCATAGCCACTACCTGCAGTCGACCTTCAAGGCACGCTACAAGCAGACGCCGGGGAAATTCCGCCGCGCGAAGGCCTAATCAGCGGTTCAGTCCCACGGGGACGACTGCCTCAAGGCCAAGCTCTCGGGCAAGCTAATCGCCGACATGGCGCCAGCCCGCCCGCCGACCCGCCCACCGGCGGGTTTTTTGTTGGTTGGGACCGGAGGCTTTGGCTTGGCGAGCGAACAGTGTCAGGCACCTTGGGACCCATGGAATTTCCGATCGCCCTCGCCGTCCTCGCCCTGCTGGTCCTGCTCACCGGGCTTGTCGTTTCGCTCGGCGGCCGCCGCGGCTCGGTACGCGTCCAGACCCGTCGGCACGGCGAGTTGGAGGGCCGCCCGGTGGCTTTGCATACGCTGGGCAACGCGCTCGGCCTCACGGCGCAGGTCAGCGAGTTCGGCGCGACGCTCGTGTCGGTGCGCGTGCCGGATAGACAGGGCGTCATCACCGAGGTGACGCTGGGGCACGACGACTTCCGCGGCTACGTGGAGCAGAACCCGTACCTCGGCAGCACCGTCGGGCGCTACGCGAACCGCATCGCCGACGGCCGCTTCGCCATCGATGGCCAGACCTTCCAGGTGGCCCGCAATAATAACGGGCAGCACCTGCATGGCGGCGTGGCCGGCCTCGACCGCCGCGTCTGGTCCAGCCAGCCCGTCCGCGAAGGTAATGCCGCCGGCGTGCGGCTCACGTATGTCAGCCCCGCGGGCGAGGAGGACTATCCGGGCGCGCTGACCGTCCACGTGACCTACCTCGTGCCCGCCGACCGCAACGAAGTCCGCATCCGCTTCGAGGCCACGACCGACGCCCCCACGCTCTGCAACCTGACGAACCACGCGTTCTTCAACCTCGCGGGCGGCGGCGAGATCCTGGACCACCGCCTCGAGCTCTTCGCGGACCGCTTCATTCCCATCTCCGAAAGCCTCATCGCCACCGGCGAACGCACACCCGTCGAAGGCACGCCCTTTGACTTCCGACGCCCCCACGCCGTCGGCGAGCGCATTGGCGCGGACCACCCCCAACTCGTCCGCGCGCGCGGCTACGACCACGCCTACGACCTTGGGCTCGGCGGTACGCTGCGCCTCGCCGCCCGCATGACCGACCCGGAAAGCGGCCGCACCCTCGAGGTCCTCACCGACGCCCCCGGCCTGCAGTTCTACTCCGGCAACTTCCTCGACGGCACCATCAAGGCCCGCTGGCACAAGCCGTACGGCTTCCGCCAGGGCTTCTGCCTCGAGCCCGGCCTCTTCCCCGACTCGCCGAACCAGCCGGAATTCCACCGCGCCGGCTACCCCAGTGGCGTCCTCCGCCCCGGCGAGAAGTACGCGATGGAGATGGTCTACCGTTTCGGCGTGGCCTGAGGGGTTACCCCTCCCCTAATGCTCATTTAGAGGATGGGATTCGAACGATATTTCCGCGTCTCTAAGTAGTTGTACTTCAACGACCGAGGTTTTTTGCGGACAGTTTGCGGACAAGTTATCCGCCAACTCTGCCAAATATACACCCCTCTTTTTTGCGCGCAAGTAGGATTATGTGAACGAAGCAAATTTGGCTCAGTGAGCACATGTGCAGGCATATTCAGCACGCTTGCATTCGCCGCAGATAGCGGTGTTGAGGGTGAGCCGGAAATTCGTCGGCTTGGCATCGGCCGTCGTGCGGACCTGGACGACGATCGGGGCGGGTTCCTTGGCCGCGAGCGGCTCCTTGGAGACGAAGCCTTCTGGCTTGGGCTCAAGGGCGAGGTCCTTGCCGTCGACCTTCACGACGACGCTGCGTTCGCCACGAGCCATCGGCTTACCGGCGGCGTCTAGGAACGTCAGGGCCACATGACGGTCGGGCTTGATCAGGAACTCGGCCTTCACCCCGGAAGCCTCCAGGAGACGTCCGGCACGGCCTTCCGCCGGAGCCTTGGCAGGCTCGGCGGCGACAAGCGCGCAGATCGAAAGAAGGGAGAGGAACAACGTTTTCATGGGATTAGTCAGGGTTGGAGGAAGAAGAAACGAAACGGGATTCGAGCCAGTCGTAGAGAACGGGCAGGAGGAGCAGCGTGAGGGCGGTCGAAGTGACGATACCGCCGATGACGACCGTCGCCAGCGGCTGCTGGACCTCCGCGCCCGGCCCAGTCGAAAGGGCCATGGGCAAGAAGCCGAGCGAAGCGACCAAGGCGGTCAGCAGCTTAGGACGGAGGCGCGTCAAAGTACCTTCGGTCACGGCTTCGCGCAAAGGCGTGCCCCCGGCCCTGAGCTGGTTGATGAAACTGATGAGCATGATGCCGTTGAGCACCGCGATGCCGGACACGGCGATGAAGCCGATGCCGGCCGAGATCGTGAACGGCATCCCGCGCAGCCAGAGGGCCAGCACGCCGCCCGTCGCCGCCAAGGGCACGCAGGTGAAGACCAGCGCCGCCTGCCGGAAACTCCCGAAGCCGGCATAGATGAGCAGGAGGATGAGCCCCAGCGCCGCGGGCACCACCAGGGCGAGCCGCTCACGGGCCCGCACGAGGTTCTCGAATTGCCCGCCGAACTCCCAATAGACGCCGCCGATCGGCTTGAGCTCGGACTTCAAACGAGTCTCGGCCTCCCGTACGAAACTTTCGGTATCGCGTCCGCGCACGTTGATCAGGATGGCGAGGCGCCGACGGGCATCTTCGCGGGTGATGACCCCGGGCCGTTCGACGGCGCGAATATCGGCGACCTTGGAGAGGGCCACGGTCGTACCTGAACCATCTTCCGCCGAGACCGGCAGGTCGCCGATTCGAGACAGGGGCGTCTGCTCCGCGTCAGGCAGACGCACCACGATGTCCAACGGACGTCCCGCGGAGGGAATCTGGCCGGCCTTGGCGCCGCCCAGCGCCACCGAGACGACCTCGTTCAGCTCCTCGGCATGAAGGTTGCGACGGACCAATTGGTCACGCTTAGGGACGATGTCCACGGAAGGCAACCGGCCCGAAGCTTCGAACTCGACGTCCCCTCCCCCGGGAATCTTGCGCAGAACCGCCACCGCCTGAGTGGCGACTGACTCCATGTCAGCCAGCTCATCGCCGAAGACCTTCAGGGAAAGGTCGGCCCGCGCCCCCGCCATGATCTCGTTGAAACGGAGCTGGATCGGCTGGGAGAACATCGTGGTCTGACCAGGCACCGTCCGCTCCAACACGCCGGACATGAGTTCGATCAACCGCGCTTTGCTGACGATGGCACCGCCCTCCCGCCGCCAGGTTTCACGCGGCTTGAGGGTGACATACGTGTCGGCCACGTTGGGGCCCATCGGGTCGCTCGCGATTTCCGCGGTCCCGATGCGGGCGAAGAGATGGTCGATCTCAGGAAAACGCTCACGCAGCAGGACTTCGGATTTCTTCTGCAGTTCGACCGACGACCGGAGGTCGAGGCTCGCGGCCCGGACGAACTGGATGCTGATCGACCCTTCGTCGAGTTGCGGAATGAAATCCGCCCCGAGACGGGTGAAGCCGAGTGCGGCGGCGACCGCGGCGAGCATCGTGATTCCCAAGGCGAGGCCTCGGTGCGCAAAGCACCAAGCCAAGGCGGGGGCGAAGAGGCTTCGCAGCCTGCGCATCAACCCGCCCTCCTCGCCGTGGCCGGAGGGACGGAGGCCGAAGGAGGCGAGCGCCGGCATCACCGTGAGGGCGACGAGCGCGGAAGCCGCCAAGGCGACGACCACGGCTCCCGCCATGGGCTTGAACATCTTACCTTCGATGCCTTCGAGGGCGAAGATCGGGACATAGACGAGCGTGATGACCGCGACGCCGAGGAACATCGGGCCGGCGACCTCGCTGGCGGCCGCGGAAAGCTCTGAGGTGCGCTCGTCCTCGGTCAGGGAGCGTCCCAGAGAACGGACGCGGTCGTCCATCCGTCGCAGGAAATTCTCCACCATCACGACCGACCCGTCGACGATGAGGCCGAAGTCGATCGCGCCCAGGCTCATGAGGTTCGCGCTGGCCTTGGTCGCGGCCATACCAGTGAGCAGGAGCAGGAAGGAAAGCGGGATCGCCAGGGCGACCAACAAGGCCGCACGCCAGTGCCCAAGCAGCAGCAGAAGCACGACGACGACGATCGCCGCACCCTCGAACAGGTTGGTCTCGACCGTGCGGATGGTCGCGCCGACCAAGTCGGAGCGGTCATAGAGCACGCGGATGCGGACGCCTTCCGGGAGGTGTTCGCCGATGACCCGCAGCTTTTCGACCGCACGGCGGGAGACTTCTCGCGAGTTCTCGCCGGCCAGCATGATGGCCGCGCCGACGACAGCCTCACGCCCGTCGACGGTGGCCGCGCCCATGCGCGAAGCACTGCCGACCGAGACCTTGGCGACGTCGCCCACCGTCACGGCCGGACCGAGGCCCGCGGGGCGCAAGGGGATGCCGGCGACATCCTGCGCGGTACGCACGCGGGTATCGGCACGGACGGTGAAGGCTTCGCCACCGACCGAGATGACGCCGCCGCCGGCGTTCTCGGTGTTCTTACCGATAGCCCGAAGCAGTGCGGACATCGGCAAGGCCGCCTTCGCCATCTTAGCGAGGTCGGGTTCGACCAGCATCTGACGCTCGTGACCGCCGATGACGTTCACATCGGCCAGGCCGGAAGTGGACCGCAGGGCCGGGCGGACACGCGAATCATGCAGCAGACGCAGCTCACGCAGGCGTGCGGCCTCATCGGTCGGCGCCTTGGCGCCATCGGCGTACTCCAAGGCATAATAGACGATCTCACCGAGGCCGGTGCTGATCGGAGCCATGACCGGGACGACGCCCGGCGGCAGGTTGCCGGTTGCCTGGGCGATACGTTCGGTCACCAGCTGGCGGGCACGAAAGATATCCGTCCCATCCGCGAACACGAGGGTCACCTGCGACAGTCCAGTCTTGGAGAGCGAACGGAACTCGACCAATCCGGGCAGGCCGGAAAGCTCGGACTCCAGCGGGATGGTAACCCGGGATTCGGCCTCATCGGCGGCGAGGGCGGGCAAGGCCGTGTTGATTTGCACCTGCGGACCCGTGATGTCTGGCATCGCGTCGATCGGTACGCGCGAGGCGGACCAGAGTCCGAGCAGGCTGAGAAGCAGCGCACAGGTCAGGACGGCGCCACGGCGGCGGATGGACCAGCGGGCAAGGGCGGCGATCATTTCAGTGCCCGTCGGCGCAGCCGACGCCCCCCTTGATGTCCTGGAGTTCCGCGAGCCAGAGATACCGGCCGCCGGCGACGGCGATGACATCCCCTTCGAGCAACCCGTCGGAAACGTCGACGTCCTCACCTGCGACGGCGGCGATCTTCACCGCGGTTCGCAACCAGCGCTGTCCGTTACGAACGAACACGTGCTTACCCTCCGAGGTCTCCACCACGGCGGACAGAGGTATCCGGACGAGATCAACTCTGGCATTGGCCTCAGCGGAGCGAAGTCCGATGAACTGAGATGCCTCGTCGGTGAGCAGGATACCCTGCCCTTGCTTGAACTCGGCAGCCTTAGGCGTCGGGCCGGCGGAGTGGCCCGCCGATTCGGTCTTGTCGCAGGCGGCCAGAATGCCGGCGGCGAGAATCAGGAGGAGGCTCCTCATCGGGTCGAGACAGGGTTGAAGGTGGTGCCGCTCAGTTCGCGCAGGCGGAAGCCCGCCTCGACGGCCTGCTCTTGGAGCAACAGGGCCGAGTCCACAGCCTCGAGATAACCGGCCTGGGCGTCCATGAAGAGCTGCAGTGACAGCGCGCCGGCCCGGAAGTGGGATTCAGCCAGGCGGGCAGCCTCGGCGAACCGCACCGCCGGGTCATCCCTGTGCATGCGGAGCTGGTCGAGCTTGGAAGCGTAAGAGAGCCAGGTCTGACCGAGGTCGCGCTCGACATCTCGCCAGGCGGCCGCGAGCGAGGCCTTGGCTTGGCGACGCCTTTCGAAACCAGAACGCTCAGCGGAGGACGAACGTGCGGTCACGGGCAAAGGAATATCAAAGCGCAGACCGAGAATGGTCTCACGATCACCGACACGGTCTTGGGAAACGAATGGCGAAGCGGTGAAGCCAGGCACGCTATCCGAACGAGCCAGATCTGACTGCAGGCTGAGCTGTTCGGATTCGAGCACCTGCATGCGGTAGCCGAAATTGCCCTGCGGAGCGGCGAGCAGGAGTTCTTCCAGTTTCGGGGCATCGCGTAACGCAAGCGACGGGGCCTTGACCACGAGAGGCGCCATGGAGGGGGCCCCGCGGAGCTGATTCATCTCCAGCAAGGCTTGCTGCAGGGCCAGCCGTGCCTCCTCGGAACGACGACGGGCGACGACTTCCGCAGCCTCTACGGAGCGCAGCTCGATGATCGGGGCAGGCCCGGAAGGATCCCGGCCTACCAAAGCCTTACGGAGACCAGCATAGCGTTCGGCGACCTCCTCGCATGCCTGGGCCCTGAGTTGGGCGCGCGACAGGCGGTAGGCAAGCACGGTGGCCTTGGCCTCGATGGCTTGCTCGAAACGACCTAAGCCAAGCTTAGCCGCCTCGACCTGACGGTCGGCGATCGCGCGTCGCAGGCGCACGCGTTCCGGCCACTCGAAGGTCTGGCTTAGCGTTGCAGTCCAGACCTGACCTTCGTCCGCAAAGACACCGCCTGCGTCCCGGAAACGCTTTCGGCCGACCTCGAGAGAAAGCACTGGGTTCTGGTTGGAACCGGCAGCGGATGCCGTCTCACGCTCGGCAGCCAGGGCAGCATCATAAGCCTGACGCTCGGGATTAGTGGCCACCGCCTGGCGCACCAGTTCGGCGACGCCGACGGGCTGAGGTGCGACCTCAGCGGCACACATGAGAAAAGGAAAGATGAGGATAGGAATGAGAAGTCTGGAAAGGTTCATGAGAGTGTATGCATGCGGGCGTAGGCCCAGGGTGCCCCCTTGGACGACGGGAAGACATACGGCACTCCCCGCACCCGTCGCGGACGCAAGGGCACCGGGCGGCGAATGCCGCCAAAGCTCAGACCCTCAGATCCGCAGGCACATCGTCCCCGCACTCAGGGCAGGCGGACGACACGCTGAACAGCTAGAACGGAAAATGGGGCGGATGGTCGCGAGGGCAGGCCTTTCGACGCAAGCGAAGAGCGGAACCAGCAAAGGCGCGCTCAGCCAGATATTTGCCGAAGGGAGCAAGGCCACCGGCTCATCCGCGAGGGCGGACGGAGAGGCAGGAACCAAGCAATCCGAACAGTCATCGGGCTGGACGCAGGCCTCGCCCGCGTGCTCGCAAGCCGACGAGACGTCCTTACAGGCACAATGTTCGACCGCCAGCACGCCGACAGTCGCCCACAGAAGGAAGGCGAGGCAGGCGAAGAGTCTGGAACGGGCAAAGGCCACTGACGTCAGATTTCGAGCCACCTGAGCGAAGTCAAGCAGTCCAAGGCATTACCTCGCGCCATCGGGGCATGAGAGACGTTCTGGTCATAGATCATGGTCATAGCCAGACCGGCCCACTCGATCTTTGGTAGAGTTTTAGGTAGCGTCGGAGCAACCAGACCCAGCGATCGACGGAGTAATTAGCCAATTCAGCACATAAAACACGCGCAAAGCCCTTGATCGGACTCTACGCGTTAAAGTGGCGGAGAGGATGGGATTCGAACGACATTTCCGCGTCTCTAGGTAGTTGTACTTCAACGACCGAGGTTGTTGGCGCCGGGCCTCAGGCGTTCTTGGCGTCCTCGCGGGCCTGGGAGGCCGTGCTGTCGGCCCAGAGCTGCTGGGTGATGCGCAGCAGGACGTAGCCGCTCAAGAGGGTGACCCCGGTGAGGATCCAGGCCATGGTCAGGCGCGTGGGGTCGCCAGCGGCGTAGAGGAAGTTGCCGATGGCGAAGAGCGAACCCCAGATGAGGGCGCAACCGGCGATCCAGCCGACGAAGGCCGAGCCGATGCGGTTCTCCTGAGCAATCTCTGCGTCGCTGATGCCGGCCTCGGCGCGGATATCCGTCCAACCCGGGCCGGCGGGCTTCACCTTCTGACAGAAGGAGATCAAGGTCGCGCGGTCGGTCTGCGGGCCGACGTAGGCGGTGATGAGCCAGGACAGGGTCGTCAGGCCGACCTGTACGATGGTCCGGGTCGCGAAGTCAGCGGTGGGCATGAAATGGGGCACGGCCACCGCGGTGATGAGGGACATGACCATGGCGACGACCTCGCACCAGGCGGAGACGCGCCACCAGAACCAGCGGGCGACGTAGAGCAGGCCGGTGCCGGCGCCGATCGAGAGCAGGATCTCGAAGGCCTGCTGGGCGGAGGTCATGTAGAGGCTGAGGAACGCCGCGACCACGTAGAGGAGGACGGTCGAGAGGCGGCCGACGTTGACGTAGTGGGACTCGCTGCCGTCCTTCTTCATGAAGCGGCGGTAGAAGTCATGCACGAGGTAGGAGGAACCCCAGTTGAGGTGCGTCAGGATGGTCGAGGAGTTGGCCGCGATGAGGCCGCCGATCATCAGGCCGACGAAACCGACGGGCAGGAAGACCAGCATCGCCGGGAAGGCGGAGTCGTGGCCGATGAGCGCGGGGTCGGCGTTCGGGAAGACCGCCTTGATCGCCGCGAGGTCGGGGTAGACGATGATGGAGCAGAGCGCGGTGATGATCCACGGCCACGGGCGCAGTACGTAGTGCGCGATGTTGAAGAAGAGCGTGCCGCCGAGGGAATCCTTCTCGGACTTGGAGGCGAGCATGCGCTGGGCGATGTAGGAACCGCCGCCGGGCTCGGCGCCGGGGTACCAGTTGGCCCACCAGCTGATGGCGATGGGCAGGATGAAGATCATGAGCGCGAGCTCCGACATCGTGAAGTTCGGCAGCATGTCCAGCAGCGGCTGGCCCTTGCCGTCGATGGCCGACATGGTCGGTACGCCCGTGGCGGAGGTGACGACCTGCTGGGTCGAAAGCTTGGCGACGAGGGCCTTGAGGCCGGCCCAGGCGCTGGCGTCGCCGGCGAGGCGCCGGCCGACCTCGACGAGCGAGAACCAGGCGGCGGCGAAGACCGCGGTCATCTTGATGAAGAACTGCACCATATCGATGACCAGCACGCCCCAGAGGCCGGAGTGGGCGGCGAAGACGACGTTGAGGATGCCGCAGATGACGATGGTCTGCCAGGCGGGCATGCCGAAGAGGATGTTGGCGATCTTGCAGGCGGCCAGGGTCACCATGCCCATGATGAAACAGTTGAAGAACAGGCCGAGGTAGATGGCGCGGAAACCGCGGACGACGGAGGCGGCCGTGCCCGAGTAGCGGTGCTCGTAGAATTCGAGGTCGGTCATGACGCCCGAGCGGCGCCAGAGACGAGCGAAGAAGAAGACGGTGGCGACGCCCGTGAGGACGAAGGCCCACCACTGCCAGTTGCCGGCGACGCCGTACTTGCGGACCTGCTCGGTGACCCAGTTGGGGGTGTCGGACGAGAACGTGGTCGCGACCATCGAGAGGCCGGCCAGCCACCACGGCACCGAGCGGCCGGAGGCGAAGAACTCCGACGTGCTTTCGCTGGAGCGCTTGGCGTAGAAGAGCGCGGGGACGAAGCAGATGAGGATCGAGGCAGCGACGATGACCCAATCAATCCAAGTAATGTTCATAAGCGGGAGGGGTGACCTTGGTTTCCCAAAATCGCCCCACCTTGGCAACCGTCTTCACCTGAGGCGAACGGCCCTTATATGCTCGGTTGGGTGCATGAGCGGTTTGGGGGTTAGCGGTTGGGGGTTGGCCGTGGGTGAGCAGAAAGCCCCCTCCTCTTTCAAACGATGAGACCGAAAGGTGGATCCGTCTGCTTACACCTGACCGCTTAACGGAGAGTGCCTAATCCCTCGACCCTCCGAGTTCTCTACCACCTAACCGCTAACCGCTATCGTCTATCCCCCAACCGCTACCCCAAAACCGCCAACCGCTACCCACCGTCCCCAAACCGCCAAACAAAAAGGGCGCCTTGCGGCGCCCCTCTTTCCTTCCTGGCCCAAGCCCTGTCCCGGGCCCTGGCCCTCGCGGGCTGCGCCCGCGTTACTTAGCCGGAATCTCGTTCAGCGTGTACCAGCCTTCGTTGTGCCAGAGGGCATCACCGGCCTTGTTGCGGACGCCGTCCGCGACGAGGTGGTGGATGTGCCCGCGCACGAGGCCGTCGACGACGAGACGGACCTTGAGGCCATCGGCCGAGACGGTGGCCGACTTGACGGCCGGCTTGGCTTGGTCGACCTCGGGGCTGCCGTAGGCGGACTGGTAGATGTAGGTGAAGGCGTCCAGCGAATAGCTGGCGACGTCGCCGGCGGAGGCGGCGTCGACCGGGTGGGTGAAGGTCACCTCGAAGCCGTCCGGGCGGGCGGAGATGTTATGCATCTCGAAGGGCACCTTGCCCTTGTAGCGCACGCGCTCGAAGGTGAATGGCTGGCTGCCGCGGGAACCCCAGCCGCGGTTGGTACCGCCGATGAAGAGCGTGCCGTCTTCCTGGTCCATGCGGACCGGGACGAGGCCGGCCTCGAAGCCCTGCAGGAAGTGGAAGACCGCGCCCTGATAGAGGCCGTTGACGACCTCGAGGTTGACGCGCTGGACCTGCGAGGCGGTCTGCTCGCCGACGAAGAGCTGGTTAGCCCAGGGACCCCACTTGCCCTTGGTCATGTCGCACGCGATGCCAGAGGGCGAGTTGCCGACCTTGCCGTGGGGCAGGACCACCGCCGGCGGGACGAAGTCGGGGAACTTGAGGCGCTCGGCGAGAATGCGGGAGCCGCTCTTGGGTTCCGGCGGGGCCGGGAAGCCAAGGAGGGCGGAGGACTTGTTGCCGGTCGGGTTGCCCTGGAAGGAACCGGGGCGCAGCCACTTGAGGGAGGAGGAACCGTTCCACACGCCCTGGTTATCGGTGTAGAAGACGTCACCCTTGTCGTTCATGCCGATGCCGCCCGGGGAGCGGATGCCGGAGGTCGTCGGGATCATCTTGCCCTCGGGCGTGATGCGCACGCACCAGCCGCGCCAGGGCGAGTAGGCGTGGAAGGAGCCGGTCAGGCAGAGCACCACCCAGACATTGCCGTCCTTGTCGGGATCGGTGCCGAAGGCGTACTCATGGTAGTCGCCGTTGATGCCCCACTTCGCGCAGATCGTGTCGAAGGCGTCGGCCTTGCCGTCGCCGTCGGTGTCCGTCAGGCGGGTGTGCTCCGGACGCTGGGTGAGGAAGAGCGACTTGTCCTTGTAGAACATGCCGAGCGGCTCGTGCAGGTTGGAGGCGAACTTGGTCCACTTGACCTTGGTGACGTCGTCCTCGTAGGCGCCTTCGCAGACCCAGACGTCGCCGCGGCGGGTCGCGATGGCGACCTTCTTGCCGGGCATCAGGGCGATCGAGGAGACCTCGACGACCTCGCCGGGCGGGGTCGGAATCTGGACGCGGTCGTAGTACTGCGCCTGCAGCGCGAGGGCCTCGGGGCCCGCGACCTTGGCGGCCTTCTTCTTGGCCTGGGCACCGGCGAAAGGCGCCAGCGCGCAGAGGGCCAGGAGGGTGACGGTGAACTTTTTCATGGTAAGGGTGGGCGCGGGGTTCAGCGGAAGGAGTAGCCGAGGGTGGCGGACTCGCCGGGCTTGAGGGTGAGCGTGAGCTCGTTGGCGGCGGCGGTCGGGGCGACGCCGGCGGACGGGCGGATGACGACGCGCGGACCGAGTTCGAAGGCCCCGTCCTTGGCGGCCACGGCCAGCATGCCGCGCGCGAGGGTGACGGTCACGGGCTTGTCGCCCGCGGCGGTGAGGATGCGGGTCAGGCCGGCGGCTCCGGCCGGCGTCCACGCGTCGGTCAAGGTGAAGCCTTCACCGGCGACCTTGAAGGTCGGGCTGCCGTGCTTGTCGAGCTGGTAGCCCTTGAACTCGGCCGCGACCGGCACGGCCTTGAACTCATCGGACTTCGCGCCGCGGAAGGCGACGATCGCGCCGCTCGGGGCGGACGCGCCCGCGACGGCCAAGCCGTCGGAAGCCTTCACGACGCCTTCGCCGGCGGGCGGTTCGTTGCCGGCGCCGCGGTCAATCCAGTGGTGGGCGCCGTCCATGAACTTGCCGGTCCAGAGCAGCTCGACCGCGCAGTTGTCGGCGCTGTAGGCGAGGTTGGTGCCGTTCGGGAAGCCGAAGCCCAGGGCGCGCGGCGTGGTGCCGGCGATGAAGTTGCGGTAGCTGGCGGCGTAGCCGTCCTTGGCTTCGATCGGGATCGGGGTGCGCACCTTGCCGCCGGCCTTGCCGCCGGCGCCCTTGGTGTCGGAAAGCCAGACGAAGTCCTTGTCCTTCGGGCCCTTGTAGCCGAGCTGGATGACCTCATGGCCGGCGACCTCAACGTACTCGAGGCGGAACGGGACGAGGCCCTTCTTCAGGAGCACGGGGACTTCCTTGCGGCGGCCGCCGATCGGGCCGATGCCCTTGATCTCGGCGATGCGCTCGCCGTTGACGTAGAGCGCGCCGAAGTCGTCGCAGTCGAAGACGAAGGTGTACTTGCCGTCCTGGGGGGCCTCGAACTTCGCCTCCCAGACCATCGCGAAGGCGTCCTTGAGGCTGGCCTGGGCCGGGCTGATCACGCCGGTGTTCTCATCCTCGATCTGGGCGGGCTTGAGCTTGGAGAAGTCCGGGAGTTCCTTCCACTCGCCCTTATACATGGTGCCGACGAGGTTCACGAGGGCGGTGCGGGTGGG
>Ga0255103_1000185_pt1 | contig 18508 bp, 14 predicted proteins | sample Law_Cont_RepB_0h_FD_188450 | JGI IMG/M metagenome (GOLD analysis project Ga0255103, IMG submission 188450) | Freshwater microbial communities from St. Lawrence River, New York, United States - Law_Cont_RepB_0h | ecosystem: Environmental > Aquatic > Freshwater > River | place: USA: New York...
GTGTATCCGATGGCGCCGACATCATTGCATGGGTATGGATGTAATGGCCAAAATGCTGCGATTGGCAGGCCAAGCAATGACTGAGGGTTTCGGATTCCATCATGATAAATTGAATGTGTGTGCGAAAGTAGTGAATAGGATGTCAATTGTTTTGGGCGATGTTGTATCCCGAAGAATAATCTATGGGATCAATTATCTTTGATGAATATGCAAACCTGGGAATTGTTGGACAATCAACTGAAAAAGACTTTTGAATTCAAATCGTTCGAAGCCGCGATGGATTTTATGCAGCGGGCGAGTGTGGTGATTGGGGAATTGGACCATCATCCCGAATGGACGAACGTATACAACCGAGTAGCGGTATCGCTGTGCACCCATGATGCAGGCAATGTGGTTACCCAAAAGGATTATGCGCTAGCCGAAGCACTGGATGCTGTATTTTTGGATGCGTAGTTTGTTGTAAATCAATATATTTGAATATGGGAGATTCAAATCCAGTTGTTGCATTGATCATTTTGGCCATCTATGCTTTGATTTGGCTGGCGCCTTTACTCATTATTTCAAAATCGTCCAAAACTACGGGCACCGAGAAACTCGCATGGATCATTGCCATGTTGTTTGTGTCTTGGGGTGCTTTCGTCTTTTACTTGCTTTTGGCGCCGCTGAAGAAGCGGTGAGATGCTGAAATTCGTGACCCAAACGAAGAATAGGGATTATTCTTTGATTAGTTTGCAGTCTATGCGACCACCCGATGTGGAAAGGTGCATGTAATAGAGCCCGGACGAGATGTTTTCTGGCAATTCAAGGATTATTTCTCGTTCATTGAACTCGAATCGATTCCAGCGGTGAAGAATTCGTCCATCGAGTGTGGTTATCAAGATTTCCTTCACTGCGCTGGGATTTTGGAGTCCTACATGTAACGTACTTGAAGTTGGAAGGGGATAAAGGGTGGGGATTTCAATGTTTGGTTGCGACGATAGGCTGGCGGCAGTCAAAACACAGTTCTTTCGGATGTTCACCACCGTGCTTTTGCTCGTAACTGAGTCAAAAGTCTTTCCTGCTGTTAGGTCTTTCAATAGGTAGTGTTTGAGCCAAGGCAATATGAATTGAAATTGAATTTGATGCTGCTCGCTTCGAGATATGGTGGCTTTAGGGCTACATGTTGCCTCTCCAAAGTTGCAAAGGAAATTGTCCTCGGCCATCTGACAATGGCTACCACCGTTTATACTGACCAAAGTTTTACAGGCACTTCGAAGAGAATCAAACATGGGTATTTGATGGTCTTTTGGAGGGGTAACACAGTCGTTTCCTCCGGCTATGATCAAAGAAGGGATGGAGAGTTTTGCTGCCGCAGCGATGGCCGATGGTTTGGTATCAGCAGGAGCCAAGGTCGCCAGGAATTTGATTTTGTTGGATTTTTCCGCGGCCAAAAAGGCTGCACCTCCGCCCATACTATGTCCCATCACACCATGAATGGAATCGACATGTTCAAAAAACAGCGAGGAGGAGAGTTTGCTTTGTGTCTCCAAAGCTGTAATGACGAAGGACAAGTCATTTCCAAATTCACCATGAGAAGGGGCCGTATTTCCCTCTGTTTTCGGGAAAACCATGATGAATCCCTGCGGCACGATGGCGTTCCATACATTTTTATAGGCGTCCCACGTCATCACAAATCCATGTCCGAACGAAATACAAGGAAACCGCTTTCCACCCACCACCGGGACGTTATCTCCCGCGGATGTTGCCGGATAATAAATTTCACAGGCAATGCTGCGGTTGCTTCTCGATGCATCTATGAAAGTAATGCTGGTATGTCCAATGCTGTAATTCTGCGCTGCGACATCGAGCCAAAAATAGAAAAAGGATATAAGAAGTGATAAATATCTGCCTTGCATGGTTTTTCAATGTTACAAATTGTTTGATGCTTAGACAAATGTTGTGTCGAGAGTAATGAGGGACAAGATGATGGTCAAGGTATTTTTTTGACGCGCTATATCCTTGTTAAATAGAGAGTTGAGTAATATCTGAATTCAGTGGAATTGAACAATTCGCCAAAACTAGTTGAAAACAAAAAGGCCTCGTCACAGACGAGGCCTTTCTTTTGCGGTGAGGGGGGGATTCGAACCCCCGGAACAGTTTCCCGTTCGTCAGTTTAGCAAACTGGTGGTTTAAGCCACTCACCCACCTCACCAATGGGGCTGCAAATATAGCAATCGAAATTATCTCTTACAAGTTCACGTCCAAAAGAATTTTGTAAAAAACGCAAATCTTTCTCCCTCCAAATCCCAAATCCTTTCAGTATTTTTGCCACCTTGTTTATTATCAAACGCAATGCAAATTAACATAACCTTTCCAGACGGTGCCGTCAGAAGCTACCCCTCAGGATCCTCAGCCATGGATGTGGCACTGTCGATCTCTGAAGGTTTGGCCCGTAACGTGCTCGCCGCCAAAGTCGATAAGGAGGTTTGGGATGCCAACCGCCCAATTCATCAAGATGTTACATTGCAGTTGTTGACGTGGAAGGACAAAGAAGGACAGCAAACCTATTGGCATTCCAGCGCACACTTGATGGCGGAAGCCCTCGAAGCATTGTTTCCCGGTGTGAAGTTGGCCATCGGTCCGCCGGTTGAACAAGGCTTTTATTACGATGTAGACTTTGGCGACACTCATTTTTCCTCTGAGGCCTTTGATGCCTTGGAAAAGAAGATGCTTGAACTCGCCAAAAGTAACAGTCCTTTCGTTCGCAAAGAAGTTTCGAAAACAGACGCCATTGCCTACTTCACGGAAAAGGGCGATCCATACAAATTAGAATTGTTGCAAGACTTGCAAGATGGAAGTATTACCTTCTACGAGCAAGGCAATTTTACCGATTTGTGTCGCGGTCCCCACATTCCCCATACCGGACATATCAAAGCGGTTAAGTTGCTCAACACAGCCGGTGCATACTGGCGTGGTAATGAGAAGAACAAACAGTTGACAAGGATCTATGGTGTAACATTCCCCAAGAAATCAGAGTTGGATGAACATCTAGAGCGTATAGAAGAAGCGAAGAAACGCGATCACCGCAAGTTGGGAAAGGAATTGGAAATTTATACGTTTGACGATGATGTGGGACCAGGATTGCCACTGTGGTTGCCAAACGGTGGTATCATCATAGAAGCTTTGGAGGCATATGCCAAAAAAACAGAAAATGAAGCCGGCTACCAGCGTGTGAAATCGCCACACATTGCCAAAGAAAGCATGTACCTGAAAAGCGGTCACTTGCCTTATTACGCAGACAGTATGTTCCCTCCGATGGAAATTGATGGAGAGAAATATTACTTAAAGGCAATGAACTGCCCCCACCACCACAAGATTTTCAAAGCCCTTCCGCATACATACAAGGAATTGCCTTTGCGCTTTGCTGAATATGGTACTTGTTATCGCTATGAGCAGAGTGGTGAGTTGTTTGGTTTGATGCGCGTGCGCAGTTTGCAAATGAACGATGCACACATTTACTGTACCGAAGAACAGTTTGAGCAAGAATTCAAAGGGGTGAATGCACTCTATTTGAAGTATTTCGAGAAGTTTGGTATCGATAAGTATGTGATGCGATTCTCCAAACACAATCCTGAGAAGTTGGGACAGAAATACATCGATATGCCCGAGTTGTGGGAGAAGACTGAAAACATGGTTCGCAAAGTGCTACAAAGCATGGGTGTGAGCTATGTAGAGGTTGAAGATGAAGCCGCGTTTTACGGTCCCAAAATCGACATTCAAGTATGGAGTGCGATAGGTAGGGAGTTTACTTTGGCAACAAACCAAGTAGATTTTGCCCAGGCAGAGCGCTTCGATTTGAGTTATATCAATGAAAAGAACGAGAAGGAGAGACCCATTATTATTCATAGAGCGCCGTTGAGCACGCATGAGCGATTCATCGGGTTCCTGTTGGAGCATTATGCGGGTAATTTCCCAACGTGGTTGGCCCCCAAACAAGTTGTGGTGTTGCCGATTAGCGATAAATACATAGAATACGCTGAAAGTGTTGTTAATTTCTTAAAAAAGCACGATATTCGCGCCTCCTTGGACACTCGGGCCGAGAAAGCGGGTAAGAAAATCCGTGACGCCGAAATTGCCAAAATCCCCTACATGTTGATTGTAGGAGAGAAGGAAGCCAACGAACAACTAGTATCTGTTCGGAAGCACGGCGGTCTCGATTTGGGTGCAATGGGAATTCAGCAATTGGCTGATATATTGATAGATGAAACCAGGATATAGTAGAAGACCGTTCGTCAAAAAGGAAGCTCTCCACAAGATCAATGAGCTCATTACTGCCCCCATGGTGCGGGTGGTAGGAGAATATATGCCTGTGGATGTATACCCCACGGCAAAAGCTTTGGAGGTTGCTTATGAATTGGGTTTCGACCTGGTAGAAATTTCACCCAATGCCGATCCTCCAGTTTGTAAAATTGTTGATTACAAGAAATTCTTGTATGAGCAAAAGAAAAAGCAGAAGGAAATCAAAGCCAATGCGGTGAAACAGGAAATCAAAGAAATTCGATTCGGACCAAATACCGATGAGCATGACGTTGATTTTAAAATCAAGCATTCCAAGCATTTCTTGGAGCAGGGACACAAAGTAAGGGCCTATGTTTTCTTCCGTGGAAGAAGCATTATCTACAAACAGCGTGGAATTGATTTGTTGATGGGATACGCCAACGTATTGATCGATGAAGGATATGCCAAGTTGGAGTCAGAGCCCAAAGAAGAAGGAAAAAAGGTTGCCATCATGTTGGCGCCAAAAGTGAAAAAATAAAAAAGAAAAATTAAGAATTCAGGATATGCCTAAAATGAAAACCAATTCCAGCGCCAAGAAAAGGTTCACAGTAACCGGTACTGGAAAAGTAAAGAGAGCCAAAGCATTCAAAAATCACATTTTGACCAAGAAATCAACCAAGCGCAAACGCGCCTTGGGTCACGATGCCATTGTGGATGAAACCAACATGAGCAATGTGAAATTTATGCTTCGCCTCGGAAAATAAACTTAAAAACAAACCTGGCCGGAGCACAAAAGCGCCTTTGAAATAGATAGCCGCTCAAGCCATTAAACTAAAATACTATGCCAAGATCAGTCAATCACGTTGCGAGTAAAGCTCGCCGCAAAAAGACCCTCAAACTCGCCAAAGGTTACTTTGGTCGTCGTAAAAACGTTTGGACCGTTGCCAAGAACGCCGTAGAAAAAGGTTTAACCTATGCCTACCGCGATCGTCGCGCGAAAAAGCGCGAATTCCGCTCCTTGTGGATCGTGCGTATCAATGCCGCTTGCCGTTTGAACGGAGTTAGCTACAGCCAATTCATGGGCAAGCTCAACACCAGCGCATTGGAAATCAACCGTAAAGTTCTTGCCGATTTGGCCATGAATGATCCTGCTGGCTTCAAAGCCATCTTCGATCAAATCATGAACGGTTAATCCCTCCTGAATTTCAAACAAAAAGCCCCTCGTTTTGAACGAGGGGCTTTTTTTGTGCCCAGTGCACCAATATCGCTGAACACCGCTATAACCAACGATGCATTCCCACCGGTGGAATTCTCTCAGTCTATTTCCTATCCCATAAAGAGTAGGTTCTGATGTTACCCCGCGATTGGAAATTGATTGCCAATACATCCGAGAAGATCACGCGCGACATGACCTTTTGCAACAAATTGTACTGATACTCTACCTCGTTGTTTAATCCCACTCGCTGAATCTCTGTAATGGGCTGTGTGCCGTCGCTTGCCGCCAAAGCATACTCGTTGCACTCCGCCAATAAAATGGGTTTTTCATGCACCCCCGCAGCATTCTTCGTTAAAAATTTCACTGAATTTTTGGTGCCTGGCAAGCGCTCCGTAATCAAATTGCCCTGTAAATAGATGTCTTCACCACTAAAAGGAGACCGAACCGGTTTGATACGGATGTACTCGCCATCTTCCCTGATAGAATCGTCGCTCAGTTCAAACAAATACATCAAGTCCTCCATGGCCAAACGACGCATGATCTTCTCATTATTCATCTTCACCCGCTGAATGTCGAATTCCTCGGATGTAATGATTTTGTTTTGGGCTTGGACCGACATCGACGTCATCATTGCATCGCGATGCACTCTCCAGTTTGATAATTCCTCCACTGCACCGCGCTCGTTGAAGCGAATTTCAAAAGGCAGTGTCTGCAATCCATTGGCGCGAATCCAAGGCTTGGCGCCATACTCATCGGCGGAGTAGACCATTTTGAACATGCGTTCGCCCTCCATGGCCGTAAAAATCAAAAAGCATGTATCCAATTTGATATCCAAGAAATAGTCATTCTCGTTGGTGATGTATTCTTGGGTAATCAACTGATAGACAAACCTGCGATCCTTTACCAAATTTGAGGTAGGGTAGAGGGTGTCTGGTTTCAGCCCGTCTGGGGTTAAGGTTGGATTTATTTTTGATGCAATTGGGTCTGCAGGCTGAGCCATGGGTTTGGGCGCAGGTTTGGTCTGTGCCATTGCCATTGGAATTCCCGAGAGCACAATCAATAATAAAGCAACGAGTGAATGAGCGGAAATTCGGGTTGGTTTCATGGTTGTCAAGACGAACGAACTATGCAAATCGTTTGCCAAAGATTGCGAATTGCGCAAATCTGTGTAGGTTTATGTTTATGTCTCAGTAGGTTCTGCCTTTTGGCATTGGTTCGCTTATGCACCCCCGAAAGTCAATTGGGATCCGTCCAAATCGATGTGCACCCTGCCATGGTTAGAGAGCTTGCCCATCAATATTTGCTTACTCAATTCGTCCAAAACCCTTTTTTGTATAACACGCTTCAACGGTCTCGCACCGAATTGTGGATCGTAGCCCAACTGCGACAACCAATCAATCGCCGCGTTGCTCACTGTCAAATCAATGCCGTTCTGTTTCAATCGCACAACCATCATCTGCATTTGCAATTCCACGATTTGGTGTATTTCATCTCTACCCAACGGCTCGAACATGACCACCTCATCGATGCGATTCAAAAACTCGGGACGGATGCTCCGTTTGAGCAATTCAAATACATCGCTCTTGGCACCGGCAACAATTGCATCGCGGTCACCGCTGTCGATGTGTTCGAAACGTTCGCGAATGATATCAGATCCCAAATTGCTTGTCATGATGATGATGGTGTTCCTGAAATTCGCTGTTCGGCCTTTGTTATCGGTCAGTCTTCCATCGTCTAGTACTTGCAATAAGATGTTGAACACATCGGGATGCGCCTTTTCAATCTCATCCAATAACACCACACTGTATGGTTTGCGTCGAATGGCCTCCGTTAACTGTCCGCCTTCATCATAGCCCACATAGCCCGGAGGGGCGCCTACCAAGCGACTAACGGTATGCTTCTCTTGATACTCGCTCATATCAATCCGAACCATCGCTTGGTCTGTGTTGAATAGGAATTCGGCCAATGCTTTGGCAACTTCGGTTTTACCCACACCCGTGGTGCCCAGGAAAATGAAACTACCAATGGGTTTTTTCGGATCTTGCAATCCGGCCCTGCTTCTGCGAATGGCATTGGATAGGGCAGCGATGGCCTCCTCTTGTCCCACCACGCGCTTGTGCAACTCTTGTTCTAGCGTAAGCAGCTTTTCGCGCTCGCTTTGTAGCATTCGGTTCACGGGTATGCCTGTCCATCTGCTCACTACCTCCGCGATATCCTCCGCATCCACCTCTTGCTTCACCATCAACTGACCACTTCGGGCATCGCCCAATTTCAAACTGAGCGAGAAAAGGTCCTCTTCGTTCTTTTTGATCAGTCCGTAGCGAATTTCAGCCACACGACCATAGTTCCCATCGCGTTCCGCTTGATCCGCTTCTATTTTCAGCGCCTCAATGGTGGCTTTTTTCTGTTGGATTTGCGATAGAACCCCCTTTTCATTTTCCCATTGGGCATTGAGCGCGTTTCGTTTTTCAATCAAATTGGCGATTTCTTCGTTCAATTTGGCGAGTTTGGCAGTATCGCTTTCCCGTTTGATGGCTTCCCGCTCGATTTCCAACTGCATGATTTTACGGTTCATTTCGTCGAGTTCCTCAGGAACAGAGTCCATTTCTAAGCGCAGTTTTGATGCGGCCTCATCGAGCAAATCGATGGCCTTATCGGGTAGGAAACGATCATTGATGTATCGCTGACTCATTTCTACCGCCGAGATAATGGCTTCGTCCTTGATGCGCACTTTGTGGTGAACTTCATATCGCTCCTTCAAGCCGCGCAAGATGGAGATGGCTTCTTGCGTATCGGGTTCCTCGACCAAGACCTTTTGGAAACGCCGTTCCAGGGCTTTATCGGTTTCAATATATTTCTGATATTCTGCCAAGGTTGTAGCTCCGATGGCCCTCAATTCACCCCTGGCCAATGCGGGTTTCAAGATGTTGGCAGCGTCCATGGCGCCATCGCTTCTACCAGCACCCACCAATGTATGGATTTCGTCAATGAATAAAACCACTTCGCCAGCAGCATCAGTCACCTCTTTGACCACCGCTTTCAATCGCTCTTCAAATTCGCCTTTGTATTTCGCGCCTGCCACCAATGCACCCAAATCGAGGCTGTAAATGACCTTTGATTTCAAATTTTCCGGAACATCCCCCCGAATAATGCGCATTGCCAACCCCTCTGCAATGGCCGTTTTACCCACGCCGGGTTCGCCAATCAATACCGGGTTGTTCTTGGTTCTACGCGATAAAATTTGCAATACCCTCCTGATTTCTTCGTCCCTACCAATCACTGGGTCCAACTTGCCCTCCCTGGCCATTTGGTTTAGGTTCATCGCAAATTTCTTCAATGAATTGAATTGGTTTTCATCGGTCTGCGAACTCACCTTCGCACCGCCCCGCAAGGCGATAATGGCTTTGAGCAAATCGCCACGCTTGATGCCGGAATCTTTCAATACATTGGCTGCTATGTCCTTTCCTTCAAGAATCCCCACCAACAAATGTTCATTGGTAACGAACTCGTCCTTCATTTCCGACATGACTTTTTCAGCAGCAACGGTTACAGCATTCAAAGCCTGAGATAAATATACCTGTCCACCTTCAACTTTGGGCAACGATTGCAATTGTGCTTGTGCAGCTTGCTCTATTCGGGAGAGATTCGCACCCAATTTCCCGGCGATAAACTGCAAAGTCTCGTCATCCTCCGATATCATGGCCAGCAATAAATGCGTGGGCTCCATCGCTTGGTGCTTGTTTGCGATGGCCAGTTGCTGGGCCTTTGACAACGTGTCCTGTGCTTTGATGGTAAATTGTTGTAAATTCATGATGCTTGCATGTGCTCAAATTGGATTCCATTAAGGCAATTGTGAACAATCGCGTCAAATTGTCGGTGAAATTCCACGCAAATCGAATTTCTATGTGTCAAAAAGGCGGGCCTACCTCCGTGATCGATCGTCAATCACATCCATGCCTTCTTCGATGGCTTCCAAGGGTATTTCTGTTTCTTCGGCTTCATCATCGAGTGGGTTTTCGATGTCTTCGCGTTTTTTGGCCGGACCTTTCAATCGATTCCAGGCATCCGGATGAATACACACTTGAAAAACAGCGGTATCGATACTCCCTGAATCCTTGGCCAATAAGCGATTTTTTAGGGCCCTGAAATGGCCATTGTTGCTTTTTACGCAGCCGTTGGAATCCAGGAACCAGCGCACTTTTTTGGGCATTGGAATGATGCTGGCCAAAAAGGTACATTCGCCCAACGTAAGTTCGCTTGGGTGTTTGTGGAAGTAGAATCGTGCGGCTTCCGTAGCACCAAAAATACCCGGACCCCATTCGATCACATTCAAGTAAACTTCCATCATACGGTTTTTGCTCACCAAAGACCTGCGCTCCATCAACCAAGTAAGTAAAATTTCTTCCACTTTCCGGGCGATGGTTTTTCTGCGTCCCAAGAACACATTTTTCACCAACTGCATCGAAATGGTAGAGCCACCGCGGGCGAATCGCTTTTGACGATAATTTTGAGCAATACTGGAACGGAAAGCATCCATGTAAAATCCTTGGTGGTGAAAGAAATCAGGATCTTCACTGCGAAGGACACATCGTACCAAATCTTGACTAATCGATTCTAAGGGGGTGAAATTGCCATTCTCACCGCCTACTTCAAACCTTGCAACTGGCTCGCCTTTGTCCCAATAGGTGTAGGTGAAAGAGCCATTCATGAGGCGTGGATCCACATTGCCCCATTGAACAATGGTAAAATCGGTACTCGGCCACATTCGGCTTTCCAAAACACAATCACGGGGTTTCTCGTGTTCCATGGCAAACTGAAAGCGATATTCCAATGTCCCGGTGGCTTTGGGAATGCCGATGTTTCGAAACAATCCCTCAGGTAAGCTAGAGAAAAACGCATTGGCCGACAATCGAGGCATGTATAAGCCCAAGGCATATTTTGGGTTGTTTCCCCCTTGGTACTGGGCGAAAATATTGGCTGAAATTTGGTTAACGCGAACGGTACTTTGACTGTCGAGCTCGAAAAATCCATCTTTAACATCGCAAACGAATCTACCGTGGGCCGAATCGATTTGTACCAACGTGTCAGAAATGCGTTCGTCATCAACCTGCAAACCCATAAATCCACCTTGTAAATCGGCATGGATCGCGCCGAATGATTCACCCAGCTCTGATACTTCGAACTCGGCCTTTTGGAATCCCAACCCATTCAACACCAAAGGGATGCTTACGTATTTCTGCTTGTTGGCCGGTGTAATGCTTACATGTCCAGTTAGATCGTCTTTGTCCAAATCGCCCTGCATCACAAATTCGATTTGCTTGAGGTTCACAGCCGGTAGGGTATCACTGTCGCTTTTGCGTCTACGTCGGAGTTCTTTGCGCTCAGCGTCGGTCACCACCTTTTCAGAGATTGCCTTCAATTGCAGACTGATGGCTTCATTTCTGTAAAGCGTATTGGGAAGCTCCAACGCGATTTTCCCGGTGGTATCGGTCAGGGAAAGGCGGGTGCCAAACATTTCCAAATGATTTGGGGCTTTGCCAATCCAGTTTTCTAACTGTCTAAACAAGCTCACTACGGGATCTCGCTGTGGAGTTTGGGTATCTGTTGCCTTTTCATCGGTGCCCAGTAAATCGCAATAGTTGCAATAATTGGGGAGGTTTACCAAGTCCAATGAGAGGTTTTTGGTTTCAAAGCCCGATAAACCAATGTCCCAAAACTTCCAAACATTCAATCCAACGGCCAGCTCTTTGCAAGCAAACAAGGTTTTGCCTGGGAGTGTATCAATGTGCTTTTTGTGGGTAAGCGATAGGCCCCGTAATTGTACGCCGAACAAGTAGGTGAATCCTTTGTCTTCGCACTGCAGGGTGTATCCTTTGCGATCCAGTTTGGCAACGGCTTTGTCGAAGGCCCAGTTCAACAAAAATCCACGCAAAGCAATCCACACCACCAATAAAATAGTGAGGGTAATGCCCCCAATCCAGGCGGTTTTCTTGGCGATGCGTTTGCCCCGGCTTTCTTCCAACCAAGCCCGACGAACCCAATTAATCCAAGTTTGGATGCGTGCCAGTATAGTTGTAAGGGGTGATTTGTCTGAGTTCATTTTTAACAGAATCTGATACGTTCAGTTCGGTGATGAATGTGGCAATGCTAGATTCGGTGATTTTTGCGTTGGTGCGGGTTAGGTCTTTTAGGGCCTCGTAAGGGTTGGGATAGCCTTCTCTGCGCAGAATGGTTTGAATGGCCTCGGCCACAACAGCCCAGTTGTTCCCCAAATCAGCTCGCACCGCCTCTTCGTTCAAAAGCAATTTGTTCAATCCTTTTTCTAAGCTGTTCAGTGCGATGAGCGTATGCGCAAATGGTACGCCCAAATTTCTGAGTACTGTGCTATCGGTTAAATCGCGCTGTAAACGAGAAATCGGGAGTTTGGCCGACAAATGCTCGAACAGGGCATTGGCGATACCCAAGTTTCCTTCAGCGTTTTCGAAATCAATGGGGTTGACTTTGTGGGGCATCGCACTCGAGCCTACTTCGCCTTCCTTAATCCTTTGCTTGAAGTATTCCATGCTCACATAAGCCCAAACATCTCTGCTGAAATCAATCAAAATATTGTTGATTCGTTTCCAATTATCGAACTGAGCCGCCATGAAATCGTAGGGCTCGATCTGTGTGGTAAATGATACCCGATACAGTCCCAAATCCTCGCCCACAAAGCGGTCACCAAATTCAAGCCAATTGATTTGCGGGAAAGCCACTTGGTGTGCATTATAGTTGCCCGTTGCACCACCAAATTTTGCGGAAAAGGGAAGGGTTGCCAGTAAATTCAATTGAGATTCAAGTCGGGCCACAAACACATACCACTCTTTGCCCAAACGGGTGGGAGAGGCTGGCTGTCCGTGCGTCTTGGCCAACAATGGAATGTCTTTCCAATCTTGGGCTTGTCGCTTCATGATGTTGACAATATTCTGTAGGGCCGGCAACATAACGTCTGTGCTTGCGTTCTTGAAGCTCAATGGAATGGCCGTATTGTTGATGTCCTGTGAGGTAAGTCCGAAATGCACCCACTCTTTGTAGGCTTGCAATCCCAATTCATCCAGTTTCTCTTTGATGCAATATTCCACGGCTTTCACGTCGTGGTTGGTGGTCTTTTCGATGGTTTTTACCCGTTCGATATCACTCAATGGCAATGAGGCGCTCCAATTTGTGAGTGTTTCTTGAGCGGCAATCAGGGCCGACCAATCTACAGTGGGGATGACTTTTGCCAACGCAAAAAGGTAGGCAACCTCAACACGAATGCGGTATTGGATCAATCCGGCTTCTGAATAGAAGGACTTTAATGTTTGGGTCCCAGCGGCATAACGACCGTCTACGGGGGAGATTGCGTGCAATGGGCTAGCGTCCATACTGCAAAAATACGATGGAATCGCGGTTTTCTTCGTTTTTTTCTCTGTTTTGATACATGGAATCAACGGCATTTTGAACAATTGAGGCAGGTGGCGACTATCTTTGGTCGCATGAAGCGTATTCGTTTGATCGTTTTGGTGGCGGCTTCGCTATCGCTCGGCCCTCTTGCAGCCCAAACAGCCTCTATCCCGGTGGCAGTAAAATCACCCAATCAACACCTCGATGCGCAAACCCATCAACCCATCTACAGAAAAACCTATTCGCTGGTTCAAACGGGCCCAACCGACATGAGTTTTAAGTATAATCCAGAATACGCCAACGGGGTCACTTGGGGTATTTGGTACTCCAATGAATCGATGACGGACCCGACTGATTTCGCTCAGAATTCCAATTTTTATCGAAATCGTGGGGGGTGGGGCACAGAGTTTTTATCGGCCAATTTACTCCCCAAGATAGCCCCAAAATTCGCCCCATTTCCACCCGAAAACTGGCAGTCCCAAAAAATGAAAATTGCTGATGTTAAAGTATTTATGGAGAAAAGTCAGGCTAAAAGCGGTGCACTTTATGCAGGTCTTGGAATGGGAATGGGATTTTATGGAAAAGGTAGTCGAAGCAATGTCTCATTTAATACGGTCAGAGAAGATAGTGGCTATACGTACCTTAAATCAGAATCCGTAAGTATATGGGGTAAGCTACTTTATGAGAAAAAAGCCCGTTTGTTGGGAGTGACATTATATCCCTTCGTTTCTATCTCCGCTGGGCCCCGCATTTTTTATACGCAGCAACAGATGAAAACATACCTCACTTTGCTGGAATATGAAAGCCCTTCGTCAAACAATGCATTTACCGATGTCGTTTTTGCCTCGGAATTTTCAATTGGTTCGAAAATCAAATTAAACGATGTTGTTTCACTGTTTGTTTCTCAATCATTTTGGTCATCATCGGACATAGAATTGGTCGATTTAAATCAATCCAAATTCAATGGGTTGGCCTATGATTTGATTAAATCAAAAATTTCTGGAAATCAAACACAGTTGAAAATTGGATTTTACATTGATCTGGTGGAATCTCGAAACTATGGATACATAGAACAAGCGAAAATTGATACAGTTTGGCACTACGAAGCACAGATTCCACCCCCCGTGGATTCTATGATTTATGATTCTCTGACCAAAACAATGGTTAAGGTAAAATATTTCACTTGTCCTTGTTGTTTGACCAATTCAAACGTAAAAATTCAAAAAAATGAAGACCTTTTTCCTGTTAATTTGCCCAATAATTCAGGTGGGAAAGGGGATTATTTGATGCGTGGATCACCCATTGAAAATAATCCAGGAATGAATAATTCAGGGAGTTCTCCGATTTGGACACTACCTGAATCCACAAGAAGCTCAAGTCCGAAAAAAAACAGCACTCCTAAATCTAGCAGCCCAAAGAAATTACCGGCACCCAGCATTTCGGCACCGAAAATTAAAAATTAAAGTTCCAATTTCAGGAATCGCCCGGTGTGTGAGGCCTCAAATTCTGCCACCTGTTCGGGCGTGCCAACGGTAAGTATATGTCCGCCACCGCTGCCGCCTTCGGGTCCAATGTCAATCACCCAATCCGCTACTTTGATCACATCCATGTTGTGTTCAATCACCACCACCGTGTTGCCCTTTTCAACCAAAATATTCAATACCCCCAACAACTGTTTGATGTCGTTGAAATGCAATCCCGTTGTGGGCTCATCCAAAATATACAGCGTTTTACCCGTATCGCGTTTGCTCAATTCGGTCGATAACTTTACCCGCTGCGCTTCTCCGCCACTGATGGTGGTGCTCGACTGTCCTAGTGTTAAGTAACCCAATCCCACATCCTGCATGGTCTTCACCTTCCTGTAAATCAACGGAATGTGCTCGAAAAACTCCACGGCAGTATCAATCGACATCTCCAAAACATCGTTGATGCTCTTACCCTTGTACCGCACTTCCAACGTTTCGCGGTTATAGCGTTTGCCCTGGCACTCATCGCACAGCACTTCTACATCTGGCAAGAAATTCATTTCGATGACTTTTCTGCCACCGCCACCACATGCTTCGCACCGTCCGCCTTTTACGTTGAAACTAAATCGACCGGGTTTGTATCCGCGGATTTTTGCCTCCGGAAGATTGGTGAATAGGTTGCGAATCTCTTGAAAAACACCCACATACGTAGCAGGATTGCTCCTTGGCGTACGTCCGATCGGCGTTTGGTCAATCCGAATGACTTTATCAATAAACTCGAGCCCCTGAATGCTGGCAAAGGGCAAAGGTTTATAACTTGAACCATATACTTTGTTGTGCGCAGCAGGGTAGAGGGTCTCGTTGATCAAACTCGATTTTCCGCTGCCACTCACGCCGGTAATAGCCACAAACAATCCAATGGGTACTTCCAAGTTTACTTTTTGCAGATTATGGCCGGTACAACCCTTCAAAATCAACTTTTCTTTGGTCGTTTTTCTGCGTTGCGATGGCACAGGAATGCTATCCTCACCGCGTAAATACCTGCCGGTGATGGCGTCTGAGGCCATGAAATCTTTTACTTCGCCACTGGCAACGATCTGTCCGCCATGCACGCCGGCGTTCGGACCAATTTCAACCAACCAATCACTGGCAAGCATCATGTCTTTGTCGTGCTCTACCACCAACACCGTATTCCCCATGTCGCGCAAATCGCGCAAACTTTGGATCAATCGTTCGTTATCGCGTTGATGCAAACCAATGCTGGGCTCGTCCAAAATGTACAGCACATTCATCAATTTACTGCCAATTTGGGTCGCCAATCGAATACGCTGCGCTTCACCACCCGAGAGGGTTCTGGCTGGACTGTTCAACGTTAAATATCCCAATCCCACACCCACCAAAAAATCGAGCCGTGCCCGAATTTCCTTGATCAATTCCGTGGCGATGGTGGTCTGTCGTTCCGTCAATTTCTCACCAACCGTATCAAACCAAGCCTTCAATACATCGATGTTCATGCCGCCCAACTCAGAAATGTTCTTTTCGGCAATCATGAAATGCAACGACTCTTTTTTCAAACGCGCGCCATGACAAACATCACAAGTTTTTTGGTGCATAAACTCTTCGGCCCACTGACGTAGTTTGTCGTCCTCGGATTCGAAATAGTTCTCGGTGATGTAGTGCACTACGCCTTTGTATTGGCTTTCGTATGTCTTTTTTTGTCCCTGATGGTTTACATGGGTTACCATGATGGTTTCATCATAGCCGTACAAAATGCACTCAATCTGTTGCTCGGAGAGTTTGGAAATGGAATCGGCCAGGCTAAAATCGAGCACTTTGCTCAAGGCCCTGAGTTGACTGAACGTCCAATTCTCGCGCAATTCTCCGATGGGAACAATGCCACCGCGGTTGATTGATTTGGTGCGATCGGGAATGATGAATTCAACATTCACCTCGGCAGTTTCGCCCATGCCTTCGCAATTCGGACAGGCACCATAGGGAGAGTTGAATGAAAAGGAGTTGGGTTGGGGTTCGTCGTAGCTGAGACCAGAAATTGGATCCATCAAAAAACGAGAGAATGGAACCACTTTTTCATCGGCATCTTGAACCATCATGTTGCCACCACCCATTTTCATCGCGATTTTTACACTCTCGCTGAGCCTGCCGGTGGATACACCCTGTACTTGCAAACGATCTATCACCACTTCAATGTCGTGGATTTTGTATCGATCCACCTGCATACTGCCTGTGATATCAGTAACATGGCCATCAATGCGGACCTTGTTATAACCTTTTTTCTTGATTTGTTCGAAGAGTTCGCGATAGTGGCCTTTACGTCCTTTCACCACGGGTGCGAGGATGGCAACTTTCTGTCCTTCAAATTTGTTGACCATGGCATCAATGATCTGCTGTTCGGTGAGTTTGACCATTTTTTCGCCACTGAGGTAGCTGATGGCATCGCCGGCGCGGGCAAACAACAAACGGAGAAAATCGTATACTTCGGTCACCGTACCCACCGTACTGCGGGGGTTTTTGCTAACGGTTTTCTGTTCGATACTAATAACTGGACTCAGCCCTTTGACTTTGTCTACATCCGGACGTTTCATATCGCCGATGAACTGACGGGCGTAGGCTGAGAAACTCTCAAGGTAGCGACGCTGTCCTTCAGCAAAAAGGGTATCAAACGCCAACGAGCTTTTACCGGATCCTGAAAGGCCGGTGAAGACCACCAATTTGTTGCGTGGGATGACCAAATCCACGGACTTTAAATTGTGTTCACGGGCACCCAAAATCTCGATGCGAGGTTCGTTTGCATCGGGCTGATGAATGTGCTTAGAAAGTCCGTTTTTCATGGAATTTGCAAAGGTACAAAACAATCCATCGGAAAGAAAGGTGAATTGGTATTTTGCAATGATTTACCAGCTTCCGCCAGCACCACCACCGTTGAAGCCGCCGCCGCCACCAAAACCGCCCCAATCGCTAGAGCCGCCTCCGCCGAATCCTCCAGAGGACCCTCCGCCAAAACCGCGACCCAAACTGCTGCCTAGAGCTGCCCAAAGGAAGGGATTACTGCCCATTCCGCCATTGTAATGTCCGTTGCGTGAATATCCGCCACCGCCGCCGCCACGGCCGCTGCGAGCCATTAGGAATAAAATCACCAATGCTGCGAAAATGGTCCATACGCCACCGCCTTTTTTGCCTTTTTTAGTGGCTCGGCCCTTGAATTTATTGCGAATGGCTTCTTCGTACGCCATCGCAGTTTGGTCTATCGCTAATGCATAATTGCCATTACGCATGTTGGGTACCAAATAGTCGTTGTGAATCTGTCCGATTCTGCTTGCACTCAAACGGTCTTGCAATTGGTCCGCCGTAACGGTATGGAATTTCCGATCATCGATGGCGATATACAAAAGCATACCGTTGTTTTTGCCTTTAACCCCAACCTCCCAGCCGCGGGCCAAAAACATGGCTCGATCTACAGCCGCATAGCCATTGGCTGATTTTTCCAAGACCACCGCAATTTGTACCGAGGTGGAATCTTCAAACTGATACAATCGCTCTTCCAAGGCCTTGACTTCATCGGGCTTTAAAACCCCCGCAAAGTCGTTGATGTGGCCTTTGTATTTTGGCAATACTTGCTCAGCCTGGGCCGAAGAATAGGGAATTATGGCCAATGCGATAAGCAGCAATGACATCGCCCATGAGCGATGTAAAATAATGGTTGTCATTGGGCTACGCATCGGTCGATACTTGGTTGCTGAGTTCGTTGGGGTTGCTATCGGTGGGTGGGAAATGGGTCGCCAAAATCTCGCCGATTTCCTGAATGCCGAGAATCACGCCCCCTTTGAAGTTGTGATTTCTAAATTTCGCCTGCATGTTGTCGCGAATGCCATCCCAATCGGTTGGAGCCATTTTTGCATTGATTCCAGCATCGCCAAAGATGGCAAATTGCTTTGTGTTGGGAACCAAATAGATAAGAATGCCGTTGCGTTCAATGGTTTTTTGCATACCCAATTTGGCAAAGGTTGCAGACGCCGCAGCCACGATATCATCGCCTTTGAACTTGTGGCTGATGTGCACGCGAATTTCTGCTGAAGTGGTTTCTTCCGCTTGGGCGATTGCCGATACAATTTCAGCCGATTCTGCTTCGGAA
>Ga0255103_1000207_pt1 | contig 17830 bp, 15 predicted proteins | sample Law_Cont_RepB_0h_FD_188450 | JGI IMG/M metagenome (GOLD analysis project Ga0255103, IMG submission 188450) | Freshwater microbial communities from St. Lawrence River, New York, United States - Law_Cont_RepB_0h | ecosystem: Environmental > Aquatic > Freshwater > River | place: USA: New York...
TGGGCTGATCCCGACCAGACAGGCGGACTTTATGCTATGCACACGGCGGTACATCGCTTCGACAAAGACATCCACATTGGAGCGTCTCCAGTCATCCCGCAGCAGCTGTCCACCACCTTGACGATAGGCCGCGTATGTGGCGTCATCCGGGAAGGAAAGATCTTTTCCGGTGCTTTTATCCGTCTCACGGTATGGGTAGAAGTAGTCATCGATGTGGACGCCATCAATGTCATAGCGCTGAACAACATCGGCAATAACATCGAGGGAATGCTGGCGCACCCGCGGGTCACCGGGATCCAACCACTGAAGCGAGCCGTATGTACGTACCATTTCAGGGTTTGTGCGCGAGATATGCTTTGGATGAGCTTTTCCCTTGGCAACGGATGGTCTCGCCCGGAAGGGATTGAACCATGCATGAATCTCGATACCTGCTTTGCGACATTCAGCTACGAGGTAGGCCAATGGATCAATGCCAGGATTCTTTCCTTGGCTCCCAGTCAGATATTCCGACCAAGGTTCCAGCTTGCTTTCGTACAGGGCATCGCATGCAGGACGTACCTGAAACACGATTGCGTTGCAATGCATATCAACCGCACGTCGGACAATGTTCCGGAGCTCTCCTTGAAGCTGTTTGACTCCAAGTCCCTGCTTTGATGGAAAATCTATGTTTCCAACGGTTGCCACCCAAAATCCACGAAACTCACGTGCAGGCTCTGGAGGCCCTTGCAGCAAGCTTTTGGGATGGCTGGTTACTACCTTTGGAGCTGTGAGTACCAATGCGGAAGCCGCTGTTAAGAATGTCCGTCGCTGCATGATGTCTTACTATAACCGTTTGAGTTGAATATCGTCCATGTGATGATGGCGATACTGATCATCAACAGCATTCGTAAATCGAAATTCCACATGGGATTCTGGCGGGCTACTCAACTCGCGGTGAAAACCGATATATTGTGCCTATGATGGCGCGTCGTGGTTTTCAACTTGATGACCTTGAGATGAAAGTTGATGTTGGCTTGCCACCATCTCAACAGCCTTTGCCAGCGATCCGCCCACTGGTGCAAAAACCGAACCAGCAGTTCACGATGCAGCCGGTTAGCAAGTCCAACTTGATTCACGGGCAGATTGGTCGAATGACTCGCCCCACGCCGGTCCGAATCTCGCATATGCCAAACGCTCCCATCCTCCATACAGTGTTCGAGGGTCAGGCCGTGGTCGTACTGGAACAGAGTACAACCCACTACGCGATTCTGATGCAGGACAAGTTGATGGGTTACATTCCCAAGGTCTTCGTGGAGCTGATTCGTGAAGACATTTACGTCCCTCGGCCTGGTGCCCCGCTGGGAGCGCTGGGACCCCGTGCCGACCATATCGTCCACGAGGCCTTCACGTACCTCGGTGTTCCGTATGTCTGGGCTGGCAACACGCGACGTGGGCTGGATTGCTCAGCATTTGTCAAAAACGTGTTTCGAAAGATTGGTATCAACCTTCCGAGGCACAGTGGTGATCAGGCACGCATTGGATCACCGGTTCAGGATGGCCTGCAAACGGGCGACAGGCTTTACTTTGCGATGAAGGGTGGTCGGACGGTCACTCACTGTGGCATCTATATTGGTAATAGCCGGTTTATTCATGCTAGTACGAATAACCGCTCTGTAGCGGTAGACACGATTGCTAAGGGTAGTCACTACGGTAAGCGATTGGTTACTGCGCGTCGCTAGCGACTTTGTCCCAGTTACGCATTGTTTGAAGTATAGGAGTGAACGTCTTTAGTGAAATCCACTCGAATGGAAAAGAAAAACCGGCCCTGCAAAGACTGCAGCGCCGGTTTTATTCGTTTAGGACCCGCTTAGAAACTGTCCACTTCTCGATAGGCCTTGATGAGATTGAGCTCACCCTCTTTGGAACCACCACGGCTGTTGCCATGTTCCATCCCGTAGATGCCAGTGAAACCCTTGGACTTGATGTGCTTGAACACATTTTTGTAATTGATTTCACCCGTAAGCGGCTCATTGCGCCCTGGATTGTCGCCAATCTGGAAGTAGGCAATTTCCGACCACGCGAGGTTGATATTCGGAATGATATTTCCCTCGGTGATTTGCTGATGATAGATATCGAACAGAATCTTACAGCTTGGAGAATTGACAGCCCGGCAGACTTCAAAGGCTTGTGGTGCTTTTGAGAGGAACTGGCCAGGGTGGTCACGCCACGGATTGAGAGGCTCGAGAACCATAATGAGGCCATGAGGCTCGAAGATCTCGCTTGCACGCCGTAGAGCATCCACGACATTTGCCGTTTGATAGCCCATCTCGAGGTTTGGCACGAGCTGCCCTGGAACAACCGTCATCCACTTTGCGTTTACACGCTTAGCAACATCGACAGCCGTCTTGCACTCGGCAAGAAACTTATCACGAAGGTCTGCCTTACCAGTGGCAAGGCTTGGAATCCACGATGTGCTTCCATTGACTACAAAGACACCCATTCGCATACCAAGACGTTGCATTTCTTTTGCAATCTTTTCCTGGTCTGCGACCGAGCGTCCGGCCATGCCGTTGTCTTCAAGGCTACGAAAGCCTTGATCATGCATGAACTTCAGCTCATCGATGTCATTTGGTGCATGTGTGCGGAACATCCCAAAGTGCGGCGCATAGTCGCACTGGAATGTCTTACCTTGTGCTGCAGGAGCCGCAGTTGCAGCCGCAGGCGTGAGGCCTGTGGCTGCAATTGCTCCTGCAACGCCGGTACCAATAAAGTCACGGCGGTCCATGATTAGAGTCCCTTGAATGTGCCATCAGTCAGCTTGAAGCGACCAGGCACAGCAACAGGAGGCACAGACAAACTGCCGAACTTGAACTCAGCTGGCATGATGTCGAGGTCAAGCTTCATTGCTTCATCAAAGGTGATTTCTTGTCCGCTGTAGCAGGCAAGACGTCCCATGATGGCTGTGAGACAGGATTCAGCAATACGCTTGCCTTCGTTCAAAGGCTTGCCGGCACGGATGCTGGCGATCATGTCGATATGCTCCTGAACGTAAGGATCGACCTGCTTGCCTTCGAAGCGGTAGCGGTTTGCACCATTAATGGAGCCGGATGGGTTGCTCGTTCCCTTGGTTCCGATAAAGGATTCGGAGACACGGGCAGCGGTTCCATCGATCTGGCGGCACATCGATTGAATCTTCACACCGCTCTTGTATTCAAGCTCGATTGCAAAATGGTCGTAGACATGGCCATATGCTGCATCGGTACGTACCTGACGTCCACCCATGCCATAGACTTTGACTGGGGTGTCGTTCATCACCCAGTTGGCGACATCGATGTTATGGACGTGCTGCTCAACGATATGGTCGCCTGAGAGCCATGTGAAATACAGCCAGTTCTTGAGCTGCCATGTCATGTCATCCCACTCAGGCTGACGTGGGTTCATCCAAAGTCCGCCCTGGTTCCAGTAAACCTGGCCACCGAGGACCTCACCAATGGCTCCAGCATGAATACGCTTGATTGTCTCAACGTAGCCAGCCTGGTGGCGGCGCTGTGTTCCGGAGACAACAGCCAAGCCCTTTTGCTGTGCGACAGCGGATGCTGCAATGACCTTGCGAACACCATTAGGATCGACCGCAACCGGCTTTTCCATGAAGATGTTCTTACCAGCTTCGACAGCGGCCTGGAAGTGGTACGGGCGGAACCCAGGAGGCGTCGCCAAAATCACGTAGTTACAGTTGGATGCAAGGACCTTCTTGTAAGCATCCCAGCCAGAGAATGTTGTGTCATCTGTGAACTTTGCACGGGCAGCATGCTCAGCCTTGAGGCGGCCAGCCAGTTCCTTGACACGCTCTGGGAACAAGTCACCAAGAGCAACGATTTCCACATTTGGGTCCGCAGCTAGCACATTGTATGCTGCGCCAGAGCCACGGCCACCGCATCCGATGACGCCCACGCGGATCTTGTCTGACCCTTGTGCAAAAACATTCGGAGCAGCTGCAAGAACTGCGGATGCGGCTGCACCACCAATGAACCCGCGACGGGTTACTGAACCTACTTCGTTCATCAATGTTCCTCCTAGAACCAATAACCGACGCACCAACGCGCCTGTTTTCCTGTGTGCCTATTCGGCATCACAAACTACACGAACTCCCACATATGGGCCATCCGATAACCACCACTTGGACTTTGGAATCTGCGCATCAGCCAGCTGCCAATCCGGCTGCCAGAACTGTACCGCGGTGTATTGGACATCTTTGACTTTGTCCTTCCAACATCCGCCACGTGCAGGCTCCTTGTTGTAGGGCGTGCCAGCAGGGGCGTGACACCACTCGGCAACATTGCCAAGCATGTCATAAAGACCCCACGCGTTAGGAAGAAGCTTCCCAACTTCCATCGCCTTGTCACCTGCATTATCCCAATACCAAGCAACTTTGCCCAGCTCTTTAGCAGATAGCACCGTTGGCTTTTCGCCAGCCGTTGCAGCCCACTGCCATTCCTCTTCGGTCGGTAACCGGTATTTCTTACCTGTCTTCTTTGACAGCCACTCGACAAACTTTAAAGCGCTCTGATAATGCATCCCCAAACAGGCATAGCCCTTGTGACCAAAGCCACGGTCTGGCGCACCGTAGGGTTTACTCGGACGCGCGGCAGCATCAACGCCTGCAGCCTTCTCAGACTCCGTCAAATCTAGACGATACGCGAAAATGTCGTAGACATCCCATTGGATTTCGAACTTGCTCATGAACACTTTGCGACCATCGGGCATCGCAGGAACAGGCAACATGTCGAAGGAAACGACAGAATTCGGAATCTTCTCCACAAATGGCGCACGGCCATCTGGGAGCGGATATGAAATCGTCTTTACAGATGCCACTGGCGCCTTTACGGACTTCTTGACAGCAACGGCTTTTGTCTGTTTTGCCTTCGGTGGCACGGACTTTGCCTTTGCTGATGTCTGATAAACAGGTGTTACCAGCGATAGGATGCTAACCATAGTGAGAACAATAGCTGTCACGTCCCGATACTCCCAGTCTGGTGCAACGGCACAACAGGAATCCCCCAGAGCAGATGCACAACGATTTCAGTATACGGAAATCCATATGGGAGTGCCTGTAAGAATAACAGTTTCGTATGCAAATCAGGCTCTCGCTGAACGTGCTGTTAAGGCCGGCTATAAGGCCATTGCGGACCTTGAGCAGATCACATCCGACTACCGACCGACCAGTGAATTGATGCAGCTGTGTGCGAAGCCATACGGCAAGCCATACGTCGTTTCTCCCACGCTGTACACGATTCTTAGGAAGGCCCTTGAGCTTGCATCCATATCAAAAGGAGCCTTTGACCCCACCGTTGGTCCGTTTGTGCAGCTCTGGCGTGAGACGCGCAAGACTGGAAAGCTGCCAAGTCCCAAGGTGCTGGCTTACACCCGCGACAGCGTTGGTTACCAACACGTCGTCCTCGGGGATAACGATTCAAGTGTCACCCTTAAACGCCCGCGGATGCGGCTAGATCTTGGCGGGATTGCAAAGGGCTCGGGAATCGATGCCATTTCACAAGGTATCCGCCAGTTTGGTATCCGCTCCTACCTCATCGAAGCCGGAGGCGACATGTTCGCAAATGGCGTCAAATCAAATGGTGAAGCATGGAAGGTTCAGCTTGGCCGGCAGGTAGTTGACTTGATGGGAGCGCTCTCCATCAGTGGGGATGCCAGCCAGTACATCACGATTGGCAACCGCCGCTATAGCCACATCATCGACCCACGAACAGGTCTTGGTATGGAATCCCCCCGCCACGTTGCCGTCCGGTGCAGCCGCTCAGAGGATGCAGACTGCATCGCGACAGCCGCGTGTGTGCTCGGCCCCAAATCAGCGGGCATCCTCAATGGCTTGTCTCAGCGATCACAAATTGAATTCCTGGACAGAAGCGACATCCCCTAACTATGCAAAAATTCCCACTCGATATCAGTGTAACCACATCCAACAGCACGCCTGTCTGGCCCGGGCATCCAAGTGTTTGCATTACCCAGACCGCGACGCACGAAAATGGCGATGTGGCTGAAATCACACACATCAATATGGGCGCACATACGGCAACGCACCTTGATGCCCCCCGGCACTTTGTCCCCGGCGGTGGTCTCGTGGACACACTCGAGCTGTCCACACTCATCGGACCCTGTCACGTCCTCCACGTCACGTGCAAGGGCGTCCTTACTGCTGAATACTTTGCGGCGCAGGACCTCCCGGAAACGTGCACTCGGCTCCTCCTCAAAATCGATGACCACGCGGGCAGACTGTACCAACCGGCATTTTATGAAGACTACACAGGTATCGACCATGCAGCCGCAAGTTATCTGATCAACCGGGGACTCAAGCTTATCGGAATCGACTACCTTTCGATTGGCCCGTTTCACGCGGGAAATGTCGAGACACACCAGAAGCTCCTCGGCAACAATGTCATCATTGTTGAGGGGCTTGACCTCTCCCATGTGGATGCAGGTTCGTACGAGCTGATTTGCCTACCGATTCGGATTGCGTGTGATGGCGCACCGTGCCGCGCTGTCCTGATGCCGGCGACAAGCTAACGGGCTACTTCGCAGCGTTTCGCTCACAAATGAAAACGAGCCCCGGCATTGCCGGGGCTCACTTTTTCACGAAACGCGTTCCGATTATCGGTTTGCGTAGCGCTCCGCAACCTTGTCCCAGTTGACAACAGACCAGATTGCCGAAAGATAATCCGGGCGCTTGTTCTGATACTTCAAGTAGTACGCGTGCTCCCAAACATCGATGCCAAGGAGTGGCGTTCCCGCACAGCCTGCAACAGCAGTGCCCATTAAAGGAGAATCCTGATTAGCCGTGCTTGCAACGGAAAGCGTGCCATCCGCAGCCGAAATCAGCCAGGACCATCCGCTTCCAAAGCGCTTTACACCCGCTTCGGACATGGCAGCCTTGAGAGCATCCACCGAACCAAAAGCAGCATTGATAGCCGCGAGCAAATCACCGGATGGTTCCTTCGCTCCGCCAGGTGTCAAGACATCCCAGAAAAGATCATGGTTTGCATGTCCGCCGCCATTGTTGCGAACGGCTCCACGGATTGCATCAGGAACATTCGCAAGGTCTGCAATCAATGCATTGACCGAAAGCTCCGCGAGCTCAGGGCTGTCCTTGAGCGCAGTGTTCAAGTTGTTGACATAGGCCTGATGATGGCGGTCATGGTGGATTTCCATTGTAAGCGCATCGATGTGTGGCTCGAGTTCATCGAATGCGTAGGGCAACGGCGACAATGTATGGCTAGCCATTGGTTGTAACTCCTTATGTGTGTGAATCACACGTTCGCTTCAGTATACCTGCCAGTGTTTCGACATCCGGTAAATGAACGCACTGGCGACATTAGGTTAAACTCCCGGGTCGCGCCCGGCACGTAGCTCATGCAAATCCGATTCCTGATACGGTCGGTACGCATCCCCCACCTGGGCACGTTCGCACCAAGCTGCATCTGAAATCAAGCCACGCGCAAGGGCAATCCCCTCCGCATATCCACTTTCACAGTACTCAGCGGCACCAGCAGGCTCCAGAAAATTTCCTGCGACAATACGCGGTAAGCTTGACGCCTGCCGCACCCACTCAGGCAACAATGTTGTCGTGCCAAAGTAGCCTCGCCGAGATTCACGCCAGCAAGAAATGTCCCAGACATCCACACCCGCAGCTTCGAGTGCTTTTAGGTAAACCGATAGCGATTCAGGCGTCACAGGCTCATCCGTTGCAGCGGGATCATCACTGTGAATACTAAACCGATAGACAATGGGAACTCGTTCACCCACTACGGCACGCACAGCCTTAATGACTTCCGTGGCGAACAGCGTCGAATCTCCCCACTTGTCCTCACGGCGATTTACATCGCGACGCCAAAACTGATGCAAAAGATAGCCATGTGCACCGTGTAGCTCAACAAAGTCGCAACCCGCTTCAATACTCCGGCGTGCACCATCGGCAAAGGCCTCGATGACAAGCTCGATTTCCTCGACCGTCATTTCACGCGCCGGATCAAAGCCATCCCGCTTCCATGCACTGGGACACCATGGTTGATGACCAAGCAGCGCATCATGACTTGCGGCACCACCGTGATAGAGCTGCGTCCCGAAGACAACACCTTCTGCATGCGCGGCATCCACGCAGCGCTTCCATCCATCGATATGGTCATCGGTGTGAATTGTCATAGCGTTTGCCCACCCAAACCCCGATGCATGGACTGCAGCCGCGGCACCAATAATCGATCCAACACCGCCCTTTGCACGGGCACGGTACCACTCCACAATCCAGTCATTAAGACGGCCATCGGGTTCTGCTGTCGCAAGGGTCATCGGACCCATGAATGTGCTGTTCTTCGCCCGAAGATCACCGCGCCCAAAGTCAAACGCTTGCCAAAGAGGTTCATGCATGGAAATACCTTACCCCATAGATTTCGCTTAACCGAGAGGAACGATGACAAGCGCACCGCAGCCGATGCGTGTAAACACATGAACTTTACTTAATCCGATAATGTTAACGGTGATGCTATGTTTAGATTGTTGATAGATGCGTCACTTGATATAACTTTGCGTTGATATGGAAACAGAAAACCCACGGGCCCCACGTTTAGAGGACATCGCCCAGAGGGTTGGAATCAGCCGCTCCGAAGTAAGCCGCGTGCTGAACAACCGCGTACGGCCAGGGCGCTGCGTCTCCATCGAACGCCAAGCACAAATCCGCGCAGTCGCGAGAGAGCTTGGTTACTCCCCGCATCCAGGTGCACAAAACCTTGCTCGTGGCAAAACTGATTTGGTTGCGTTGACGATGCTGATTGACAGTGGCGATGGTCTTCCTCCGCACTATCAGGAAATCATCACCGCAGTGACATCTGTGTTTCGAGGACACGGGATGAATCTCATTTTGTCTCAGTCAGAGCCGAGTTCTCAGCTGTCCAGTGTCGAAAAACTAGCGAGGTCCCGCCAAACGGATGGCGTTATCGTTACCGACATGATGATCGATGATGAACGTCCGGCGTTGCTTTCGCGCTACGGTCTGCCTTATGTCATCCGAGGGACTGCGCCAACCTATGGGATGCCAGCGATTGGACTGGACAATGTCGCTCTTGGCCGGATGGCAATCGACCATCTGGTAAGCCATGGTCACCGCCGCATTCTATTTCACAACATCGGCCGGAACATGATGGCCGGCAATGGCCGGCACGCTGGCTACCTGGAAGCGATAACAACACACGGTATCGATGCGGATGCGGAATACGAGGACAGCATTTACCTCGAGAGTCAGGTTTTTAACTATGCGATGCAGAGGTGGACAGAACCCAATCCACCCACAGCGGTCTACGCCGCAGATGAGATGGCGGCTTCCGCATTTCTCCGCGCCTTCAGTGAGCTTGGCCTACGCGTTCCCCTTGATGTTTCCCTCATGTGTAGCCTCAATGCGAAATACATGCATCAAGTACTCCCAAGTATTACGAAAATCACAACGCAACAACAGGCAACCGCTCTGGAGGCCGCGCGCAAGCTCCTCAAAATCATCTCAGGTAAACCCGCGAGAATGGAGCAGACATACCTACAGCCGGCACTTGTGGATGGACTGTCAGTAGCGCCACCCGCAGGCTAAACACCTAACCCGTGCTCTGCATCGCCGCTGCGATTCCGGTGATTGACAGTAATAAGGCCTCACGGACATCCAAGTCATCCGGGTTGTTGGCCGCTTCATTCATTAGGTGAACCTGCAGCAAAGACAGCGGACGGACAAGCGGATTTCGCAACGCCACCGTCGCACGAACCACGGGAGCATGGACCATTAAGTCGTGATCCTGACCCGTGATCTTTTGGAGCCAGGCCACGGTGCGCGCATGTTCTCCCGCGATGCGTGCATGAAACGCTTTCCCGAGCGAAGCTGGGACACATCGGGCGGCGTACTGTGCTGCCGTGTCGAGCTGGGCACGCGTCAGCTCGAGCTGCGCATTATCAACCACCGCTTTGAAGAACAAGTAATGCTTGTACATTTCCTGAAACTCAGCCAGCACAGCTGGATTTGCATCCACCAGTGCCTCGATAGCCGCACCAAAGCCAAACCATCCAGGAACCGTGTACCGTGCTTGAATCCACGCAAAGACCCAAGGAATAGCCCGGAGGTCATCCACAGATCCAATCTGTGCGCCAGAGCGTGAAACGGGGCGACTTGCAATCGGTAGTTTCGAAATGTGGGCAATTGGCGTCGCTTGTGTAAAAAACGACCAAAATTCCGGGTCCTCGTGGACCATTGCGCGATAAACACGCCGGCTTTCATCAGCGAGCAGGCCCATCAGGTCCTTCCACTTTTGTGTTTCATCTACCTGAAACTGCGGGACCATCGCCGTTAGACACGCTGACACAATCTGCTCAAGGTGACGGTGTGCAATTGGGGCAAGCCCGTAGCGGAAGCTGACGACCTCGCCCTGCTCTGTAAAGCGGATCCTGCCAGCAAACGACCCCTTCGGCTGGCTGGCAATCGCCTTGTTCGCACGTCCACCACCGCGCCCTACCGTGCCGCCTCGCCCGTGGAACAACCGCATCCCAACGCCATGCTTGCGACACGTATCAGCGAGACGCGCTTGCGTATCCTGCAGAGCCCAGTTTGCTGCGACAAATCCACCATCCTTGCTCGAGTCCGAATACCCAAGCATGATCTCCTGGAAGTTGCCCATTACATCTAGATGACGGCGGTATTCTTCGACCGCAAACAGCTCATCCAGAAGAACGGATGACCGCTGCAAATCATCGATGGTTTCAAACAACGGCACGATGTCGAGGTCTTCATCGACGCCGCATTCCTTCGCAAGTACCAGCGGCTCCAGAATGTCGCTAACACCGTGGGTCATGGAGACAATCGAGCAGCGAATCGTCTTCTTCGACAGCTCACGGTGCGCACGCCGAACGGTTTTATAGACATCGAGGACTTCCTGCGTCTTTTCCGTCAGGGTCACGTGGGCGCCAACGAGCGGACGCGGATTGGAAAGTTCCCTCCGCAGCACATCGACTTTTTCTGCATCCGAGAGCTTTGCATACGCATCTGCGGATGTCAGGACACCAGCGACATACAGCAGCTCACCGATGGCTACTGCGTGGACATCCGAGTGCTGTCGGATATCGAGGGCTGCCAGATGGAATCCAAACGTTTTCGCTTGTTGCCACAGGCTTGCGAGCGGCCCAGATGAAACCAGCACCCCTGCATTTGCGGCTATGAGCGACTCACGAAGGAGCCGCAGATCGTCAACAAATGCATCATCGGACTTGTATTCCCACGGATGCGTCGTATGGCTTCCGGGATTCCCGGAGAAGGATTCCAGCTGCTCGAGGCCTGCCGTTAAACGCGCCTCAATCAGGTAGAGCTTCATCACAAATGGCTCTGCGCGGTGCTGCCGGATGACATCATCAGGGAGATTTAAGACTTCCAAATCACGCTTGATGGAAACAGCAAGCGGACTGTCTGCCATGAGCCGCTTATCACTTACGGTCAGCTGAACACGGACATCATGTATACGTTGGATGTACGCATTTAGAATCGTCCGGCGGTGCTCGAGAAGTGTCCACCATGTAACTCGGGCGGTTACATTGGGGTTGCCATCGCGGTCACCACCCACCCAAGACCGGAACTTTACTACGGATGGAACATCAAAGGTGCGCCCAGGGAACGCATCGGACAACGCCTGTTCCAGGTCAGACTGAAGCCAAGCGACAACATCCAAGATACTACGGTCAAAGAAATACAGAACATTCCGAGCTTCTTCTGGCACTGTGATTGGAGCCAGTCGGATTTCATCGGTTTCCCAAAGCTCCGTCAGTGCCCGTGTCAGGCTGGCTTCTGCACGCTCGGTAATACTGCCAAGTGGTTCCGTCAGCGGCACCGAGTCGGCGCCAGCTGCGTGATCACACAAACACTCGGCCACACGCAGGAGTTTGTCCAGAACTGCGCGCCGTCGTGCTTCCGTCGGGTGCGCGGTCAGCGTGGGACCAATGTCGAGATTGCAAATCAATGCAAAAATCTCATCTGGCCCAAGACCGCTGTCCTTAAGGCGCATCACCGCTTCGCGGATGGACTCTGGCCGAGAAACACCCGGTATGCAACGTGCCCGGTTTACGCGGATGATTTCCTTTTGCTCAGCGGTGTTGATGAGCTGAAAGAATGCTGTCAGCGCGCGTAAAAGTCGTCCCGCAAAAACAGGATCGGTTAGGCGCGGTGCGGCACTCAAAATCGTCGATGGCGTGGCGTTTGGATCAAGCGATGCTGCCAGCGCATGGCGCATAGCATCGACTAAATCGGTACCCTCCTGCTGTTCAAGAACCTGACCGAAAACACGGTCAAGCCACTCAATATCGCGTACAAGAGGTTGGGGCAGCGCAGACGACGTAGCATCCAGTCCAGCAAAAGCACTCACACAAGCATTCTAGCACGCAGCCACCTCCGAGCACGGTGCTAGAATAGGACTAATGACTGCTACGAGGGACTGGCTAAGGAAGAGAACGCCGTCGATAGACCAGACAGTTACATCCCTCCCGTTTCGCATCGCAAGTATAAATGACCTCACCGCTAGCGGCTACGCGCAACGTGTCCTGGATGCTGGCAACGACCACTTCGTTGCAATCAGTAATGAGGTGTGTGACATCACCTACGATAGCAATCGCTACACGCTTTTAGCCGGCCTTTATGGACCGAGCGGCCGCCAGGTCCAGCGGTACGCAAATGTGTGTTACACCGCTGGCTCGCGCACAGTGGCAGAATCCGTATGCACAACCATCAGTGTTCTTCGTTCTCAACAGCTCGCCCGTCTTCGTCAGCCTGTCCGACTCGCCTGGGATACCGATACAGCATCGATTTGGATTACGGAAGAAAAGTCCCGTGTCCCCGATGTGGTTGGTGAAACACGAACTACAAATGTCACTTATTTTGATGTGACATCACAAAAAGACCCAAACGAATTTGCACGTGTCATTGCCCATGAATGGGGTCACCTTGCGCTACAGGCAGCACGCGGGTTTACCGCTCCTGAACCGGACAGTGCGGGACATGTCGGTGAAGCGCTAGGCCTTCAGTGGCTTGCTAGCACTGGCATCAAGGGAAACATCACTCCCGTCCTACCCTCGCCTGGCTTTGTCGCAGCAAGCAGAAATCGCTTTGACAAAGCACTCAGCGCCGCTCCGCCAGGTTCAGCTGGATTTGTCAAGCGTAGTGCGCAAGGGATGTACGCCTACATCGGTGCGATTCTTCATGTGGCGAATACATATGGGGATGCTTTTCTTGGTCGCGTCTTCCAAGCAGTGGATGCGGACTCAACGGATGCCTTTCTGACAGCATGGGCATTTGTCCTAACAGAAGATGGTGTGATTCGCTTCCACGGCACTGCCTGGGTGCCACTCGAAGCCGGTGTTTATCAGGCAAGTCACGCATTAAACCTAGCGAGCGTAAAGGGTCCGGCTGGAATCACATGCGATAGCCGTCACCGGCTTACAGTTCGCAGATCTGGCTGGTACCAGCTGACTGCGCCGCAGCGGGATGACTTGATTCTTCGCAGAAAGGGGCGATAGCAATGCCTCAAAGTGAATGGAAGGGCGAGTGCCTGTCGCCCGCAAAGCTTAACATCACATTGGATGTCTCCCAACCCGACGCGACAGGGTTTCATCCGCTTGACTCAATTGTCGTTCGGCTAAACCTCTCGGACGAAATGGCCTTCACCGTTAGACCCGGTACACGCGGAGTGCGCCTCGTCCTCAAGGATAAGCGGCCGAATGCAATCGCACATCCGCCCATTCCACGGGATGAACGAAACCTTGTTGTCCGCGCAGCGCAGCGGTTGCTGGACCTAAAACCTGAATTCGATGCCACCCTCTGGGTAACGCTCATCAAAAACATCCCAAGTGAAGCCGGGCTCGGCGCCGGCAGCAGTAATGCAGCGATGACAATCAAGATGTTCGGAGATTACCTCGGGATTTCGATGGATGACCAACAGAAAATCGCTGCTGAAATCGGCTCCGATGTCGCCCTCTTTTTGTACGACACGCCAATCAGAATGCAGCACTACGGAGAAGTGATCACGCCTATCTCGCTCAGCGGAACACTGGAGGGGGTTGTGATTCGACCCTTAACCGGGATGTCGACGCCGCTGGCGTACCGGACATTGGATGCCAATACATCTCGTGTTCCCGGGACCACAACTGCAGCTATCGCCGCCGGAGGTGCGCTCACTCCAGACTGTCTTTCAAATGATTTTGAATACGCTGTACGACAGGTAAACCCGGATGTCGACCAGCTGTTTACAAAACTTACAGGGCTTGGGGCGCTGCGCGTTCAGCTCTGTGGAAGCGGTTCCGCTGTCTTCGCTTTAACAGAATCCCGCGCGGATTCGGTCCGCATCGTCAAAGCACTCAGTGGAGCTGTACCTTACATGAAACTGGTCTCAACACAATGACATCAACGGCTGCTATTCTCCTCGCCGGAGGGCGCATCAAATCAAAGGACCGCGCTGAGTGGCAAAGTTTACTGCCATCGGGTTCTGACAATCGCGTGATGGTCGACATCGGTGGTAAACCGATGTACCGCTACGTCATCGATGCCATCCGCGGGGCGGATATCCAGCTGGTGATTGCCGGGGATGTCCCATTCGATGGAAAACACATACGCGTCGCCGGCGGGGACTCGCTCGTCGACACGCTTCTAAACGGAATCGCCGCCCTCCCCCCCGCTGTTTCGCAGGTTCTTGTCCTGACGGCCGATATTCCGTTTCTGACATCCGCGGGTATCGATGCAATCCTACAAAGTGCTCCAAACGCTGATTTTGTCTACACAATCATCCCGATGGACACCTGCCGGTCCGCATTCCCGGATGCCAAACGTACATCCCTCAAAACTGCGGATGGCGAGTTCACTGGCGGAAACATCGTTCTCATAAACCCGGAGTTTGTGCGCAATAACGAGGCTGTCATTCGCGAATCCTTTGAGCGCCGTAAAGATGTCCTTGCGCTCGGGAAGCTCCTTGGCCCGGATGTCATTTTCCGTCTTCTCTTGTCGCGGTTGTTTCCAGCGTTGTTACCCATCGATGCCTTGGAACGCGCCGTTTCACGCCTTGTTGGGAATGCCACAGTTAAGGCGCTGGTTGTCAACGATGCCGCCGTTGGGACAGATATCGACTCGGCATCCGATGTCGCCATGGCGCGTAAAGTGCTGGGAAAGTAGACTACCGACGTGGCTAAAGGCAAACTCTACGTCCTTTCAGGACCATCCGGCGTTGGCAAAGACACCGTTCTTGCAGCTCTCAGTAACATCGACACGGACTTCGCAATCTGCATCACCGCAACGACTCGCGGGATGCGCACGGGAGAAGTCGAAGGCAGCCCATACACGTTTCTGACGCGAACCGACTTCGAAGACAGAATAGCCGCTGGAGACTTTCTCGAGTTTGCGGAGGTAAACGGTGGCAACCTCTACGGGACTCCAAAGTCTTGGGTGGACCAAACACTCGCAGCTGGAACAGATGCCATCCTCAAAATCGATGTTCAAGGTGGAAAGTCCATTCGCTCGCTGGTCCCCAATGCAATCCTCGTGTTTTTGGCTCCACCGTCCCTGGATGAGCTGGAAGCAAGACTGCGAAGCCGCGGAACCGAAACCGAAGACGCGATTCAGGTCCGCCTCGAAGATGCCCGAACAGAAATTGCAGCATCAACGGGATACGACTACATCGTAGTCAACGATGACATCGCAACCGCAGCAGACCGCTTGCGATGCATTTTGGTGGCTGAGAGGTGCCGTCGATGAACGGATTGAAGATTGCCATCGCGACCGGCCCAAGTGGCTTTGTCACGGTGAATTCGATTTTGGAAGCATCCAGAGCATCGGGTACGACGCGGCTGGACTGGCTGGAGCTTGGCCTTGCGGCTGCGGAAGCGGATGAATCTCTCCACGATGTTGGTGTTGGTGGGATGCCAGATGCGCTTGGCCGGATGTCGCTGGATGCAGCCATTATGGATGGCCCGACGCATCGCGCAGGCGCCGTCGCGGGGCTCCTCGGCTTCCGAAGCCCTATCGCGGTCGCCCGACGTGTCATGGATTACACACCGCATGTGATGTTAGTTGGCGAGGGAGCGAAGCGCTTTGCCGAAGCACAAGGCTTCACCGATGAAGGTGCTCTCCTCACAGACTATTCGCGTGAGCGCTACGAAGCGTTTCTCCGTGGGGAAGTTGACCTCGAAGCGACAGGCGATCAGCACATCGATGGCGGTGACACCGTCGGCGCAATCGTGATGGACACCGAAAACCAGCTTGCCTGCGGGACATCCACGAGTGGACTCGCCTTCAAAATGCCTGGCCGCGTCGGTGACTCTCCCATTATCGGCGGTGGCCTGTATGTCGAACAAGGCATCGGGAGCGCTGTCTGCCTCGGGATGGGTGAGCAAATGATGCAGGTTGGGATGGCGATGCGCACGGTGATGAAGCTGGCGCACGGGCTGTCCCCTCAAGCGGCGGCTGAAGCGGCGATGCGGGACATGATTCGCCTGCGCCCAAGCTGCCTTGGGACGACCTGCCTTGTGATTGCGTTGAATCAAGCCGGTGATGCAGGCGGAGCGCGGACGAAAGCACATCCCGACTTCCATTACTGGCAGGCAACACAAAGTGGGGTCATAAAGATTGAGGCTCCCGTGATGGGCGATTAGGCGCAAAACGTGACAACTGGCCGCTACGTAGATGTCATTGTTCAGGTAGAGGTTCCAAACCTCCGCCAGCCGTTTACGTATGCGGTTCCCGACCGCCTCGATGAGCCTAATCCGCTGCAAAGTGGAGATTGTGTCGTTGTTCCATTTGGCCGTCAGGTGATGCTTGGCTATGTCGTTCAGCGCCGGGATGCGCTGCCGGATGGAGTGGCTGAAAAGGCTGTCCGGGATGTTCTTGAGCGCGTTGTTGGTGATGGTGCAAATGTTCCCGATTCGGTGATGCGAACCGCGCGCTGGGTGGCGCGTGAGTATGTTGCGGACCTCGCGATGTCGATCCGGACGGCTATTCCGCAGCTGCAAAGTGCGCGCATCGAACAGTATTACCTCTGGACAGGACGTCGGTCCGTTGAATCGCTGGCAGCGAATCAGCAAGATTTCGCAAGCTTCCTCAGCAGGGCAAAAACGCCGCAGACACTAAAAGATGCCTCGGATGTATTGCAAGTGACCGTAGATCGCGCATCGGTTAATGCCCTCATCCGAATCGGTGCGATTGAGCGGAACTACCAAATCCTTCCTCCAAAAGTCACTGCACGTTCGGTGATATGCGTTACGCTTGCTGTCACCCCGGATGTCGCTTTTGCAGAGGCTGAACGACGCCGACGACGGGCTAAGCAGCAAGCTTTTGCACTGGACATGCTTGCTGGTTTGCCGGCAAATACGCCGGTTTCCATTGTGGATGCCTTGGAAGTCTATGGAATCGCCCGCGCCATCTGGAAACGCCTTGAGACTGATTTACTGGTTGAGATTGCGGCAACGCCAGTGGACAGAATCCCGCTTGTCTTGACGTCGGCGGGGAAACGCCCCGATGTACTTTCAGCAGATCAGATTCATGCCCTCGCGGTCATCGGGGATGAAAGTCTCTCGACCACACAAAAGCCAATCCTTCTACATGGCGTCACGGGGTCAGGCAAAACAGAGGTCTACCTCGCGACCATCGAAAAAACGCTTGCTGCTGGTAGAACAGCGCTCGTGCTGGTGCCGGAGATTGCCCTAACGGCGCAGCTGATGGGTGTTTTCCGAGGGCGCTTGGGTAACCGGGTTGCGGTGCTGCACAGTGCCCTCTCGGATGGCGAACGTCGTGATG
>Ga0255103_1000215_pt1 | contig 17460 bp, 5 predicted proteins | sample Law_Cont_RepB_0h_FD_188450 | JGI IMG/M metagenome (GOLD analysis project Ga0255103, IMG submission 188450) | Freshwater microbial communities from St. Lawrence River, New York, United States - Law_Cont_RepB_0h | ecosystem: Environmental > Aquatic > Freshwater > River | place: USA: New York...
GGGGTGGGGGTAGGGGTAGGCAAGAAATCCGCGATCTGAGGTAGGGACGCGATGACATCGCGTCCGCCTGACTCTCTGCCGCGCCCAACCGCTAACCGCCAACCGCTGACACCTGTCATGGGTAGGGTTGAGCGGCCCGCTCAACCTCGGCTGACCGGGCCGGTCAGCCCTACCCCCGCCTGTCTCTCTGCCGTTCCCATCCGCCAACCGCTAACCGCCAATACCTGTTGCGGAGGGCACGATCAATCGAGCCCCTACCGTCGTGGCGCTCGTCGGTAATGCGACCACCCGCGTCTATGCGCCGCCGGTGGCCTGCTGCCTCAGCTCGCCGGACAGTATCGCCCAGCAGGCCGAGATCTGGGCCCGTTCCCAGAAGGTCGAAGACGAGGTCTACGTCTCCGTCTTCCAGCAGACCTGGCAGGCCGGAGCTTCGACCGGCCCGGCGCCGGTGAAAAATGAGTCGTGAGCGGTTGGCGGTAAGCGGTTGGCGGTTGGGAGCGGCAAAGTTCAAGGGGAGACCGGAAACCGGATAGTATGCTGCGGTGCTGCCTAGCACGGCTTCGCCGCGAGGGGACACGCGGGCGCGGTGACAAGGGAGCATGGGGAGATGGCACTCGAGAGGAATCATTACCTGCCATGGCGGTGATATAACCTAGGCAGATCTTGTCAGGGGAAAGTCACCAACGCTGCCTGCTTCCTGCTTTGGTCTCAGCGAGTAGGGTGACTCATGGAGATGATCTATGTCGACGAGAGCGGCGATCATGCCGATGGGGCTAGCAATCCGGAGTATCCGGTCTTCGTCATCGTTGCCTGCGTATTCGATGATAACGACTATCGGCTACGGTTCGTTCCCGACCTGATAGACTTGAAAATTAAGTATTGGTCCCACGAGGCCGTGGTTTTACATGAACGTGAAATACGCAAGAATCAGGGTGAATTCACTTTTCTTTTTGACCGTTCAACTCGTGAGAGATTCTTGGCCGACCTCAGCCTCGTGGTTCGGAGTTCTCGTGCGGAGGTAGTGGCCGTTGCCTGGGATAAACGTAAGGTCAGCGCTGTTAAGACCTATGCCGATTGCCTTTTGCTGCTTCTGGATTCCTTGCGATTGAGGTTTCACCGCCTTGCCATTCCGCAGGTGATTATCTTGGAATCTAGGGGCGTGCGTGAGGATCTTGAAATCAGACGTGCTGTAGAAGCAAGTACGGGAAGTTGCCACTGGAAGCCAATTTTCGTCCCCAAGGCTAGAAACTTGGCAGGCCTCCAGCTAGCCGATCTATGCGCTCGGCCGATCGGCTTGAAACTCCTTAGGCCTGATCATCCCAATCGAGTCTACGATGAGACCATTTCATTACTCATACGTAAGGCCGATGATGGAACTCGTCCCGGGCTTATTGTCTTAGATTAAAAAAGGAACGCGGGCCGGCGAACCGGACCCGCGTCGAACGGAAACTTCCATTCCTTATCTGGATTTTTAGTTAGCTAGCGGATATGTTCAAGTCAGAATGAGTGGGTTGGATTTCGCCTTGGGTAATTTCGCGGAGCCGCGAGGGGACACGTGGGCACGGTGACAAGGGGGCACGCGGAGATGGCATCGGAGGCGGGGCAGAGGCAGCTATGTCGTGACGCGGTCCCGACCCTACCTGGACACAGCTTGGGGCTGCGCGCTGGGGTGTTTTTCAGTTTGCATCACGCCCCGCGGTTAATTTCATCTTCCTCAGGTGTGTAGGCCGACTCGCTCGACCGAGATATCTCCCAGGGGGGCGCGCAAGCGCCCCCTTTTCATTTGGGATTTCTTTCAAAGAGTACCCTGGCCCGCCTGATCACGCTTTTGCTATGATTGTCGGCGAAGGCCGTCGATGGGCCGAACTCTTGTTTGGTCAAGTAAGCAAGCAGGTCTGCCAATTGAAGGAACTGGCTGTCTCTGGAGTCCATACCGAAGGGTTGATCAACGATTTCCGCCTGCAGATCTGATTCGAGGCTTTTTAGTAAGCATCGCCTAGGCGCCGTCCTATGGTCGTCACAGATGACGATGATGCCTTTGGCCTCGCACGCGTTCGGTCTCGCGGAGCTGATTTCTCTTCCGGCCCTCGCAAGCATTTCTTTCCAGGCTTCCGAGTAGCCATCTCCTGATGTCATGCGCTTCTCGATGATGACGCGGAGTACGACTATGTCGCTGCGGTGGCGTAAGAAGCCCACGGCATGCAGCGCACATTTCATGCGCTGGTTTCGGGCCATGCTCAGATGCCTGTCATTCCGGCCAAGGAACTCCGACGCATGGAGCTCGGCCAGCTGAGGGAAGCCGAATTTATCCTCCAATCGCTGTCTCATCGCCTTGGTGGCTTGTCTGGCGTGGTGCCAAGAGGCGTGGTGGATCAACAGGCCGCAGAGGATGAAGTGTGAGCTGGACCCTGGCTTCGCGCCGGTATCGCCACTCTCATCCACGTAGAGAAAATACATGCGGTATCGGAGAGGTGGTCCCTGTTGCGTGCAATGTTGCCAAACTGAGGTCGCTTCCTGAGGGGATTGCTGGGGTGTGGGGCAGGGACGTGGCGACGCGGCGGAGCCGCGAGGGGACGCGTGGGCACGGTGACAAGGGGGCACGTGGGAGATGGCGAATCTCAAGGGGAGACCGGAAACCGGATAGGATGCTGCGGTCCCGACCTTGCCACGCCCATTGGGGCGAGTCGGCTCACCGCATCGTCCGATCGGCGGGTTGTTCGTCGCCCTGTCATCGGCCTCGGGTCAGGGTACCCGGCCCATCCCTCCGACTCTTTAATCTGGTTATTTTATCAATACAGATTTTGAGGCTGTGCTTATTTTTGAACTTTCATCTGGGGGTCCGAGGACGACTATAGTACCCGCCTTGAAGCACCAACCTAAGTCGCAATCCGCTCAACTGGCGGAGTACCTGGGACGACTCATCAAAGAGGGCGCGCTCGAGGGCCTCTTGCCCTCGGTCAGGTTGCTCGCGGACCGGAACGGCGTCAGCACCGTGACGGTGGTCAAAGCCCTGCGTTTGTTGGCTGCCGGAGGGCTGATCGAATCCCGCGGACCGAAGCGCCGGGCGCGGGTCTCCTGGGTCCGTCAGCATGCGTATGCCGTGTTGCTGGTCGTCCTCCGGACTCCGCTCCGGAGGCTGCATGTTTCCATCGTGACCTCTCTCCGCCTGCTCGAGGCGAAATGCCGTCAAGACGGATTGGAGTACAAGGAATTGGTCCTCGACGAATCGTCCGCGGGAGAAAGTCTCCAAAAAATCCGCAAAGAATTGCCAGAAAATGTTCCAAACAGAGTCATCTGCATCCATCCGGACCAAGAGCTCTGCGACGAACTGGCTAGCTTGGAGGCCAGCGTGGCTTTGCTGCCAGTCTTGCCGGTCAAGGCTCCACGCATGACGACGTTCAAGGTTCCTCACGTGTTTCTGCTCATGCATGCCATCCGTCAGGCCCGCGCATTGGGGCATCGCCGGTTCGTCATGGTGGACAATGTCATGTCGCCGGCTTTCCGTTCGCAGCTGCTGTCGCAGGCAAAACACTTCGGCGCACAGGTGACCTTCCTCCGGGCAGGCAGTCTCGGTGGGGACAACTGGATTCATGATAAGAAGGCGATCGAACGCACCTATGCCCGCATCTTGGCCGGTGACGCCACCTGCGTGATCTTCCCTCAGTGGCCCGACTTCATGGCGTGCGCGGACGCCTTGAGCCGGAGCGGTTGGGCCTTGCCTGGTCGTCTGTCCGTCGTGGTGGCCTACCTCAACGGCGGCGTGGAAACCTACCAAGGCCTGCCGGTCGCGGGGTTCGAGATTCCTGAAGACCTGGCTTTCCGGATGTTCGCGGCCTGGCTGGCCGAAGGCCGCTGTGATCCGGAGTCGTTCGGCGAGGCGGTCGCCGCCACGTGGCGCGCGGGCCAGACGCTGCGGCCGCCGGCGCCCGGGCACGCCTGATGATATTAAAGATACAGAAGGTGGATTGCTGTCCTGCCTCGGACGGCAACATATCTCCTGCGGACTTATATTCATACCATAGACTTTCTCGTGCTTAAAAAATATATGAGCGTTAAGCGGAGGCATGCCGGCCGGCAACTTCCACTGGTGGCCGTGATGGACAAGTCCCCTCCTGGTTTCTTGGCGGGGAAATTCGCCCAGAGACCAGCGGAGACCGGTTTTCCTGGCAAAGCCTTTTCGGCTCATAGCAGCGTCCTGCCATGGAAGACGCTGGTCTGTCTCCTCGTCCTTGGCGGCGTGTCAGCCGGGGCCGCGGAGGCGCCCGGTGAACCCGTAGCGAAGGCCTCCTCGGTTCCGAAGCCGCCTGTCACCTATCAGTTCAGGGCGTTCGTCTTGGAGGGAAACAAGGTGCTCTCCACGGAGTCGCTGCAGGAGGTCCTCAAGCCCTTCATCGGCAAGGACATCGCCTTGGGAGAAATTCAGCGCATCGAGACGGCGCTGTTCCGGGCCTACTCGCAGCGCGGGTTTCTGGTTCGTTCCACGATCCCGGATCAGGATCTCACCGGCGGGAACGTCCGCATCATCATCGTCGAAGCAACCTTGGGAGAGGTGTCCGTCGTGGCGCCTGCCGACCTGCGCTATGACCCTGATCGGGCCAAAAGGATCGTGATCAAGAATCTCGCCGAAACGCAGGCCTTGGCCGTGGACGACATGGAAAGAGCGGTCGGCGTCCTTGACGCCCTTCCTGGGATCGCCGCCGACCTCAGCCTGTTGCCCTCGAACAAGGTCGCGGGGACCGACATGAAGCTGACGCTGACCAATACCGAACCTTTCAACGCGACAGCCCAGGTCGATAATCTCGGACTGGAATCGACCGGCGTCCTGAGGACCACCGTGAATCTCCAAGGTAACAGCCTGATGCATCAGGGTGAGCGGACCTTTTACAGCGGGCTCCACAGCGAGGGGCTGCTCAGCCACACCGGCGAAATCGAAGCACCCGTCGGGCACCGGGGTACGATGGTCGCGATCGGCGGACGCCAGATGGACTACAACGTCATCAACAACCAGGTCGTCGGCGTGCTCGGCATCGAGGGGAGTTCCGTCTCTTACTGGCTGAGGTTGCGAAATCCGGAATTCCGGCTGCTCGGCCTGCCCGTCCAATCCGAGTTCGGCTTCGATTACTCCCTCAGCGAGGACTATCTCGACCTCGGCGGGATTGGCATCACCAAGTCGGGACACCGCCTGACCCGTTGCGTCTACGCCGGAGCCTCGAGTTCCTACGTGAACCTTGCGCGCACGGCGTCCTACAGCCTGGCCCTCAAATTGACGTTCGGCGACCTGGAGCTGGGAGAATTCGTCTCCAACGACGCTGGCGGAACCCAAGGAGGTTTCGTCCGTTTCAACGCGGACTTCGGCTTCCAGGCGAAGCTCGGAAAGGACTACTTCCTTTCCCTCGCGGTCGCCGGCCAGATGTGCGACAAGAATCTGGACCGCAGCCAGGAGGTCTCCTTCAGCGGCGCCTCGGCCGTCCGCGGTTATGAGCCTGGTTTGTTGAACGTCGACGAAGGAATCTACCAACAGCTCGAGCTCAGCCGTTCCGTCTCCTCCAACCTGTCGGCATCGCTGTTCATCGATTACGCCTTCGGGCGCGTCAATCACAGTACCTGGCAGGGGTGGAACAGTGCCGGCGAGTCCAATTCCTATTCGGTGGCCGGGGCGGGAGTTGGCCTGCGTGGGAATCCCCTTGGTTGGCTGTCGATGTCCGCCCAATACGCCCGCCGGCTCGGCCGCTACGGCGACACCACCGCACCTCTGGACGACCATCGGCTCCTTTTGGTCATGTCCGCATCCTTCTAATTGACACCTCTACAAACATGAACGCCGCTCGTCGCCCCTCTCGGGGCATCATCTCCCTGGCCACGTTGATCTATCTGGGCTGCGTCGGCAGCTTCGCGGCCCCGCCCGCCGTGGACGCCCTCCCTTCAGGCATGACGGTCTTACCCGGCTCCACTCATGGGGTGTCTGCCACGGTCAACGGCAATACGATGACCATCAATGCGGGAGCCGAGAACTCGAATTTGCAGACCATCCGGACCCAGTGGCAGTCTTTCGACATCGGTGCACAAGCAACTGTCAACATAAACAATGTGAAGCCGCCGAGAGTTATTGGCATCGAGCGGGGCTGGAATCCGGCAGAAAAAAGCGATGTCTTCCTCGTCTCGGTCTCCGGCAACTCCCCCACCCAGATCTTTGGGCGGCTCAACGCGCCGGGCTATAATTTGGTGCTGCTCAACCAGAACGGGGTGGTCTTCGGACCTGGTGCCCGAGTCGATGCCGGGGGCATCATTGCCTCTTCGCTGGCGATCGACAAATTCGAGCGGTATGATGATGCTTTATACATCGAGGTCAACGGGGAGCTCGTCCCCGACCCATGGGGGGCGAGTGGGACGGGATATCGGAATTCCACGCAAGCTTTCTTCGCACTGGATTTCTCGGGCCAATCCCAGGCGCTGGTCCGGAACGAAGGCGTGTTAAGCGGAAGGTATGTCGCCCTTGTCGGTTTGAATGTCGAACAAGCCGGACAGGTCAGCGTGACGCGTGACGCGGCCTTGGTGGCCGGCGATGCCGCCCGACTGGTGATCAACTCGTTGGCACATGGTGACCAAGAGGGCAAGCTGAGCGTCACCCTGCGCCCGGGCAGTCGTCCGCTTGCGTCCATCGCCCAGCAGGGACAGATTCAGGCCGGAGAGAACGTCTTTCTCATGGCCGACGTCGCCGAGCAGGTCCTGCAGGATGCGATCGCCGGCCAGCCGGCCGCCCGTCAGGTCGTCGTGCGCGACGGCAGGTTGCAACTGATAACCGTCGCCGGCACCGTTCAGGCTCCCTCGATCAATTCAGACGTCGGAGCCAACGGGCAAATGGAGGTCACGGGGAGAATCACCGCCGCTCAGCAGATGACCCATGGTGGAAACCTCGATGTCAAAGCCAGCGCCTTGCTGGAGTCGCCGAGCATCAGTGTCAAGACGGCTCCTGGTGGCACGATAGACGTCGCCGGCACCATCCTGGGCAGCCCCCATGCCAGCGGAATCGGGGGCAGTATCGAGCTCCTTGGCGACAACGTGGTGATCCGCAACGGCGCCTTGCTGGACGCGTCCGGACGGAGCGGAGGCGGCTCTATCCAGATCGGTGGTTCCTGGCAGTATCCGGCTGGGAGCTTGGTTCGTAAGACTCTCTCGAGCGTCGTGGAAGCCGGCGCGGTCGTCAGGGCCAATACGATCTCCGGCTCCCACCCCCCCCTCACCGTGGTTGGTTCCGTCGTAAGCGGAAGTGCCACCGTCACCTTTGCGGCTCCGACAATAATCCCGTATAGTGATTACACCAAGGGTTCCACCTTCGTCAGCAGCCCAACAGACCCGCAGAACGATTGGCTTCTTAACCTCGCCGTCGGCATGGGCGTCAGCGGCGTGGGCATCCCGGAAGGCGCTAGCATCGTCAGCATCAGCCCACGAAGAGGCTTCACGCTGTCCGTCCCAGCCACGGTCACCGTGGTCCAAGAGGACTTGTTGGCGGGCGGAACCGCTGGTTTCGCGGTGGGGATGAGCCTCACTGGGACCAATCTTCCCGCCGGCGCGATCATCACCGGCATCACTTCGAATACCCTGACCCTGAGTGCCGTTGCCACCGGCACGGGAGCCACCACGACTGTTACGGGATCTGGCGCGAACACAACCGGCAACGGAGGCACCATCGTGGTGACGTCTGACATCACTAACCCGGCTTCCCTGACCGTTGCCCGGGGGCGGTTCGAAGCCAAGTCCGGCGTAAAGTCAGGGTTCGGAGGTCATATCGAAACATCGGGATATTCCTTGGACTTTAAAGACGGGGTTTACCTAAACGAAGGAGTCCGGACGTTTTCGGGGAACCCGATCGTCTTTCTCGTCGGCAGCGTGAGTGGTGTGTATGGTGGCAACGGAACCTGGCTGATCGACCGTAAGGCCGATACGGTCAGCCCGGCTGAGGTGAGCATAATCGGCGCCACCACAGGCTGGAGCAAGGTCACGTTGCGACATCGGTCGGACGTCGGCCGCGGAGTCTTTGGGGATATCATTCTCGCCTCGTCCATGAGCTTCACGGAGGGGGGGCAGTTTGTCGCCCAGGCGGAGCGGGACATCCTCCTCGACGTCGGTTTGACCGGCACGGGCGGGAAGCTCGGTGGATACTTAAAGATGTCCGCGGAGCGAGACATCGTCTTCGGGTCTGCGGGCTCTCTGGACTCCGTGGCGAGCATCGTCATGCTTTCGGCGGGCCGCGATCTCCGGATCGGCGATCAGTCGGCGGCGGCGGCCAGCTTCACTGCCGGGCCCACCAAGTTGTCCGCCGGTCGTGACATCCATTTGAACGTTCTGGCAAACACCTTCGAGCCGGGTTTCCCCGGACTCTACATGGCGGGATCTTCCTTCTCTACGCCCGGAGCCGCGACTTTCATTTACGAACCGGTGTCAGGTTTTTTGTCAACAGTGTGGCGGGGTTGGGGGCCCCTCATCGATATTTTTGACGTCGATAATGTCGGAGCCTGGCGAAGCGATTCTTTGGGGAATATGCCCGGTTTGACGCCGAGCGGCCGAGTAGGGGACGCATGGCGTACCAATTTGATCGATGCCAATATTTCCGCCGGGGGTGGGGCGATTCACCTGTATTCCAACTTCACGTCCTCCTGGTTCACTGCTTTCAAAGACCGCCTCCATGTCAGATCGGACGTCACGGTGTTCGGGCTTCAGAATTATTTTCTCGGTGGATTGGACCTCGGCGCCAACCTGAACATTGCCAACCGGTCAGCAGGGGGCGTCACTATCGGTTCCCTAGAGGTCTTCCTGAAGGGCATTAACATGTTCAACGGCGACATCGCCGTCGGCTCCCATGTGCTCACTTTCGGAGGAGCCGTCGCCGGCCTTCCCCAGTTCGCGCAGGCACCGACGAGCCTGGTTCTTTTCGGAGCGAATACCGACTACACGATCACGGCCGCTCCGAACGGTCGCGTGAATTTCGACAACGTCGGCCTAATCCAGGCCGGCTTCGCCACCCCTGCCACCCCTTCCGTTATCGATCAGATGGGCAGAAACCTAGTCCTGACGAAGGGCTTACTCGCGGTCAATTCCGTGGTCTGGGATAGCCTGCCTAAGAACGTCAACCGCCTTGTGGTCGAGGCTGGCGGTATCAGTTTGACCGCCCGAGGTGTCCATATCGACTCTCGTTTCGTAGTCACGGGAGACAGCGACCCCGCCCTCACTTTGCCCACCAACCTTGATTTGGCGGATGCCGAAGGCTTCAGGTTCGGGCAAATGACGGTGTTCGACAGGGGTTTTGAGGTAGTCGACGGCGGAAGCTCCACGGCTGATCTCGACGTACGCATCGGAAGAAAAGTCATCTTTTCGCCTGATGTCTCCGGAAGCCAGGTTCGCATCGCGGGCGATGTCACTGTGACGCAGGGCGAGCTCGCCTTTCTCGGTCGGGCAAACATCCCCGTGGACGTCACGCTTTCGGGAACCTCGCTGACCCTCACGGGCTCCGCCCTACACCTCGGCGCTGCCAGAGAGGCCGATCAGGGCACTTACAGGCTCCCGGCCATCACGGCCGACGCGGCTTCATCGATCTACTTGGCTACCCGGCAGCCGACCTATCAACTCGCGTCAGCCAACGCCATCATGGGCAATGTCTACGTCGAAGACGGCTTGGTCCAGCTGCCGGCGGGCGCCGTCAGCTTCTTCGGGGCCTCACCGGCCATCTATGTCCGCCAAGGTTCGCTTGATCTCAACGGCAATGAGATCGGCAACCCGATCATCCTGGACGCCTCGAATTTCACCCAGACGACCTCTCCGAAAGTCATGAACGACCTCGGGAATTCCTCATCCAACTTTAGAAGTCTATGGTATGATTATACAGATCGTTTTCGGGCCGACTACGCTGTTCATTATCAAGAACCAGGAAATCCTCAGTCTGGAAACTATGGCGCAGTGAAACAATTGTTCAGCTCGGTTGCCGGGGCTGACGGCTACGTTAATCTGCCGAAGTTGGGCGTCTTGGGGAACGTAACCCTCACGATGCCTGCGGCGTCGCCTTTCTTGGCCTTCGGGGAGCTGGAAGTCTCGACGGCACTCACCTTGGGCGCCAACGCCAGTGTGGCCTTCACCGAACAGCTCGCCGGGCTGGGCGCCAACGGCATCATCACCGTCGGCTCAGGGGTCACGACCAGGATCCTCAGTTCGCCGACGCCTTCCACCGCGGCCGGCAGTTTCGTCCTCGTCACCGGTGCCACCATGGAAGTCGGCGCCCCGAGCCTCGGTGCGGCGTTGCAGATCAACAACCTCGGCAGGCTCCGGTTGACGGCCGCGGGAGACATCGCCGCCAAAGACCTGGTCCTCGGTTCCGGAGTCGTCAACATCGAGGTGCCGGCCGGGGTAGCCCTCTCGTTTTCTTCCATCCGAAGCGCCTCCGCCTCGTCCCTGAACCCCTTCTATCTTGAGAAGAGCGGGCCTGGCCTGCTCAAGCTGTCGAATCCGGCGACTCCCGATGTCGGCTTTTATGGCCTGCGAGTCTTGGGCGGGCGCGTCGCGTTGATGACCGCGAACACGCTTTCTCCCGGATCACCAGCCTTCGCGACGGCGCAAGTGTCGTCGGGGGCGTCATTGGAACTGAACGGACATGCGAACGACAGCCCGTTCTTCAGCGTCAATGGGTCCGGTGTTTCCGGTGAGGGCGCCTTGGTCAGCTCTTCGCCCAGTCCTTTGACCATCGGGGCCCTCCGGTTGGCCGGGCATGCGACGGTGGATCTCGGCGGTGCGACCAGCATCCTGAACATCGATTCGGGCCTGTACAATATCATCAACTCTTCGGGGGGGCCGGTGACGTTGACGAAGCTGGGCGCGGGTGTCCTTACGCTCAATCCGCGGGCCACTCCCCCTACTGATGTCGCCTATGATCTCAAAGGCGGCGGCCTCGCAGTGGGCCGGTTGTTCGGCGCGGCGCGGGTCGACGTGCGCGCGGGAGCCATGCTTGACCTGTCGTTCGACGACCCCACCACTGCGATGCAGAGTTACGGTTTTCCTCTCAGCATAGCCGGCTCCGGCCCGAACGGCGATGGCGCCATCGTCAATTACAGCACTTCTGCCTCCAGCGGTTCGCCCGAAACTGGCATCGCCGGATACCTGTCGCTCGGCTCACTCTCACTCGCGGGTGACGCCAAGATCCGTTCGGATAATCGGGTCTTTTACTCGGGCGTGATCAGCGACGGCGGGTCGGGGTTCGGGCTGACGCTCTCCGGTGCGGCAGCCACTTCCCAGCATGTCTTCAATTCCGCCGCCCACACTTTCTCAGGGGGACTGAACGTCCAATCCGCCCAGGTATATCTGCGTAACGGAAACCTGGGCACGGGCTCCATCGTCCTGGGCGATGGCGCGATGGTCAACCTGATCGGACGCAGCATTTCCTCGTCCGTAAGCGTCGTCGCCGGAGCCGCCGCGACGCTGGCCAATACTAGCAGCACGGAATCCGTGCTCTCGGGCAGCCTTTCCTTGGCTGCCGGTTCCGTGCTGAGCATCGGGGGCGGCGACACCTCCATCGGCAATAATCTCCCGCTCGGAAAGTTCAGCATCACGGGCTCGGTCTCGGGCGCGGGCACCCTCAGGAAGGTCGGAATCTCGAATGTCAAACTTAACGGCGATAACGCGCTTTTCGCCGGGCAGCTGTCCGTCCAGCAAGGAAGGATCACGCTCGGACATGGTTCCGCATTGGGGACTTCGCAGGTCAGCATCGCGAACGGGGGCGCGCTCGACCTGAACGGCTTCAGCACGACCACGCACTTCACCCTTGCCTCCGTGTCGGGCGATTATTTCTCCTCCTACTCCCAGGCCGCGCCGCTGGTCAATTACTCCGCGACGCCGGCGATCATTTCCGGAGACATCGACCTAGGGGCGGACTCGGCCATCTTTTCCTCAGCAGATCTCACTTTCAACGGCGTGATCAGGACCGGTCCCCATACCTTGCAGCTAAAAGGGACTGGCGCGAGACAACTGAACAATCCCGCCAATTCCATCTCTTCCTTGGCGGTCAGCGGACCCAGCTCGGTTTCCGTGAAGAGCGCCGGAAGGGATCTCGTCATCACTGGTTCTTTCGGATCGGGGGGTCTGTCCGCCGAGCTTCTCACCGCCCACCAGCTGAGGCTGGGAGCAGGCCTGGTGTCCACCAGTTCCAGCGGGAACGTACTGCTTCGCTCATCTGGCTCGGCCTCCATCATTTCGGCGCACAATGCGGGCGCCTTCAAGGTGACCGTGTTCGCGGACGGCGACATCGATGTCGTCGGAAATGTCACATCTCGCTCGGTCGTGCTCGCGTCCCCGACCGGAAGGATCAGCCTCACCGGAACGTTTTCTTCGCACGAAGAAAACGTCTACGTCATGGCGGCCAAGCCGGGAAACGTCACCCGCACGATATTGGTCAACACCAGCAACAGTGCCGCGCTTGGTAGCGACCGTACGGTGATGTACAACACCGCTGTCACGACTTTCGACCAGTTGGACAGTAAGGTGGCCGCAGCTAATGCCGCCGTCTGGCACAGGTCCTATACCCTCAGCACCCCTACGACGGGCAAGGGGCGATATGGGTTCGCTTTCATCTACTCGAATTCACCCTACGTCACCGTCACGCCGATCGTCCTGGGGAAGTCGGCTGATTTCAGGGATCAGAACGGTGACGGCATTGGCGCCCAGAACGAGCTCGCCTACACCGGGACGGCGACGGCAGAGCACGCCTATGCCAGCACGAATTTCGGTCTGATCCACTGGCTTCGCTCTCCCTCCGGCGACGGTATCGATGTGCTGACCTCGGCCTCGTTGAGCTTGACGGGGACCCCCACCATCACGGCGACAGACTCGAACGGGAATCCGGTCAGCCTGTCCAACCGAACCCCCGAGATCAGGGTGTTCCAGTCTGGAATCTTCCAGTCAAGCTTGACCGACGTCCGCATTTTTCCGGCCCTGCAGGACGCGGGGGTCTATCATATCGCCGTCGGAGTCGGCGCAATGAGTGCCTCGGTCCCGGGGGTCAGCGTCATCGCGGCGCCTCCGCTCGTCTACGAGATCAAGCCTATCCTGCTCACCGGCGCCTACATGGCAAATTATGGACTGACGAAGACGGTCGGCATCGCGCGTGAGTATGACGGACTTAGCGATGTCCCGGCTGCTTACCTGAACGGGGCGGAGGCATTGCGCACGCCTGCGGAGATGGCCACCACGGCGGGCATCTCCGATTCCACGCTCTTCTCCGGCTTGGATATCTCCCTCCTTAGCGCGACCTTCGCCGATGCGAGCGAAGGTGACAACAAGCCGATCACGGTGCGCTACTCCCTTACCCAGAACGGTCTGGCGTCGAAAAACTTCGTCGTCCCTCCGCTGACGAGCACCGCATTTGTCAGCAATGGCCAGACCTACTCCACCCCCTTGGTGGGGACGATCTACACCGGCAACCTGTTGATCCTGTCCGACCTATCGCTGGCCTCCAGGACTTATGATGGTTCGGTGTCAGGCGGAATCAGCCTGGCCAGCTGGGGTGACCTACTGTCCTTGCGCGACGGCACCCGCAATCCTGCCGGCGTGACCCTCGATACCACGAATGTCTCTTTGGTCTACGCTGCGCCGGATGCTTCCATGACGCAACCAGTGCCCGTCAGCGTCACGGGACTTGCGTTGGCCGGCCCTAATGCCGCCAGTTATCGTATCCTCAATCAATCCGCGTCGGGCCTGATTTTGCCGAAGACGGTCGCGATCACGGCGACAAAGGTGTACGACGGCAGCAAGAACATGGCCGGCAAAGTGCAGGTCGTCACCGGGGTGACCGTCAACGGGTTGGCCGAGACCCTTCTTTACTCCGGAGCCATGGCCAACAGCGCCGACGTAAGCACGGCCACGCATCTGGCCTCACTTAACTTGCTGGACGGCGGCAACGGGGGCAAGGCCTCGAACTACCGGCTTCCGGTCCTGTCTCCTGCGACCGCTCCGCTCACGATCACCCCGAAGCAGCTCACGGCGCTTGATGTTGCCGATTATGGTCTGGTCACGGGCGTCACCTACGAAAAATCGTATGACGCGACGGTCAATCTTCCGGTTACGTATCGATCAGGGAGCGAGTCCCTGAGGCCCGCGGCGGAAATCGCCTCCCGGCACGGCCTCTCCGCCAGTCTCATCGTGGGACAGTCCGGGCAGCCTTTGGACATCACGCTGGTGAGCGCCACCTATGACACGGCCGCCGCCGGCGTGGGTAAGCCGCTCACCCTGACGTATGCCACGGATAACCCGAATTTCAGCATCGCGCCCATCTCGGCCGCGCAATCCGAGTCGATCAGTTATGGTAATCCGACCCTCGGCAGTTGGGGCGGAGGCGAGGCATACGTATGGTCAGGCTCGGGAAAGACGGTCTACTATAAGACGCTTAATCACACAAACTCGGGTCAACGTGGAGAGCTCACGCATAGCTCAGCATACGGCACCACGACGTATTATCCGACGAATACCAGCGCCCCCCTTTATGCGCACACTTACAGCAGCTCCTGGTCTAGTGTCCCGGGTCAACCGCCTTTAACTCAGACTCTGACGTTTAACCAGCTCATGGCCCAGTTGGAGACATCCATGGGAATCGAGCTTTACAACCGCTCCGTGACGACGAGCAACTTCGTCGGTAACATCGATCCCGCCAGGTTGCTTTTCCTCGGGACGTATCGTCTGGCACCCAAGACATATGATGGCACGACTGCGGGCAGCATCAACCAGCTGGAGTCTTGGACCCTGGCTCCGATGCCTGGAATAACTTGGAATGATCCGCAGGACGCCGGTACGGTGCAGTTAGCTACCGCGGGCGCCAGCCTGGTCTACTCTGACTCCGCCGTCGCGAGGTCGGGTGATGGATCGGTCGTCGCTCGGAGCGCGACCATTTCCGGCCTGCAACTCACGGGAATCAACGCCGCCAATTACTTCATCGATAACCAGACCGTCTTTGGCGTGATCAATCCGCTTCCGATCACCGTGAGGGCTTTGGCGGCGAATAAGACTTACGGCGATGCCGATCCGGCCCTCGGGGTCGCCCTTGGCGCCGGCGTCCTGGCTCCTACGGATACCCTGCATGACGTCATCCGCAATCTGGGACGTGTGCCTGGTGAAACTGCCGGGACCTACGCCATCAGGACGGAGGTCGCATCTTTTGGCCCGAAGTCCGCCAATTACGACCTCACCTACGTCGGCGGCGACCTGACGATCGCGCGCCGCGCGCTGACCGTGACGGCACTGGCGGCGGGCAAGACCTACGGGGACGCCGATCCGGCGTTCTCGGCCGCGGTCACCGCAGGTTCGCTGGGTTCGGCGACGGTGGCGGACAGCTTGGCGGACGTGACGGGCGTCCTCACCCGCCAGGCGGGCGAGGACGTCGGCGCCTATGGCATCGCATTGGGCGCGGGAGCCCGCGCCGCCAATTACGACCTCACCTACGTCGGCGGCGACCTGACGATCGCGCGCCGCGCGCTCACCGTGACGGCAGCGGCGGCGGGCAAGATCTACGGGGACGCCGATCCGGCGTTCTCGGCCGCGGTCACCGGCGGATCCTTCGCCTTCGCGGATAGCTTGACGGACGTGACGGGCGTGCTCACCCGCCAGGCGGGCGAGGACGTCGGCGCCTATGGCATCGCATTGGGCGCGGGAGCCCGCGCCTCCAATTACGACCTCACCTACGTCGGCGGCGACCTGACGATCGCGCGCCGCGCGCTTACCGTGACGGCAGCGGCGGCGGGCAAGACCTACGGGGACGCCGATCCGGCGTTCTCGGCCGCGGTCACCGGCGGATCCTTCGCCTTCGCGGATAGCTTGACGGACGTGACGGGCGTGCTCACCCGCCAGGCGGGCGAGGACGTCGGCGCCTATGGCATCGCATTGGGCGCGGGAGCCCGCGCCTCCAATTACGACCTCACCTACGTCGGCGGCAACCTGACGATCGTGCGCCGCGCGCTTGGACTAAGCGTGCAGTTCTTCAAGCAATATGGGCAAGTCGACCCTGTTTTAACGCCGGCCATCATCAGCGGTTCGCTGGGTTCGGCGACGGTGGCGGACAGCTTGGCGGACGTGACGGGCGTGCTCACCCGCCAGCCGGGCGAGAATGCCGGTGTGTATGGTATCACATTGGGTGCGGGAGTCCGCGCATCCAACTATAACATCACGCTCGTTGGTCCCTCGCCCGAGCTGAGAATCACACCTAAGCCGGTCATCGTTAGAGCCTCGGGCTCGAAAATATACGGGGAAACCGACCCGATTCTGACATTTTCCACCAATGTCCCGCTTATCGGTACCGACAGCCTCTCCGGAGCCTTATCCAGGAGTCCCGGCGAGACCGCAGGTAATTACGGATTCACGGTCAGTAATTTCTCCGTCAACGACGGCAATGGCGGCGCCAACTATAACTGGCAACTTGTGCCGGGTAATTTCACGATCGTGCGCCGCGCGCTGACCGTGACAGCGCTGGCGGCGGGCAAGACCTACGGGGACGCCGATCCGGCGTTCTCGGCCGCGGTCACCAGCGGTTCCTTCGCCTTCGCGGACACGCTGACCGATGTCGTCGGTCCCCTCACTCGTCCTGCCGGCGAAATCGTCGGAAGTTACGCTCTTATCCCCTCAGGACCTGGCTCCAAATTTGCCAATTACGACCTCACCTACGTCGGCGGCGACCTGACGATTGCGCGCCGCGCGCTGACCGTGACGGCAGCGGCGGCGGGCAAGACCTACGGGGACGCCGATCCGGCGTTCTCGGCCGCGGTCACCAGCGGTTCCTTCGCCTTCGCGGACAGCTTGGCGGACGTGACGGGCGTGCTCACCCGCCAGGCGGGCGAAAACGTCGGCGCCTATGGCATCGCATTGGGCGCGGGAACCCGCGCCCAATGCGATGCCCTCACCTACGTCGGCGGCGACCTGACAATCGCGCGCCGCGCGCTCACCGTGACGGCGCTGGCGGCGGGCAAGACCTACGGGGACGCCGATCCGGCGTTCTCGGCCGCGGTCACCGCAGGTTCGCTGGGTTCGGCGACGGTGGCGGACAACTTGGCGGACGTGACGGGCGTGCTCACCCGCCAGGCGGGCGAAAACGTCGGCGCCTATGGCATCGCATTGGGCGCGGGAACCCGCGCCTCCAATTACGCCCTCACCTACGTCGGCGGCGACCTGACGATCGCGCGCCGCGCGCTGACCGTGACGGCGCTGGCGGCGGGCAAGACCTACGGGGACGCCGATCCGGCGTTCTCGGCCGCGGTCACCAGCGGTTCGCTGGGTTCGGCGACGGTGGCGGACAGCTTGGCGGACGTGACGGGCGTGCTCACCCGCCAGGCGGGCGAAAACGTCGGCGTCTATGGCATCGCATTGGGCGCGGGAACCCGCGCCTCCAATTACGACCTCACCTACGTCGGCGGCGACCTGACGATCGCGCGCCGCGCGCTGACC
>Ga0255103_1000222_pt1 | contig 17284 bp, 12 predicted proteins | sample Law_Cont_RepB_0h_FD_188450 | JGI IMG/M metagenome (GOLD analysis project Ga0255103, IMG submission 188450) | Freshwater microbial communities from St. Lawrence River, New York, United States - Law_Cont_RepB_0h | ecosystem: Environmental > Aquatic > Freshwater > River | place: USA: New York...
ATGAGGATGTGGGCTTGGCCGTAGACGTAGATACAGATGTTGCCGTTGGTGTCGACGGGGACGATGACTGCGTTGGCGATGGTTTGGTTAGAGACGAAGTTGAGGTTGGAAACATCGGGTTGGCCCGAGGCACAGGGGTAGACCTTGAGGTATCCGCCTTCGTCGCCGACTTGCGTGTTCACGGCGGTGATGTTGAGCGATACGGCTGAGACTCCTGTGGTGGGGATGTTGCCGATGCCGGTGATTTTGAATGTGAGGGGTGTTCCGCCGCTGGCACCGTTACCGATTTTGTTGGTGCCGACGTTGCCGATGTTCGAGCGGGTGTCGGCTACGCGTGTTGGCTGTAGTGGTTCAAAGACCTCGAGGGCAATGAGGAATGCGGTATGAACTGCATGGTTCGCATCAAGAATTCCGAGTCCGCAGTAATAGGTGGCAGAGATGTCGTTCGAGCATTGCGATGACGGGGAGGAAGGAAAAGAATTAGCAACATTGTCTTTTCTCAGCAGAGTCAAAACTCCGTAGTAATCAAGACCGGGTTTAACGGACAGCATTAGCGAGATAATTCCGCTGACGATTGGTGTTGCAAAGCTGGTACCACTGACGCTGGTGTACCCGCCAACAGTGGTTGTTCGAATATTTGATCCGGGGGCCGCAATGTCGACGATAGAACCAAAGTTTGTGTAGCTCGCGCGAGCTCCAGTTGAAGTTGTTGCAGCGACAGTGATGACATTGTTGCAATTTGCTGGCGAAAAGGCATTTTGTGGAAGATCGAGATCATCCCCGACATTGTCGGAGCCGCCATTGCCTGCTGCAACAACAACGATTGCTCCAGCAGCAACGGCATCGTTGATGGCCGATTGTTCAAGTTCTGAACAATTTCCTCCGCCACCCAAGCTCAAATTAAGGACACGGGCTGGCGTGGGATTTAATGAGATGCCATGAACTGGTAAACCTGCTGCCCAGCGAATCGCTTTGATCTCATCGCTCGTGTCACCGCCGCATGGCCCCAGAATTCGAATGTGTTGTATCTGGGATTGTTGATTGATGCCGGCAACGCCGATGCCATTGTTGGTCTTTGCACCAATGATCCCGGCAACCTTTGTTCCATGCCAGGACGGATTGAGTTGATCGCAACCAGCATCGCCAGGATCGGTGGCATCAGCGTCATTATCAAAAAAATCGTACCCAGGTAATGGTGTCGGTAGGTCTGGGTGGACGGTGTAACCAGTGTCGATGACCGCAACAACAATTGAAGGTGAACCAGTTGTGTGGCTCCAAGCAGATTCAATACCAATTCCTTTGTCGGTCGTTGCAAAATCTTTGAGATACCACTGGTTGACGTACTCGGGGTCATTTGGTGCGGTAACCGCGTAACGTTTTTCATTGATTTCGGCTGATTCAACTTTGCCCGTGTCAACAAGTTGCTGCACGAGAGAATCGGCTTCTGCGCGAGTGATCGGCTGATCAAGTTGAATGACCTCTAGTCGATCAAAAATTTTTGATTCAACAGACGCATCGAGATCAAATTCATTTTCAATCAGCGACATTGCGCTCAGTGACGAACGTCCTGGTAATCGTTCAACGATTAATTCTGTGATCAGGTCGTCGTTGGCTTGCGTGGCAACTTCAACGGTCGCAAGTGAGCGCATCGGAACGGTGGCAATGGTGAGACCAATGAAAAGGGCGATCGCGGGTAAGCGCAACTTCATCGGAGAGCCTCGGCCAGTGCACGTACTGAACGCTCATTGATGGGGTCGCTCACCAAGATCACCTCATCGGCACCGCCATCGCGCATTTCGATCACTCGTTGGCGGATGTCACTTAATGTCGCAGCGGTATAAGTGGTAGGCGCGGGACGTTCGCCGGCAGACGCATCGGTGACAACTAAAAGACAAGCACTGCGCTTCAACGTTGCGGGGTCGCGTCCAACTTCACTGGCAATTTCAGAGATGTGCTCATTTTGTTTGGCGAAACCTTCGGCTGAATTGCCGAACCAATCAAACCACGTGTTCCACCACTGAACATGCGGAAGCGCAGCACGTAAAACGCGTTCGCCAGTTGAACCAATCATGAGCGGAATCGGGCGATGGGGCGGGGGTAAAAGTACTGCATCATTGACAGTGTTGAATTTGCCAGCAAATGTGCATCGTTCACCAGAGCACAAAGTCCGCAATATCGTGAATGCTTCCTCGAATCGCGCGCCACGTTGATCGAAAGGAATTCCGAACGCATCAAATTCGGGTTGGTTCCAGCCAGCTCCAACTCCAAAAATGAATCGCCCACGGCTGACCTCGTCAATTCCGGCGGCCATTTTGGCGAGCAGTGCAGGTGGGTGAAAGCCAACGCACGCAACAAGTGGCCCAAGGTCAATGCGCTCAGTGACTGCGGCCAGGGCCGACAACAAGGTCCAGGATTCCGAGGGACCACGTTCGGGTCGTCCGTCGCCCCGATATATGAGGTGGTCGCCAATCCACATGGAATTAAAACCGACTTTTTCGGCGGCCTGAGCCATGGTCTGATATTCGGGCCAGCGGACTTCACGCTCGACCTCGGGCAGTTGGATGCCAACTCGGACTCCATGAATCAGACTCACCCTTATGAGGCTAGAGAGGTTTCGGTCTACGGTGTGGATATGGGGCAAAATCTTGACATTCGTAGTGACCCAACGACCATCGATGCGCCATGGATGAATGAGGCTCTACGGGCTTCGGGCATTGCTGGTGGGGCCACGATCACGAAGTGCACATTTGAAGGTTTCGTCGGCACGGGGCAGACCGGTTGTAACGCTCGCTTTTCGTTGGAGTGGGACAATCCGGCAGGTCGCCCGAAAACTGTCATGGGAAAGTTTCCGTCTTTTGATGAAACGGCTCGTGCCACTGGTTTTGGCGGCACTGCATATGTCACCGAGTTCAATTTTTATTCGCGCATCGCGTCGACTGTCGATGTGCGAGCACCGAAGTGTTATCACGCTGCGCTCAATGTTGAAGAGCAACAGTTTTGTTTGATCATGGAAGACCTCTCGGGGTCGGTGCAAGGTGACCAGTTCATCGGACTCACTCTTGATGAAGCTGAACTTGCAATTGATCAAGCAGTTCTTTTGCACGCGCCGCGTTGGGGCGATCCGACTCTTCCCGAATCTGGCGTTAACCCGAGCACGGTTGAAGAGCGGTCGGCAAATCTTGCGATGATCTACGGTTTCTTGCTTCCGGCATTCGTCGAGCGTTTAGGCGCGCGGCTCGAACCTGAAATCTTGAAAGTTATTGAAGATGCGGCGCCTGTTATTGGAGCATGGGCTTTGGGTTCAGGAACTCCATTGACCGTTGCGCATTACGATTTTCGACCCGACAATTTTATGTTCGCTCGTGAACCCGATGCTCCGCCGCTCGTTGTTGTCGACTGGCAAACGGTCAATGAAGGACTGGGCATGGTTGATGTCGCGTACCTGATTGCCGGAAGCTTTACGCCCGAACGTCGACGTGAAGTCGAGAAGCAACTGATTGAGTCATATCGCGTCAAACTGAATGCAGCCGGAATCAACTATGACGTAGATACCTGCTGGCGCGATTATCGCTTCGGTTCAATTTGGGGCCTGATCATTACGGTGCTGGCTACTTCGATGGCGGCACGTACCGAACGCGGCGATGACTTGTTTGTCACCATGGCCACGCAGTACGGGCATTTGGTTCTTGATCACGATGCCGTGAGTTTGTTGAAGTAATCATTTAGATTGAGGGAAATATGACAACGACAGAATTTGATCCAGATTCGCTTCGGGCGAAGTACGAGTTTGAACGTGATAAGCGTCTACGTGCCGAAGGCAACGATCAATACATTGACATATCTGACTTTGATCAGTACTTAGAGGACCCGTATGTGCAGCCGCTGAATCGTGAACCACTATTTGACGAAGTTGAAGTAGCGGTTATTGGTGGAGGCTTCGGTGGATTGCTCGCTGGCGCACGGCTACGTGAAGCTGGCGTCACCGATATTCGAATGATTGAAAAAGGCGGCGACTTCGGCGGAACTTGGTATTGGAATCGCTATCCCGGTGCGGCGTGTGACGTTGAGTCCTATATCTACCTACCTTTACTTGAAGAAATCGGTTACATCCCCAAGCAGAAGTACTCAAATGCACCAGAGATTCTCGAGCACAGCCGAGCAATCGCTCGTTTCTTTGATCTGTACACCAATGCCTGCTTGCAAACCGAAGTGACTGAATTGCGTTGGGACGAAACCGATCGTCGCTGGTTGATTCATACCAACCGTGGCGACGTCATGCGCGCCAGATTCGTGGTGATGGCCAATGGGCCGCTACACCGACCCAAATTGCCAGGTATCAAGGGAATCGAAACCTTTAAGGGACACACTTTCCACACCAGCCGCTGGGATTACGACTACACCGGTGGTGATTCAACTGGCGGATTGTCAAATTTGAAGGGTAAGCGCGTCGGCATTATCGGAACTGGTGCAACTGCAGTGCAGTGTGTTCCGCACCTTGGTGCATCGGCTGATCAACTGTTTGTCTTCCAACGCACGCCATCGTCTATTGATGTTCGAAACAATCGTCCGACCGACAACGAATGGGCTGCATCATTGCAACCAGGTTGGCAAAAAGAACGCATGGACAATTTCAATGCGTTAGTGAGTGGTGGTTTCGCTGAAGTCGACTTAGTGCAAGATGGATGGACCGACATCATCGGCAACTTGTTGATTCGTCTTCGCCAAGATGCCAGCCCCGATTTGTCACCAGAGGGTTTAGCGCGCAATCTTGAACTTGCTGACTTTGAAAAGATGGAGCAAATTCGCGCGCGAGTAGAAAACATTGTGAGCGATCCAAGCACTGCCGAACATCTCAAGCCTTGGTATCGCCAGTTCTGTAAGCGTCCGTGTTTTCATGATGATTATTTGGCGACGTTCAATCGACCCAATGTTGAACTCATCGACACCGATGGTCGGGGCGTTGATTACATCACCGAAAAAGGAGTTGTGGCCAACGGAATCGAATACGAAATTGATTGCTTGATTTACGCAACTGGTTTTGAAGTTGGAACGAACTTCAGTCGTCGTGCCGGTTACGAAATTTATGGTGTTGCTGGAAAGTCTCTGACTCAACATTGGGAAGATGGCGCGCGCACCTTTCACGGCTTTCATAGTCGTGGCTTTCCGAACTGTTTCATCGTGAGTGGTGTGCAGAGTGGTTTCACGGTGAACTTCCCACACATGCTCGAAGAGCAAGCGCGACATGTTGCGTACATTTTGAATCAGGTGTCTGAACAAGGTGTGACGCGCATTGAAGTATCTGAAGAATCTGAACAGTGGTGGATTGATCGCATCATTTCGCTGTCGCAGAACAACATCAAGTTCCTTGAGTCGTGCACGCCTGGCTATTACAACAACGAAGGCAAACCAGCTGCTCGAAGCGTGCAAGGTGGCAGTTATGGCGGTGGACCAGTGGCCTTTGTGCAGGTGTTAGAGCAATGGCGTGCCGAAGGCGACATGCGTGGTTTGCTCTTAAACAGATAGATCCACCCGTTTGTGACAAGTGGGTGGGTAGGGTGACGCAGCCGGGACGATGGTTCGTCCGAGCGATGCGTGTCATCCCAGACAGGTTCGCGGCGCCTGTCAAAGGAAACACCCCCCATGTCCCCATCCACTTCAACTGGTCGTTCGACCACGCCCCAACGACGTTCCGAAGGCGGTTCGCCTGCGGGCGGAGCGTCAAACGGAGCTCGTCCAACTGGTGGTCGCCCAACTGGCGGCAAAGCTCGCAGCAAGTCAACGAATCAATCGCGCGCTAAGTCAGCATCGCGTCGCGATGATCGTCGCGGTTTCCGTTCTGAGAATGGTTCAGCAACTGCATCAAACTTCGCTCCCAAAAAGCCCACGATCATTCCGATCGAAGTCGGACCCGATAACGGATTCGTCAAAATCGGTGTGCCGGCAAATCTCGCTGGCATCTTGGCAGCAACTGGCGTCACCGAACCTTTCTCGATTCAAAGCGTGACATTGCCCGACTCGTTGGCTGGTCGTGACGTTCTTGGTCAAGGTCGAACTGGTTCGGGTAAAACACTCGCGTTTGCATTGCCGTTGATTGCGCGTTTGGCTGCAACCAAAGTTGGTCGTCAGGCCAATCGTCCCCGTGCACTGATCTTGGTGCCAACACGTGAGCTTGCAACACAAGTTGCTGCTGTCATTGATCCGTTGGCAACTGCTTGTGGTTTGCGCGTCATCACTGTCTTTGGCGGTGTCGGTCACGGACCACAACGCGATGGACTTCGTGCGGGTGCAGAAATTGTTGTTGCTTGCCCAGGTCGCTTGGTCGATCACATGGGCGAGGGTGACGCAAAGCTTGACCGCATTGAAATCACCATTATCGACGAAGCCGACCATATGGCCGATCAAGGTTTCTTACCTATGGTCAAGCGCATTCTTGATGCAACACCAAAGGTTGGACAGCGCATGTTGTTCTCAGCAACTCTTGCTGGCGGCGTTGACGCAATCGTGTCGCGTTACTTAGACAATCCGGTGTCACATGCAGCTGAAGTTGAAGCACCAGTGTTGTTAGATCACAGTGTTTTGGTGATTGATGATGCTGAGCGTCTAGAAGCCGTTGCTGAACTGGCCCGTAAAGAACGCGTTGTGATCTTTACTCGTACTAAGCACCGTGCCAAGCAGATGGCAGCAAAGCTTCAGACATTCGGAATCAATGCAGTTGATATGCATGGCAACTTGTCACAGACTGCGCGCGAGCGTAACTTGGCAGCATTTGCCAGCGGATCTGCGTCAGCATTAGTCGCAACTGACATTGCTGCTCGCGGTATTCATGTCGATGATGTGCCGTTAGTCGTTCATGCTGATCCGCCGATTGAGCACAAGGCTTACACCCACCGTTCGGGCCGTACGGCTCGTGCTGGTGCTGCTGGTCGCGTGATTACAGTTGCTTCAACATCGCAAGTGAGCGAAGTGAAGCAGTTGTTGCAGAAGGCTGGCGTCACGGCAACGTGGACCGGTATTGATGTATCGAATATGACGGGTCGTCCGTCAGGTCGTTCGGCTGGTCGTGGCGGCGTACGCGCTGATGGCCGTCAAGGTGGTCGTCCCGGTGCTCGTAGCGGAACAGCTCGCGGCAACGGCGGACGTCCCCGACGCTAAATACCTCTGTGATTCTGGTGCAGATTTGTTGCGGATTCCGCAACAAATCTGCACCAGAATCACAATGAAATGTGAGTTTTTTACGAGTCGGGTTGGCCGTCAAAAACTAGTTTGAGGGTCAACTCGGGTTCGTCTTTTTCAAGACGCTGCAATCGATACTTGTTTTCGAACAGCGCGACCATTTCGTTATCGCTGCGATACAAAATTCGTATTCCGCCGATTTGGCGCAAGCGATCAGCACTTGCCTTATCGGTAATGCGCATGGCTTGGTACGGCGACGAAATGATTTCGGTCGGTGCACTGAACTCGCTCGACAATCGGTAGGCGAATACTTCAAACTGCAAAACACCGACGGCTGCTAGCACTGGTTCGGTGTCACCAAAGTCGAGGTCGCGCAGAACCTGGACAACGCCCTCTTGGTCGAGTTGTTCAATGCCTTTACGGAACTGCTTGATCTTGCTGCGATCAAGTGGACGTGCGCTGGCGAACACTTCAGGTGCAAAGCGTGGAACTCCGGGAAATTCAACTTTCTTGCCGGCATAAATCGTGTCACCAATACGCAGATCGCCGGCGTTGACGAGCCCGATGATGTCACCTGGGAATGCTTCTTCGATTGTTTCGCGATCGTTGCCAAAAGCAGTCGTTACGTACTTGGTTCCGACAGCACGACCTGATCGGGTGCATTCGATATCCATGCCACGTTCAAAGTGCCCAGAGCACACGCGAGCAAAGGCCAAACGGTCGCGGTGGTTGGGGTCCATGTTGGCCTGAATCTTGAAAACAAATCCCGAGAACGGACTTTCAAGGGCACGTTCATTTTCGGCGAGGTCGAAGCGCGGTATCGGCGGGGGAGCAAGTTCGGCGACTGCATCAAGAAGTGCACGAACTCCGAAGTTGGTGAGAGCAGATCCAACGAAAACGGGCGTGCTCTTACCCGCTAAGAACGATGGCAAGTCAACATTGGCCTCAATCGCGTCAAGTAGTGAACACGAATCAAGAGCAACCTTCCATGCATCGCCTTCTTCGGCGGCAGCTCGTTCGGCATCAATGATTTCTTCAGGCGCTTCAGCAGCACCGCGGGCGGTACGCGTGTATTTGGTGAACAGGCCAGTTCGGCGATCAATGGTGCCGCGGAAGTCTCCGGGTTGTCCGACGGGCCATGTCGCAGGTGTGGCGCGCAGCCCAATTTGTTGTTCAACTTCGTCGAGCAGTTCAAGAGGGTCGCGGCCAGGACGGTCGAACTTGTTGAAGAACGTCAGCACAGGCAAGTTACGCGAACGACAGACGTTGAAAAGTTTGAGAGTCTGGGCTTCGATTCCCTTGGCAGTATCGAGCACCATGATGACCGCGTCAACGGCGGCGAGAACGCGGTATGTGTCTTCGCTGAAGTCGCGGTGGCCAGGAGTGTCAAGCAGGTTGAAGACATGGTCGCCATAGGGGAACTGAAGAACGGTTGACGAAATCGAGATGCCGCGTTGGCGTTCCATCTCCATCCAGTCAGAGGTGGCCGAACGCTGACCCGCACGAGCGCGAACTGAACCTGCGTCTTGAATCGCTCCGGCGTATAACAAGAACTTTTCAGTCAGGCTGGTTTTGCCGGCGTCGGGGTGGCTAATGATGGCAAAAGTTCGGCGCCGCAAAGCTTCGTCAGAGATGGTGGTACCGGTTTCCATGGCATAACGAGGGTACAGGCACGTCACCCACTGTTGGGGTAAATCTGGTCGAACTAGGCCAGGCTATTTCGGGCGATGTGAGAACAATTCGAACACCATCGCTGTGACGACTGCTTCGGTGCGATTGCCCAGGCTCATGAAAAGTTGGCGGAGCGACGCATATGACAAGAAGTGGCCAATTGCGGTGAATCGATCTTCGTTCATCTGGGCGCGCTCAATCGAGAACCACCGCTGGAACTGAGCCTCAAGGGTGAGGTCGCGCCCGCGTGTCGCTTCTTTGGCCGATGCCCAGTTGTAGCTCAATTGTTCGACTGCTTCGATGAGTGGACTATACGTACGGATGAGAGACACGCGGAGTTGAACCAGGGTTTCTAAACGATCATGCAAGTTGGTCGTAGGAACATCAAATGTGAGCATGTGTTTGATATGCGGTTCAATTTGTTGCAGTGACAATTCAATGAGGTCACCAATCGAATCAAAATAACGAGTAAACGTTCGCTCAGAGATACCAGCTCGATCGGCGATATCGGCGGCAGTTAAATTGACGCGTCCCTCGGCGACCATAGCGATAATCGCATTAATGACCGCTTCTTTGCCTTTGCGGACGCGATCGTGTCGCCCATCTAATTTATGAATCGTGGCTCCACTCATGAGGTTCACAATAGCCATCGAGTGAGCACTACTCTGAATTGAGATTGCATCAGAAAGACGGTGTTCCCGTGGCCCTAGATATCGCCAAAGTTCGAGCTCAATTTCCAGCCTTAGCCCTCACCGACCGGGGTGGACCTCGGGTGTATCTCGACAATCCTGCTGGAACTCAGGTGCCTCAAATTGTTGTTGATCGCATGGTCTCGGCACTTATTGATTCAAATGCCAACATGAATGGCAATTTCCGCACGTCGCGTGAAGCCACCGACATTTCGCGTCAAGCGCATCTTGCGATGGCCGATTTCTTTAATGCCAAGTCGGAAAATGAAGTGATTTTCGGGCCCAATATGACGTCGTTGACATTTATGATGACCCGAGTTTTGGCCTCGCAGTTTTCGCCAGGCGACGAGATCATTTTGACGCAGATGGAACACGACGGGAATGCTTCACCGTGGCGCATCATGGCTGAAGAGAATGGTCTCATTGTCAAACGTCTTGAGTTTGATCGCGATACCTACGAGATTGATTTGGGTTTGCTTGACACATTGATTACGCCCCGAACAAAATTTGCCGCAATCAACTACTCGAGCAATATTCTCGGAACGATCAACGACGTGAAGGCGATGTGTACGAAATATCGGGCCGCCGGAGTTTTGACCTACGTTGATGCTGTTCAGTTTGCCCCTCACGGCGCCATTGATGTGCAAGATCTCGGCTGCGATTTCTTGGTGACATCGGCATACAAGTTTTATGGGCCGCACCAAGGTGTGCTGTGGGGTCGTGAAGAATTGTTGAATAGTTTGCCGGCATACAAATTGCGCGTCGTCAAAGATGTATCACCTGGTCGCTACGAGACAGGGACTCAATCGTTAGAGGGTCAGGCCGGAACGCATGGTGCACTTGAGTACATGCAGTGGGTCGGAACCACAATGGGTCAAGAGCATCTGAATGACAACCCCGGTCATCGTCAACGGACAAAAGAAATTCACGCGGGCCTGAAGGCCATGGCCATATACGACCGTATGCTGGTTGGCCATTTGATCACCGGCTTACAGCGGTTGCCTGGTATTGAAGTGCGCGGAATCACAAATCCCGAGCGATTCATTCACCGCGTTCCAACTGTGTCGATCACTCGACCTGATCTGGTGCCATCAGAACTTGCCAAGTTCTTGGACGAACATGGCGTTTATGTGTGGGACGGACATTCGTATGGAATTGATGTCATCGAATGGCTTGGCTTGCAAGACCGCGGAGGCGTTGTGCGTATTGGGCCGACGCACTACAACACGATTGAAGAAGTTGATACTGCACTGACCTTGATTGGCGACTTCCTGAGCCGTTTGTAACAGTCAATAGGTACGAATGGACGGAACTCCATGAGGAACTGGCGGCTAAGTTGTTGGCATGTCCCCTCAAGGCGAAAAACACTTCAGTCAACGCATCGGTCTTTTGCGAGCCATGGTGCTTGGGGCAAACGATGGCATCATTTCAACGGCTTGTTTGATTCTTGGTGTTGCTGCGGCTGATGCGACTGGTCATGCGATTTTGGTTGCAGGCACAGCAGGGCTCGTCGCAGGCGCGGCATCAATGGCTATCGGTGAGTATGTCTCAGTGAGTTCGCAGCGCGATTCAGAGCAGGCTGATATTCAGAAAGAAACGTGGGAGTTAGAAAATACTCCCGAACGTGAGTTGGCTGAACTCACGGGTATCTATCAAGCCAAAGGTTTGTCACATAAGTTGGCCCGCGAGGTGGCTGAAGAACTCACTGCGCACGATGCACTATCGACCCACTTGGCCGAGGAGCTCGGTATCTCGCGTCACAATCTGGCGCGACCGTTGCAGGCAGCGGTGAGTTCGGCAGCAGCGTTTTCAATCGGCGCGGGCATTCCGTTGTTAGCGTCGTCGCTAGCAAATGACGCTTCCAGAATTTGGGTCACAATCGTGACGGTATTCGCCGCTTTGCTTGGTCTTGGTGTTGGATCAGCCAGGTTTGGTGGGGCCCATCCAGTCCGTCCAGTTCTTCGAATTTTACTTGGTGGTGGCGTCGCGATGGCCTTTACTATGGCAATCGGCAGTTTGTTCGGCGCGACTGTCGGTTAACCGAATCAGGTTCCGCAGAAAGTCTGATAGTTCTTGTATTCAGACGGTGCTGGCTGAGCAAAGCGCTCGAATCCAGGGCGTTCATTGAATGGTTGTTGAAGGACCTCAAGGAGCGTCAGCGTTGGATTGAGATCGCCCTCAGTCGCTGCCGCAAGAGCTTCCTCTACTAGATGATTGCGCGCGATGTAGATCGGGTTCACCAAATCCATTGACGTTGCACTGTCGGTTGAGGATTGTGATTCGCGACTGATGAGTTCTTTCCAACGCGACTCCCAGGAATCGTATTGTTCAATGTTGATAAACGAATTGCGCGCAGCCGATGCATCACCGTTGATGACTGATGAAAGAGATCGGAAGAATTGGGTGTAGTCAACTGATTGAGTATGCAACATCTGCAACAAGTCGTTGACGAGATCTGTTGGCGCATTCTTGAGACCTAGTTTTTTACTCATGCCCGCATCCCATAAAGCCTGATACTGCTTCGGGAAGTCCATCAAAACTTCAGTTGCTATCGCAACAGATTCATCTTTGTCATTCGAAAAGAGTGGCAATAAAGTCTCGGCGAGGCGTGCAAGGTTCCATTGCCCGATATTGGGTTGATTGCCAAATGCGTACCGTCCGTTGTGATCAATCGAACTGAAAACAGTGGCAGGGTCAAATGCGTCCAGGAAAGCGCACGGGCCGTAGTCGATGGTCTCGCCAGAAATTGTCATGTTGTCGGTATTCATGACTCCATGGATGAAACCGACGAGCGTCCATTGTGCAATGAGAGACGCTTGACGTTGAGCAACTGCTGTGAAGAACTCCAGATACTTATTGTCAACGTGAGAGAGATCTGGATAATGGCGATCAATCGCATAGTCGGCGAGTCGTTGCACCAAAGTGGGTTCTTCGTGATGCGCTGCGTACTGAAATGTTCCAACCCGAATATGGCTTGCGGCTATGCGGCAAAGCACTGCTCCAGGTAACCAAGTTTCGCGAGCGATTTGTTCTCCGGTTGCGACAATTGCAAGTGAACGAGTTGTTGGTATGCCGAGAGCATGCATCGCTTCGCTGACAATGTGCTCGCGCATCATGGGTGCAATGGCTGCTTTGCCATCGCCGCCGCGAGAAAAAGTTGTGCGACCCGAACCCTTGAGGTGTAGATCAAAGCGCTGGCCCGCGTTGTTGAGGATCTCGCCGAGTAGTAGTGCGCGTCCATCGCCGAGTCGCGGTGAGTATCCGCCGAATTGGTGACCAGCGTACGCAAGGGCCATGGGCGTGCATCCATCAATTACATCGTTGCCAAGTAAGAAACGTGCTCCGGCTTCTGTTTTCAAGAACTGGGGATCAAGATTAAAAGAGTGAGCAACTACTTCATTGACGATGAGAGCCGTTGGTGAGGGAGCAATATCCGAGTTCCACGAAATAGCCAACTCTGGTAAGGCGCTCGTATATGAGTTTTCAAAAGTTACGGGGAAAGAACTCACATGAGTGAGGTTAGGGGACTTCGGGTGAACTGGGCTATTTGAGTAGAGTTTTGTCATGGAACTTTCGCAAGCCCTGTACACAACTCGCGCCATGCGCCGCGTCACAACCGAGCCGATTCCCGATGAAGTGATGGCCAAGTTGTTAGATGCCGCAGTGCGTGCCCCGTCGGGTGGCAATACACAAAAGTGGCGCTTCCTCATCTTGACCGATCAAGCAAAGAAGACTGCACTGCAAAAGATCTATAGCGAAGCATTAACTGATCTGAATGCCACGCAGTACAAGCCCATGATGGATCTCATCGCCAATGGTGATCCCAATGATCCCGAAGTCATTCAAGTGAAGAAGACCTACGCGTCGGGTCGTTGGTTGGCCGACAACCTCGACAAGGTGCCGACGCTGTTGTTCGCATGGGGCAAGCCCAATGGTGAGAGCTCCATCTTCCCGGCTTTGTGGAGCTTGCAATTGGCTGCGACCGCTGAAGGTATTGGAACATCGTTGACGACACTGTTGTTTAAGAAGCACACTCAACAAGTGCTCGATTTGTTGGGTGCTCCGGCAGTTGGTGAGTGGGTGCCGATGGCGATGATCACTCTTGGTTACCCGACGGGCAAATGGGGCGTGGCGAAGCGTCAGCAACCTCATGAAGTCGCTTTCCAAGAAACCTGGGGTAATCCCGTTTCGTGGACTGTCGACCAACCTCTTTGGCCGTAGTTAATTGATGCGTAGTGTCACGGCTGGTTGCTGCGGGTGTTGGGAAGGCAAGATGACGACGTCGCCATCGCGTTGAACTGGCTCATTTGATCCGAGTAGTTCAACAGTTCCCCTTGGCAATCCTGAAATCGTGAATGAGTCTTGCGCTGTTGCGAGGATCATGGCATACGTTGCGCCATCAGTACCTTGCGTGAGTCGTACAACTGAACCATCAGATGCTGAGAGTGTGTTCATTTCAAGTTTGTGTGAATCGAAAATTGCTTCACCATTGATCTCGAGCCATTGCCCAATCTCAATCAGTCGTTGCTTCTGAATGTCAGGAATTTCTCCGTTGGCTTTGGGTCCGATATTGAGTAATAAGTTTCCACCATCGGCAACGCTGTTAATGAGTAGGTGAATGAGTTCGGCGGCTGAGGCATAGGTCGTCTCGTCGTCGAGTTGGTTATAGCCAAAGCTCATGCCGATTCCGCGACACACTTCAAACTTTCGTCCAGGCGCAGTAAGTCCCGATGAGTATTCAGGAGTGATGTAATCGCAATGTGCGCTGCCCTGCACGACGCCGATCATGTCAAAGCGATCGTTGACAACTCCATTTTCGTTGATGTTGTAGTAGTCGGCCATGAGTTGCAGCGCACCAGCACCTCCACCGGGCCAGCCCACGTCGTTCCATAGCAAATCTGGTGAATAACGATCAATGAGTTCCATGTAATGAGCAGTGGCGTATTGCTTGTACTCATCAGATTGTGGTGTGGCCATCAACATGCTGAGCCAGCCGTTGTAACCAAGTCCCTGAAAGGTCAGGTCGAGCCCGCCGCAGTAGTACAAACCAGTGCGCATTCCAACGCTGCGCGCTGCATCACAGGCTTCGCCAACAAGGTCGCGCGGTGATGTGTAACGCGGTCCTTTGAATGGGTTGTGTCGTTCGGTGGGCCACATGATTGCACCGTCAATGTGTCGTGTGCCCATCACGATGTACTTGGCATGTGACTGGGCGAAGACGTCAGCCCATTCATTGGGGTTCCACTCTTTGGCAGCTTCGAAGAACTCGTCAACGAATTCGTCATAAGGTTTGTCGCCGTAGACCTCGGCGTGATATTTCTGGACCGACGAACCTTCGATAGCGAGCGAGTTCACGTACCACTCGGCATACGGCGACTCGGTGAACGCCACGACATCGCCGTACTTGGCGGTCTGAGCAAAGAGATCTTCGGTTAACGGGGCATAAGCCGGAACTGAGGCGGGGTACCAGTGAATGAAGATTCCGAATTTTGCATCGTCAAACCACTGGGGCAACTGGTGTTGCTGCACCGACTCGAGAGTTCCTTCGTATTTCGCCATGGACATACGGTAGTTGACCGATCTGGTCTGGCGAAGTGGCAGGTTTCCTCAGTTTTTTACGACCAGATCGCGTGAGGCGACGTGTTGGTCGGGACGAACTGTGATGCAGGCGTCATCTGGAAGGCCAAGTACATTGCTCCACCAAGCATTTGGATCTTCAAAGTCGCGGCCGACTTGCAAACAGTTGTAGCTCACCTGGGCCGAAGGTCCGACAATGACTGTTGCTTGAGTGAGATCAATGAGATCAAGCGATGAAATCGTTTTCCCGTCTTGTATCAACCAACCATGAGGTAGGCGACTGCCAGGTTCACTTGAAGGCGTGTAGTTGCGAATGATGTCATCGCTGAGTGGCGCAAGAGGAGTCGTTGTTACCTCAAGTTCGTAGCGGTAACCCATCTGCAAACCAAACATGTCAAAATGGGTCTGCTGATTATTGATGGCTTCAATGAGGCCTTCCTGATTGGGTTTGCCGAGTGCTTCAAATACTTCAAACATCTTGAAAGCATTCTCGAGACTGGCCTGAGCATTGCGTTGAGCGACAGGGCGGCGCTCAGGTTCGTAGGTGTTAAGCAACGAGTCATTTGATTGACCCGTGATGACGGCATGTAGTTTCCAAGCCAAGTTGTGAGCGTCTTGTACGCCGCTGTTTAGCCCCATGCCTCCTGAGGGCGGAAAGCGGTGAGCTGCATCGCCCACTAAGAAAACTTGACCATCGCGATAGCGGTCGGCAATTTGTGAGGTCATAGTCCACGAGGAAGTTCTGAGAATCTTGATGTCGACTTGAGCATCAATGAGGACCGAACGAACCATGGACTCACAAACATCAGGTGACTGATCAAGCACATGGTCGGCGTCAACCGGGTGCATATAGACCCATTCGTTGTCGCCGCCGTGCGAAATCAACGTTCCACCCATGCCTTGATCGCAAAGCCAGTAAAGTACCCCTGGGCACTCGCGCGTGAGCGACGACAGATCGGCCGTGAAGTGAATCATGGCAAAGCTCTGCAGATTGTCGGGACCTTCCATGGCGATTCCCGATGCCTGTCGAACAGCGCTCGAAGCACCATCACATCCGAGAACATATTTGGCCGCGACGACTTCGTCGTTTCCGTGGTGGCGCATCGTTGAAACCACAGTCTCATTTTTTTGAACCATCGACAACCACTGCGTTGAATACTCAATGTTTACGCCCATGGCAGTGAGTTCGTCAACGAGTAGCGGTTCAAGAACATGTTGCGCCAAGTTGCGCAGCGGGGTTGGTGTGAAGGACAACATCTCGTCCCCCTGGCGCTCATACGGAAGTGAACCTAAGACCTCACCGCCGAGCTTGGTGACCCAATGAACTTGTCCGGCAGCCTGAGGATCTTGAGCGATAGAACGCAGGTGGTCAACGTTGACGCCTATCTGTCGCCACACTTCAAATGTGCGGGCATTAATGACGTGGGCTGCGGGTGCCCGTTGCGGACCTTCGCGTCGGTCAATGATGCGTACTGAATGACCCATCTTGTGGAGCAACATCGCTGCGCTGATTCCGACTGGACCTGCGCCAACAATCAAGACGTCAATATCGGACTTGGTTGTCATTAGAACAAACCGTCGTACGAGCCACCATCAAGGTGAATGCTCTGGCCCGAGATGAATCCAGCTTGTGCACTACACAAGAAGGCACATGTGTCGCCAACTTCTTCGGGGCGACCAAGCCTTTTAGCCGCAATCGTTTGTGCCATTTCTTCATACGCCTCTTCAAGTGTGATGCCCTTGAATTGCACGGCAAGTTTGGCCATGCCCAGTTGGCGGTCGGTGTTAATGCGTTCGGGCAGAATGTTGTTGATCGTGACGTTTGACGATGCAACATCTTTCGAAAGACCTTTTGCCACCGACATCAAACCGGTGCGTGCAGCTGACGACAATCCCATAGGAGACAACGGACTCTTGGTCATGGCCGATGTGATGTTGATGATGCGCCCGAATTTGCGCTCGACCATTCCTTCAAGCACATCGCGGATAAGAAGCAATGGCGCCAACATATTGCTGTCAACTGCACTGAGCCAATTGTCGCGACCCCAATCTTGAAAACGTCCTGGCGGTGGACCACCGTTGTTGGTGATCAAAATGTCCGTGCGGGGACAAGCGTTGAGAAGTGCGGCTCGGGTTTCGTCAAGAGCGATGTCGCCAACAACTGTTGTGACCGA
>Ga0255103_1000230_pt1 | contig 17033 bp, 22 predicted proteins | sample Law_Cont_RepB_0h_FD_188450 | JGI IMG/M metagenome (GOLD analysis project Ga0255103, IMG submission 188450) | Freshwater microbial communities from St. Lawrence River, New York, United States - Law_Cont_RepB_0h | ecosystem: Environmental > Aquatic > Freshwater > River | place: USA: New York...
GGATTCTTAGTCTTTGCTTCGGGGAGTTTCTCATTACTTGCTTGGTCGCTAAAGACTCTACCTATCGGAACGGCATATGCTGTTTGGACAGGAATAGGTGCAGCCGGAACAGCAATTCTAGGGATGCTTATTTTCAAAGATCCCGTGTCTATTGCCCGTATTACCGCGATTGTATTCATCATTGCCGGAGTCGTTCTGTTGAACTTCTCAAGCTCTAACCATTAAGACTGATCCGGCTTATAGGGCGACTCTTCTTTTTCAAATCAATTTGGTCATGCACATGTTGTCTTCGTTTAGGACATAGTCGCCAAAGGCATCACAACTGTTGTATCCCAGATACTTATAGAGTTCACGTGCCGGTTTGAAAGCCTCATTCGTTCCTGTTTCAAGGCTCATTCGTTCAATACCGCTACTTCTTGCAAAATCTTCTATATGAGCAACCATTGCTCTTCCAACACCTGACCCTCTGGATTTTGCCAAGGTGTGCATAGATTTAAGCTCTGCATGATGTGCATCTAGTTTTCTAATGGCACCTACACCGACAAGCTCTCCATTAATTCGAGCACCGAACACCGTGATATCTGGCGAAAACAACTTGGAGGCATCTAGCGCATATACGTGCTCGATAGGGGTGGAGGAAGTGCAAAAAAGCCAGTGCGCTTGAAGTATCTGCGCTAGTTCATCAGTTAGTGACTTTTCAGTCGTGATAACTGGCTCCACGTGCAATATTCTAATGACTCAAAGGGAAGTTGCAAAAGTTGCAGTGCTGATTGCGAGCATCACGATGGCAGGCAGGATTCCCTTAAAGTGATCTTTTACGCGAAGGTGAGCACCAACTGCAAGGACGAAGTAGATCGACAATCCAACTGCGGCTGCGATTCCGATTTCTTTGATAGCAAAACCGACGATCAATCCGACAGCTGCCAACATTTTGATCAAGCCGAGAATGTTGCAGAGGTTGGGTGGACAGCCAACTGTTTCAGCGGCTTTCATAACGCTCGGTAGCTTGAGAAAGTCTCCGATTGCCGATGCTGTACAAAGAACCGCAAGGACGATGCTGAGGATCGAGTGGGCTGGATTCATCGCTCCAAATTATACTGCCACTTGATCTGGTTTATACGGCGTCTCTTCTTTTTAAGTTAGGCTTTTAGGATGAATAAGCCGCTGATGATTCTAATTTCTGGTCCTTATATTTCTGGAACTAATGGTGATGAATCTGCAATCGCTAAAAATCTCAAAGCTATGGAAGATTATGCACTTCCTATTTTTTCAAAGGGACACCTTGCTGTTGTGGGCGAATGGCTCGCTTGGCCAGTGATTCGACAGGCTGGTGGTAATTCGCATTCGTCAGATCAGTTCACGGAGTACCAATACCCGGTTGCTCATCGGCTTTTAGAAAAATGTGATGCAGTGTTGCGAATTCCCGGTGAATCCAGAGGTGCAGATATTGAAATGGCTAAAGCCAAAGAATTAGGGAAAACCATATTTATGAGCCTTGATGAGATTCCAAACGTGAGTTCCGGCTTATAGGGCGACTCTTCTTCAACATTAAAGTTACTGCGAGTAGCCATCTATCTATGTAATACTTTGGCCACGACTGTTTGGTAGTAATCGGGACTTGGTTAATTACCAAGTCCCTTTTGCTTTCTCACAGCAGAGTTTTTGTGTCATAATTTGTGAGCACTTCGGGTTTGGTAGTAATCGGGACTTGGTTAATCACCGGGTCCCTTTTGCTTTCTTGAATCAATTCTTATCCACATGTTCGTTAAAAATCGAATTTCAGTAGTAGGCAAAGCCTTAACTTCGCTCCCGTGTTGGGGGCGTGTTGTCATTGGCAGCCTGTATGTTTACCAAACAGTCGGAGCGGGTTCGAACCCCGTCGCCTCCCCCACAGTCTTAGTTAGTGCAATTCGATCTATTGGTAATGGTCAAAAGAATTGCAGTAGCTGTGCATGGAGAGGGCCTCGAGAAATCGGGGCTCTTTCTAATTTCCTGGTCCCTAGGAGCAGCGAGGGAGTGTATTTTCAGTCACAATCCGGCACCGACCTTTCTCAATAAGTCGCCCAAAAACTCGCAACTGGTAAAGTTTTTCCATGCGCATGGTGGCCAATAGCAATAAGCGGTTGGCCCTGCTCTTTGCCATTTTCTTGGCTGTATTTTCAACTGGAATTGTGATCGCGCATCAATGTCATTCCATGTTAAGCAATCAAGTATCCGTGCAGCATGGCCATTTGGGTCACGATTCCGCTCCAACAGCTGCAGCAAAACCTTTGAATGGCACTTCTAATACCGAGCGACTCATTGATAGCGGTTGTGTTGCACTCTTCATCGCCGTACTTTTCTTTGGTAGAAAGCTATTAAATTTGAAGGCTCCAAGGTCTGCCTTAAATAGCCTCATGGCTTTGAGTCGAGATTTGGCAACTGCTTTTCGACCCCAAGTTTTGCATCTTGCCCTTTCTCGCCCACAATTGGGAGTTATCCGCATCTAATCCTTCATCGATTTTAAACATTGTTTAATCAAATCGAGAAAAGGATTCAAAATGTTCAAGAAAACTCTTTTTATGCTCGCCGTTATTTCCCTTCCCTTCTTAAGTTACTCCGCATCGGCAAGTTCACATGCCAGTGCTTTAAAAAATCTAGGCATGAATGAAGTTATGTTCGCTCAGGGCATGATTCCACATCACCAACAAGCTATCGAAATGTCCAAAATGGCTCTAAAAAATGGTGCGAGCACAGAGGTGAAAAAATTAGCAAGGGGGATTATCTCCGCACAAGGCAAAGAGATGACCCAGTTAAATTATTGGCTGACTGCAACTAAGTCATCAATGACTATGGACCACGATATGGGTATGAGTGGGATGCTTCCTGAAAGTGCAATTACCGCCTTAAAAAAGCTCAAAGGTAGCAAATTTGATGCTGCTTTTCTTAAAGCGATGATCGCTCATCATGAGGGTGCTTTAGAGATGGTTTCGATGCTTGATAGCACGAAAAATAGTGAAGCCAAAAAGATTGCCGTCGAAATTCGAACCGGGCAATCTGCTGAAATTACACTCATGAAGAAATTATTGGCTAAGAGTAAATAGGGCCCAAGGTTAATATTATGAAGAGAGTCCTCGCATCACTGCTTGTTGCAGCTTTCATGGCGCAATCTATACAGGCACATGCTGCGCCATCGGTGGCTTCTGTGCAACGTGATATTGATCGACTGCGGACTTTGGCAGCCGAAAAATATGAAGAAGCAAACGAGGCAACCTTAAGAATCAAATCACTCCAGAAGGAGACAGGAGCGCTACAACAACGCGAGGCAGTAATTCAGAAAGAATTGAGTGTAGTAAGTGATGTTCTAGCAAGAATCGCAATCTCTGAATATCAAGGTAGTGGTTTCGGAAAAAGCATTGATCTACTGTTTTCCTCCGATCCGACGCAGTATCTCTCAGACATATCTGTATTGGATGGGGTGAGTAGAGGATATTCCAAGCAGTTACGAGAATACGCAGTAACCAAACAGAGAGTTCAAGCCACACAATTGGTTCTGGCTGACCGAACCTCACTGCTACTGGTGGAGAAAAAGCGACTCAATCAACAAGTTTCGCAAGCAAAGAGCGCATTGATAAAGGCGGAAAAACTCCTTAAATCACTTGCGAAGGCAGATAGAGAACGTCTGCTTCGAGAAGAAGCTGCTCGAGAAAATAAGATTCAAAGTGAATCGAAGGGATACGCCGCCTCCTATAAAGGTGACAACACACGTGGATCAATTGCCCTCAAGTTTGCTCTTCAACAAATAGGTGATATTTATGTGTGGGCAGCTGCCGGCCCAACCAGGTGGGATTGTTCAGGATTGACTATGCGAGCATTCCAATCAGCAGGCGTATCTCTACCTCACTCCTCACGGGTGCAAGTTAAATACGGGAAGTCAATCGCTTACGCCAATTTAAAGCCGGGAGATTTACTATTCTTTGGTAAGCCGATTAGCCATGTCTCAATTTACATGGGTGGTGGAAAGATGGTGCAAGCTCCAAGACCAGGCAAAAGAGTCGAGGTAGTGCCGATAACGAAAATGTTTGGAAGAAAGCCATTTGTGGGGGCTAGAAGGCTATGAAGTTGTTTCGTATCAAAGCTCTTGCCGCCTCAGTAATCACGCTCTTAGTTATATCGGTACAGGTAACTCCGAGTGGTGCTACATCGCATAAACCCACACTCGAACAAATTGAGAGTGCCAAAAAGGCTGAATTAGCAAAGAAAAAAATCGCAGATGAAGCGTTAAAGAAATTATCACGCGCCAAGGGGAATTTGAAGCTACTCAGTATTATTGCAAACCAAGCACAGCAAAAATATATGGCCGCAAAGGCAGAATTACTGATTGCTACGCGCGAATTAAATTCTGCAAATGCATCTTACCTATCAGCCGTTGCTGAAGTATCAGCAACTCATCGTGAGATTGGAAAATTGGCAGTCCATGCCTACATTAATGGAGGTGGAATAGCAGACCTGGAATCAATCTTGAGTTCTCAGGGACCTCAAGAGGTAATTGATAATTTATCGACTCTTGAAAACCTAGGTTCTGGTAATAAAACCTCACTCAAGAGATTTAAAGCTGCCGAGGAAGTTGCTCAGCGAGCTAAAGCCGTTGCTGAGGTAGCTAAGCAGAAGCAAGCATTAGTTACTGCTCGTGTAGCAGCAACTAAAAAAGAGGCTGATGATGCACAGGCAGAACAGCAGAAAGAAGTGAATAAACTTCAAGCGGTTCAAGATAAATTACAACGAGATCTTGCGTCGGCGAAAAAAGTTCGCATAACACTTGAGCAAAAACGCCAATTGGCAATCTTGGAAGAAACTCGTTCCAATGAAGCAGGCAAAGTAAAGAATCAATCCAAAATTTGGAAAAGTGGTGGGCCCACAGGTGCTACAAAATCGCGAACGACAGAGGAACAGCGCTTAAAAGCTGTTGAATTTGCTAAGCGTCAAGTACTCGCAAAAAAGCCTTATGTATGGGGGAGTGAAGGTCCAAACTCATTTGATTGCTCTGGGCTTGTTTACGCCGCCTATAAATACGCTGGACTTGGATGGCCAATTTGGGATCGGCTCAACTCAGGGTTGTTCTACACCTATACCAAGCAGATTCCGCTTGCTGAAATGCAGCCAGGAGACCTAATTTTCTATTCATACAAAGGAACTCAAAGCACTATTCACCACATGAGTATTTATGCTGGTAATGAGATGATGTGGGAAGCAAGGTCAACAGCAACCGGTCTTAGATTTTCCAATATTTATAGTGTTTCAGGGATGATGCCATTTGCAGGCAGAGTTTAAGGAAATTCATTACTACAGAGAATGAGGAAGAGATGAAAAAGTTAGTCGCTAAGGCCCTGAAGGTCAGTTTCTCAATCTTCGCACTTGTTGTGTTGGTGGCGCCTGTGAATATCGCACGTGCGCAAACTCTCGATTCCGTCTCACATATTCATCATATAAAAGTCATAGAGAATAGAGTATTTGTTTTGACTCATGAAGGTCTATATGAGTTAGTTAGCAGGAATGACATGAAGTTAGTTGGAAAAGAAAAAATAGATGTGATGGGTTTTACAACCTTAGGTAAGACATGGCTTGCAAGCGGACACCCTGCGCAGGGTTCTAAAATGCCAAACCCCATTGGCCTTGTGAAATCTATAGATGGTGGATTAAATTGGAAGGCCATCTCCTTAGTTGGGGAAGTCGATTTCCACTTTTTAGAAGGTGCCAGAACTGACCTTTATGGCGCAGATTCACAGAGCGGTGACTTGTTGTACTCAGCAGATTCTGGGAAGACATGGCGTTCATTAGGGGCCAATACCTTCTCAGATATTGCAGTTTCACCCGAGATGCCAGCAATGGCTATAGCGCTGAAGGATTCTGAATTACTTCTAACTGAAAATGCCTTCAAGGCAAGTTCTAAAATTAAGAGCTCCCTTAAATTCACTCAGATTGAATGGAAGAAATCAGGTCTCTATGCATTAAGTGGTAATTCACTGTATAAGTCCACAAATTTTGGCAATACGTGGACGAAGCAGAGCACATTTAGAGCCGCTCCAGGGATTCTTAGTGTGAGTGATCAGATGATGCTGGTAACAGTGGGTTCAGATATATACACATCAAAAAACAGTGGCAGAAAGTTCCAAATCCTTTCCTGAACGCTCTTATATTGCAGTAGCTGTGCATGGAGAGAGCCTCGAGAAATCGGGGCTCTTTCCAATTTCCTGGCTGTTCAGACATCTCTTCTTTATACTCAAGCCATGACTGAAGAGAAAGTACGTTCTGAGATTCTAGAGACAGGCAACCCCAAGATTAAGTCTGCTCGGATTGTGATTAACGCAAAACCTTCAACAATCTTTTCTATCCTCAATAACCCTAAGCGCCATAAGGAAGTTGATGGCAGCGACACAATTACTTCAAATATCAGTGGGCCTGATGAATTAGTTCTTGGATCTAAGTTTGGAATGAAGATGCACCTAGGTATCGACTATCGAATCCAAAACATGGTCGTTGAATACAAGAAAGACCAACTCATTGCCTGGCGCCACTTGGGTCGCTGGAGATGGCGCTATGAGTTAGTAGATCTGGGCAATGGTTCAACCCAGGTAACAGAGACATTCGATGGAAGCTCTTCCCCAGGTATTGGGCAGGCCTGGCTTAACTTCCGTAAGGCATATCCATGGACTCAGCTTGCTGTGGCGAAATCACTTGTCCGATTAAAGGCAGTCGCAGAAAGCGAGCAGAGGAAATGAATGGCGCAAGAAGCTTCCTGCTCAAAATAGTCGCGATTCTTTTTGGAGCTCTGGCCATCATCTCTGGGGAAGCCGATGATTCTCCAGGGCTTCAGGGAATTGGACTGATTGTATTGATAATCGTTTTTGTAAAGTCATTCCAGAACTTGCGCAATCTAAGAAAGAACAAGTAAAGGACCCCCATGAAGTTTCTAATCTCAGTAATCGATGACCTCTCACATTCAGGTACTCCAGCTGAAATGGCTGAGATTGATAAGTTCAATGACTCATTGCGCGCAAAGGGACAATGGATCTTCGCGTGGGGGTTACAAGCGCCAGATACTGCCACGGTGATTGATAACCGTGCTGGTGCAAACCTTGAGACTGGAAAGCCCCACTTTGATGCCAAAGAGCATTACAGCGGCTTGTGGCTCATTGATGCAGCAGATGCTGAAACTGCGAAGAAGTTAGCCTTTGAAGCTTCAAAAGCTTGTAACAGAAAAGTTGAGCTACGCCCGCTTCACTAGTTAGTTTTGCTGAGCCATGATTGCATCATGGACATATTGCGCTAGCCCATTGACGCGACCGTCGTAATACTTCTTAAAGCGTGGATCTTGCACATACATAAGCGCAAGATTCTTCTGCATTTCAACCGAGCAGTCATAGAACCACTTTGAGATAGCAGCGCGGTGTGCAACGACTGCAGCTTGAGCCTTCTCTGAATCTGTTGGGAGGCTATTTCCAAATGCGTATACAAAGAGCTACCTTGGCAGCAGCAAAATCCTCATGGGTGTATTTAGATGTGCGAGATTGGGATTGGGCATAAGCCTGGGTATCACCCCAGCGCTCTCTTGCCTCGTCTTCGAACTGATCCATAAGAAAAAGGTTACTTGTTGACGTTAGATAGCGCCCACAGAACACAGGCAACAATTCCTATGGCAGATAGCGCCATGGTGAGTGTGACAGTCTCTCCAAGAAGCAGCGCTGACCAACCTAAAGTCATGATTGCTTGCAGCTGCTGTACTTGAGAGCCATGAGCTACTCCGAAGTCGCGAAGCCCGCGATACCAAGCGAAGAATCCCAGATACATCGAGGATAAACCGATTGCCAGTAATCCAAAGAGTGCATCACCATGGAATGAATACTCCGCACTGGTGCGCACATAGACAATGACTGCTGCAGGTATAGCAATCGGAAGACTGATCACCACAACCCATGAAATAACTTGCCACCCAGGCATGAAGGAAGTCAGTGATGCACCTTCTACATAACAGTAGGAGGAGGCAATCACTGCGCCAATAATGAGCAGATCTGTCTTTAAATCCGCGTTGGTGCCACCACCGCGAGTGATGGAAAATGTCACAAGAAGTACTGTGCCTAGAGATGATGCAACCCAGAATGTGAGCCCTGGGTGTTTCTTATGTTTGATGACTGCGATGATTGCAGTGACAAGGGGCATCACAGCTGCAATGACTGAAACATGGGCTGAAGTGGTTCTCTGCAAAGCGAGTGCAATCAAAATCGGCCAACCAAAGACTGCACCCGCTGCAGTAAATGCTGTGGGCCTCCACAGATTACGTGGAAGCTTGGGAACTTTGACAATCATCATCAGTGGAATAGCAATCACTGCTGCAATCACAGGACGAGCGAAGGCAGTAAATAGTGGATCAAAGCTCTTTAGAGCAAGTTTGGTAAAGGGCAGTGAGAGCGAGAAGGCAAAGATTCCAAGGAAGGCAAAGAGCAACCCACTTCTTTGAGTCTTACTCAGTGCAACTGCCATCTACTTAATTGAGATTAACTTTGACAGATTTACCGGTGTGAGCTGATTCGTGAGCAGCATCAGCCAGAATCAGCGCAGCGCGGCCATCGTCATATGTTGAACCTAAAACCTTGCCGGTCTTGATTCCTTCAATAAAGAGCTTGAGTTCATTGCGATATGAATCTGCATAGCGCTCGAGGAAGAAGTCCATAAATGGCTCACCTGCTGTTGTTGAATCCTTAGTAAATGACTTCACCGTGGAATCAGAGAGATTGCTAATCTGCAGCATTCCCTTATCGCCGAAGATTTCAGCACGCTGGTCATATCCAAAGGCTGCATGGCGAGAGTTCACGACTGTGATGAGCTCGTTGTTAGAGCCCTTCATGATCACGCTGATATTGTCGAAATCTCCTTCTTCCTTGATGTAATCACAGAAGCTATTGGCACCAAAAGCCGTTACTTCAACAATATTAGGAACGAAGTTACGTGCCATATCAAAGTCATGGATAGTCATATCACGAAAGATTCCGCCAGAGACTGCGATGTAGGCCTGTGGTGCCGGCCCTGGGTCGCGGCTCGTAAGGATTACCTGCTCAACATTTCCAATTGTTCCAGCTGCAACCTTTGCTTTGAGGGCTAGGTATTGAGGATCTTGTCTGCGATTAAAGCCAAGAGTGATGTTGATTTTTGCAGCGTTGGCTTGTGCACGGAATTCTTCAACGTTTTTGATATCTAGATCAAGTGGCTTTTCGCAGAGCGCGTGAACGCCTGCAGCAATTGATTCACGAATCAGTGGAATATGGGTTGCTGTGGGGGAGCCGATAATGACTGCATCAATCTCACCTGATGCAATGACAGCAGAGGGATCGCTAGAGACTTTGCCACCAAATGCTGCAGTGACCTTCTTCGCATTCTCTTCAAAAGGATCGACCACATAGACAAGCTCGACCTCGGGGATGTCATTGACGCTTCCTGCGTGGACATAGCCAATACGACCGGCACCGATAATTGCGATTCTAAGTTTCTGTGTCATTGCCTGAGCCTATTCCTAGATGAGTTGTGGGTGAAATTACTTGTAGCGAGTTCCGATGAGATTGCCAATCTCAAGTACAGTCTTGATATTAGAAAGTGAATCGTGGTGTGTATAGAGAGGGCCTTCAAGTAAGCCTTGCTCAAGATATTGAGCAAAGGCATGCACCTGATGAATCAGTCCAAGGTGTTCAGGCAAACCCAGATCATCTTTCCATGTGCTCTGAACCCCATTAAATGTTGACTCATGGAAGGTAATGGAAGAAGGAGTGAACCACGGAGTTCCAAAGGTGATCGCACCCTTGGAGCCTGAGACTCCCGCCCAGTGAGGCAAAGTGGTGCGAGCTGAGAGAACAAAGTTTGAGCGAGAGCCATTGGCAAAGCGCATAAAGGTATGTGTCTCTTCATCAATATCATTTGGATGTAACTTTCCAAATGCATGAATCTCATTGGGATTGCCTAAGAATTGTTGTGAGAGCGCTGCAGGATAGATACCCATATCAATGATGGGATTTCCACCTCCTGGCGTAAACAAGCGAGTGACGCCGAGATTGTTCTGGCAGAAGTTGGAGACAACGAGTTCAACATCGCCGAGTGCGCCATCTGCAACTAATTGACGGGCAATATCCATCTGTGGCAAGAAGCGAGTCCACATAGCCTCCATTGCAAGGACCTTCTTAGCTTTTGCTGCAGCATAAATCTGCTCAGCTTCTGCCAAATCCATGGTGATGGGCTTCTCAATAAGAACTGGCTTGCCTGCATTGATGGCAACAAGTGCAACTTCTAGTCGATCCGATGGGAGAGTAGCGATATAGATTGCATCGATATCTTCACGCGCTGCAAGCTCTTCATAGGAATTGTGAAATGACTCAATCTTCCACTTCTGGGCAAATGCTTCAGCCTTACCGGGAGTGCGCGATGCCACTGCAACGAACTGTTGGTTGGAGTTCTTCTGCGCTGTATTGACCATCGCCTCAGCAATCCACCCTGCACCGAAGATTCCCCAGCGCAATGGTTTTGATTCAGCTGATGTGAAGATATGTGGCTTTGGTAGAGCAGTCATTTTCAACCTTTACTTATCTGGATTAGGAACGGTCACATCGCGAACAAATGATTCGAGATCGTTTACGGATTGCAAGAACCCACGCAGTGTACGCAAAGTCCCTCCGAAGTTGGTGAAATCTTCTACTGCAAGGCCATCCACGTCATACATCTTTCTAAACTCAGGAAGTTTCTCAAGAAGAGGTTCAAGGATGCGCGCTTCGATTGGTTCGTTCACGCTATTAAGGTTGGGGGTAATTCCCATCTCATTAATCTTCACCTGCCATGCATAAGGGGGAGAGATCACGCAATCTCCACCGAGAATTTCAGACCAGTGCATATGGTTACGAAATGCTGCAGAGAGCAGACGAGTGCGGTAACCGCGCTCTTTATAGATCTTGTGAGCATTTCTAAATACTGCAACGCCTGCCCATTCCATGATCTCTAGATCAAGTGCTGCGCCAGATTTTTCAGCAGAGACCTTTACCCAGTCATCAACGCGTCCCACCATGATGGTGCAGACAGGACCCATTGTTGAGATATCCAAGCCTTCTGCTTCACGTCGCTTGAGACCACGTTCAATTGCTTCAGCAACAGCCACAGTTTGTGCCACAGAAAATGAGACCGTCGCATTCAGGCTCACACCTTGATAGGTGGCCTCTTCAAAAGCTGAGATTGCCTCCGTTGTCACAGGAATCTTCACGATGATGTTCTGTGCAAGTTTGGAAAACTCAACTGCTTGCTTGGTCAATAGCTGTGCATTGCGGAAGTTACGGGGATCGGTCTGAATAGAAAGACGCCCGTTGCGCCCGTTATATTTCTCAAACTCGCCTTCAAAGAGTTTTGCAGCGTTCAGTGAGAGTTCCTTCACCATTGCCCAGCCGATTTCATCTTCTGTAGCAATGGGATTTTTCTTGGCATATTCCTTAATGCGCAAGACCCAGTGCGGTGCATCTGCCTTAATGGCTGTCAGCGCAATCACAGGATTACATGTTGCACCAACAATTCCCCAGGTGAGTGCATTTTGTAACTCTTTCGGATCTGCAGAGTCATTCCAGAGAACTGTTGGAGAGTTCTCCTTCATATAGAGAAATGGTGATTGCGCCATAACTATTACTTCACACGTGCTGCGCGAGTTGCAGCCAAGATATGTTCGCGCGTGCGCTGTGCAATAGGAAATGGCATATCAACGGGACATCCATACATATCTTGTTCGATGATCGCAAAGATATCGGGGTTGATTTCCAGTGCGCGCTCAATGATGGGTGCAAACTTTGGAACACCTTCAAATCCTGGTTCTGTCATAACACCCTTAGCAACGGCGTCTCCAAATGGAATGTCATTCTTAAGCGTCTCAGCCAAGATATCTGGATGCACTTGCTTCAGATGTAGATATCCAATGCGCTCTGGGTAGGCGTTCATCATCTTGAGGTTATCGCCCAAGTAGTAAGCAAAGTGGCCTGTATCAAGACAGAGGTTTGAATACTTCGGATCTGTCTCTTGTAGGTAACGCTCAACTTCTTGATAGGTGCCGATATGGCTATCTGCATGGGAGTGGAACTGCTGATGGATACCAAACTCTTCAAGGAGAGCCTTACCTAACTTGTTATGTCCTGCAGCAAGACGCTTCCACTGTTCATTGGAGAGCGTGCGTGACTCTCGAGCTTGCCCTGTCTTGTCATCGCGCCATAGATCAGGGATAACAACTAGGTGTTCAACGCCAAGTTGTGAAACCAGAGTTGCAACAGCGAGTGCTTGATCCCATGCGCGCTGCCATTGGCTCTCATCTTCTTTATGAAAACCTGTAAAGACTGTGCCGGCAGTCATCTTGAGATTGCGCTTGCCGAGTTCTTCTTCAAGTTGCTTAGGATCGGTTGGAAGATAACCGTAGGGACCAAGTTCAATCCAGTGATAACCAGCTTCAACTGCTTCATCAAGGAAACGATCCCATGGCACTTGGTGAGGTTCACTGGGAAACCAGACGCCCCATGAATCAGGTGCGGTGCCTACGCGGATTTGCTGAGTCATTTTCTGATCCCCTATTCCTTATCTTTTGTGCCATTGCCAAGCAATGGACGCTGCAACGTAATCTCTTCTGAGTACTTCTTATAAGCATCTTGTGTGCTCTTCAGCGTTGAAACAGGAGCGATAGGAACATCCCACCAGCCTTCACCGTCAGGTGAATAGAGCAATGGGTCGCTATTGATGTGAATCAACGTTGCCTTCGATGACGCTTTTGCCTTCTTCACAGCCGCATGAAGATCTGCGATTGCAGAAGATGAAGCTTTAATATCGATGACATCAATACCTAGGCTTGCCGCATTTGCTGCAAGATCAACAGGAAGCCTCTCGCCACCTTCAAAGTTATTACTAGCTGCATCTCTAAAGCGGTATTGCGTGCCAAAGCGCTCTGAACCGATGCTTTCTGAGAGATGGCCAATAGATGCATAGCCATGGTTTTGAATGAGAACGATAATAAATTTCAGACCTTCAGCGACAGCTGAAACAATCTCAGTGTGCATCATCAGATATGAGCCATCGCCGACCATCACAATCGGCATTGCACCAGCGCGCGCAGCACCTAACCCTGCGGCAATCTCATATCCCATACATGAGAATGCATATTCAACGTGATAACCAAGCGGTGAGCGAACGCGCCATAGTTTGTGAAGATCTCCAGGCAATGATCCTGCTGCGCAGATAACGGTGTCTTGTGCATCAGATGCTGATTGCACAGCATGGATGATCTCGCTCTGACTTGGTAGTGCACGCTTTTGATCAATGAAAGCTGCATCAACTACTGCATTCCACTCGCTCTTCTCGCGGGAAGTGCGCGCCACGTAATCACTTGAGACTTGGTAATCCTTTAATAGAGGGGTGAGTTCAAGCAGGGTTTGGTGAGCATCTGCCACAACAGGCAGTGCGCTTGCATGCTTGAAAGCATCAAAGGATGCGATATTGATATTGATAAAGCGAACGTTTGGATTTTGAAATGCTGTGCGACTTGAAGTGGTGAAATCGCTATAGCGAGTGCCGATACCGATAACTAGATCTGCCTCGCGAGCTAAGCGATTTGAAGAAGTTGTTCCTGTGGCTCCCACAGAGCCCATGTATTGAGGGTGATCCCAGTTCAGAGATCCCACACCAGCCTGGGATGCTGCAACAGGAATCTTTGTCTGCTCAACAAAAGCTTGCAGCGCAGAGTGAGCATCGGAGTAGATAACCCCACCACCAGCAATAATCAGTGGAGCCTTCGATGATGCGATAACTCGGGCAACTTCTTTGAGTACTTCAGATTCTGCACGTGGGCGGCGAATGCGCCATTCACGATCTGCGAGAAATTCCTCAGGAACATCGATGACTTCTGCCTGCACATCTTCAGGTAGACAGATTGTGACAGCCCCTGTTTCAACGGGATCGGTCAGCACGCGCATTGCACCAAGTAGCGCTGAGTAAAGCTGTTCTGGCCTTTGCACGCGATCAAAGAAACGTGAAAGTGGCTTGAATGCATCGTTGACTGAGAGAGTTGCATCATGTGGCATCTCTAGCTGTTGCAGTACAGGATCTGAGGCGCGATTGGCAAATGTGTCAGAGGGAAGAAGAAGAACGGGAAGATGATTTGTTGTGGCAACTGCAGCTCCTGTGAGCATGTTGGTAGCACCCGGGCCAACCGATGCTGCGCATGCAAATGTTGCACGGCGTCGCTTCATGCGAGCAAAGGCTGATGATTCATGCACCATCGCTTGTTCATTACGCGCTTGGTAATACGGCATCAGCGATGGGTTTTCAACAGAGAATTGTTTAAGTGCTTGACCAATACCTGCAACATTTCCATGTCCAAAGATTCCAAAGACACCAGCAATTGTGCGCTCACGATAATCGCCATCGACTGTGTATTGATGAGCAAGGAATTCAACGATGGCTTGGCTTACTGTCATTTTTCGTGTGGCCATATCAATTCCTTCCTATTGCCCGTAGGGCAATCTTGGGTCGCTTTGCTGTGATTGCCAAGAGTCGCGAATCCACACTTGATCGGGATGATCTGTGGCATTCCATGCACGCTCTGGGTCTGGCCCTGCCATCACATTAAAGAAGTAAAGGTCATATCCAGGACCCGCTGCAGCCGGTCCATGCCATCCATAGGGAACGAGTGCAACATCGCCTGAGCGCACCTCCTCCGTCACATCAAAGGGGCGGCTATCAGCTGAAGTTCCACGGAAGTATCCAAATGGTGACGATGCAGATGGTGTACTCGCTCCGCGAGTGACGGCGCTTTCAAAGTAATAGATTTCCTCGAGATTGGATTCTCTGCCTGGAATATATGTATCGTGTTTATGAGAGCACCAGACCAATTGCCCGCAGGAACAATAACCTCGCAGACAATCATGCGATCTGCATCAAGGGTTTCCGGCATTCCAAGATTATGCACTTGACGGGTTTCACGACCTGCACCACGTAGCGTTACTAAGACATCACTCTTTGCAACATATTTCACAGCTTTAACCTGGGTTGCTGGAGTTTCACCGACTGCAATACGCCCGGTGCCTGTAATCGTTGCTGATGTTTGAATCGGTAGATAGATGTAATCAGATGGACCGTGAAAGACAGAAGGACGACCACGCAATACCTGGCTCGCACTTTCACCTTGGTGTAGATACTCAACGAGAACTTCTTCACTTTCTAGAGGGAAGATTATGCGTTCATTGGAATCTGCAGGCAGTGCAAGGGATGCACCTTGAGTCAGAGTTCCAACGCGCAGCCCTGTGTATTTCCACCCATGTACAGGTGGGTTCTGTGGATCAAGTAATACATCCCAGCCAGCGCGAGATAACTCACCGCTTCTGAAGTACCACTTGTCAGCAGAGGCCATAGAAGTAATTAGTTCTGTGGGAAGCCGAGGTTGATTCCACCATGGCTTGGATCAAGCCAGCGGGAGGTAATTGCCTTACCGCGTGTGAAGAAGTGAACGCCTTCAACGCCATGCGCCTTGGTATCGCCAAAGAGTGATTGCTTCCATCCACCGAAGGAGTAATACGCAACCGGCACAGGGATAGGAACGTTGATACCGACCATACCGACCTGAATCTCATTCTGGAATCGGCGAGCAGCTCCACCATCGTTGGTGAAGATTGCTGTTCCGTTTCCAAATGCACCGCTATTAATCAGTGCAACGCCTTCGTCATAGCTCTTCACGCGCACGATAGATAGAACTGGTCCGAAGATCTCCTCGGTATAGACCTTAGAGGTTGTTGGAACCTTGTCGATCAGGGTTGGTCCAAGCCAGAAACCCTTTGGCTCGCCATCAACCTGTGGGTTACGCCCATCGACTACGACAGTTGCGCCATCTTTTTCGGCAATATCAACATAGGAGGCGACCTTGTCACGGTGCTCTCTTGTAACAAGAGGACCCATATCGCAGCCACGGCGACCATCGCCTGTGCGCAGCTTGCCCATACGTTCAACAATTTTAGGAATCAATTGATCTGCAACAGGTTCAACTGCAACGACTACTGAGATTGCCATGCAGCGCTCGCCGGCGCTACCAAATCCTGCATTAATTGCTGAGTCTGCAACGAGCTCAAGATCTGCATCAGGAAGGACCAACATATGATTCTTTGCGCCACCTAGTGCCTGAACGCGCTTACCGGTGCGTGATGCGTTCTCATAAATGTATTTTGCAATTGGAGTAGAACCAACAAATGAGATGGATTCAACATCAGGGCTATTGAGCAGGCCATCTACTGACTCTTTATCTCCGTTGAGAACGTTAAATACGCCATCAGGCAAACCTGCCTCTTTCCAAAGCTTTGCCACCCACATCGATGCAGATGGATCTTTCTCCGATGGTTTAATCACAACTGTATTTCCTGCAGCGATTGCGATGGGGAAGAACCACATCGGAACCATTGCTGGGAAGTTAAAGGGGCTAATGATTCCCACAACACCTAGCGGCTGACGAGTGGAATAGACATCAACGCCAGTTGAAACATTTTCGGAGTAGAAACCTTTGAGTAGGTGGGGGATACCGGTTGCAAATTCAACAACTTCTTGGCCACGAGTAATTTCACCGAGTGCGTCAGAGAGAACCTTGCCGTGCTCACTTGTAATGATCTCGGCAAGTTCACCTTTACGAGAGTTCAGCAGTTCGCGGAAGGTGAAGATAATCTGTTGACGCTTGGCCAGGGATTCATCGCGCCAAGCAGGGAATGCATTCTTTGCAGCCTTAATCGCTGCATCAATCTCAGATTGGTTTGCGAGTGCAACACGCTTCGTCTCTGTACCAAGAGCTGGATCATAAACAGGGGATGTTCTCCCTGATGTGCTTACAAATTCAGCGCCGTTGATCCAGTGATTGACGATTGTGCTCATATTTTCTCCCTCAAATCAGGCTCTGATACTAGGGGACAATTTGCTGTACTTATAAGTCGCATCTAGAATTATGGCTATTAAGGGGAGTACCTAAATAC
>Ga0255103_1000235_pt1 | contig 16842 bp, 13 predicted proteins | sample Law_Cont_RepB_0h_FD_188450 | JGI IMG/M metagenome (GOLD analysis project Ga0255103, IMG submission 188450) | Freshwater microbial communities from St. Lawrence River, New York, United States - Law_Cont_RepB_0h | ecosystem: Environmental > Aquatic > Freshwater > River | place: USA: New York...
CCGCGAATCAACGTTCGCCCCGGGGCTCCTCGGTCGCGATCAGCACGCCGGGGAACCCGGCTTCGCGGACCAGCGCGCACAGCTCCACGAAGGCCTGCATCGTCAACGCGGCGTCGGCCTTGACCAGGACCGGCCGGTCGCGTCCGCCGGTAGCGGCCACGACCCTGAGTTCCTCGCGCAGGCCCGCACGGTCGATGACCCGTCCAGCCACGACGTAGATGCCGGTCCCCCGCGCCGAGACCAGGGTGACGGCGGCGGCGGTGCGGGCGAGGTCAGATTCTGCGTTGCGGGGCACCTGGGTCCGACGGGCGAACGCGGTCACGCGGGCGTCGAACGCGACGGAGGTGCCGGCGGTCAGCGCGAAGTGTCCGACCAAGGTCCAGACCAACGCTAGCGCCAGCCCGGCGAGGGCCAGGGGGGCCAGATCCAGGCCTTGCTCGGCGGGGCGGACCTTCGCGAGGACTCCGAGGGGGGTGCGCATCTCAGGCCTTCGGCGGGGTCGCCGGAAGTTCGTGGCGGACGAACGTGATGATGGTGTGGGCCGCGACCTCCATCTCGGTCACGATCGAACGCACGCGCCCCACGAGGAAATGGTGGGCAAGGGCGCAGAGCGCCGCGATGAGCAGGCCGAAGCCCGCGGTCGCCAAGGCCGCCTGGGCCTGTCCGAGGATCGCGTCGCCGCTGGCGTAGAGGCTGCCGTCGCGCAGGGCGGTCACGATTCCGTAGCCGGAGAGCACGCCGCCGGCCAGGCCGAGCAGCGGGGCGACCCGGCCGATGGCGGCGATCGAGCCGAGCCGGCGTTCCAGCACCGGGAGCTCGAGCAGGGCGGCTTCGGTGGCGGCGGCGCGCATGGCTTCCTCGCCTTGGCCCGAGCGGAGGAGCGCGGCCTTCACCACCCGCGGGATGGGCCCCGGCGACTCCTCGCAGGCGGCGAGCGCCTCGAGCGGGCGGCCGGCCAGCAGGTTGTTGCGCACCCCGTCGATGAAGTCGGACGAGAGCACGAGGCCGCGGTGCAGGAAGAGGGAGCGTTCCACCACGAACACGAGGACCAGGAAGGCCAGGACCAGCAGCAGCCAGGCGAACGGGCCGGCGTCGAAGGGGAAGGAGAAGGCGCAGGTGGTCATGGCGGGGTCTTATTTGGGGCGGCGGAGCGTCGCAAGTTTGCTTTCGGCGGCGGCCTGGCCCGGCAAGCGGGATTCGCCGGGTTTCAGCCCGCGGTTAAGTTCGGGAATCAGCTGGTAGGCCGCGACGGCCTCGGCGACGTTGCCTTCCTTCTCCCAGATCTGACCCAGGAGCAGGATGGCGCGGGCGAGCCAGATCCGCCCGCCGCGGCTGAATTCCGGGGCGGCCGCGGCGCTGGCGCGGAGCGGACCGAGCAGGCCCACGAGGTTGGCGCGGGCTTCGCGCAGCGAGGCGGCCGCGTCCACGCCGGTCTCCGTCCCGGCCCGCTCCAGCAAGGATAGGGCGAGCTTGTAGCGCGCCTCGGCGGCCGTGTCGGGGTCCTTGGCGTAGGCGTCGCAGACGCGTTGGTAAGCGGCGACGGCGAGCCCGAGGCGCTGCCGGTCGAGTTTGCCCATGCGGTCGCGGTTCAGTTCCGACCGGCCGAGCAGCGAGTCGGCGCGCGCCATCTCCGCCTGCGGTCGGGCTGGGTTATCGGCGTGGGCGCGGATCAGGTCGTCGAGGATCTTGTAGGAATTATCGAAGAGGCCGAGGGCCCGGAGCAGCTCGGCGCGGCGCAGCGTCACGCGGACGATCAGCGGGTGGCGGCCGTGCTGTTCGGCAAACAGCTCCAGCAGCTCGACGGCCTCCTTCAGTTTCTCTTCGCCTTCGGCGGGCGCCAGTTGGACCGCCTGTTCGGCGGCCTCGTAGAGCCCGAGCGCGGCGAAGTCGGCCAGGCCCGGTTTGCCCGCGAAATCCTTGCCCAGGCGGGTGAAGAGCGCTTGGGCCTCGGCGTGCTCCTCGCGTCCCGCGAGGAAGCGCCCTTCGGCCAGGAACGACGCGGCCGCGGCGGGGCTTTCGGGTTGGCTCTGGCGCAGTTTGCGGAACTCCTCGCGCCCCTTCGCCGCGTCCTGCCCTAGGAAGGTGCGGGCGCGCAGCAACGCGAGGTGCCCGCGCAGCTCCGGCACTTGGCTGCGCAGATCGCGGAGGGCGGCGGTCTCGGCCCCGGCATCCAGGCGGTCGAGCCGCCCGGCGATCTCGTCCGCCAGCCGCGCCGTGGCCGCCGTCTGGCCATTGCCCAGCGCGACGAGCGCCTTGAGCCAGGCGAAGCGCAGGCCGAAGGCGGGGTCGTCGGCGGCGCTGGCGATGAAGGGAGCGAGGCGCGTCACGAGCTGGTCGGCTTCCGCCGGGCGGAGCGCCTGGCGCGCGTCGTCGATCACGTTCCAGGTATTGCGCCAGGTGATCGCGAGCTCCGGGGCACGGACGCCGCGGGCGGCGGTCTCGATGATCTCGGCCGCGCGTTCGCGCAGGGCGGCCTCCTTGCCTTGGGCGAGGACGCTGAGCACGCGCTGGTAGCAGGCGTCCCCGGCCAGGCGGGGGTCGCCGGACTCCGCCTGCGCCGCGGCGTAGGCCTTCTCCGCGAGCACGAAATCGCCCGCCAGGAAGAGGCAGTCGGCCGCCAGCACGGCGAGCGTGTCGCGCTCCGCGGGGGCCGTGGTCAGGTCCCGCAGGCGACCCAGGGTCTCCGCGGCCAGCCGGTAGGAGCCCTCGCCCCAGTAGGCCAGCGCCAGCGTCCGGTGGGCCTCGCGGGCCAACGGGCTCGCCGGGACGTCGCGGAGGAGGTCCGCGGCCGCCTGCCGGGCGATCTCGCGGTTACCGGCCAAGGTCATGAGCTGGGCGCGGGCGAGGTGGATGGCGTCGAGCACCTTCGGGTCGCGGGGGCAGGCGTAGGCGAACTCGCCTTGGCGCTTCATCAGGAAATCGTAGACCTCGTTGGCCACCGACTTGCGTTCCGAGAGCGGGGCCTCGAAGGCCGCGGCGACCAGCCCGCGTAGCGCGGTCAGGCGGACCGCGGGGTTGGCCCCGTTGCGGGCGGCGGCCATCAGGAGCCGGCGCCCCTCGGGATCGTCCGTGCCGAGAATCAGGCCGGCCAAGAGGTCGGCCTCGGCGCGTCGGGCCTCCGTGAGCGGCCCGCAGTCGGCGAGTGCACGAGTCGCCTCGCGGCGGGCTCCGCGGACGCGCTCACGCTCCTTGCGGAAGGCTTCGGTCTCCGGCGCGCCGGCGGGGAGCCGGGGCCAGTCGTGCAGCCGCGCGATACCCAGCGCGAGGTTGCGGGCGTAGGCGAAGGCGAGCGGCGAGCCTTTTGCGTTGGCGGTCATCTCGCGCAGCAGGCCGACGGTACGCTCCTCGACCTTGCCTGCCGAGACCAGGGCGCGGTAGCCCAGGATCTCGATCCGCTGCCGTTGCTCCTCGGAGGTCGCGGTGCGCGAGGCCGCCTCGAGGTTGAGGTTGATGGCGAGGTTGTCGCCGTTGGCCGCGGCGATCATCCAGCGCAGCGCGTAGCCCCAGGCCACCTCGTCGGGAGGCAGGCGGTTTGGGTCCAGACCGCTCGCGATCGCGGCCGCCTCGGCCAACTGGTCGTCGAGTAGGGCGAGCAGCCCCTCGCGGAGCCGGCGCGCCGGGCCCGCCGGCGCTTCGAGCAGGGCGGCCTTGGCTTCCGTCGGGCGGGTCCGTTCCAGGAGGGCGGCGGACAGGCCGAGCGCGATGCGGCCGCGGTCGGCCGCGGTCGTCTTGCGGGCCTGGACGAAAAGTTCCTCCGCGGTCGCGGCCAGGCCCGCGGCGAGGGCTTCCTCGGCGAGCTCGAGCGTCGTGCGCTGACGCGGGCCGCGGTCCGGCGGGTTCGGCACGCCGACGCCGAGGGTCGCCGACGGCAGGTCCTGCGCATGCGCGCCGCCGGTGAGGGCGCCGGCGACGGCGAGGAGGGTGGCCAGAAACAACCGAGGCATCGACCCGACAATGGTCGGTCCGATGCCTCGGGCAAGAGGGGAGTGTGGTCGGCTCAGGCCTTGTCGAGACCGAAGGCCGTGTGCACGGCGCGGACGGCGGCATCGGCCTTGGCGGGCTCCAGGGCGACGGAGATCTTGATCTCGGAGGTCGTGATGAGCTCGCTGTTCACCCCGACGGAGGCCAGGGCCTTGAACAAGGTGCCCGCGACGCCGGGGTGGGAGATCATCCCGACGCCCACGATGGAGAGCTTCGAGATCTCGCCCGCGGAGCGGACGGAGCCCGAGCCGAGTTTCTTGAGCGTCTGGCCGACGACCTGCTCGACGCGGCTGAACTGGTCGGTGGTGACCGAGAACGTCAGGTTGGACTTACCGTCCTTGCCGAGGTTCTTGATGATCATGTCCACGCTCAGGCCGGCCTCACCGAGGTCGTCGAAGAGGGCGGCGAAGGCCTGCGGGTTGTCGGGCAGGTCGCTGACCGTCACGCGGGTCTGCAGGCGGTCGAGGGCGACGCCGGCGATGGCCGCGTCTTCGAGGGTTTTGGCGAGGGCTTTCACGAGGGTACCGGGTTGGTCGTTGAAGGAGGAGCGGACTTCGAAGGGCACGTTGTACTTCTGGGCGAACTCGACGGAGCGCGACTGCATGACCTTGGAACCGCTGGAGGCCAGCTCAAGCATCTCCTCGTAGGAGATCTCGGGCAGCTTGCTCGCGTTGAGGACGATGCGCGGGTCGGCGGTGTAGACGCCGTCGACGTCGGTGTAGATCTGGCAGAGGTCGGCCTTGATGGAGGCGGCCACGGCGATCGCGGTCAGGTCGGAGCCCCCGCGGCCGAGCGTCGTGACCTCGCCTTGCTCGGTCACGCCCTGGAAGCCGGCGACCACGACCACCTTGCCCTCGTCGAGGCGGGCGAGGAGGTCGCCGCCCGAGATCCGGGTGATGCGGGCGCGCGTGTGGACGTCGTCGGTGAAGATGCCGGCCTGGGCGCCCGTGCGGGAGACGGCGGGCACGCCGATGGCGTGGAGCGCCATGACGGTCAGCGCGATGGTCTCCTGCTCGCCGACGGCCATGAGGACGTCCATCTCGCGTTCGTCGGGGAGTTTCTGCAGGGCCTTGGCGCGGGCGATCAGGTCGTTGGTCACGCCGCTGCGGGCCGAGACCACCACCACGAGGCGGTGCCCCTGGGACCACTGCTCCTTGATCTTGGCCGCCACGTTCTGGATGCGGTCGACGTTGCCGACGGAAGTGCCGCCGTATTTCTGGACAATCAGGGCCATCCTTAGGATTCGGGGGAGAAGATGCGGAGCACGACCGGCTCTTCGAGCACCGTCTTGAGGCGGCGGAGTTCTGTCAAGACCTTGGACATCTTCTGCTCGTTCACCGGGTAGGTCGAGAGGGTGACGGTGCCGCGGCCCTGGTTCGGGTGCTCATACTGGATGACGCGCGCGATGGAGACCTTGTGCTTGGAGAAGATGCGGTAGACGCCTTCGGAGACGCCGGCCTTGTCGAGCAGCGACAGGCGGAGGTAGAACGGCGAGACGATCTCCGCGAGGTCGGCCATGCGGACCTTGCGGCCCTGGCTTTCGCGGGTGGCGAGGCTCTCGGCGGAGAGGCCGGGGTTGGCGGCGCCCGTGAGGGCGGCGATGGCGTCGACGATGTCGCCGATTACCGCGGAGGCGGTGGCGTCGCCGCCCGCGCCGCGGCCGGTGAGGGTCGTGGCGCCGACCACGTCGCCGCGCAGGGTGATGCCGTTGTTCACGCCCGAGACGCGCGCGAGGATGTCGCGGTTGGGCACGAGGGCGGGGTAGACGCCCACGGTCATCCAGCCGGCCCGGAAGTCGCGGCGGATGACGGCGAGGTGCTTGAGCGCGAAGCCGAAGCGGCGGGCGAAGTCGATGTCGGCCGGGCCGATGTGGCGGATGCCCTCGACGAGGGTGCGGTTGCGGGGCGCCCACTTGCCGTGGGCGAGCCAGGCGAGGATGGAGGCCTTATGGAAGACGTCGATGCCCTCGACGTCGAGGGTCGGGTCGGCCTCGGCGTAGCCGAGTTCCTGGGCTTCCTTCAATGCGTCGGCGAAGGAGAGGCCGTCCTCGCCCATGCGGGTCAGGATGTGGTTGCAGGTCCCGTTGAGGATGCCGACGATCAGGTCGAAGCGGTTCGCCACGAGCCCCTCGCGGATGGCCTTGATGATGGGGATGCCGCCGGCGACGCTGGCCTCGAAGAGGAACTGGCCGCCGTGCCGGCGAACGGCGTCGAAGATTTCCGGGCCGTGCTGGCAGAGGAGGGCCTTGTTGGCGGAGACGACGACCTTGCCGGCGCGGAGGGCGCGTAGGGTCAGTTCGCGGGCGATGGTCGTTCCGCCGATGAGCTCGCAGACGACGTGAATCTTGGGGTCGTCCACGACCTCGTGCGGGTTGCGGGTGGTCTTGGCGGAAGGCACCTTGACCGCGCGCTTTTTCTTCAGGTCGCGCACGGCCGCGCGGCGGAGGTCGAGCTTCACGCCGAGGCGCGACTCGAGGTCGGTCTGCTTCTCGGTCAGGTGCTTCCAGACGCCTTGGCCGACGGTGCCGAGGCCGAGGATACCGATGCCGATGGTGCGAGGGGCGGTCATTGCGAAAGGGTCAGGCTTTTTTCACGAAGCGGTTCTCGGTGCCGGCGAGCAGGCGACCGAGGTTGGACCGGTGGGTCCAGACGTTGAACGCGGCGAGGGTCGCCGCGAACCAGAACTCGGCCGGGCCGAACTTCAAGGAGGTGGCGAGCGGCAGGAGCCAGCAGGAAAGGGGAAGGGAGACACCGAGGGCGATGGACGCCAGGGAGACGTAACGCGAGGCCGCGAAGACCAGACCCCAGATCGCGGCGCCGATAACGATCGGGAGCGGCAGCAGCACGAGGAGGCCGCCGATGGTCGAGGCCACGCCCTTGCCGCCCTTGAACTTCAGGAAGCAGGAGAAGCAGTGGCCGAGCAGTGTGCCGACGAAGCCGGCGATTCCAAGGTGGAAGAGGTCGCCGGGAATCTCGAGGGCGAGGCCTTGGGTGGCGATGACGTAGCCCACGAGCGTCGGCAGGCCGGTACCGACGAAGCCCTTGAGGGCGTCGAGGGCGAAGACGAGGTTGCCGGGGCCCTTGCCGAGCACTCGCTTGACGTTGGTCGCGCCGGGATTGCCGGAGCCAGCCTCCAGGATGTTGACGCCATGCTTCTTCGCCACGAGCACGGCGAAGTTGACGGAACCCAGGAGGTAGCCGAGCACGGCGAAGATGCCGAGCGCCAGGAACATCGCTTAGGCGTCGATCAGCTTGGCGCTGACGATTGCAGGGTTGCGGAGGATCTCCGCGAGGGCGTTCGCGCCGGGGGCGGTGTCGAGCTGGTAGACGGCGAGGGCGTTCGCGCCGCCGGTCCGGCTCAGGGCCATGTTGGCGATGTTCACGCGTTCCTGCGCGAGCAGGGTGCCGAGCGCGCCGATGATGCCGGGCTGGTCCTGGTTCTCGATGAGGAGGAGCTTGCCCTCGGGGACGAACTCGAGGGTGCGGCCGTTGATCGAGACGATGCGCGGCGAGTGGGCCTTGCCGAGGATGGTGCCGGCGACGGAGACGGACTTGCCGCCCGCGAGGAAGGCTTCGACGAGCACGAGTTCCTTGTAGTCGGCCTCGGCCGTGGAGCGCACGGACTGGACCTCGACGCCGAGGGCCTTGAGCTTGCTCGGGGCGTTGACGTCGTTGACGCCCTCGCTGATGCCGCGGAGGTAGCCGCGCTGGATCGAACGCGCGATGGCGGAAGCGCCCTGCTCGGAGCCGGTGCCGAAGGTGGTCAGGCGGAGCGACTCGACGCGACCGGGGGAGGCTAGCTGGCGGGCGATGGCGCCGAGCTTCTCGGCCAGGCTCTGGAACGGGCGGATGGCCGCGAGTGTCTGCGAGTCGACGGAGGGCAGGTTGACCGCGTTGGCGGGCGAGCCGCCGCCGAGCACGGTGATGGCGGCCTCGGCGACCTCGACGCCGACGTTCTCCTGGGCTTCCGAGGTGGAGGCGCCGAGGTGCGGGGAGAGGTGGGCCTTGGGCAGCGAGCGCAACGGGTGGTCCTGGGCGAGGGGCTCCTCGACAAAGACGTCGAAACCGCAGCCGCCGCAGTGGCCGGAGGCGAGGGCGGCCGCGAGGGCGGCCTCGTCGACGATGCCGCCGCGGGCGCAGTTCACGATCTTGACGCCCTTCTTCATCTTGGCGAACGCCGCGGCGTTGACCATGCCCTCGGTCTGCTCGGTGAGGGGCATGTGCACGGTGATGTAGTCGGCGGTCACGAAGACTTCGTCGAGGGTGGCCATGATGACGCCGAGCGACTTGGCGCGGGCCTCGGTGAGGTAGGGGTCGTAGGCGGCGACCTTCATGCCGAAGGCGAGGGCGCGCTTGGCGACTTCGGCGCCGATGCGGCCGAGGCCGAGCACGCCGAGGGTCTTGCCGAAGAGCTCGGTGCCGGAGAGGGTCTTGCGGTCCCACTTGCCTTCGCGCATCGACTGGACGGCCTCGGGCACGGGGCGGGCGAGTGAGAGCAGGTGGGTGAAGGTCAGCTCGGCGGTCGCGATGGTGTTGCCCGAGGGGGTGTTCATCACGATCACGCCGCGCTCGGTGGCGGCGTCGACGTCGATGTTGTCGACCCCCACGCCGGCGCGGCCGACGCAGACGAGGCGGTGGGCGGCGGCTAGGACTTCCTTGGTGATCTGGGTCTCGGAGCGGACGAGGATGGCGTGGACGTCGCCGACGAGCGTCAGGATCTTCTCGGGAGAGGAGCCGTAGGCTTCGATGACCTCATAGCCCGGCTGGGACTTGAGGAGGGCGACCCCGGTGGGCGAGATCTTGTCGGCGACGAGTACCTTAGGCATGGCGATGGCGTATAAAGATTGGTTTGAGTCATAAAGGCTCACCCTTGGCAAAGGCAAGCACCTACCCCTGCGCCTGCGTCATGCCTAGCCTAGAGCCGACGATGGGCGTAATCCGCCAATTCGTAACAATCCGGGCTCATTTCCTCGAGAAAACGGCAGGGGTCCAAGGGGCGGTAACCTTCGCCCGAGACGGCGAAGCGCGGGGCGAAGAGAAAGAGCATGTTCTCGGCGCGGGTGCAGGCCACGTAGAAGAGCCGGCGCTCCTCCTCGACGTCGCCGTCGTCGATCGCTCGGGTCAGGGGCAGCAGGCCGTCGGCGACCCCGAGCAGGAAGACGATGGGGAACTCGAGGCCCTTGGACTGGTGGATGGTCGTGAGCCGGAGCATGTCCTCCTCGGGCTCGGCCTTCTTGTCCGACGACTCCCCGTTTAGCAGGGCGACCTGCGCGACGAGGTCGCCGAGGTCTTCGAACTTCGCGGCGAAGCCCAGGAGCCCCGTGAGGTCCTGCTCGCGGTCGCGCCAGTCGGGGAAGAGCGTCTTGAGGTGGGTGCCGTACCAGCCCTCGATGCAGACGCGCGTGGTCTCGGCGGGGGTGCGCGCCACCTTGACGGAGTTCGCCTCGGCGGCCGCGGTGAAGAGGTCCGCGGCCGGGTTGGTCGGCGCCGGCTTGGCCCGGGCGGCTTCGAGGCCCTCGAGCATGTCCTCGAGGGTGATCGTGAGGTCGTTGAAGTCGTCCTTGGCCGTCTCGGGCACCTTGCGCAGCACGGCCGGGTCGCGCAGCGCCCGGACGAGGCCGCGACCTTGGGCGGCCTCGACTTCCTGCGCAGCCTGGGTGATGCGGTTGGCGGCCACGGGGCCGACCTTGGGCAGCAAGCAGAGCAGACGCGAGAGGGCTACCTGGTCGCGGGGGTTGTGCACGAAGCGCAGGTGGGCCAGCACGTCCTTGACGTGGATCAGGTCGAAGAACTTATGCCCGCTGGTGATGACGAAGGGGATGCCGAGGTTGGTCAGTTCCATCTGCAGCTCGAGCGACTGGTAGTGCGCACGGTAGAGCACATGGATGTCGCCGAGCGCGTGACCTTCGTGGTGCAGTTGGAGGATCTTCCGTCCCACCAGCTTGGCCTGCTGGGACGTATCGCCGACCGTGAAGACCGTGGGCGGCGGCCCCGGCGGGCGCACAGCGACCAGCCGGCGGTCGAAGCCATCGACCTTGGGGCGGTGGCGCAGGATTTCGTTGGCGAAGGCGAGGATCTCCGGCGTCGAGCGGTAGTTGGTGTCGATGTGGTGGAACTCCGTCCCGGGATGACGCTGCGGGAACGCCATGATGTTCTCCCAGTCCGCGCCGCGCCAGGTGTAGATGCACTGCGCGTCGTCGCCCACCGCCATGATCTGGTGCCGGTCGCCCAGCAGGTCGATGATGCGGCTCTGCAGCCGGTTCGTGTCCTGGAACTCGTCGACCAGGATGTGTTGGAAGCGCTGGCGGTAGTGGGCGAGGGCGGCCGGGTCCGTCTCGAGGACCTTCAGCCAGAGGACCAGTAGGTCGTCGAAATCGCAGAGGCTGCCTTCCGCCTTCCGGGCCTCGTAGCGGGCGCAGAACGCGAGAAGCTTGTCCGGGCCGCCCTTCATCCAGTCCAGGCGCTCGGCCAGCACCTCGCCGAGCGGCCGCAGCGTGTTGCGGGCGTGCGAGTAGGCGTCGAGGATGACCGCGGCCTTCGGGTTCGTCTTGTCCTTGATGAAGGCGCCGTCGGTCTCCTTGACCACCTCGGAGAAGAGCTGCTCGGATTCCTTCTGGTCGAGGATGGTGAAGTCCGGTTGCCGTCCGGCGGCGGCCGCGTTGCGGCGGAGGATACGCTGCCCGATCGAGTGGAAGGTCCCGCCCCAGAACTGACCGCGGGGCACGCCGGTGAGGTCCTCCACGCGCTCCAGCATCTCCTTGGCCGACTTATTGGTGAAGGTGAGTAGCAGGATGTCCCAGGGGCGGGCGCCTTTGTGCAGCAACCAGGCGACGCGGTAGGTGAGGGTGCGGGTCTTGCCGGAGCCCGCGCCGGCGAGCACCAGGGCGGGGCCCGGGCGCGAGGTCACGGCGGCGAACTGCTCGGCGTTGAGCTCGCCGCGGAAATCGATCGGAGGCAGGCCTTCCACGGGCTCAGCGGGCCGGGCGCTGGCGACGCTCCATCAAGGCGAACTTCACCGCCTGTTCGTCGGCCCGGTAGGAGGAACGGACCAAGGGGCCGGACTCGACGTGCTTGACGCCGGCGGCGAGGGCGAAGGCCTTCCACTCGGCGAACTCGTCGGGGTGTACCCAGCGGTCGATCGGGGCGTGTTCCTTGCTCGGCGAGAGGTACTGGCCGATCGTGAGGATGTCCACTTCCGCGGCGGCGATGTCCCGCAACAGGGTGGCGACTTCCTCCTTCTGCTCGCCGATGCCGAGCATGATGCCGGTCTTGGTGATGAAGTCGCGGGACTTGGCGTGCTTGAGCACCCAGAAGGAGCGGTCGTAGCGGGCCGTCTTGCGGACGGGGCGCTGGAGGCGTTCGACCGTCTCCAGGTTGTGGTTGAGGATGTCCGGACGGGCGTCGAGCAGCGTGTCCAGATGGACCTGCTCGCCGCGGAAGTCGGCCGGGAGGACCTCGATGGTCGTCTCGGGGTTGCGGTTCCGGGTGGCGCGGATGGTCGCCGCCCAGACCGAGGCGCCGCCGTCCTTGAGGTCGTCGCGGGCCACCGAGGTGATCACGACGTGCTTCAGGTTCATCTGGGCGATGGATTCGGCCACGCGGGGCGGTTCGCCCAGGTCGAGTTCGCTCGGGCGGCCCGACTGGACCGCGCAGAAGGTGCACGAGCGCGTGCAGACGTTGCCGAGGATCATGACCGTGGCCGAGCGCCGGGACCAGCATTCCCCCATATTGGGGCACTGGGCGGACTGGCAGACGGTGTGCAGCTTATGCTGGTCGACGTTCTGCTTGGTCGCGAGGAACTCCGGACCGGCGGGAAGCTTGGCGCGGAGCCAGTCGGGTTTGCGGGCGGACTCGATCATCGGTAGCGGGCCAAGATTGTCCCCTTCCCGGGTTTTTCAACCTACAAACGGAGAAGGGGCGCCTTCCTCGCGGAAGACGCCCCTTGGGCTATGTTGACATCTCCCGTCCTGACGTGAATCAGGTCGAGAAAGGGAGGCGGGCGGTCCGAGGACCGCCCACCGGTAGGCTTAGAAGACCGCCTTCAGGGAGAAGCCGAAGAACAACTGGTCTTCGTCACCACCCAGCGAAACCGAGCCGATGTTGGATTCCGAGCGGCCAGCCCCGGACATGTTGTACGAGACGTAGGGCGTCAGGGTCGCGGTCTTCGAGAGCGCGATCGGCAGGGAAGCGCTCAGCAGGACGTGCGTCCAGACGCTCTCAGTGCCGACGTTCTGGCCGTTGGCCGGATTGAACAGCGTGTAGTAGCCACCGATGCTGTAGCCCGCCGCGGCCTTCAGGACCAGGGAGGTCGAATCGTTCAAGGTGAAGGACTTGTCGGCCGCGAGTTCGGCGTAGCCGGCATTGATGTACATGTCGTAGGCGTAGGTCGCCGTGACGTTCACCGGTCCGACCGTCTTGGCCGCGCTGAGGTAGAGCTCGTGGGCGAAGGTCTGGCCAGCGCCGCCGCCGAGGTAACCGTTGAAGAAGAAGAAGTAGGTGTAGCCGGCGGTGAGGGTGGCGAAGCCCGCGTCGTAGGCCACGGAGGCGCCGAGGTCCAACTCCTGGTAGAGCGAGCGACGGTCGTTGCTCGAGGTGTAGTAGGCCAGGGCGCTGACCGTGGTCTTGTCGGACAGCTTCTTGGAAGCGCCGAGGTTGTACCAGGCGTTCTGGTTGGAGAACCAGAGGCCGCGGTAGTAATACTCGCTGTCGTACCCGGCCGTCAGGTCGTAGGAGACCGGAGCGGCGGCGGGAGCGGCGGTGGTCTGGGCAAGACCGGTTGCGGCGAGGAGGGTGGTGAGGGTGAGTGCGGTGATGTTCTTCATGGCGACTCCCCTTATGCTGACCGCGTGCCAAAGTCGCCGGGACGTCCCGAACCTGTGCCAAATCAGTGAATTAGGTTTTTTTTGGTCAACCCTTCCTCCGCCTGTTGCTTTTTGGGCTTGGCGGCGTGCTGGAATCTACGCTGATGCCGTAATGGCGGAGGTGCTCCTCGGCCGAACGCCGCCAACTGAAGTCCTGCCGCAGGGCTTCCTGCCGCAAAGCGGCGAATTTCTTGGGCTGCGCGTACAGTTCCAGCGCACGGCGGAGGCCCCATTCCACGCCGGCGGCGTCGGCGTGGGTGAAGACCACGCCCGTGCCCTGCTTCTCGCCGTCCCAAGGCGCCACGGTATCGGCTAGCCCGCCGGTCGCGCGGACGATCGGCAACGTCGCGTAGGCCATCGAGTACATCTGGTTGAGGCCGCAGGGCTCGAACCGGCTCGGCATGAGGAAGAAATCCGCGCCCGCCTCGATGCGGTGGGACAATCCGTGGTCGTAGCCGATCCGCACCGCGCAGGCCCCGGGGAATTCGTTGGCCAAGCGTCGAAAACCTTGCTCGAGGGCGGCGGCGCCGCTGCCCAGCAACACGAAGCGCAGGGTATCCTCGCGCAGCAGGCGCGGGAGCACCGCCAAGGCGAGGTCCAGGCCCTTCTGGTCCCAGAGGCGCGAGATGACGCCGATGACCGGCCGGTCCGGCTCCGTCGGGAGGTTCAGTTCCCGCAGCAAGGCGGCCTTGCAGGCCGCTTTGCCTGCGAGGTCGCTCGCGGAGAAGGGTTGGGTGAGGTGCGGGTCGTGGGCCGGATCCCATTCGTCGCGGTCGACACCGTTGAGGATGCCGTGCAGCGCGTCGGCGCGCCGCCGCACCACGTCCTCGAGGCCATGACCGAAGGCGGGCGTCAGGATTTCCCGCGCATAGGTCGGGCTCACGGTGAGGACCGTGCGGGCGTGCAGGATGCCGCCCTTGAGGTAGTTCACGCCGCCGAGGCACTCCAGCTCATCGGGTCGGAACAGGTGCGCCGGAAGCCCGGCGAAATCCAGCGTGCGGCGCGGGTGCAGGCCTTGGTGCTGCAGGTTGTGAATCGTCAGTACGGAGCGCGCCTCGCCGAGCGGTCCATCGCGCAGCGTCGTGTTGAGCAGCGGGGGAATCAGCCCCGTCGTCCAGTCGTGGCAGTGGATGATGTCAGGGATCCAGCCGGTGGCGACGCAGGCATCGAGACCAGCCCGGGCGAAGAAATGGGCGCGTTCGCCCGCGTCCTCGCGCGGCGGGTAGATCTCGCGGGCGCCGTAGTAATCTTCGTGCTCGATGAACCAGGCCTCGACCTCCGGGGCCACGTTTTGCGTCCGGACGCGGCAGCCCGTCTTGCGGGGGTCGCCGCCGACGCCGACCTGCAGGCTCGGCAGCAGCACGCCCATGCGTTCCGCGCCAGGGACCGAGCCGTAAAGCGGCGTGACCACGCGGACCTCATGGCCGAGCGCCCCCATGGCCTTGGCGAGGGCCGCGACGGCGTCGCCCAGCCCGCCGGCCTTGGACCAGGGCGCGAGTTCCGGGGAAAGGTGCAGGATCTTCATGCGGGAGGAGTGGGGCGGGGCGCGCGGCCGAGCCGATTAAGCGCCGGCAGCAGGGCGATAAGCACAATCAGGGCCAGACCCATCGCGACGTTGCCGGCGAGGTCGTGCACGGTCCCCAGCCCGGAGAAGCCGGGCTGGCCCGGCGCCACGCCTTGCAGGTCGAGCTCGAGCGACTTCGATCCGTGATGCAGGGCATGGAACGCCAGGAAGGTATTCCGGCCGATATTGAGGAGGAGCGCGGTGCCGGCGGAGAGCGCGAGCAGGGCGCCGCCCCGGAGCAGCCGGCCGATCGGGCCGCCCTCGAGGAAGAGCGCGCCGAGGAAAGCGCCCGCGAAGACGCAGGCGGATAGCGAGCGGATCCCCGAGCAGGCGTCGGCCACGCCGACGGCGTCGCCGTTGGCGAAGACGATCGTGTTGCCGCTGACGCGGATGGCCTGGTCGGAGGCGCGCAGGAAGCCCGAGACGATCTCGGTGACGTTCGTCAGCAGCGCCAGCTTGATGCGGTTGTCGACCAGGTAGAGGAACGGGCCCGAGATGAGCCAGACCGCGGCGGGGAAGACGACGAGTCCGGTCAGCCGCCAGCGGGCCTCGGCCGAGGGCTCGGCGTCCCTGGGGCCCCGGGCAGACAGGAAGGCGGCCGCGAGCGTTAGTCCGGTGAGCCCGCCTGCCATGAGCATGGTCGCGGCCGCCCCGGTGCCATAGATGATTCGGCCGACCGCGCCGAGGGCGAAGGCCAGTAAGGCGCCGAAGGCGACGATTCCGGCGAGACGGACGACCCACGTCCTGCTCGGCGCGGAGACGAACTCGCGTTCGCCGGTCAGCCGGGCGCGGAGCTCGGGCCAGCGGTCCCAGAGCACGTAGGCGGCGAAGACCGGCACGAGGTAGCCGAACGTGTAATCATCCTTGGTGCTCCAGATCGCCCACTGGTCCCAGGTGGTGAACGCCGCGAACGCCGCGAGCAACGCCGCGAGCCCGAGCGTCGTGCGATCGGGCGGTTGGGCGGGGCGCGGGGCCGCGTCGGCCATCCTCAGAACTTCGGGACGGCCGCCAGGAGGCGACGCGTGTAGGCCTCGCGGGGCGCGCCGAGGATCTCGGCCGGGGTCCCTTGTTCGACCACGCGGCCCTGGGACATGACCAGGATGTGGTCGCTGACATGCTCGATCACCGCGAGGTCATGGCCGATGAAGAGGTAGGTCAGGCCGAGCTTCGCCTGCAGGTCCTGCAGGAGGTTGACGACCTCGGCCTGAACGGAGACGTCGAGCGCCGAGACCGGCTCGTCGCAGATGATGAGCTCGGGCTGGACGGCGAGGGCGCGGGCGATGCCGATGCGCTGGCGCTGGCCGCCGGAGAATTCGTGCGGGTAGCGGCGGAGGAAATCCGGCGAGAGCTGGACGCTGGTGAGCAGCTCGGCGCAGCGCGCCTCGCGGTCGGCCTTGCTGAGTTCCGGGAAGTGGATCTCGAGCGGCTCCGAGAGGATCCCGAGGATATCGGCCCGCGGGTTGAGCGAGTTGTACGGGTCCTGGAAAATCATCTGGATCTTCTTGCGCCAGGGTTTGAAGGCCGCGTCGGACAGGGCGCCGATGTCCTGGCCTTCGTAAAGGAGCTGCCCGGAGGTCAACGGCGCTAGCTTGATGATGGCCTTACCCGTAGTGCTCTTGCCCGAGCCGGATTCACCGACGACGCCGACGGTCTTGCCCCGGGGGACGGTGAAGGAGATGCCGTCCACGGCTTTCTTGGGCGGGCCCTTGCGGAAGAGCCAGGTCGTGCGACCGGGGTAGTGCACGGAGAGGTCGCGGACCTCGAGGAGGGGTTGGGCGGGGGCGTTCACGAGACCTTGAGTTCGTCCTTGAGGGTGGTGAGGCGGTGGCGGCGCTGGCCCAGCCGCGGGATGCAGGCGATGAGCCCCTTGGTGTACTCGTGCGCGGGCGAACCCATCACCTGGGCGGTCGGGCCTTGCTCGACGATGCGGCCCTGGCGCATGACTTGCACGTGGTCCGCGAAGTTGGCGACGATGCCGAAGTTGTGCGTGATGAGCAGGATGCTCATGCCGCGCTCGCGGCGTAGCCGGGCGAGCAGGTCCATGATCTCCTTCTGGATGGTGACGTCCAGGGCCGTGGTCGGCTCGTCGGCCACGAGGATCTTCGGGTCGCAGGCCAGCGCCATCGCGATCATCGCGCGTTGCTGCATGCCGCCGGAGAGCTCGTGCGGGTAGCTGTCGGCCACGCGCGCCGGGTCGTCGATGTGGACGTCCCGCAGTGCCGCCAGCACCGCGGCCCGGATGTCGGTGACGTCGGGGCGGTGGAGTCCGATCGCCTCGCCGATCTGGAAGCCGATCGTGTAGACCGGGTTGAGGGAGGTGCCGGGCTCCTGAAAGATGTAGGCGATGTCCTTGCCGCGCACCTTGGACAGCGCGGCTTCGGTCAGGCCGGTCAGCGCGCGTCCGGCGAGCTCGATGGTGCCGACGACCTCACAGGTC
>Ga0255103_1000263_pt1 | contig 15757 bp, 11 predicted proteins | sample Law_Cont_RepB_0h_FD_188450 | JGI IMG/M metagenome (GOLD analysis project Ga0255103, IMG submission 188450) | Freshwater microbial communities from St. Lawrence River, New York, United States - Law_Cont_RepB_0h | ecosystem: Environmental > Aquatic > Freshwater > River | place: USA: New York...
CCTATGTCACCGGCTTCATCTAAATTCAAAATAGCAATGGCAGCCACTTTATTCTCTGGAGAATACAAAAACACCACCGCTGAGATAGTGGTCATGGCATTGATGAAAAAATACCGTGCGATGTCCACCATGGCAGGTGTACAAATGGGCAGAGTCACGCGCCAGAAGGTTTTGTAAAAAGGCACTTTGAGTGAAGCGCTGACCGATTCAAATTCGGCATCCAAAGATTTCAGTGCCGTGGTGGCCGTTAAATGCCCTGTGGTGTAAAAGTGAACAATGGTGCAAAGGGTTAGCAGGGTCATGCTTTGGTACATGCCGTGCAATGGGTTGCTAGGCATGTTGAAGAAAAAGATATAACCCAGTCCTAAGACCAATCCTGGCACTGCCATAGGAATCACGGCCAACATATGAAGTGGTGCGCGAACCAAGTTCATGCCTTTGGTTTTTTCAAGCAAATAGGCTGTGGCAAACACCAGCAAGGTGCCAAAGACGGCGGTACCCGATGCCATTTTCAAGCTGTTGATAAATCCTTGGCCTACATCGCCATCGATCAAACCCAGCTTGTAATGAATCAGGCTAGGTGTTAGGTTGTATGGCCAAAAACTGGCGAAAGATGCAAAAACAGCCATGCCCAACATGGCCAGCATAAGGCATGCAATGAAGGTGCAGAAAGACATCATGAGCAGGTCATGACGCGCGTCGGGTTTGGGTAAAAAGGCCACGGCTCTTGCGCTTAACATGGCCGTTTGGCGAGCACTTACATAGCGGTCTACACCAAAGCTTAAGACGGCTGGCGACAAAAGCAGCAATGCCACCACCGAACCTCTGGAAAAATCTTGTTGACCAATGACCAACTTGAAAATATCAGTGGCCATCATGTTGAAGTTGCCACCGATGACTTTAGGAATGCCAAAATCAGTCATGACCAAAGTAAAGCTGACCAAGGAAGCCGAGATTAAACCGTACTTGGCGCCTGGCAATGTGATGGTGAAAAACTTTCTCTGAGCGCTGGTGCCCAGGGCATCGGCCGCCTCGTAAAGGCGTGCATCGGCCAGCGTGAGGGCGGTGACCAAAATCATGAGCACATGCGGAAAAACGGCGAAACATTCTGCGATCACCACGCCTGGTGCGCCATAAATTTGATCAATCCCGATAGCTTGCATGGCGTCTTTCAAGACCCCTTGGTTGCCAAACCAATAGATGAGTGAAATGGCCGAAAGCAAGGAGGGTGCTAAAAGTGGAATGAGGCTGATGGCTCGGAAAATGGTTTTGCCAGGCATGCAGCTTCTGGTCAGGGCGTATGCAAAGACAAAAGCCAATGGCACCACAATGAACGTGACCAAAGAAGAAACCCAAATGCTGTTCCAAAGACTCTGCAACAAAGAGGGTGTTTGCAGGTAACTAGAAAAGTTGCGCAGGCCAACAAATTGGCCCTGATCATCTTGGGCCGCTTGCAGAAGAATGGCCAGCAGAGGTGCTGCTAAAAACGCCAACAACATGAAGAGAACCAAGGCCAAACCCGCGAATCCAATCCAATCGCTCCAATGCTTGCGCTGTGTCACTTGGGATAAAACGTACGTCATGCGAGGGTCAAGTCTGTTTCAAAACAATTTGAGACGCTCTGGCATCAGTTTGAGTAGAAGGTTAGAGCCAGCTTGAAGCCCTTGCTCTGCCAAATAATTGAGCGACAAATAAACAGTCAGTGGTTCTTTGGAGAGTGTGGGTGCCAAGACATGGACATGGCAGAAAGCCCCCATGAACTCTATCTCGTGAATGGTAGATTGAAAGACATAAGCTTCGCCCGTCAAAACGGGCATGGCCAATACATCTTCAGGCCGCAAATACACTTTGACATCACCCTCACTGCGTGACTGGGTGGGGATGTCCGTTAAAGGAATTTGCATCTCGCTCAATTGCAATGCGTTGTTCGAAACATGGCCATTTAAAACGTTCACTTGGCCCACAAAATCTGCCACAAATGCGCTGGCAGGTTCTCTGTAGATTTCAGTCGGTGTGCCCACTTGTTCGATGCAGCCATGGTTCATGACCACAATGCGATCGGCCATGCTTAAAGCTTCTTCTTGGTCGTGCGTGACCATGATGGTGGTGACGCCCAAGCTTTGTTGCAATGACCTGATTTCTCCACGTAATCGAACACGCTCAAGGGCATCTAACGCAGACAAGGGCTCGTCCAGCAACAGCAGACCTGGCGATGTGGCCAAGGCTCGCGCCAAAGCAATGCGTTGTTGCTGCCCGCCAGAAAGTTGGCTGGGATATTTGTGGTCACTGCCAGGCAATCCCACCAGCTTCAAAAGTTCTTGCACCCTTTGTTGAGCTAAATTTCTCGACACTTTGCGATTGACCAAGCCATAAGCCACGTTGTCTGCAACGCTGAGATTAGGAAACAGGGCATAGCTCTGGAACACAATGCCGTAGTCGCGTTCTGCCGGGTGGGCTTTTGAGATGTCGCGCCCTGCTTGATGAATGACGCCGCGAGTTTGGACTTCAAGCCCCGCAATGATGCGCAGCAAAGTTGTTTTGCCACAGCCCGAGGGGCCTAAGAAACACACCAACTCACCAGGAAATATGTCTAAGTTTATGTCTTGAAGCGCAACAAACTGACCAAAAGCTTTGTGGAGATTTGAAAGAGAAATGAAGGGGCTTGCAGACATGAGTGACCAACAAAAAAGGCCGCCTTGGCGATGCCAGGCGGCCGTTTAAATGAATTTAGCGCTTTTCAGATTTGCCGTTGTAGCGAGTGTTCCATTCGGCCAAGATACGCTCGCGTTGCTCAGCAGCATATTCAAAGTCCAATTTGACCAAGCGTGACTCATAGTCTTTGGGTACGTTGGCCAATGGTTCTGCCACGCCAGGGTGAGCGGTGATCGCAAAGTTTTTGCCATAAAGTTTCATGGCGTCTTTGCTTGAAGCCCAGTTGGCCAGTTTCTTGGCAGCATCCAATTTGTGAATGGCGAACGACTCAAGGTCCCAACCTAAACCTTCTTTAGGGAACACCAAGTCGATAGGAGCGCCCTTGGCTTTGTTGGCATTGGCGCGGTACTCAAATGAAATTCCTACAACATATTCTCCGCTGGCGGCCATGTTGCAAGGTTTCGATCCGGAGTGCGTGTATTGCGCAATGTTTTCATGCAGGCCGTCCATGTACTTCCAACCGCCGCCTTTGCCGTTTTGGTCACCAAACAAAGTGAGCCATGCGATGACATCAAAATAACCTGTACCACTGGAAGCGGGGTTGGGCATGACCACTTGGCCTTTGTATTCAGGCTTGGTGAGGTCTTTCCAAGTTTCTGGTTTTGGAATATTGCGTTTTTTGGCTTCGACTGTGTTGAAGCAAATGGTCGCGCCCCAGACATCCATGCCCCACCAAGCAGGTGGATTGGCTTTGTCGCGGTACTGGGGCATGATGGCGTCCAAATTCAGGGGCGCAAATGGCTCGAGCATGCCGTTTTTCTTCATCAAGGCCAAGCTGGTGGCAGCTACGCCCATCACAGCGTCTGCCTGTGGGTTGGCTTTTTCCGCCAAAAGTTTGGCAGTGATGACGCCGGTTGAATCGCGAACCCATTTGAGTTCAATCTCGGGGTGGACTTTGTTGAAACCCTCTTGATAAGCCTTCAGTTGATCCACTTCCAAAGCTGTGTAGACCAACAGCTGCGTTTTTTGAGCCAAAGCCATTGAGCCTAGCAGTAGACCGCCTATCAAGAGTGCAGATTTGTAAAGTGCGCGCATTCGTCATCCTTATCAAGTTAAAAACGATAACTCTCCACCAGAGCTGTGACAACGATGTGACAAGCCCATGAAAATCATTGGAATCGAAGAATAACTGAATGTCAATTGTTTTTTGTAAATTGTTGACAATTTACTGAGTTGTGATCAAATTCTTTGCATGACGACTGAAATCGCACAAGCCCGAACACAACTGTCGATTGCGCTAGACGCCAATGCCACGATCGCGATGTTGCAAAAACACTCCCTGACGGGTGCGGTGCAGCAGGAGATTGAGCGCTTGATTAATTCGGGAGAGTTGGGGCCCGGTGACAAGCTGACTGAGGCGTCGATTGCAGAAAAACTTGGTGTATCGAGAGGCCCCGTTAGAGAGGCTTTTCGAGTTTTGGAAGAAGCTGGTTTGGTTCAGTTGGAGAAAAATCGGGGCGTTTATGTGCGTCAAATTCCACTAGAAGAAGCGCTCGAAATTTTTGATCTGCGCGCCATGATGGAGGCGCATGTGGGCAGCACTTTGGCGACCAATGCCACCGAACAACAATTAAGTTATTTGAAAAGCTTGGTGCTTCAAATGGAGTCTGCAGTCAAGACTGAAGATGAAGCAACTTACTACCGATTGAATATTGAGTTCCATGAAGCCATGGTGTCTTATGCAGGCAATCAAAAATTAATCAGTTTGTACCGCAAGCTGACTCGAGAATTGAGTTTGTTTAGGCGGCGCAATTTTTCTGACCATGCCTTGCTGGTGACATCTGTCAATGAGCACAGAGATATATTGGAAGCTATTGGCTCACGCAATGGCGTCAAAGCTGCAGAGGCTTTGCGACAGCATGTGCTCATGAGTCGCGAAAGAACCATTCGAAATTACGTCAAATATTCAGAGCGCGCGGCGCCATAAAAAAGGAAATGTCATGCTAGTCAATCAAAGAACATATCAAATGCCAAAGCAGCCAGTGGTGGTGGTCTGTGTGGATGGCTGCGAACCCGATTACTTGGGTCAGGCAGTGGCGGGTGGTCATATGCCTTGGATGAAAAAAGTGCTAGCCACGGGCACAGGTTTACAAGCCGATTGCGTAGTCCCGAGTTTCACCAATCCCAATAACTTATCAATTGTGACTGGCGCGCCACCCAGTGTGCATGGTATTTGTGGCAACTATTTGTACGACAGCGCCAACAATGTGGAGGTCATGATGAACGACCCTAAGTGGTTGAGGGCACCTTCATTGTTGGCTGCACTATCAGATGCAGGTTGCAAGATGGCCGTGATCACTGCCAAGGACAAGCTGCGTCAGTTGCTAGGTCATCAAATGAAGGGTATTTGTTTTTCAGCTGAGAAGGCCGACAAGGCCAGCGTGGCAGAGCATGGCATAGACGATGTGCTCCAAAAAGTTGGCAAGCCTTTACCCAGTGTTTACAGCGCAGATTTGTCTGAATTTGTTTTTGCAGCAGGGGTATGGCTCATGAAAAACGAGCGACCCGATGTCATGTATCTTTCCACCACCGATTACATTCAACACAAATTTGCACCTGGCACGGCTGGAGCCAATGAGTTCTACGCCATGATGGACCGCTACATGGCAGAACTTGATGCCATGGGATGTGTGGTGGTGTTAACTGCTGATCACGGTATGAATGCCAAGGTGGGCATGGATGGCCAGCCTAAAGTCATTTATTTGCAAGACTGGTTTGATACCTGGTTGGGTGTGGGTTCGGTGCGAGTGATCTTGCCGATTACAGACCCTTATGTGGTGCACCATGGCGCCCTAGGTTCATTTGCTACGATCTATTTGCCAGCAGGCACAGATCCTGTGGCGGCCTGTCAAAAACTTCAAGCAGAGCACGGCATCGAAGTGGTGTTAACGCGCGAGCAAGCAGCCGCTCAATTTGAACTGCCTGCAGACAGATTGGGTGACTTGGTGGTGGTTTCTGAGCGCGATACAGTTCTGGGTACCTCCAAATCTAAACATGATTTGTCGGGACTTGATGTGCCTTTGCGCTCGCATGGCGGCATCAGTGAGCAGCGCGTTCCTTTGGTTATGAACCGTGCAGTGCCCAATTTAGACAGGCAACGCCGCTGGCGCAATTTTGACGCGTTTGATTTGGCTTTGAATTTTGGCCAATCTGCTTGAAGTTTGAGAAGGTGATTGTCATGAGTCAAGTTGCCCAATTTATCCGAGATCATCAACTCGATGCCATGCGCATTGGCGGCCAAAAAGTAGGTGCTGGCAGAGATCGTGCCATTGAGGTGTTCAATCCTTATTCGGCAGAGCGCATTGGTACTGTGCCCAAGGCTACGTTGGAAGAGGTGCGACAGGCTTATGCTTTGGCCCATGCCTACAAACCGCAATTGACCAGGTTCGACAGAGCAGCCATTTTGAACAAGGCAGCAGCCTTGGTGCGAGATCACTTGAATGACATTGCCAATCTCATTTCAGCAGAAGCTGGCTTGTGCATCAAGGATGCCGTTTATGAGGCTGGTCGCGTCAGTGATGTGTTGTTGTTTGGTGCGCAAGAAGTGCTAAAAGACGATGGGCAAATTTTCAGTTGCGACTTAACGCACCATGGCAAACAGCGACGGGTTTATACACAGCGCGCGCCCTTGCTGGGCGTGATCACAGCCATCACACCATTCAATCACCCCATGAATCAGGTGGCACACAAAGTGATTCCCAGCGTGGCTACCAACAACCGCATGGTTTTGAAGCCTTCGGAGAAGGTGCCATTCTCGGCCATTTATTTTGCCGACCTCTTGTACGAAGCTGGCTTGCCGCCAGAGATGCTGAGTGTGATTACAGGCGATCCAAGAGAAATTGCCGATGAGATGTTGACGCACCCCTGTGTTGATCTCATTACATTTACCGGTGGTGTTGCTATTGGCAAGTACATTGCAAACAAAGCTGGCTATCGCCGCATTATCTTGGAGTTGGGTGGCAACGACCCCCTCATCGTGATGGAAGACGCTGATTTAGAAGAGGCTTCTAACTTGGCTGTTCAGGGGTCATATAAAAATTCAGGTCAGCGTTGTACTGCTGTCAAGCGCATGTTGGTGCACCAATCGGTAGCTGCTGAATTTACTGATTTGGTGGTACAAAAAACCAAGGCGTGGCCGTATGGCGATCCTGCCGATTTAGAGAACCTCATGGGCACTGTGATTGATGAAGCGGCGGCCCAATTCTTTGAGTCTCGCGTCAACGAGGCCATCGCACAGGGCGCGCGTTTGTTAGTCGGAAACCAGCGCCACGGTGCCTTGTATTCGCCTACAGTTTTGGACCAAGTAACGCCCGAAATGATGCTTGTGAAAGAGGAGACCTTTGGTCCTGTTTCACCCATCATTCAGTTCAAGAACATTGATGAGGCCATTCGTATTGCCAATGGTACAGCCTATGGTCTTTCTAGCGGTGTCTGTACCAATCGAATGGACTACATTGTGCGGTTTGTGAATGAGCTTCAAATGGGCACGGTCAATGTGCGTGAGGTGCCAGGCTACCGACTCGAACTCACGCCATTTGGCGGCATCAAGGATTCTGGCTTGGGCTACAAAGAAGGAGTGCAAGAAGCCATTAAGAGCTTTACGAATATCAAAACCTATTCAATCCCTTGGGTTTGAAAGAATGTACAACTTATTGAACTTGCTGGCAGCCATTGCACTTTTGGTGTGGGGCACGCACACCGTGCGTACAGGCATCTTGCGAGTTTTAGGCGGTTCTCTGCGAGATTTGTTGGCCAGCAGCATGAATAAGCCTGCTTTGGCTTTTGTATCAGGTTTGGGGGTTAGTAGCCTGTTGCAATCTAGTACCGCAACTTGTTTGATTGTGAGCTCTTTTGTTGGGCAGGGTATATTTCTCACGTCAACGGCACTCATCATGATGCTTGGTGCTGATGTCGGCACCAGCTTGATGGCCTTAATGTTCTCATTTGATTTAAGTTGGTTGTCTCCCTTGTTGATTGTGCTGGGCGTAGTGGTGTTTGTTGCCAATCAAAACAATACGTGGGGCCGTTGGGGTCGCGTATCGATTGGTTTGGGTTTGATGACCCTGGCATTGCACTTGATTGTTGAAGCAACAACGCCTATTACTCAGTCGCATGGCATGCATGTGTTGCTCAGCGTTTTGCCCAACGACCCAGTTATTTTGATTTTGATTGGTGCACTTTTAACGGTCGTCTCGTATTCTAGTTTGGCCATGGTCCTATTGACAGCAACGCTGTGCCATACACAAGTAGTGTCCATGTCCATGGCCTTGAGTTTGGTCTTGGGTGCCAATTTGGGCAGTGGCTTACTGGCTTTTTTAACCATGTCCAAATCATCTGCTGATGTACGGCGTGTGCCCTTGGGGAATTTAATCTTTAAAGCGCTTGGTTGTACGCTGGCTATTCCTTTTTTAAGTATGTACATACCTTTTGCAGACGATATTCAAGCCCTAGGGTTTGATGCTGTGGTGAGTTTTCATTTCTTGTTCAATATGCTACTTGCAATGTCAATGATCATGTTTACGGGAAAAGTTGGTAAGTGGTTGACCCAATACTTGCCTTCCGTTGAGGTCGATAACAACAAAGTTCAGCCCAAATATCTTGACCCTACAGCTTTATCAACGCCTTCCTTGGCCATTTCCTGTGCGGCGCGTGAAGCTTTGCACCAAGCTGATGTGGTGGAGACAATGTTGCGCGGTATCGTGCCAGTGATTCAAAACAACGATGCTTTACTGGCTGCTAAATTGCGTGAAATGGACGATGGTGTGGATGATTTGTATTCCGCTATCAAATTTTATTTGACGCAAATTTCACGTGAGGCTTTGTCGCAAAGAGAGGGACAGCGTTGGGCCGATATCATGTCATTTGCCATCAATATGGAACAAGTGGGCGACATCATTGAGCGAGTGCTTCAAGACATTGAAGACAAAAAAATAGCCAAAGGTCGAAATTTCTCAGAAGCTGGTTTTGCAGAAATCGACGATTTGCACCAACGCTTGGTGGCCAATTTGCAGTTGGGTATGAGTGTTTTCTTAGAGGGTGGAGTTCGTAATGCAGAAGCACTGTTGGAGCAAAAAGTGCAATTTAGAAATCTAGAGCATGAATACGCCAATCGTCATTTGGCGCGCTTGCAGGAAAACACACCTGAAAGTATTGGCACCAGCTCTTTGCACATTGATTTAATCAGCGATTTGAAACGCATCAATTCGCACATTTGTTCCATTGCATATCCTATTTTGGAACAAGCAGGTGCACTGACAAGCACTCGGCTTAAACAGCCTGATCTTTTAACCGATTAATTCATTAATGAGAGCATATTGGTACCATGGCCTTGACACTTAACGACATCGAAGCGTTGTTTCAACAACGCGGGCATGAGCAGTACAGCGGTGAGCCTGTGACACAACTTCAGCATGCTTTACAGTCAGCTCACTTGGGTGAGCAAGAGGAAGCTAGCGACGAATTGGTCACGGCGGCTTTTCTGCACGACTTGGGGCATTTGCTGCATGACTTGGGAGAAACGCCCAGCATGCAGGGTGTCGATGACGTGCATCAATACCGCGTTGTTCCCTTTTTGCGCGGACTTTTCTCTGAAGCTGTAATTGATGTTGTTCAGCGTCATGTGGACGCCAAACGATATTTGTGCGCCACGCGTCCTGAATACTATGGTGCTTTGTCTGAAGACTCCAAGCGAAGCTTGAAACTGCAAGGTGGAATTTTTACTGCAGAAGAAGCTGCACAATTCATAGAAGAGCCCGGAGCTTCAGATGCAGTTCGTTTGAGACTCTGGGATGACTTGGCCAAACAGCCAGAGACTCAGACGCCAGAACTTTCCCATTACATGCAAATTGCAAGACGCTGTGCGTTGAAAGACTGAGATGGCCATGACTTGGCCCGTTTTGTTATTGGTCCTTTTTGGGGCACTGCTTCACGCCAGCTGGAACGCGCTTGTGAAGTCTAGCTCCGACAAAACCCTAGACACGGCCCTGATCCATGTCCTGTGCTCGCTGTTGGCCCTTCCTGTCTGTTTGTATGTTGGCCCACCGCCTGCAGAATCTTGGCCTTATATCTTGGGCTCCTTGGTGGTTCACGTCGGTTATTACTTTGCGTTAGCCGGAGCCTATCGTCATGGTGAACTGGGGCTCACATATCCTTTGATGCGGGGTACTGCGCCCATGTTGGTGGCACTTACATCCTTTGCATTCATCGGTGAAGACTTGACACCGTTGGCTTGGTTGGGTGTAGCTTGTATCAGCGGCGGTGTTTTGTTGTTGGGCATTACGCGCGAGTGGTGGACTCACCGCAAAGCCATCGTGTTTGCTTTGATCAATGCTGTGCTGATTGCCATTTACACCGTCATCGATGCCAAAGGCGCGCGCATTTCAGGCCACGTAGTGCAATACATCTGCATGTTGTTTGTATTGGATGGCTGGCCGTTTGCCATTTTGGTTTTCATGCAGCGCAAAGGGCAAGTCTGGCCCTATGTGCGCAAGCGTTGGCCTGTCGCATCAGGTGGCGCATTTGCCTCCATTGGGTCTTACGCCATTGCACTGTGGGCCATGACCGTCGCGCCTGTGGCCATGGTGGCTGCGCTACGAGAAACATCGGTTTTTTTTGCAGCGCTGATTGGCGCTTGGTTTTTGAAAGAAGTTTGGACTCGACAAAGAATTGCAGGGACTGTGGCCATTCTTTCTGGCGTTGCAGCACTTCGTTTGGGTTAGTGGTTGAGGACACGCATTAGGAGATCTCATTCATGGCAACACAAAGCTTTCCAACTCAGGCCAAAATTGTCATCGTAGGCGGTGGCATTGCGGGCTGTTCTGTGGCTTATCACTTGGCCAAATTGGGTCAGACCGATGTGGTCTTGTTAGAGCAGGGCAAGTTAACCAGTGGCACCACTTGGCATGCGGCTGGCTTGGTGGGTCAAATGCGTCCTAATCGAAACATGACGCGCATGAGCAAGTACGGCATTGAACTTTATTCAACGCTAGAAGCAGAAACGGGCTTAGCCACAGGTTGGAAACAATGCGGCAGCGTGAATGTGGCGCGCACGCCAGAGCGCATGAAAGTTTTGCGAAAACAAATTGCTTTGGCCAGAAGCTTTGGTGTGGAGGTTCATGAAATCACGCCACAAGAGGTGGGTGAGCGTGCACCCTTGCTTCGAACCGATGACTTAGCAGGCGGCATTTGGATTCCTGGAGACGGCAAGGCCAATCCTGCTGATTTGTGCATGTCCTTGGCCAAAGGGGCAAGGCTGCATGGCATCAAAATTTTTGAGGACATTGAAGTCACAGGTGTTGACTTGAATGAAGGTCGCGTGCAGGGTGTGAAAACCAAACAAGGCGACATTCAGTGCGATATCTTGGTGAACTGTGCGGGCCAATGGGCGCGTCAATTTGGTCAGTTGGCCGGTGTCAACGTGCCGCTTTATTCTGCCGAGCATTTCTACATTGTGACCGACAAGATAGAGGGCATCCATCCCATGTGGCCCGTTGTGCGAGACCCAGATGGCTACATTTACTACAAAGAAGAAGTGGGTGGTCTGGTGATGGGCGGCTTTGAGCCTGTGGCCAAACCTTGGAATGTGCACCCTATTCCTTCAACTTTTCAATTTGAGTTGCTGGGCGAGGATTGGGATCAGTTTGAAATTTTGATGCAAAACGCCATTCACCGCACGCCTTGTTTGGAAACAGCCAAAGTCAAAATGTTGCTCAATGGACCTGAGAGTTTCACGCCCGATGGCAATTTTATTTTGGGTGAGGCACCTGAAGTTCGAAACTATTTTGTGTGTGCTGGTTTCAATTCAGCAGGCATTGCCAACTCTGGTGGTGCAGGGCGCTTGATGGCGGAGTGGATTGTGGGTGGTGAACCCAGTGTTGATTTGTGGGATGTCGATGTGCGCAGGTTTGGCGCATTTACAGGCAATCGAAAGGCACTCTCTGAACGCACCGCCGAGACCCTGGGCCTGCACTATGCCATGCGTTGGCCTAGACAAGAGTTGCAGACGGTTCGGCCATTGCGTTGCTCGCCTTTGTATGACGTTTTGGCAGCGAAGGGCGCAGAGTTTGGCAGTAAAAATGGCTGGGAGCGCGCGAACTATTTCCGACCTGCAGGTGCGCCGCCTGCGCGAGATACCTTGGACACACCCGATTGGTTACCTTGGGTGCAAGCTGAACAAAAAGCCACCCGTGAGGCTGTGGCTTTGTACGATCAAAGTTCGTTTTCAAAAATCTCGGTCAGAGGTGCAGATGCATTGGCGTTTTTGCAAAGCATGTGCGCCAACGAAATGAATGTGGCCATTGGAAAAATGGTTTACACCCCGCTGCTCAACGACAGAGGCGGCTTTGAAAGTGATCTCACTGTTATTCGACTCAGTGCTGATCGGTTCATGGTCATTACAGGATCGGGTCAAACAACGCGCGATTTAGATTGGCTGCAGCGCCATGTCACGCCAGAAATGCGGGTCTACATCGATGATGTTTCTACTCAGCTGTGTGTCTTGTCATTGATGGGCCCCAATTCTCTGGCTTTGATGTCAAAGCTTTGCCATGATGACTTGTCGCCGCAAGCTTTGCCGTTTGCACACACGCGTGAAATAGATGTGGGCTATGCCAAAGTGCGTGCAGCACGCATGAGCTACGTGGGCGGCCCAGGCTACGAGTTGTATGTGCCTGTTGAAATGACACGTCATGTTTACCTGGCTCTGCAAAGTGCAGGCGCAGACCTAGGCTTGCGAGATGCTGGCTACTACGCGTTGGATGCACTGCGGATCGAGCGTCAAAGGAGAGCATGGGGTGCTGAAATAGGACCCGATGAAACACCTTTTGAAGCGGGTTTGTGGGCGGGTGTGAAACTCGATAAGACAAGCGACTTTAAAGGCAAGAAAGCCTTGCTGGCCAAAAAAGCACAAGCAGAATTTAAACCTGAGAAAAAGCTTGTCAAAGTTGTTGTGAAAGATGCGCGCCATTATTTGTGGGGTGGTGAACCATTGAGTGTGGCAGGTCAATTTGTGGGTGAGGTCACCTCGGCTGGTTGGGGTTATGAGGCCGGCACTGTGGTGGCTTTGGGCTACATCCGAGGCCATTGGGCACTACAAGAGATCCAAAACCTGCAAGCGCATGCTGAGTTATGGGGGGTGCCTGTCGACGTTGTGATTCAAGAAGCAGCTTGATTCAACGGCTTCAAGCAAGCAGGCATGCATAATTCAGCCTTTGCTCAGCATCTTTCTGAGCTTCACTTGGAACTTGAATGACCTTATTGGCTATTTTGCTAGGTACCCTGGCCGCTGGTATTGGAAGTGTTTGGTTGGCAGCCTGGCTTAGTTTTGGCATTGTGAGTCGCTATACCCAACACATGCTGAGCTTGGCTGCAGGTGCATTGCTTGCAACAGCTTTTTTGCACCTGTTGCCTGAGGCTTTTGACGCAGGTGTAGAACCCCACAACTTGTTCATGACCTTGTTGTTCGGTTTGTTGTTTTTCTTTTTGCTCGATAAGGCAGAGCTCTGGCACCACGGCCACGAGCATCACCACGGCGATGCACACCATGGCCATGATCACCATGAGGCTCACGACCACCACCACGATCATGATCATGATCATGATCATGCGCATTCAACTGCTTCGGATGCATCACACGTTGAAGGCGCACACGCAAAGCCGCTGGCCGGTGGCTGGGCCATCTTAGCTGGCGACAGCGTTCACTGTTTTGGAGATGGTGTCCTGATTGCCTCTGCCTTCATGGTCGATTTGAAGTTAGGCGTGGTGGCGGCTTTGGCTGTTTTGGCCCACGAAGTGCCTCATCACATGGGCGATTTGGTGGTGCTGCGCCAGGGCTCCCAAAGCCGGCAAACAGCCGTCTTGAAAGTCTCTCTGGCGGGTGCCATTACGGCCTTGGGGGGATTGGCTGGCTACGCGTTGCTAGACCAACTGCATGGCGTTTTGCCCTACATGTTGGCCATTGCTAGCAGCAGTTTTATTTATGTGGCACTGGCCGATTTAATTCCGCAATTGCAAAAACGTTTAAGTTCACGTGAGACGGCCGCGCAAATTGTTTGGCTGATAAGTGGCATTGCGTTGGTAAGCGCGGTCAGTGTGTTGGCGCATTCTTTCACCGCGCATTGAGACAGCACTCTTAACCCTTTGCGCAGGGCAGTCCGGGTGTGTTGCACCACTCGCTCCAACTACCAGGATACAAGCGCGTGATACCTAAACCCGCAATTTCCATGGCCAAAATATTGGGCACTGTACTGACGCCACTGCCGCAGTGGTGAACCACAGTGGCAGGGTCTCTGCCTGCTAAAAGCTTTTCAAATTCAGCTCTCAATACTTCTGGCGATTTGAAGAAGCCATCTGCGCCAAGGTTTTCGGCAAAGGGTCTGTTTAATGCGCCAGGTATGTGGCCAGCCACAGGATCGAGGGGCTCCATTTCGCCGCGATAGCGCGCACCAGCGCGGGCATCGATCAAGGTTAAATGGGGGTGCCCCACTTGCGGTGCTAATTGATCAGTACTGATCCATTCGCGCAAAGCTGATTTCAATTCAAACTTGCTGGCGATAGGCTTGAGCGCTGCAGGTGCACCTTTTTCAACGGCCCCGCCCGATGCTTCCCAGGCCTGAAGACCGCCATCTAAAACGGCCACTGCATCGTGACCCAACCATTTCATCATCCACCACATGCGGCCGCAGTAGTTGGCGCCATTGCGGTCGTACACCACAGCCTGCATATGGTTTTCAAAACCTAAGCTGCCTAACCATGTGGCAACTTCTTCACGCGAGGGCAGCGGATGCCTGCCGCCATTGACGGCCGATGGACCGTGGGTGCTGAGGTTGCGATCTAAATGGGCTTGCTGTGCACCCTGAATGCGAACCGTGGCAAACAAGGTGTCCGCCATTTCGGGTTTCATGAGGTCGCCGGTGCAATCAAACACCATGAAAGCTTTGCCAGAAGTTTGCAAGTCTTTGAGTTGTTGAACAGAAATGAGAGTGGTGTGCATGTTGATTCCTTCGGTCGTTGTCAGTTTGCAATTAAGAGGGTGTGCTTGCCTTGTTTTTGCCGCTTAAGGCGGTGGCTGCAATGCCACTTAAAACAATGATCACAATACCACCCCAACCGATCCATGGTATTTGATCGCCAAATAAAAACAAGCCAAACAAGGCTGAAAATACAATGCCAGAGTATTGCAAGTTAGCGGCCACCATGGTGGCCCCATCGTTGTAGGCGCGGGTCATGCACCATTGGCCCAATGCGGCCAAGATGCCAATGGGCAATAACAGCCAAGCTTCTGTCCAGACCCATTCGCTGATGCCTGTGAACAGCATCACAAGTGCGCCAGATGCGGCGGCTGCCAAGGAAAAATAAAAGACTGTGCGCTCAACAGGCTCGCCTTCTCTGCCAAGTTCAGCGACTTGAATGTAGGCCATTGCGGCAATCATGCCGGAGGCTAAGCCTACCAATCCTGCAATCACTTGGTTTTGTTCGATGGTGGGTCTGAGAATCATGACCACACCCAAAAAGCTGATCACAATACTGAGCACCACAGGCAACTGGCGCTTCACATCCAGAAGATCGCCTTTCCAAAGCGTGGCGCCCACCAAAAAAGCAGCCACCCAAATGCCACTCATGTAGTTCAAAGTCATGGCTGTGGCCAAGGGCAGATAAGCAATGGCATAAAACCATGCAGCCAAAGACACCACCCCTGTGAACGCTCGCCAAGTGTGCATTTTGGGCACTCGTGTTAGAAGTGAAATGCCTTTGCGCTGACAGACATAGGCCATGAGCAAGGTGCCAATGGCGCCGCGATAGAAAACCAATTCAAAGGTGCTGAAATGCACTGCTGCAAATTTCACACACACACTCATGATTGAAAAAATCAGAGAGGCTAAAACCATCCAAAGTGCTTGCATGCAACTTAGTCGCTTGAAGCTTCGTTCATCGATGTGCTCATCTTGTTGCGATACCACTCGTGAAAATGTTGCATGCCGTCTTCCATGGGACTCTGGTAAGGCCCCACTTCGTTGTCGCCCCGCTGCATCAGAGCTTTGCGGCCCGC
>Ga0255103_1000267_pt1 | contig 15625 bp, 10 predicted proteins | sample Law_Cont_RepB_0h_FD_188450 | JGI IMG/M metagenome (GOLD analysis project Ga0255103, IMG submission 188450) | Freshwater microbial communities from St. Lawrence River, New York, United States - Law_Cont_RepB_0h | ecosystem: Environmental > Aquatic > Freshwater > River | place: USA: New York...
TCTCCGCTCCGACCGGGCCTCGCTGGTATGGTCCAAGGCAAGAGTCGTCGTAAAAGGTAAGCCAGATGCCGCCGTGGCCATCCCCGCGGGAAAACCCAGCGGACCGAACACGGTCATCGAAGTCGCCTTACCGGCCGGCTTGCCCAAGGGCGCCGAATTCTTGGTCGAATGCCATCTGCCCAAGGAGGCCTCGGGCGCGGCCTGCGTCCAGGCGTGGGTGACGACTACGCCGTCGGCGGTCTCCGGCCGCATCTTCCCAACCGGCGCCCCGATCAATAAGAAGAAGGGCGGAAAGTGGAGCGATGGCGAAGGCGCGATGGGTTTCGCCGCGCCCTTGCTCGCGACCGAGGGCGGCGTCGCCCGGCAGGACGTCCTGCGTTCGGCCCAGGCATTCCGCGATATCTTCCCGTCCGCGCTTTGCTATGCCAGTGTCGTGCCGGTCGATGAAGTCGTGACGCTCACGTTGTTCTACCGCGAGGACGACGCCCTGTGTCGGCTGATGCTGGACGACAAGGCAGCCGCCGAGCTGGACCGTCTCTGGTCCGACTTACGTTTCATCAGCCAGGAAGCCCTCCTGCAGGTGGAGTCGTTCGAATCCCTTTATCAGTTCGCCACGCAGGACGCCAACCCCAACGCCTTCGAGCCGTTGCGTGAGCCGATCAAGCGACGCGCTGCCGAATTCCAGCAGGAGCTCCTCGCCGCTGAACCTAAGCACGTTGACGCCGTCGTGCGCCTCGCCAGCGATGCCTGGCGTCGTCCTCTCAAGGAGGGTGAAGCCGATCAGCTCCGCGCCCTCTACCAAGATCTCCGTAAGCAGGACTTGCCGCATGACCTCGCCGTCCGCCGGCTGATTGCGCGCGTGCTGGTGTCGTCAGCCTTCCTCTATCGCGGCGAGAAGGCCGGGGCTGGCGAGAAGGCCGCGCCGGTCAACGACTGGGAACTCGCCACGCGGCTCAGTTTCTTCCTCTGGTCTTCCGCGCCCGACGCCGAACTCCGTGGGCTCGCCGCCTCGGGCAAGCTTCATGAACCCGAGGTCCTCGCCGCCCAGATGCGACGCATGGTCAAAGATGCTAGGTCGGTGAGACTTGCCCGTGAGTTCGGCTGCCAGTGGCTGCATGTGCGCGACGTCGCCACGCTCGACGAGAAGAGCGAGCGCCACTTCCCGACGTTCGTCTCCTTGCGCGGCGACATGCAGGAAGAGGCCGAACGCTTCTTCGCCGATCTGTTCCAGCAGGACCGTCCCGTACTTTCGCTGATCAATGCCGACCACGCCTTCGTGAACGGACCGTTGGCCCGCCATTACGGCCTCAAGGTGACCGGCGAGGGCTGGCAACGTGTCGAGGGCGTCCGTGCGCAGGGTCGCGGCGGTATCCTGGCCTTCGCGGCTACGCTTGCCAAGCAGAGCGGGGCTTCACGCACCAGCCCGATCCTGCGGGGCAACTGGCTCAGCGAAGTGCTGCTCGGCGAAAAGCTTCCGCGTCCGCCCAAAGACGTGCCGATCCTGCCTGAGACCGCGCCGCAAGGCCTGACCGAACGCCAGCTCATTGAGAAGCACAGCAGCGATCCGGCGTGCGCCCGCTGCCACCAGCGCGTGGACCCGTTTGGTTTCGCCTTGGAAGGCTTCGACGCCATCGGGCGCGCCCGCTCCAAGGATGCTGCCGGGCTGGACATCGACACCCGCACCGTGCTCCCGGGCGGCATGGCTGTCGATGGCCTGAACGGACTGCGGGACTATCTGCTCACCCGACGCCAAGATGACTTCCTGCGCCAGTTCAGCCGCAAACTGCTCGGGTATGCGCTCGGTCGGTCCGTGCAGCTCTCCGATAAGCCTCTCCTCGACGCCATGGTCGCCCGGCTGAAGGTCGGCGAAGGTCGCGTGGGCGGCGCGCTCGAACTCATCGTGCGTAGCCCTCAATTCCGCGAAGTGCGTGGCCGCGACTTCAAAACGAACCACTGATTTTATGAATAAGCACCAATTCAGCCGACGGACTTTCCTGCGAGGCATGGGCGTGACCATGGCGTTGCCGTGGCTCGAGTCCGCCAACGTCTGGGGCGACGAGCCCAAGAAGAACCGCCCCGCCAGCGAGGCGCCCGTGCGTGTCGCCGCGCTCTTCTCCGGTAACGGCTTCCACTCCAAAGAATGGTGGGCGAAAGGGGAGGGCGCGGGCATGGAGCTCGGCCAGGTGCTCGCGCCGTTGAATGATTTCCGGACCAAGTTGCTCTTCGTCAAAGGCCTTTACCATGAGGAAGCGCGCAAGGGGAACATCCACAGTTCCCAGACGGGCAACCTCCTTTCCGGCGCGCCGATCACCGCCGGCGGAGAAATCCGGTCCGGTACCAGCTTCGACCAGCTCATCGCGCAGAGCTACGGCCGTTCGACCAAGGTGCCCAGCCTCGTGCTCGCATGCGAGCGCTCCTTCCCGGGCGTGCACAAGAACTACTCGATGCTCTATAGCTCCCACATCTCGTGGAGCTCGCCGACGACCCCGACCCCGCTGGAGATCTATCCTGCTTTGGCGTTCGACCGGCTTTTCAAGGACGCCGCCTCGCCCGGCGACCGCAGCGTCCTCGACGCCGTGCTCAACGACGCCGGCGATCTCCGTCGTAATGTCAGCCAGGCCGACCGTCAGAAACTGGACGAGTACCTGGATTCCGTGCGCGACGTCGAGAAGCGCATCGAATCCGCCGGCCGTCGCGGCGAACTGCAGGGCTGGCGTCCGACGCTCGCCCAGCCGAACATCAAGCGTCCCGCGGACGGCATCCCGCAGGACATCGCGGAGCACATGCGCCTCATGTGCGACATCATGGTGCTCGGCTTCCAGACCGACGCCACCCGTGTGACCACCCTCAAGCTCAATAACGACCACAGCGCGCTGCGTTTCCCCAACATCAGGTCCGAACAGCAGCCCGGCAACGGCATCGACTACATGATCCACCACCTCCTGTCGCACTCGGACGGCAAGGATTGGCTCAAGATCAATCAGTTCTTCATGGAGCAGGTCGCCTACCTCGCGCGCAAGATGGACGCCATCCAGGAAGGCCCGCGCACCTTACTCGACAACACCATGCTCGTGTATTGCTCCAGCATGATGGCAGGGGCGAAGCACGACAACGACCAGCTCCCGGTCATCCTCCTCGGCGGGGCCGGCGGCCGCATCAAGGGCGGCCGCGTGCTGGATTATACCGGCAAGCCTGACCGCCAGCTTTGCCGCCTGTTCATGTCGATGATGGATAAGGTCGAGGTCCGCCCGAAGACCTTCGGCGACGCCAAGCAGATGCTCCAGGAAGTCTGAGCCTTCGATGGTTGCTGACGGGCCAGCCTAAGAAGGATATCTTCCTGTTATGAGCTTAGACCATGATGCATCTCCGCGGCCGGCGGTCTCGCCTGTCCGGATGCTGGTCGGCGAGGTTAAGGTGGTCGGGACTTTGCCGGAGGGACCGGTGCTCTTGTGCGGGAACCATAACAGCTACCGCGACGTGTTCCTGTTCGGGATGATCCGTTCGTCGGCGCGCCTGCTCGTGCATCCGTTGGTGTTCAGCTTTCCCTTTCTGAAGAAATACGCCCTCCGATGGGGCTTCGTCCAGGTCTCGATCGAGGATGCCGTGACGCTGCTGAAGCAGGGGCAGACGGTGGCGATCTGTCCGACGGGGCTCGTCGAAGCCTTGGGCGACGCCGAACTGCCCTTCAAGACCGGCGCGGTGCGCATCGCGCAGCAGGCCGGCGTGCCGATGGTCCCGGTCTATTTCCATTATGGCAATTACCCGGGCCGCTGGGTGACCCCGTTCTCGATCACGGTGCAGAACATGATCCTCTTCTGCCTGTGGCCGTTCTATCGGCGGGGCGCCACGATCGTCGTCGGTGCGCCGATGGACCCCTCGGGCGACGTGAAGGTGCGGACCCGGGACTTGAAGGCGGCCGTGGTGGCGCTGAAGCCGGAAGTGAGAGTATCGAGTTTGGAGTATAGGGCAGGGGATTGGGGCTGCGGGCCAGGCGCTGCCTGCTTAACCTCCGTCGTTCTATCCATAGGTCTTTGGTTTGCCAGGGGAGGGCAGGGCGGAAGACTGCCGGCATGCGCCCCCCTGCTTATATCCTGGCCTTACTGCTGTCCGTCGGTGGATTCGCCGCGGAGACCGTGCTCGCTCCGTTCGTGCAGCGCGAGGAGCTCGCCGGAGCGGTGGCCTTGGTCGCGAACAAGGAGAAGATCCTGAGCGTCACCGCCGTCGGGTTCGCCGATATCGAGGCCAAGAAGCCCATGGCGCCGGACGCCGTCTTCTGGATCGCCTCGCAGTCCAAGGGCATCACCGCCGCGGCGGTCATGATGCTCGTCGACGAAGGAAAGCTCTCGCTCGACGACCCGGTCGAGAAGTATCTGCCGGAGTTCAAGGATCAGAAGGTCTCCGCCGGCAAGGGCGCCCCCGCCGACCGCGCGCGCTCGATCACGATCCGTGACCTGCTTTCCCACGTCAGCGGCCTGCCCTTCAAGTCTCCCGAAGAGCAGCCTACGCTCGACGCGCTCCCGCTCGCCGCGGCGGTGAAGACCTACGCGAAGGCTCCGCTCGTCACGCAGCCGGGCGCCCGCTACCAGTATTCCAACGCCGGCATCAACACCGCCGCCCGTGTCCTCGAGGTCGTCAGCGGTCAGGCTTACGAAGACTTCATGGATAAGCGTCTCTTCGGACCGCTGGGCATGAAGGACACCACCTTCTGGCCTAATACCGAGCAGGTCACGCGTCTCGCCAAGACTTACAAGCCCGACGCCTCCAAGAAGAAGCTCGCGCTCGGCAACCTCGCCCAACTGCAGGCCGATCTTACCGACCGAGCTCATCGTTTCCCCATGCCAGCGGGAGGCCTTTTTTCCACCGCCAAGGACGTCTCCCTGTTCTGCCGTATGCTCCTGAACGGCGGCGAGCTCGATGGTCGTCGTTACCTCAGCCTCGCCTCGGTGCAGGCCTTGTCCGTCCGGCAGACGCCGAAGGATCTGAAGGAGAGCTACGGACTGGGCTTCGCGGTCGGTCCTGATTTCTTCGGTCATGGAGGCGCCCAGGCCACCGGCATGGAGATCCGCACCAAGGACGGCCTCGTCCTCGTCTGGATGGTCCAGCATCAGGGCTTCCCGGGGAAGGGCGGTCAGGCCCAAGGCGAATTCAAGAAAGCGGCGGTGAAGGAGTTTTCAGGGAAGTGAGGGTCTGCAGAGCAGAGGGCTGAATTGAGGGCAGGGTGGAGGACTGAGTGGAGGACTGAATGGATGACGGAGGGTAGATTTCCCGCCACCTGCCACCTGGGGCTGCCACCCGCCACCTGAGAGTGGTTGCAACTAGGACAGCACGTGGTGCTGTCCCTACCTCTTATTCCGTCACTATAATGACCTATTCCGCTCAATAGATGCGAAAGGGTTGAAGAGTCGCGGGAGCGTTGGAACATCAGAGGCCCTTCGACCCTCTTCCTCTTTCACCCCATGAGAACCCCACCCCTCGCCGCCTTCGTGTTCGCGCTGTTGTCCGTCCTCGGACTTTCCGCGCAGAGCAAGCAGCCGGTCGCCAAGATCATCCTGCCGCCGGAACCCGTCGCGCAGGCCGTCACCCAGAAGATCGACCTGCTCGAGCTCTTCCGCAAGGGAGAGTCCGAGCTCTTCGTCAACCCCAAGCTCGATATCGCCGGCGATCCTAAGTCCGTCTTCAAGTTCGGACCGGATGGTAATTTCGTCGTGAGCGGCGAAGGTTACGGGGCCATCACCACGCTCGGTGCCTATCGCGACTACCATCTCGTGATCGAGTTCAAGTGGGGCCAGAAGACCTGGGGTAAGCGGGAGTCCCGCTCCCGCGACAGCGGCATCCTCGTGCACTGCTTCGGGCCGCAGGGCACGGTAGGCGGCAACTGGATGGCCAGCATCGAGGCCCAGATCATCGAAGGCGGCGTGGGCGACATCCTCGTCCTCGCGCCCAAGCTCGCCGATGGCACCGTCCTCGAGACCTCGCTCAGCGCCGAAGTCGGCCTGGATCGCGATAAGGAGAAGGTGTGGACGCCCGGCGCGCCCCGCCAGACCATGAAAGGCGGCCGCCTGAACTGGCAGAAGCGCGACGCCGACTGGAAGGACGTCGTAGGCTTCCGCGGCAAGGATGACGTCGAGTCGCCCTTCGGCCAGTGGACCCGTTTCGAGGTGATCGCCAAGGGCGATACGCTCGTCTATCTCGTCAATGGCGTGAAGGTGAACGAAGCCTTCGATGTGAAGCCCAGCCAAGGGCGCCTCCAGCTGCAGACCGAGGCCGCGGAGATGCACGTCCGTCGTTATGAGCTGCACCCCGTCGGCAGATTCACCGAGAAGTGGTCGCCGGCCAAGGCGGCCCGTTCCGACGCGCATCCCGCTTCGGACGACGTCAAGGCGCAGGCCGCGTCCGCGGCCAAGCATGGTGACAAACAGGAAATCCCTGGTTACGCCATGCGCCCGGCGAAGATGGATTTCGAGAAGGATCAGGCACGTAACGCCGCGCTGCCCTACAAGCTGCCCGTGGGTTTTGAGATGATCGTCGCCGCCGCCTCTCCGATGGTAGCCAATCCCACGATGGGATGCGTCGACGATCGGGGCCGCCTTTTCGTAGGCGACTCCGTGGGCGTGAATTGGAGCACCAAGAAATTCGAAAGCGAGACCCCCGGACGCGTCGTGATGCTCGAGGACCGCGACGGCGACGGCGTCTTCGACCGGAGCGTCGTCTTCGCCGACAAGCTGACCGTACCCAAGGGCGGCTGCTGGGCGAACGGCAGCCTTTACGTGGCTTCGCCTCCCGGTATCTGGAAGTTCACCGATGCGGATGACGACGGCGTCGCCGAGAAGCGCGAGCTGGTCGTCGGTGGCTTCGAATGGACCGCCAACGGCGCCGACTGCCACGGCCCCCGCCTGCACCCGGACGGCCGCCTCTATTGGACGCACGGCCGCAAGGGACACACCGTGAAGCAGAAGGACGGCACGCTCGTGCACGCCGGCCTCAACAGCGGCGTCTGGTCGATGAAGACCGACGGGTCCGACATCCGCTGGCATGCCCTGGGCTGCGCCGACAATCCGGCCAGCATCGACTTCACTCCCACCGGCGAGATCGTGGGCACCGTCGACCTCTATTTCGGCAGCCCGCGCGTCGACACCCTCATGCACTGGCAGCTCGGCGGCGTCTACGAGCGCCCGGACTTCCTGCGGATCATCGCGGATCTCCCGCGTACCCATGAGCGCATGCCCATCATCAAGGAGCTCGGCCACGTCGTGCCCAGCGGCTGTTCTTTCTGGAAACAAGGCGACCGCGTCGCGCCCGCCGACCACCCCCTTTCGTCCGCCCCGGATAACCTTAACCTCCTCGTCGCTTTCTACAACTCCAAGAAGATCGTGCGTTTCGAACTCAAGCCTGAGGGCGCCACCTACCAGGCGACCGAGCACGAATTCCTGACCGTAGACCGCAAGGGCGCGCATCTTTCCGACGTCATCGAAGCCCCTGACGGCTCGCTGCTCGTCGTCGACACCGGCACCTGGTATTCGCATTGCCCGTCCAGCCTGCAGGGCGTGGCTAACGTCCCCGGCGCGATCTACCGCGTGCGCCGCACCGCCGACGGGAAGGCCGCCCATGTGGCCGTCGCCAAGGCTCATCGTCCGTTCTCGCCGGCGCCGGTGAAATCGGATGCCGAACTTCTCGCCCAGCTTTCGTCTGCCGATCAGGCCGTGGTCCGTCGCGGTCTCGAAGGCCTGACTTTCCGCGAAGCGAAGTCTCCCGCCATCACCGAAGCCATCCGCGGACTCCTCTCGCGTGAGGCCGACCTGGTGCTCGAGCACGCCATCCTTGCCGCGGGCATGCGTCTCGCTGGTTTCACCGCCGCCGACCTCGCCACCGTCAAGGGGCCGGTCGCTCAGGCCCGTCTCCTGCGCATCGTCTCGCAGACGCGCGTCAAGGAGTTCGATCACGCCGATGTCCTGAAGTTCGCGGTCAGCCAGGCCGACTCTGCGGACGCTGCTTTGGCCAAGAACGCCTACCTCGCGCTCAGCAAGGCCGCCGACGCCGACCAGGTGATCGCGCCGCTCTTCACCCGTTGGCTCGCGCAGCCGGCGCCTTCCGCGACGCAGGTCGCCGCCATGGGTAAGTTCGCCACCGCGCTGGCCGGCCAGCGCGGTGGCGAACTTACCGGGCGTCGCCAAGGGCATCGCCCAGATGCTTGCGCATGAGAAGGTCGCCGTCCGTCAGGCCGCGCTCCGCGCGATCGCCGCTCAGCCCGGTAAGGTGAACGCACAGACTTGGCTCGCCTCGCTCGAAGCCCAGCTCGCCAAAGGAGCCTCGCCGCTGCTCTTGGATGCCCTCGCCCACGTGAAGGAGAAGCGCTTCGACGCTTCGCTCAACGCGATCGCAGCCGACACCACCAAGCCGTCTTCGCTCCGTCTCAAGGCGCTCCTCGCGCTCTCCAGCAGCGGCGAAGACCTGAGCGACGCCGCCTTCAAGCTGCTCACCGACCTCTTCGTGGATCCGGCCAGCCCTGGTCTGCGCATGGACGCCGCCGCGCGTCTGGCTAACACCAAGCTCACCCCGGCCCAGTGGGACGCTTATCTTGCCCTGCTGCCGAACGCCGGCCCGCTGGAGCAGAACGAACTCCTCGTCGCGCTGGCCGTGCCGCAGAACTACAAGCGCATCTCCAAGGACCTCGGCCGCAAGATCGCTGTCGCCCTGAGCAAGTCCGCGATGCTGGGCACGTTCCGTCAGGACCTCGTGCGCAAGGCCTTCGGCTTCCTGCCGCGGGAAGTCTACGAGGTCCTCGAGCCTTCGTTCGACGCCGCCCTCGCGGCCAATGACGCCAAGCGCGAACGCCTCGGCCCGTTGGCTCAGATGGCCGTCAAGCAGGGCGATCCGGCCGCCGGCCGCGCCGTGTATGAGTCCGGCAAGGGTGCCTGCATCGCCTGCCATAAGATCGGCGCCAAGGGCAATGAGATCGGGCCGAACCTCACCAAGATCGGCGGGATCCGCGCCGAGCGCGAACTCGTCGAGAGCATCCTCTTCCCGAGCTACAACATCGCCCGCGACTACGACCTTAATTCTTTCCAGCTCACCGATGGCACCAGCGTGCTCGGCCTCATCCAGGCGCGCTCCGCGGAGGGCGTGACCATCAAGGAGGCCTCGGGCCAGAGCCGCTTGCTCACCAACGAGACCATCGCCTCTTCGACCCAGCTCACCACGAGCCTCATGCCCGCCGGTCTGGATGGCATGCTCTCCGAGAAGGAGCTGATCGATCTCGTGGCGTATCTGCGATCGCTCAAATAAGCGAAAGCGCGAGGCGCTTTCGAGGGGACACGTGGGCAAGTTGACACGTGGACACGGGGTAGGGTCGGGACCGCGTCACGACATAGCTGAATCGTGGTAGGGCTGACCAACTTGGTCAGCCGCGGTTGAGCGAGGGCGCTCAACCCTACCTAAAGACAACTAGGGCAGCACGCGGTGCTGCCCCTACCTCAGGAGCCAGAGGCTGAGGAGGGGGAGGGCGAGGATGAGGAGGCAACCGCCGGAGCGGGGGCCGGAGTCGGTGTGGAGGTCGTGCAGGCGGTCGTCGGCCGCCCGGTTGATCCGTTCCTCGATGTCGGCCTCGAGGTCCGCCGGGATGCCGCCCTCGCCGTATTCGTCGTCGGAGCTGAAGTCCTCGTCGTCGTAATCGTCGCTCATGAGGGCATGGTATGCCCGAGGGCAGGGGGGACGCAAGGGGTCGGTCCGTCATAACAGGCTGGAGGCTTGGCCGGGAATCCCCACGCTGGCGGCAGCATGGCGACCATCCTTTGCATGAAGTGGGGCAAGAAATACGGCCCGGAATACGTCAATCGACTCCACTCCATGGTGAGCCGCCACCTGACCATCCCGCATCGCTTCGTCTGCCTCACGGACGATAAGACCGGGCTCAACGCCGGCATCGAGACCTTCCCGATTCCCAGCCTGGAGCTGCCGGCCGGCGCCCCGGAGCGTGGTTGGACCAAACTCGTCTCGTTCTCGCCCGCGCTCACCACGCCCGGCGGCCCGGAGCTTAAGGGCGATATCCTCTTCCTCGACATCGACATCGTCATCGTCGGCAACATGGACGGCTTCTTCGACCATCCGGGCGACTTCCTGATCATCCGCGACTGGCAGAAGGGCGACTACACCGGCAACTCTTCGGTCTACCGCTGGCGCGCCGGCACCTATCCGGACGTCCTCGAATATTTCCGCGCGAACCTCGACGCCGTGCGCAAGCGTCACCGCAATGAGCAGGAGTTCCTGACCGCGCACCTCACCGCTCAAGGTAAAGTCAGCTACTGGCCCGAGACCTGGTGCCGCAGCTTCAAGAAGCACTGCGTGAAGTATTTCCCGTTCTCGCTCTGGCAAACGCCGGAGATCCCTGCCGAAGCCAAGATCGTCGTCTTCCACGGGCTCCCGAATCCGCCCGACGCGCTCGTCGGCCGCAGCGGAAAGTGGTATCGCCGCGTGTTGCCCACGCCGTGGATCGCAGAGAATTGGAAATAAGCGCGAAGCGCTTATTTCCAGGGGGCAAGGTGACAAGGGGACACGGTGACAAGGGGGCGATGCAAAGGGAGACCGGAGACCGGAAAGTTAGCTGCGGTCATCAAGACCCCAGCCAATCATCCGGTCTCCGGTTTCCTTTTGGCGATTTCTAGCCGGCCCCTTGTCCACGTGCCAACTTGTCCACGTGTCCCCTGTAGTCGCCCACGTGTCCCCTCGAAGGCGCTCTGCGCCTTCGCGCTTACTTCGCTTCGTCCGCGGCCTCGTCGTTGGCGGCTTCTTCCTTGGCCTGGGCCTGACTGCTCAGGATGGGCTGGGCGAAGAGACGACCGTCGGGGAGGTTGGCGATATAGCCTTCGCCGATGAGGAACGAAAGATCCGTGAGCACTTGGGTCTTCGCGGCGTCTTCGGCGTTTTCGCCGGCAAGCGCGAGGACGAGGTCCTTGGCCTGCTGGGCCGGCTTGCGATCGAGCGAGTCGAAGAGCTTCGCCATCGGATCGCTGAAGGTGGACTTCGGGTCGCGGCAGCGGCGGCGGACGGAGCACGCGTAGGTGATGCCCTTGGAGCCCTTCTTGTAGAGGTGGAAGCCTTCCTTGCGGAGGCGGCCGCGGATGCCGTTGGCGGTGTCGAGCGGGAAGGCGCGCTGCTGTTCGAGGGCGTAGCGCACGGAATCACGGAGCGGGCCGGGATTCATCTCTTCGAGCAGGCGGCCGGCGAAGCGGACCCACGGATGGGTCTTCACCACGAGGTCCTTGCGGAAGGCCTGGAGGAAGCCGCGGGCGGCGTCGAGGGACTCGAGGCGTTCCGGTTCGCCTTCCTTGCGGTCCTTCGGAGCGTATTCGCTGCGGGTGGACATCGACTTCAGCCAGGCGTCGATCTGCTCCTGTTCGCGGACCATCTCGAGACGGCCCTTGAAGGAGTCGAACGGCACGTTCGGGCAATGGCGGGCGTGGTGTTCGCGCAGATTACGCTGGTAGCTGTGGTGCGTCGGGGCGCCGAGCAGCTTGCCCGTCTGCGGGCACTTCGCGACCATCAGGAAGGAACCCTTCGGGGCTTCGACTTCGACTTCGACCACGTCGAAGAACTTGTCGAGGTGACGGGACATCACGTGCGAGACCGCGTCGCCTTCGCTGAGGAAGGGATGGCCGTCGGGCACGGAGACGGCGAGCAGGGCGTCGGGGCGCTGTTCGGCTTCGAGGTGACGGATGACGATCGAGAGACGGTCTTCCTTGTCGAGGATCAGGCGGGCGACCTCGAACAGCTCGTAGGTCATCTTGCTCTTCTTCATCGCGCCGCCGAGCAGTTCGAACTTGGCGTCGTCAGGGAAGAAAGCGCTGGCGACGACGGGACGGAAGGCCGGGGCGTCATCGTAACGGGCCGGACCACGGTCATCGCGGCGGGGGCCACGATCATCGCGACGGGGACCGCCAGGACCATCGCGACGCGGACCACCGGGTCCGGCGCCAGGGCCGTCGCGACGCGGGCCGCGGCTCTGTCCGTCGCGGGGAGGGCCGCGGCGATCACCGCCGGGGCCGTCGCGGAAACGCGGACGATCGCCATCGCGACGCGGGCCGCCGTTGCCGGAGCTGACCTTTTCGGAGGGTCCGCTGACCCAGGAGGGCCCGAAACCAAGGGAAGAGAGGTCCAGTTCGAAGGACTTTTCCTTGGGAGGGTTGTTTTCTGCCGAGTCGGAGGACATTGAGGAAGTGAGCGTTTAGAAAGAAGTCCGCTTGGCAAGCATCGGCACAATCGCTTTTTACTTGCACCCATCGTCAGGAGTTCCAGCGTGCACCTTCCTTTATTGCTCAGGTGGTGGAATGGCAGACACGCATGCTTGAGGTGCATGTGCCGCAAGGTGTCCGGGTTCAAGTCCCGGCCTGAGCACCAATTTAGGCTGGGTCGGTCCGGAAACGGGCCGGCCCTGTTTTTGGTTCACATCAAACCCGACACCCCGCAGTAGTAGGGACATGGCTACGCAGGGAAAACTCGACGTCCTCATCCTCGGCTCCGGCGGCCGGGAACACGCTTTGCTCAAGGCCTGCCTCCGCAGCCCGCGGGTGGCCCAGGTGCGCGTCGCCCCCGGTAACGGCGGCATGGCCCTCGAAGCCGAATGCCTCGACGTCGATGCGGCCAACCCCGCCGCCGTCCTCGAGCTCGTCCGCCGCACCCAGTCCAATTTCGTGATCGTCGGCCCGGAAGTCCCGCTCGCCGCCGGCGTGGTCGACGCCCTCGAAGCCGCGGGTGTACCCGCTTATGGTCCGCTCGCCGCCGGCGCCCGCCTCGAGGCCAGCAAGGCCTTCAGCAAGGATTTCATGGTACGCCACAAGGTGCCGACGGCCGCCTCCGAGACTTTCCGCTCCTTGGCTCCGGCCTTGGAGTATGTCCGCAAGCAGCCCGTCCCGATCGTCATCAAGGCCTCGGGCCTGGCGGCAGGGAAGGGCGTCGTCATCGCGACCACGCATGCCGAAGCCGAGGCCGCGTTGCGCGATATGATGGAGACTAAGGTCTTCGGTGCGTCGGGCGATGAGGTCGTCATCGAGGAGTTCATGCAGGGCGAAGAGGCTTCGATCATGCTCATGGTCTGCCGCGAGGAGTATCTCATGCTCCCGCCGAGCCAGGACCACAAGCGCGTCGGCGAAGGCGACACCGGCCTCAACACCGGCGGCATGGGCGCGTATGCTCCGACGACCGTCGTCACGCCGGAGGTCGAGCGCCGTCTGCGTGAGGAGATCATCGCGCCCACGCTGCGCGGTCTCAATGCTGACGGCATCGATTACCGCGGCACGCTTTACGTCGGCATCATGGTGACCGCGACCGGCCCCAAGGTCGTCGAGTTCAATGTCCGTTTCGGCGATCCCGAGTGCCAGGTGCTCATGCCTTCGCTTGAGACCGATCCCGTGCAGATCATGGAAGACATCGCGCACGGTCGTTTCCGTCCCGCGGCCGTCAAACTCCGCCCTGGCGCCACGATCATCGTCGTCCTCGCCGCCGGCGGTTATCCTGGCGAAATCCGCAAGGGCGACCCCATCACCTTGCCGGCCAGTCTGCCCGAAGGCGTCGATATCGTCCATGGCGGCACTAAGCGTCTGCCGGACGGACGGGTCGTCACCACCGGCGGCCGCGTCCTGGGTGTCGTCGCCCATGGCCCGACCCTGCAGGAAGCCGCCCGTCGGGCCTATGCCGTGGTCCCGCAGATCCAATACGAGGGCTGCCACTACCGTCGGGACATCGGCTATCGCCAGCTCCGCCGCGACGGAGTCCTCTGAGCGCTTGAACCGAGGGGCGAATCCCTCATCTTGACCTCATGGCCGTCGAGCGAGACACCGTCACGTTTGTCTGCACGGGTAATACCTGTCGCAGTCCGATGGCGGAGGCGTTGCTCCGGGCGACCCTGACCAAGCGAGGGCAGGGGCTCGAGAAGCTGAAGGTCGCCTCCTTCGGCCTGGCCGCCGAGTCCGGTCTGCCCGCCTCGACCAACTCCTTCAAGGCCATGCAGCGCATCGGCTTGGACGTCGGCGCGCATCGCAGCCGCCTGCTCACCCAGGCCGACGTCGACCGCAGTGTCGTGATCTTCGGCATGTCCGAATCCCACCTGGCGGCCCTGCACTCCCGCTTCGACTCCCTGCCGGAATTCGTGCTCCTGCTCCGCGACGTCCTGCCGGACGACGTCCCGCGCGATATCCCCGATCCTTTCGGCGGGCCCTATCGTGAGTATGAGGAATGCCGTGATTCCATGGTTGAAGCCATCCCTGCGATGGTGGAGTTTCTGCGGCAGAACCTCTCGCGATGACCAGCCCGCTTACGCTTTCCTTCGGCAGTGACCACGGCGGCCTCGCCTTGCGACGCGGCCTCAGCGAAGCGCTCAAGGCGAAGGGCTACGTCATCCTCGATCGCGGCACCGAGACCGAGGCCTCGTGCGATTACCCCGATTACGCCCAGGCCGTGGGCGCCGACGTCGTCGCCGGCCGCGCGAAATTCGGCATCCTCGTCTGCACGACTGGCATCGGCATCTCCATCGCCGCCAACAAACTGCGGGGCATCCGGGCCGCTCTCGTCCAGAGCGCCGACGCCGCCGGCCTGAGCCGCCGCCACAACGACGCCAATGTCCTTTGTTTCGGGGCCAAATACGTCGACCTCCCGACCGCCTTGACGTGCGTCGAGGCTTTCCTGGCGGCCGAGTTCGAAGCCGGGCGCCATGCCCGCCGCGTGGACAAGATGGAGTCCTCCTGTGGATAACCCCGGCGGATTTGCCGTTGCCACGTTTCCTCTCACGATTTGCCCTTTCACCTTCCCAACATGACCGCCATTCGCCGCATCCCTCTCGCCCAGCTGGACCCCGAGATCGACCGCCTGATCAAGGCCGAGCTCAAGCGTCAGCAGACGCACATCGAGCTGATCGCTTCCGAGAACTTCACGCTCCCCGCCGTCATGGAGGCTCAGGGCAGCATCCTCACCAACAAGTATGCCGAAGGTTACCCCGGCAAGCGCTGGTATGGCGGCTGTGAGAACGTCGACCAGATCGAACAGCTCGCCATCGACCGCGCCAAGGCCCTCTTCGGCGCCGACCACGCCAACGTCCAGCCGCACTCCGGCAGCCAGGCCAACGCCGCCGTCTACTTCGCCAGCATCAAGCCGGGAGACAAGATCCTGACGATGAACCTGTCGCACGGCGGTCACCTCACGCACGGCAACTCCGCGAACTTCTCGGGCAAGCTCTACACCGTCGTCCACTACGGCGTGGGCGCCGACGGCCGCATCAACTACGACGAAGTCGAGGAGATGGCCAAGCGCGAGAAGCCCAAGATGATCACCGTCGGCGCATCCGCCTACGCCCGCGAGATCGACTTCGCCCGCTTCGGCAAGATCGCCAAGGAGAACGGCGCGCTCCTGCTCGCCGACATCGCGCACATCGCCGGCCTGGTCGCCGCGGGCGTGCATCCGTCGCCCGTCCCGTACGCCGACTTCGTCACCACCACCACGCACAAGACCCTGCGTGGTCCGCGCGGCGGCCTCATCCTCTGCAAGGCCGAGCACGCCAAGGCCATCGACTCCTCCGTCTTCCCCGGCGCCCAGGGCGGCCCGCTCGAGCACGTCATCGCCGCCAAGGCGATCTGCTTCGCGC
>Ga0255103_1000276_pt1:5000-15316 | contig 15316 bp, 9 predicted proteins | sample Law_Cont_RepB_0h_FD_188450 | JGI IMG/M metagenome (GOLD analysis project Ga0255103, IMG submission 188450) | Freshwater microbial communities from St. Lawrence River, New York, United States - Law_Cont_RepB_0h | ecosystem: Environmental > Aquatic > Freshwater > River | place: USA: New...
AACCTGCCCGGTGCTGGAAGGTTAAGGAAGGGTGTTCGACGCAAGTCAAAGCTCCTGACTGAAGCCCCAGTAAACGGCGGCCGTAACTATAACGGTCCTAAGGTAGCGAAATTCCTTGTCGGGTAAGTTCCGACCTGCACGAATGGTCTAATGAGTTGTACACTGTCTCCTCCACGAGCCCGGTGAAATTGTAGTATCGGTGAAGATGCCGGTTACCCGCCACGGGACGGAAAGACCCCGTGAACCTTCACTACAACTTTGCATTGATTTTGAGCAACAAATGTGTAGGATAGTTGGGAGACTTTGAAGCAGCATCGCCAGGTGTTGTGGAGTCAACGTTGAAATACCAACCTTTTGTTGCTTAGAACCTAACCCTGAACAAGGGGACATTGCATGGTGGGTAGTTTGACTGGGGTGGTCGCCTCCTAAAAAGTAACGGAGGCTCGCAAAGGTACCCTCAGTACGGTTGGTAATCGTACGAAGAGCGCATTAGTAAAAGGGTGCTTGACTGTGAGACAAACACGTCGAGCAGGAGCGAAAGCTGGCTAAAGTGATCCGGTGTTTCTGCATGGAAGGGACATCGCTCAAAGGATAAAAGGTACTCCGGGGATAACAGGCTGATCTTACCCAAGAGCTCATATCGACGGTAAGGTTTGGCACCTCGATGTCGGTTCGTCACATCCTGGGGCTGGAGAAGGTCCCAAGGGTTCGGCTGTTCGCCGATTAAAGTGGCACGTGAACTGGGTTCAGAACGTCGCAAGACAGTTCGGTCCCTATCTGTGGTGGGCGCTAGTAAATTGAGTGGACATGACCTTAGTACGAGAGGACCGGGTTGTACGTACCGCTGGTGTATCTGTTATGCCGCCAGGTGTAATGCAGAGTAGCTATGTACGGCAAGGATAAACGCTGAAAGCATCTAAGCGTGAAACCTTCCACAAGATGAGTTTACTTTTAAGGGTCGTCGAAGACTACGACGTTGATAGGCTATAGATGTAAGGCTAGTAATAGCGAAGTCGAGTAGTACTAATTGCCCGTAAGCTTTATTTTTTTTCTTGTTATTATTTTTCCTTTCCAATATGTAATTTATTGTTTTATCAGTCTAATTAGATTTAGACACCGATAAAATTACCTTCTTATGGTGATTTTGCCGGGGGTGTTCACCTCTTCCCATTCCGAACAGAGAAGTTAAGTCCCCCATGGCCGATGGTACTTGCGTTTTGCTGGGAGAGTAGGTAGTTGCCATATTTATTTAAAAGCCTCGTATATCTTAACCGATATCACGAGGCTTTTTTGTTTTAGGGATCTCCTATGGGCATAAAAAAAGTCCCGCAATAAATTGCAGGACTTTTTTTATGTAAGCTTAAAAATTTAGTAGATATTAATATCTGTTAAATCCTCCGCCTCCACCGCTGTTTCCACGATCACGGTTGTATCCACCGCCGCTTCCGCCGCGATTTCCACCACCACCACCGTATCCACCACCGCCACGGCTTCCGCCGCCGCCGAAGCTCTTCTTTTTGAAGTCGCCTCTTTCGCCTTCTGGACGTGGAGTTGATTCATTAACTACAATCTTGCGCTCCATAACATCAGTATCGTGTAATTGGCTGATAGCAGAACGAGCTGCTTCATCATCTGCCATTTCTACGAAACCAAAGCCTTTGCTGCGGTCATTGTTAAACTTGTCTGTAACGATCTTTGCACTTGTTACTTCACCAAATGGAGTAAACAAGTTTTGCAGGTCTTCACTGGACATATTCCAGTTTAGGTTTCCAACGTAAATGTTCATGTTCTTTAAAAAAATTAAGTGATCAAAAACCAACGATTGAACTGAACCAAAAACTAAAACATTTACGAAATAAACGTTCTGAGAATAGGAAGAACTTTCATTGGACAATTCGAAGGTATGTAATTTGTGGGAAACCAATTTTTTTTTATAACTTTTTTACCGTTTAAGTCATAAAAAAACCCGGCCAAAGCCAGGTTTTTTGTATAAGAGGTTGATTATCTGTAGATTATTCGCCTACAACTTCAAAATCAATTTCAGTAACATTACCGTTACCAAAGTCGATTGAAGCTTTAAAAGCACCTAATTCTTTTACTTCTTCTACAATTGTGATACGCTTGCGATCAATTTCATAACCTTTTTGGTCACGGATAGCGCGCGTCAATTGTAATGAAGTAACTGCACCAAATATTTTACCGCTTGTACCTGTTTTAGCTGTTAATTTAACTGGGCTAGATTTTAGTACATCGATTACTTTATTGATTTCAGCTAGCATTACTGCTTCTTTTTTAGCCTTAACTTTTAACTTTTCTTCTAGTTGCTTAAGGTTAGAAGGGCTTGCTTCAACTGCAAACTTTTGTGGAATTAAAAAGTTACGCGCATAACCGTTTTTAACAGTTACGAGTTCGCTTTTTCCACCTAAGTTGTCTACGTCTTGAATTAAAATTACTTGCATTTTTTTTGTTTTAGTCCCCAAGAGCCCAGCTACTGCTGTCTCTCGCCCGTTGCGAGATTAGGGAAGGTTACTAATTAGGGTATTACTTTAATAAGTCAGTAACGAAAGGTAATAAAGACATTTGACGTGCCTTTTTAACTGCGTCCTGTACTTTACGTTGATACTTTAGTGAGTTACCGCTCAAACGACGAGGTAATAATTTACCTTGTTCGTTGATGAACTTTTTAAGGAACTCAACATCTTTGTAGTCTACGTATTTGATGCCGTATTTTTTGAAACGACAAAACTTTTTCTTTGGTTTCTCCTGCTTTATTGCGGTCAGGTATTTTATCTCATTCTTTGCCATGTGATTAAGCCTCCATTTTTTGTTTTACCGCAAATCCGCCATTTCTTTTTACGTGGTTATACTCAACGGCGTATTTGTCGAGTTTCGTAATCATGTGACGCATAATTTGCTCGTCACGTAAAATTTGAATCTTAAGTTTTTCGTTAAGATCAGTTGGGCCGCTGTATTCTAACACCCAGTAGATACCAGTTGTCTTTTTTTGAATAGGGTAGGCCAGTGATTTAAGACCCCAAGGATTTGTATGCACTGTAGCTCCACCGAAGCTCGCAATCATATCTTGGTATTTTTTCTGAGAAGCTTTAAAGTCTTCTTCAGAAAGAACCGGAGTGAAAATCACCATTAATTCGTAATTGCTCATTACTTGAATTTTTAGGTTTAAAATTGGGTTTACCCAGTGGACTCCACCGAAATGGAGAATCTGCCAAAAACAGATTTGGGGCTGCAAAAGTAGGTAAAAGCCCTCATTTTACTGCATTTTTTACTATATTTTTTCGAGTAAAACCACAAAAGTTGGAAAATGGTCGCTAAATCCATTCCTAAACTGATTTCCATCCCAGGTTCTAAGCGGATACCCTTTAAAACGACCCTGATGTTCCACCATAAAAAAGGCCTTAAATACGTATGAGCTACCTAAAAACAGCCGTCCCCTATGGCGCGGCGGAATCCAGCTCTGAGACACTAGTATTTGGTCAAAAATACCCCAGGCATCCCTATTAGCAAGCGTCCCATTGCCTTTTGCTAGTACTTCTACCCAAGGGTTGTATAGATCTGATTTTTTGATCATTTTTAAGCCCCCACTAGATTGAAGGGCATGGGATACACTGTAATCTGACGGATTGTCGTTTAAATCACCCATTACTATAATTTTAGCAGCCTGATCCTCAGCCAAAATGGTGTTGATATGGCTTCTGCAAACCCTCGCTGCTTTACTCCTTGCTTCGGTACTCCTTTTTTGCCCCCCGCGTCTACTAGGCCAGTGATTCACGTATATATGCACGGTGTCGCCAAGTAAAATACCCTTTACGTACAAAATATCACGTGTAAATGTTTCAATGTTTTTTTTAGGAGGAAGTTGAACCGTTAAACTTTGATGGATTAACGGTCTAAAATATTTTGGTTGATAGAGTAGTGCAACATCGATCCCTCTTCTGTCTTTTGAATTTTCATGCACAAATAAATAGCCTCTATTTTTTAATAGTGGATGCTTAATTAAATCTTGTAGCACGGTATCGTTTTCAATTTCAACAGCGCCTAAAATAGCTGGCCCATCGTCATTCATATCAGCGCCTATTTTTTGTACAACTGTTGCAAGGTTGCTTACTTTTTTCTGGTAAATAAAGCTACTATAATGTTTGGCGCCACTTGGCAAAAACTCTTCGTCATCCACTACTGGATTATCGATTGTATCGTAAAAATTTTCGAAATTATAAAAAGCAGCAATACAGCTGTGATGCCTATCGGGCATAGGTTTAAAGGTAGGCGCATCTTTTTTTATAGTGGCGGTACAACTTGCCACTATTGTAGCAAAACATACAAGAGCGAATAGGTGATGAAGTGTATTTTTAATATAGCGCATAACTTTTATTCGCTAATTACAATTATTTAAACTGGTATTTCACGCCAATGTTTTGTGCGCATCACTTTTACAATTGAACTGCATTAGATTGTGCTGGAAATCTATGTTATGCGCGCTATTTTTTTATGTTTGATTTGTGTTTTTATGGTGGGGACTTTGCAAGCGCAAAAGCGTAACAAGTCAAAAGCGCTTCCTAATGTACTCGTACAAAAAGTGGTTGTATCTGAACCAGACGAAATCCCAATTGTCGTTTTAGATCCTGATACAAAAAGTGGCTCGGAGCCCTCTTTTGTTGCATCTAGTTTACAAGCCAATAAAGACCCTTTTTACAATACGGCTAGTTTTGGTTTTTCTGCCGCTGGATTTATGGTGAAGGGGCTCGACGCAAGCTTTTCTCAAACACTATTTAATGGCTTACCCATTAAAAGTTTATTATCTGGAAGTCCTCATTTTGCCGTTTACTCGGGCCTGCAGCAAATGATGCGTAAAACGGTGGTATTTGATGGTATTGCGGGTAACGAGCTTTCTTTTGGATTTCTCGGTAACACGACAGGCGCGGATATCCGTGCAATTGTGATGCCAAAGCAACATAAAATAGCAGCAACATTTGCAAATAGAGCCTATTCACATAAATACGTTTTGCAAATGGCTACTGGACAATTAAAAAATGGATGGGCATTTGCTGCACATGTAAATGCGCGCTTGGCAAAAGAAGGTTATTACAATGGATGTAGTTATGCAGGGTATGGTTATATGTTAAGCGCCGATAAAAAAATAAATGACCACTTCATTTTGTCTATGTCTTTATTGGGTGCGCCAATCACAGCAGAGCGGCAGGCGCCTGTGCTCCAAGAATCGTTACAATATTTTGGCGCTAATTACAATCCAAATTGGGGGATGCAAAATGGCGAAAAACGAAACGCTGTAAAAAGCGCAACACATTTACCGACGCTACTTTTTTCTACAGATATATCGCTTCCTGCAGCACAAAAATTAAACATCGTTGTAGGTGTAACCATGGGTATCAAAAGCATTACAGGCCTCGATTGGAATAATGCCGCGGATCCACGCCCAGATTATTATAAATACCTCCCAAGTTATTACCAAGATTCTGCGCTGAGGGTACTTATGCATGATGATTTAATTCAAAACCCTGGTAAGGGACAAATAGACTGGACGGGTTTGTATAGCCTAAATGCGCTTTCTAATGATCCAGTAATTATGAGTAGCAACCCTAATTTAATACTTCAAAAAAGAGCGGCGGTTATTGTAGAAAACAGGATGGATAAGCAGCAAACAATGGCAGCCTCCATGGTGTATCAATCGCCCATTGGCAAAGCAGGTTTATTGAATGCGGGCATTAATGTACAATTGGAGCAGCATCATTTTTACAAAAAAGTACATGATTTATTAGGCGCTCAGTATTATGTAAACATCAATCAGTTTGCCGAAGATGCACTTCAAATTAGAACGGATGTGAATCAATTTGATATCGAAAATCCCAATCAAATTATTTTGCAAAACCAAAATTTTGGCTACAATTATAAAGCCTTGCTCATGCAAACCGCTGCTTATCTGCAGTATAGTTGGGTGTTTTCACGATTTGATATTTTTGCAGGGGTGCAGTTTACAGGCAATAGTTTTAAAAGGGTGGGACTTGTAAAAAACGGACTATTTCCATTACAATCTAAAGGACCTTCTTACACCTATCATTTTACAAGTCCAGAAGCAAAGCTGGGTGTTACCTATAAATTAAATGGACGTCATTATTTTAAAGTAGAATTTTTATCCGCGTCAAGAGCACCTTTATTTGACAATGTATTTATAGCGCCCAAAATGCGCTCAACAGTTACAGATAATATCAGTTCCGAACAAATTAGGTCGGCGCTACTGGGCTATCAGTACCAATCCAATTTTTGTAAAATAGGTTTTCGCGCTTTTTTAATCACGCAAAATGATGCACGGGATGTGCTTACATTTTACCACGATGGGTACCACAGTTTTGTAAATTATGCACTTACAGGCATTGATAAAATCATGCAGGGTCTAGAAACCAGTATCGATTTTTCTTTACAAGAAAATCTATCACTCCAACTCATTGGCGCATTAGGGGATTACCGTTTTAATTCCAGGCAGCAACTTGTGGTGAGTTCTGATAATGACGCTTCGGTATTGGAAAAGAGTGAGGTCTATGTCAAAAATTTTAAAGTAGCGCGCACGCCGCAAAGGGCTGCTGCTGTTCACGTATCATACCGGCCGGGTTCTTTTTTTGCGACCATTAGTGCGCATTATATGGATAAGCGGTGGATGTCATTTAATCCCATACGGCGCACGTATGGTGCCCTAGCTTTACTTGACACAATGAGTCTTAGGCGTACGCAAATAACGGAGCAAACACAGTTGCCCAGCATGTTTACGCTTGGCGCTTTGCTTGGTCAGTCAATGAGGTGGTACAGCGTAAAAAACAAAACTCCTAAAAACATTTTATGCATTTTGAGTATCAATAATATTTTACAAAGCGGCCCTGTTTTAGTGGGTGGGTATGAGCAACTCCGATTTGATGTTGCCGGACTTAATGTCAATAAATTTCCGCCTAAATATTTTTTAGGCTACGGGTTTAATTTTTCTGCCACCATTTCATTTACTTTTTAAAGTACGTATATGTCTATGCACACATCTTATATAGGGTTTAATAATATTTTTATTCGCTGGATTTGCATCTTTTTTTTATGGATTACATGTTGCAATTGCGATAAGGTTTGGGATCTGCCACCATTGTATACGGGGCCTGCTTTAAAAGCCAATATGTCTATCAAAGACCTGCTGCGCCTGCATATCCCCAATAACTATGAAAAAATTAGTGCCGATTATGTTATAGAAGGAACAGTAACGGCCAACGATAAAACAGATAATTTTTATAAGTCCATTATTATTCAAGATTCAACAGCAGCTATTACAATAAAGCTCGACGGCTATAACTTATTTACAAAATACGCAGTAGGTCAAAAAGTGGGTGTTGCACTTAATGGATTGTGGCTTTCTGATTATGCCGGCATGACACAAATTGGTATTAGTGTTGATAGGTCCGACCCTGCATCACCCTTTTTATTAGGGATACCTCAGCCACTCATGAACCGTTATATTGGCCTACTAGCAGGCGGTAAATTAATGACACCCATAACCGTGTTACCCACCGGACTTGTTGATAGTTTAAAAGGATGTTTAGTATCCATTGATCAATTAGAATTTGTGGTATCTGATACGGGCAAAACCTATTCCGATTTAGTAAATCAACTCCCAGCCAGCCATACGCTCCGAACCTGTGCTATTGGAAATTTATATTTACGCACCAGTGGCTTTGCCTCTTTTGGAAATGCATTAACACCAAGGGGTAATGGAAGAGCCACCGGCATTTACACCGTTTTCAGAACCCAAAAACAACTTGTTATCAGAGACACTTCCGATTTGCAATTAACCGGATTAAGGTGCAGTGTAACGGGCCCTAAAACTTTATTTTCAGAAGATTTTTCTACTGCTATTACCGATAGTAGTTTCACTGCTGCGGGTTATAAAAATATCTCTGAAATTGGCGGCAAATATTTTACCACTAAAAAAACATCGGCTAATAATTATCTAGAAATATCGGCCTTTGCGGCTAGGCAAAATGCGGTCATAAGCTGGCTTATTTTACCGCCTATTAACCTCGATCATTCGGCCAACGAAATATTACATTTTGACACCAAAGATGGCTTTGACAATGGGGCTATTTTGCAAGTGATGGTGTCCACTAATTATGATGGCGGCAAAAATCCGGCAAAAGCAAAATGGACCCTACTACCAGCTATTATGGCCAAGGGAAGTACCAGTGGCTTTGCGCCCCAATGGATGTTTTCCAATAACCTAGATATGAGTAAATTTAAAGGGAGTGCATACATTGCCTTCAGATATGAGGGCAACGACCCCTCAGTAGTTATTGGCAAGCTCACCACCAGTTTTAGGCTCGATAATATTATGGTGCAAGGAAATTGACCCATTTTTTGTGTCATCCTGTCAGAAAATACCCCAAAAAAGGGCCTTGGTACTTTATTTGTATAAATGCTATACAAATAAGTGAACTATGCAAAAAGGACAAATACGCGTACAAACGGAAAACATCTTTCCAATCATTAAAAAATTCTTGTACAGTGACCACGAAATTTTTTTACGTGAGTTAGTGAGTAATGCGGTAGACGCTTCTCAAAAAATTAAAACATTGTCTTCTATTGGTGAAGCCAAAGGAGACCTTGGTGAACTTCGTATAGACGTGGTGCTAGATGCCAAAGAAAAAACATTATCTATCATTGATAGAGGGGTGGGTATGACTGCCGAAGAAGTGGACAAGTACATCAACCAAGTGGCTTTTTCTGGTGCCGAAGAGTTTATGGATAAATACAAAGACGCCAATATTATTGGTCACTTTGGTTTAGGCTTTTACAGCGCCTTTATGGTGAGTGATAAAGTAGAATTATATTCTAAATCTTTTAAAGACGCTTCTGGTGTTTTTTGGGGATGTGATGGCAATCCAGAATTTGAATTATACGAAGTAGACTACGCACAGCGTGGTACTAAAATTGTATTACACATTAGTGAAGAAAGCAAAGAGTTTTTAGAAGCCTCTCGCGTAAAAGCAATACTAGATCGTTTTTGTAAATTCTTACCAATACCTATTTATTTTTCTGAAGTAGGGGTAAAAGAAGAAGGGGAGAAAAAAGACGAAATAGTTGAAGAAAAATCAATTAACAATCCAGATCCTATTTGGGTTAAAAAGCCAAGCGAATTAACCAAAGAAGATTACGAGAAGTTTTACAAAGAACTCTATCCATTTGGCGAAACACCATTATTTTGGATTCACCTCAACGTAGACTATCCATTTAATTTAACGGGTGTTTTATACTTCCCTAAAATCAAGCAGAGCTACGAAATTCAAAAAGATAAAATTCAATTGTACTGTAACCAAGTATTTGTTACCGATGAGGTAAAAGATATTGTACCAGAATTTTTGATGTTATTACATGGCGTTATCGACAGCCCAGATATTCCGCTAAACGTGAGCAGAAGCTATTTACAAGGCGATCCGAACGTTAAAAAAATTAACGCGCATATCACTAAAAAAGTAGCCGACAAATTAGAAGAAATATTTAAAGCAGACCGTCCAGCTTTTGAAGAAAAATGGGAGAGCTTAGGCTTATTTGTGAAGTACGGCATGATGACCGACGATAAGTTTTTAGACAAAGCGGGTAAGTTTATTGTCATGGAAGATACCACTGGTAAATTCCATACACTTGAAGAGTACAAAACTTTAACGGAGGCTACGCAAAAAAACAAAGACGGCAAACAAGTTATTTTATACACCACCAATCCGGTTGGGCAAGACGCATATATACAAGCGGCTACTAAAAAAGGATATACCGTTGTTAAAATGGAAACCTTGGTAGACTCTGCTTTCATTAACAATATGGAAATGAAGTGGGAGAATGTAACTTTTGTAAGAGTTGATGCAGATATCGTAGATAATTTAATTGACAAGCAGGAGTCGAACGAATCGGTGCTTAGCAAAGACGACGCCGAAAAATTAAAGGAACTATTTAACCTTCAAATTGCTGATTTACATGTTACAACGGAGGTGAAAGGGTTAAGCGCCGATAGCGCACCTGTAGTAGCCACTAGACCAGAGTTTATGCGCCGTATGAAAGATATGGCTGGTGTAGGTGGGGGCATGACTGCTTTTTATGCGCAAATGCCAGACGAAGTAACCTTAACTGTAAATGGCAATCACCCTATTTATCAAACCCTATTAAAGGAAGGCAATGCTGAACTCTTAAAAAGTCAGGTACGTAATTTAGCAGACCTTGCATTATTATCTCAAGGGTTATTAAAAGGGAATGATTTAACCAAC
>Ga0255103_1000292_pt1 | contig 15034 bp, 14 predicted proteins | sample Law_Cont_RepB_0h_FD_188450 | JGI IMG/M metagenome (GOLD analysis project Ga0255103, IMG submission 188450) | Freshwater microbial communities from St. Lawrence River, New York, United States - Law_Cont_RepB_0h | ecosystem: Environmental > Aquatic > Freshwater > River | place: USA: New York...
TTAGTCATCTGCCCAACACCTGAGCAGAGCTCTGGCAGAGGGCCGTTAACTAGAAGCGGCTCTGGCGCGCACGGATCAACCACTTGCGGCGCCAACACGAAACCACCCAGCAACACCAACGGGGCCACCACCACCGACAACCGGCCAGCAGACCGACGGACCCAACGGGTCACAATCACACCAGCAACCAACACAAACAAACCGGCGAACACAACAAACATCGACCCGCCAGTCTCCGGCAAGACACACTCACCAACAGCAAACATCGGCAAATCCTATACGCCCGAGGGTCAAAAATATCTACTACATAGCTACTGCGGTGCCGAATTGTGCACCAGCCTCACGAAGGCGGGGATGGTGCGAAATGTGGTGCGAAATTCGCCAACACACCTTGCGTCATCTAGATAGATATTACTGGTGCTCACTCAGTCAAGGTGCTTTCGAGCGATGAGCTGAACCACTGCAGCTAGTCCAGTGTGCCCACTGCCTTCCACCACATTGCGTTCTAATTCCTTGAGATGGACGATCTCGAGAGCGGCAAATTCCTGAGACAGAGATTCTGCACTCATCAGAAGTTCAGGAACTTGCGGTCCTCCAGTTCCCCGTCCAATTTGATCAACTGTGTAGGCCTCCAAGAGAACGACTCCGCCAGGAGCCAGCGACTCAACCACTCGGCGATGAAGATCTTGACGAAGTCCTGTTGGTAAATGCGCAAAAATTGAGACAACTCCCTGCCATTTGTTTCTTCCCAAATCAAAATCGGCGAGGTCACCCACCTGAGCATCGACCGATACCCCTTTTTCGGAAGCAAGTTTTTTCGTCTTGGCGATGCCGACATCAGAGATATCAACCGACGAAACCTCTCGTCCCGTCATTGCAAGAAAGACTGAGTTTCGTCCTTCTCCGTCAGCCACACAGAGGACCGACCCTTGAGGGATGAGATGAGCGTTCTCTTGCAGGAAGTCGTTTGGGGTCGTTCCATAGAAGTACCCCTCATCGCCGTAGCGAAGATTCCATTGGGCATTCGGGCCAGTCGTCTGAGACATTTCATAATCCTTTATCAAGCAATACCTTAATTATACCCCAAGGGGTATATACTTCATTACATGAGCTCCTCATCCGAGCCGCTCGTTAGCAAGAGGAGACATCAATGTCTGTTGACCTTGGAATACCTGAAAAAGACCGCGTTGCAATTGCAGAAGGACTCTCACGTCTTCTTGCTGATACATACACCCTGTATCTCAAAACTCACAAGTATCACTGGAACGTCACCGGTCCGATGTTTCAGACTCTTCATCTGATGTTCGAAACGCAATACAACGAGCTTGCTCTGGCGGTCGATCTCGTAGCTGAACGAATCCGTGCACTCGATGTTCTCGCCCCAGGTAGTTACACAGAATTCTCCCGACTTGCAACAATCACCGAAGACACCGATACCCCATCTGCAACGGACATGATTCGTCGACTAGTAGATGGACAAGAGACTGTCGTTCGCACTGCACGCTCCCTCTACTCCACCGCAAATTCTGCACACGATGAAGTCACTGCAGACCTCCTGACACAACGAATCCAAGTCCATGAGAAGACTGCATGGATGTTGCGCAGCCTTCTTGCCTAGACACGACTCAGGCTGGCAAGTTTTTTGCTCTCGTTTTCTCTTGCTGCAATAGCCAAGGATGAGGTGAAGGTCCAGCGACACAGGGCCTAGTACGCGTTGCAAAAAACGGCGTCTCGTGTTCCAAACATTTACTGAAACCCCAGCAAATACCCGATCAATGCTGGGGTTTGGAATTACGCACCAGCCTCACGAAGGCGGGGGATGGTGCGAAATGTGGTGCGAAATTAGCCGCCACACCTTGCGTCATCATCGGTAAGGCTAATGGGGCGTGACCGCAGAAGGAAGTTTCAACTTCCCCGCCTGCCCTCAAGGGTTACAATAAAAGTGTGATGAATAAGACGATCCAGATTTCGGGATCCCACAACGAAGCCGCCCAGCAAGACAGGGCATTCTGGTCAACCCAGACCGTTCAGGCTCGTCTTCAACACGTTCTTGAACTAAGCAGGATGAACTATGGAACAGATCGAGTTTCCTCAAGACTTCTCCGAGTTCTTGAAATTACTCAACGCACACCACGTTGAGTATCTCCTCATTGGGGGCTTCGCTGTTGCGATTCATGGATACCCTCGTGCAACCGCAGATATGGACGTGTGGGTCGCGCGGAATCGTACCAACGCCGAGCGGATTGTTTCTTGCCTCCGTGAATTTGGATTCGCCACGCCAGATCTAGTTCCTGAATTGTTTGAAGATCCCGATCAAATTATCCGAATGGGCGAAGCTCCTTTACGGATTGAAATCCTGATGGAAATTGACGGCGTTAACTTTGACGACTGTTACTCACGAGCCGATGAACAGATGGTTGACGGATTCCCAGTCCCCGTCATCTCGTTGAATGATCTCAAAGTCAATAAGCGAGCTAGTGGACGATCGAAAGACCGCGACGATCTCGAGAATCTTCCCTGACCAACAAATTGCATTCCAAGATTCAGCGTTTCGCGTTTCAAACGTTCATTGAAACCCCGACCACTGCCCCATCAATACTGGGGAGCGAAATTCGCCGAAACACCTGGCGTCATCTGTCTCAGGGCGACTGGAGTGCACTCAGAGTAGAAAGACTGCGCCGAAAACGCCGTGGTGCTGATGAACACCTCTCAAATAGGCAGATATTTGCGATTTCTGTCAAACTACGAATCTAATTGTCAAGGTCGACTCGGGGTCCAAAATGATCAATCCGCGAAGCGTGGTTCTAGAACATGAGGCGGTCATCGCACTCACCCAAATTTTGGGCATCATGCTTGACCAAATGTTTGATATCGAATCTCGGGCGGTGTGGGAATTTGAAGATGTGATTGATCTCGAAGCGCGTCTGAGTGAGCCAGCAGAGGGATCACCCATCACCTTAGGAATTGATGATGTGGCACTTCTTTTGCAAGGTATGGCTTTCACTGAGGTCATGTCTGAGGATCTGCCCTGGATTGACACAGTTCGTTGGGTAACCGATTTTGTGACGGCCGAGCTGCGCCAATATTGGACTGAGGACGAATGGCACGAATTTGCGCAGTGACTTGCGGAGTTCTTTTTTTTAACTTTGGATTTCGGCGTACTCTGTGGGCATGAGTCGAGTGGCGAAAACTAAGAATGGTTATCCGCCGCGTGTGTGCGAATCTTGTGGGCTGAAGTTTGAGTGGAGAAAGAAATGGGCCAAAGATTGGGACAAGGTGAAGTTCTGCTCAGAGAAGTGTCGTCATTGAGTTGCTTCTTGGCAAGTAGTCCGTTTTCAATCCATCCTCCCAACCCCATTCTTACGAGGTGACTTGCCCCATAAAAGATGGGCCTATTTCAAGGGTCAGGACAAGAGGGAGACAATTTTACAAAGTGTAAATAAGCAGTGCGTCTAAGGTACGAGAGTGGAAACAACTTCTGGTCCAATTGTCAGCGTCGTGATGGGCTCGAGCAGCGACTGGCCAATCATGTCCCGTGCAGTTGAAATTCTGGAGCACTTTGCAATACCCCATGAGACTCAAGTGCTCTCAGCGCATCGCATGCCCGATGAATTGTTTGCATACGCCGAAACTGCCAAACAGCGCGGGCTGCGGGCAATGATCGCCGGTGCTGGTGGAGCCGCACATTTGCCTGGCATGCTGGCCGCAAAAACACTGGTACCGGTGCTTGGTGTACCAGTTCCCACCACCCACCTAGCGGGTCAAGATTCGCTTTATTCCATCGTGCAGATGCCTGCGGGAGTACCCGTGGCAACATTCGCAATTGGTGAAGCCGGTGCGATCAACGCGGCATTATTTGCCATAGAACTTTTGGCCCACGACGATGACCAACTGCACAAAACCCTTGTCGAGTATCGCCGCAAGCGCCATGATGATGCGGTGTCTAGCGTTCTTCCCCCCGCCTGATGTCAACCATGCTTGGTGTTATCGGCGGAGGTCAGCTCGGCAGCTATTTTGTGCTCGCTGCACAAAAGATGGGTTACCAAACAGCAGTCCTCGACCCTGACCCGAGCGCACCAGCTGGTGCACATGCCGATAGGCATATCGTTGCCCAGTATGACGACAACGACGCACTGAGAGAACTCGCTGCCATCTGCAGTGCAGTCACCATTGAATTCGAAAATCCGCCAGTCTCGTCGCTGGAGTTTCTTGCTCAATATGTGTCTGTTCGTCCTTCGCCCGCATGTGTAGCAATTGCTCAAAACCGCCGGGACGAAAAACAATTTTGCGAATCAATTGGTCTGCTTGTTGCACCATATGAAGTGCTTGAAATTCAAGCAGACATTGAACGTATCTGTACCTATGGAATCAATACGAGTAGAAATCCGTTCAGCACACCGCTTCTCATGAAAACAACGAGACTGGGCTACGACGGAAAAGGTCAGCAGAAAATTTCTGACTTCTCAGAAATTTCTTCACTGTGGGACAACGTCGGCAATGTTCCATGTGTTGTTGAACAGATGATCACTCTCGATGCCGAGTTTTCAATCATTCTTGCGCGTGGCACCGATGGCTCCATCGCCATGTTTGCACCTACTCACAATGTGCACATTGATGGGATTCTTGACGTCAGCACTGCCCCATTTACGGGTGACTATGATTTTCGTAAACGCGGCGAAGCAGCCGCCATCCGCATCGCAGAGAAACTGGATTACGTCGGTGTTCTCGCCGTGGAGTTTTTTGTCTCCGACGACATGCTGTTTGTGAATGAACTTGCACCTCGACCGCATAACAGCGGTCACTGGACGCTTGATGCTGCGCACACCAGCCAGTTTGAACAACAAGTCCACGCCTTGGTGGGATCTGCACTTGGCGACCCATCAATGATCCACTCAGCAACGGCAATGGCCAACCTTCTCGGAGATCGTTGGGCCGACGGCGAACCTCAATTTGATCTGGTGCAAAACGACCCTCGCACCCACCTGCATCTCTATGGCAAAACCGAAGCTCGACCCGGTCGCAAAATGGGGCATCTCACCGTTGTTGGCGATGATGTTGACGATGTAGCCATTCAAGCGGTAAACGTCCGCACCGCCATGACCCGACGCCCCGAATCATCAAGCGAATGAATGTCCTTACAAACGAGATTTCGCTCTTAATTCTTAATCTTTGCTCAGCTACCGACTTGTACAAGAGGATTACACGCGAGCGAATCGCTCGGCTTCTTCACTAAAGCGATTGCGAATATCACTTGAGACTGAAGCCCGTGTGCGAGCAATCGCCACGTCAAGGTCATCTGAAGAAATGTATGAAGGTTCAATGCCTTCACGGGTTCGATCAAAGGCCGCCGTTGCTGCTCGCTGAGCGGCTAACTCAACATCGCCTGGGGTGTAGCCCTCGGTTTCTCTCGCAAGTTTTTCAATGTCAACTCCACGTTGATCTAGACGTGAAAGTGCAGCCTCCCAAAGCGCCAGACGGGCAGTGAGGTCTGGTGGTCCAATAGGAATAACCAAGTCAAATCGGCCGGGACGCAGCACCGCTGAATCAATATCACCAACAAAATTTGTGGCACAGACCAAGAGATGTCCTGGTGTCGAACGGAACGAGGGAATCATCTTCAATAATTCGTTGACAACCCCTTTTGTTGTTGGGTTGCGTTCTCTCGCCGATGCGATTTCGTCAAACTCATCGATAAAAACAACGGCACGTTCCAACTGCAGCAAGTCATTCATCGCTTGACGAAGTTCTGACGACATCGAATCCCCACCGCTTTCTAATTTGGAGGGGAGCAACTCAATAAATGGCCAACCAAGCCGCCCAGCAATCGCTTTAGCGAAAGTTGTCTTACCAGTTCCTGGAGGACCAAAAAGCAGAACAGTCGCGGGTGCTTTTACGCCAACCCTCTCTGCAGTAGTTGGGTCGGCCAACGGCGCCACAACACGACCATCAATAATTTTCTTCTCGGCGTGCATACCCGCCACACGATCCCAAAGGTTGGGCGACAAAATTTCTCCACCGTATTGATCAACGATGCGCATAGCAGTCGGCGCAATCGGCTCTAATTTTTCATACAAAATGAGATCGTGAATCGCAGAAAATCCACGGTTGACAAGAGCCGTTTCTCCGGCTTGTGATTTCGACAACAACGCGGAAATTTTTCGAACACCAAGGTGCATCAGTTTTTCTTCGAGACGCAACAACATTTTTGAGCCGATCCCCTGATGACGCCAAGCAGGATCAATTGTCACCACATTTATCCATCCGTCATCAGACACAATGCGAGCCTGAATCACTCCGATGATTCGTTCGCCATCAACGGCAACTACACCTGGTGCACTCGAAGAAACGTCGTTCACGAATTGTGCAATATCGGCCGGTTTGGTGTCGGGCAACGAGCGGCATTCTTCCAACAACCGCACTGCTGGGCCGATGTCAGAAGTTAGTAGGTCGCGAATAATCAAAGCCATGCCTATCTCTATCACCGAATGGCTTTAGCACTGAAGTAGACCCCGAATATTTACTAAAATCCCAGCCAAAAACCCAGCCGAAACCCCATCAATATTGGGTGTTTAGAGAAACGCACCCTGTCCTTTGTCCCCGATTGACAGATCGTCACAAGGACCTCGCAGCTCCCAATACGGGGGCCAACGACCGTGTCACAAACAATTTGACCCTGCATGAACTTTTATGACCACCCCAGGACCATTTTTGACCGCACTTATCCCTAGACAGACCCCGGTAGCGAGGTCCTAGAGTCAGTGTTATGCCGACCACTGTTACTCATGCCTTCACCGTCGGCAGAGAACAACAGTTACTCATGATTGATTCTCTCCTGTCAAACATCGTGAGTCGAGACGGTGGCTCGTTGCTGTTTTCAGGTGAACCGGGAATCGGGAAATCCCACCTCTTGCGTGAGACCATGACCCGTGCGAAACAATTGTTGATTCGCACTATTTCTTTGCGGTGCTCCGAGAGCGACATCAATGATCCGTTTGCACTTTTTTCGCGCCTCGGGGCGTTATTTGATATCCCCGAACCCGAATCATTTGAAACGAATGCGGCACGCTTTCGTTACGGTCGACAGGCGCTTGACGCCGCAGCCGAGCACCCGAGCATCATCCTCATTGATGATTTGCAATGGTGTGACTATCTCAGTTCTATCGCCCTACTGCACCTCTTCGATTACGGAACCAACTTGGGTATTGGTTTTCTGGCAACTACTCGACCTCTCGATGACTTTGATGAAACAGGAACAATTATCCAGGTCCGAACTTTGTCTCAATTGATGACGCATGTTCCACTGACTGGCTTAAGCAAAGTGGAAACTTCCCAATTGGTTTCTCAAGTGACACTTACGTCCATCAGTCCAACTATTGAAAAGTCGCTCCAGGACCTCACCAATGGAAATCCCTTCTTCCTACTTGAAATCATGCGTGTTGATTCAAGTATCAATTCACTTGATGGAGTAAAGATTCCGCGAGAACTCGAGAACATTCTTGACCAACGAATAGATCTTCTCAAAAAAGACGAAGACATTATTTCTATGGCCGCAATCATCGGCCTCGGTGGAGATCGACGAATCTTATTTCAGTCACTTGATTCTCTCAACCATAAAAATACGGACATCGCAAACGCCTTACATCGTGCCGAACGCTTGGGATTATTGACATTCAACGAAGAAAGGTACGACTTCTCTCACGCGCTCTATTCACAGCGATTGATTTCACGAATGTCTTACGTTCAGCGCAGCTCGTACCACAGCGCAGTTGCAACCACACTGGCCGATGAGTCTCGATTCATGGCGGCCATGGCCCACTTGTCTCAATCGCATAAATCGACCGGTACTGACTTTGGTGAGTCACTAGCCAATAAAGCTCTTCAGATTTCACAGGCCAATGGCGACCATGCCGGCATGACCCAAGCCGCTCTGTGGCTTCTTGAACATATAGAACAAGATACGCCCGAGAGAGTGAACCTTCTGATCCAATTATCTAAGTCGCAGATTGCACTCGGTCGTCGACTTGAGGGTAGAAAAAATGCTGAACTTGCCAGCTCCCTAGCACGCGATAGCGCTGACGCAGAGTCAGAAGCTGAAGCGGTCATGCAATGGGCTGCCCGAAGCGACTTCACGCCCGACCGCGCCCCCGTTATCTCGGCGTTTGAAGCAATTGACCTCAACAAGTTGTCGCCCAATACGCGAATCAAACTTCTCAGTGCCTATTCTCAAGCAGTTTTGCTTGTGCCGACTGAAGAACATGTGTCAATCAACTCTGGTTCTGAATTGATTACTTCATTTGGCAATATCCCTTCCGAAAATGTTCGCCCCGATTCCACCGATTCTGTTGCATGGAATTGGAACATCAACGCAGCTCATGCTCGGCGACTGGCAACCGAAGCACGCGATGAAGCCTTTGCGAATTTGGGACTCGAGATCGAACCCGAAACGCGTATCCAATCTTTAATCGCTTGGCGCGAATCACACCGTTCGCCGGACTTTCTTTCCCAACGGCTTAACGCGACCGAGAAGGCTCTTGACCTCGCGCGCTCCATCGGAAAACATCACGAATCTGCCCACTTTTGTCACATTCTGGACTTGATGGAGAGTGGAGACTTTGCCCGTGCGGATCTTGAAATTCAGCAATTGCGCTCTCTCGCGAACGCCGGAGGTTCATTTATCGCACAGTGGTGGAGCGGCTTCCTTCACACAAGTCGGCTTATCTCACGTGGAAAATTTTCTGAAGCTGGCCAAGAGGCGCGATTCGCATTTGACAGAGGACAGTTAGCTGACGAACCTGGCCGACTTGTGATCATGCTTGAGCAACAAACCTTGGTCATGATTGAGTCAATTATCCCGCCAGAACTCTCAGCAATGTTTCAAGGTCAAACCACGTTGCTCGCTAATCACTACGCACGTGTACTGGCAGCACTAGCCAACGCGTCCCTGGGAAACAGTGTTACTGCCGAGAAATACATCACCGATACCTTAAGCATCTTCGAAGATTCTGCTAAGGAAGCTGCGTGGCTACCCACAGTGACTATGTTGGTCGAAACCGCTCACCTTGTGAAGCGTTACGACATTGCTTCACGTGGGGTTGATCTTCTCGAGCCATATTCTCGGCAACATGTCACTTATATCGGCAACACGATTCGAGGTCCAGTGCGGCGATACTGCGGGCTCGCCAAACATGCCGCCGGTGACCTACGCGGAGCTATTGACGATTTACTCATGGCCCGAAATGAGTCACGCCGCATTGGAGATCATCTATGGGACCTCGCGTGCTCGGTTGATATTTTGGAGGCCCTCGCCGAGAGCGACCCACATCGCGCAATCGACCTAGTTCCCGAAAGCATCATCGTTGAAGCCGAAGCCAGCGAGATGAAATGGCGGGCTCAACGTGGCCGAGTGGCTTTGACAAAAGCACGCGCCTCGCTCGCACGAGAACTGGGCCTCTCGCCCCGACAGATCGATGTTTTGAATGGCCTCTTGAAAGATCTCACCATCAACGAGATTGCCCAGAATCTCGGATTCAGTCACTCCACCGTCCGTCAGGATTCAATCGCAATTTATAAAACTCTCCACATTGCTGGTCGAGCAACAATCACCACGCGTGCCCGTGAGTTGCATCTACTCTAGTCAGTCATGATCTTTCAATATTGGGGAGCAACCGCAGAAGAGATCAGTAGTTCTATGGTCGGAGACGACCTGTGTAGCGATGCAACCGTGGTCGCAACTCGGTCGATCACTATCGGTGCTGCGCCACAAGAGGTCTTTCCTTGGATTCGACAGATGGGCTTTGGCCGAGGCGGTTGGTATAGCTACGACTGGCTCGACAATCTTGGCCGCAAGAGCGCGACCACCATTCACGACGAATGGCAATCAGTTGAAGCCGGAGACAAAATCCCTTCTGGTCCGATTTCATTCACTGCAGCCATCGTCGATGCACCTCGCCACTTTGTTCTTGAGATTCAATCGCTGGGCAAAAAGTCTCCCAAACTACATTTCACCCTTGCCTACGAATTACGTGATAACCCGCAGGGAACTCGTTTAGTGACACGCATGCGCTCACGTATCAACCTTCCACTGGGTTCGCTGTTCGAGAAGCTCATCCTTGGACCAGGTGATGGAATCATGCTGCGACGCCAGTTGCTCAATATCAAAAAGAACGTCACGCTCCGTAATTAGCTCTGCGCCTTCCTGCTCTGCAGGTATGCGAGTTAATCTTTCTAGTGATGAGCAACAAACAGATCCGCGTCGGCCTACTCGCCTATGGCGCTATTGGACACGAACACAATCTCGCAGTCCAAAACACTAGCGGCCTCGAACTCGCGGCTGTTTGCGATATGAACCCCGAGCGTGTTGCTGCAGCCCTTGAACTTGCCCCGCAGGCAACAGCATTCAGCGACGCAACAGAAATGCTCAATTCCAAACTTTTCGACCTCGTCGTAATTTCAACCCCGCCGAATACCCATTATCAATGGGCAAAAGAATCCCTGTCGCGCGGTATTCATGTTGTTCTAGAAAAGCCCATGGCCCTCACTGCCGATCAATGCGACGAACTCATGACACTTGCGTCAAGCAAGAACCTCATGCTTGTGGTGTACCAGAACCGCCGATTTGATGATGACTTTGTCACCATGCGCAAGATCATCCGGTCTGGCGAAATCGGCGACGTGTATCACTACGACAGTTTTGTCGGCGGGTATTCACGGCCCTGCGATTATTGGCACTCAAACGCCGAAGTGTCTGGCGGAGCAATCTTTGACTGGGGAAGCCATTTCCTCGACCAAATTCTGAACATCATTCCCGATGACGTAGCTCACGTCAGTGGGCAAAACCACAAGCGCGTCTGGACCCATGCAACGAATGCCGATCATGCACATGTCACGGTGACATTCACGACTGGCAAGCAAGCAACGTTTGTTCATTCCGATCTTGCCGCTGCTCGTAAGCCCAAGTTTTATGTGTTGGGCACGCAAGGAGCAATCATTGGCGATTGGGATCCTGCTGGCGAACCAGCAGTTGCCGACTTGCCCGCGATTCTGACAGTGCATCACACCGATGGCACCTCGCGCATTGCGCCGTTGCAACCGCTCGCGCCCCACGAATTCCATCGGTCGATTGTCGAGTTAATCAACAACGGAACCCCAATGGAAGTTAATGCTCTGCAATCGCGCAATGTTGTGGCGATTATGCAGGCAGCAGAACAATCAGCCGTGCAAAATGCTCTGCCGGTTGTGCCCGCGATTCGGCGGTCATAACACGTGACAGTGAACTGGGGGTTTCTCGGTGCTGGTTTTGTAGCCAGTCGTGGCCTCGCCCCTGCTGTTCACGCATCTCGCGGAGCGCACCTCTATGCAGTAGCCAGCCGCGACGAAGAGCGTTCAGCAAGTCTTGAACCAGAACGAGTTCATGCGACATACGACGATCTCTTGACCGACGAACACGTTGATGCGGTGTACATCAGTTTGTCAAATAGCCAACATCTTGAGTGGGTCACGAAGTCGCTTGAAGCTGGCAAGCATGTTCTCTGCGAAAAACCGCTTGGGCTTAATGCAGTTGAGACAGAAGCAATGTTTGAATGCGCTTCGCTTCACGGTCGCCTTCTGATTGAAGCAGTGTGGGGCCGATGGCACCCTCGATTTTCCCGCATGGTTGAAGTAGTCGCCAGTGGAGCAATCGGAGATGTTCAACACATCGAAACTGCGTTCACATTCACTTCAGAGATGACCGATAACTATCGCCTCAATCCAGCAATGGGCGGAGGGGCTTTACTTGACGTCGGTTGTTATCAGGCCCACGCTTGGGTGGCACTCACGGCTGGCGCAACCGACCTCAAAATCAATGACCTTTCACGCGTGGTCGGACCAACAGGCATCGATCTGACCACTGATGTTTCAGTGCGCATCAATAATTCAGTTACTGCCCACGCAGTGAGTTCTTTTGCGTTAGCCAGCCAACAACAATTCATTGTTCGGGGGTCACTCGGTCAGATCAGTACCGAAGTTGGCGAGTCGTTCACAACATGGAATGAGGCATGTTCTCTGCGAGTCAACGATGAGGTTGAAGAGTTCGCAGTCACGAATGCATTTGTGGAAATGGTCGAGAATGTCAGTCGAGTCATTGATGGTGATCAAGGCTGGATAGTTTCGAGCGCAGATTCAATCCGCGTCGCCCACATTCTTGACACCATCGCACGACACCCGTAGATCAATGCCCGAGTGGGGTGTTTGTGCCTCGGTCGGCACTTCCATTGCGAAACTTGGCCGCATCAATTGGCATATGGGCGTCAACAACTTGGCTCATGGTGTTCTCGTGAACACAAATTCGCTCGATAATGCGCCATTCACCGGAGCGCTTCTCGTATTGGTCGAGGTAACGCCCAAACCAAGTGTCAATGTAATGAACATCACCTTCAACGCGAAAGAGATACGTAACGTTATAGATCTCGCCTGAAGCCTGATCGCCATTCACCTCAATGGCGTGGTTCATGTTGCAGTGCATCGTGCCGGCAAATCGCTTGTGTGTCTCAACGACGCGTTCACAAAAAACCATTGCGTTGCCGACGAACACTCCATGGTCGTCGGTTGCCTCTGGCCAGTAGGCCGACTTCATCACATCGGCATCAAGTCGGTCAACACCGCGTGCGTATCTTGCTACAACTTGGCGAATGGCATCGTGGTCAGAAAGCGAAGTGGTCACATCCAAACCCTAGTCACATTTCTTTACGGAAAACCGCAACGATCGCGTTGGCGTGACCATGTCCCATTTCAAACTTGTCTTTGAGATGTGCCACTTGCTCCATGTGGGTCAGTTTGGACACCTTCTTGAGCTCTTTCATCCAATGCTCAATGGGCTTGCCGTACTTCTTTTCGATTGAAGGAAAATACGAAGCCGGTCCGGTCACTTTCTCAGCCATGGTTTCTGTTTATCCCAAGAACGGACGTAGTTCAACGTCGATGTTGGGATGCGCAGCTGGTCGTGGGTGATGAACGTTGACTGAGCCCACACCACCAACATGATTCAAAACTGGGGTATGTGGGCGACGTCAGTGAATCAACTACGAGCCAGCGACGAGCGTCCCAACAGACATCATCACACCAGCAAATAAGACAACGGCACCTCTATCAAATTGTGGTTGACTGATACAGATGTTGAGTGACAAAAAGATCCTTGTGACTGGTCCATCAGGGCAGATTGGTCTCCCCCTCGTTCAGTTTCTTGCTCCACACAACGACGTCTGGGGAGTCGCCAGGTTCAATCAACCCGGATCACGCGAACAGCTTGAGACTCTCGGTGTGACGACCCGATCAATTGACTTGTCGTCCGGTGACTACTCATCGCTTCCGGATGATTTTGATTATGTGATCCACCTTGCAGCATTCAAAACCGAGGGACTTGATTACAACCACGCCATCACGATCAACGCCGAAGGAACCGGTTTGCTTTTGCAGCACTGCCGAAAGGCCAAGGCGGCCCTCGTTATGTCGACGCACTCTGTTTACAAGCCAGTTGATGATGCACTTCACGCTTTCAATGAGAACGATCCGCTGGGCGATGTCAACTACATCATGTCCCCCACCTATTCGATTTCAAAGATCGCTGAAGAGGCTGTTGCCCGCTATTGCGCCCGTGCCTACAACCTTCCTGTCACCATTGCCCGCATGAACGCGTCATATGGCCCAAATGGCGGTCTGCCCGCGTATCACCTCGATTGGGTCTTGGCCGATAAGCCCGTTGTCACGCGTTGGGACCCATGTCGCTACAGCCTGATTCACCAAGATGACATCAACAACCAAGTTGAATCACTTCTTGATGCCGCGAGCGTGCCAGCAACGATTGTCAACTGGGGTGGCGATGAGACACCATCCGTTCATGAGTGGTGCACGTACATGGGCGAACTCACTGGACGCACGCCCGACGTACGAGTCGTTGAAATCGCCAATAGCTTGCGGGGCTCAATCGCCGATGTGAGTAAGCGTCTATCAATTACCGGACCATGCAAAGTGTCGTGGCGCGAAGGAATCAAACGAGTATTCGAAGAACGACACACCGATCAGTCAAAGTCGCCGATTACTGGTCAATCTTCTCGATTACTCGGCGAAGTCGAACAACTTCTAATAAACAATCAGCCGAACGACGAGGAATAATAAAATCATGACATCTGCACCTTTTTTACGCACTCCCGACACCAACTTTGCCGAGTTGAAGGGCTTTGATTTTCAGCCGCGTTACCTCGATATCAACGACGATGACGTTGCCGGATTGCGCATGCACTACATCGATGAAGGTCCGGCCGATGGACCGATTGTTTTGATGATGCATGGCATGCCGACATGGTCGTATCTGTATCGAACAATCATCAAAGATTTAGTCGCGCATGGTTACCGTTGCATTGCTCCCGATCACATTGGTTTTGGTCGATCAGACAAAGTTGTTGACACGAGTTGGTACAACATCGCGCGACACACCAAGAACATGAAGCAGTTCGTCGAACGACTTGATCTTCGCAATGTCACCATCATGGTTCAAGATTGGGGTGGACCGATTGGTCTCGCACAAGTTGCACGCATGCCCGAAAGATTTTCACGAGTCTGCATTATGAATACCTGGCTCCATCACGATGGCTACGAATATTCACCTGGCATACAACAGTGGATTCAACAATGGTCGCCCGGCGGATTATTCGAAGCGAATGTCCCCGAAAAGTTTTCTCTCGGTGGACTCATGGCAATGGCGACAGCGCGCATCACTCCGCAAGATTCGGTTTTCAAAGCACTGCAAGGCGAGTCACCCGTGTATGAAGGTGAAGCCGGCGAAGTTCAGCATGCTTACGATGCCCCGTTCGCTGGGTTAGGTCGCGAGGGACACTCTGGTCCCTACCGTTTCCCGATGAGTATCCCATTCCATGACATGATTTCTGGCGATGCGACCAATCAAGAGCAGAACTTTGCGACCATCAATGCCCTCGAGGTCCCCGTTCACTTCATGTGGGGCACCGAAGACCCCGTCTTCGTGACCGAATGGGGTCGCAAG
>Ga0255103_1000294_pt1 | contig 14994 bp, 9 predicted proteins | sample Law_Cont_RepB_0h_FD_188450 | JGI IMG/M metagenome (GOLD analysis project Ga0255103, IMG submission 188450) | Freshwater microbial communities from St. Lawrence River, New York, United States - Law_Cont_RepB_0h | ecosystem: Environmental > Aquatic > Freshwater > River | place: USA: New York...
CCCCTCCCCGAGGTCAAGAGCCGGGAGGGCGGGGCGGCAGGGCTTGGGCCGCCCGGGTCAGGTCCGTCGAGGGTAGGACGACTTCGTCGCGCGGGCCGGGGAGGCCGCGCAAGACCTCGGCGATGGCGATGCGGCCGTCGAGGCGGCTCACCTTGAGCCAGCCGGTGGGCCGGAGTTCCGTATCGCGGGTGACGATGAATTCCTCGCCTCGTAAGGGGTGTCCGAGGGCCAACGTGACCACCCGCCAGGTCGCCCCCGGCTGGCCGGGCGCCAGGCGACCGACCGGGAGGTTGCGCGAGGCGCCGTCCGGACGGGCGAAGGGATTGGATGGCGCCGCCGCGGCGGGCGACCCCGGGTCGGGTGAAACGGCACAGCCCGCCAGCAGGGCGCCGGCGAGCAGTCCGGCGAACCGGCTCATCCGCGGGGCGGCTGCGGGCCTTCCTGGGGCTTGTTCATGAACGCCTCGAGGGCGCCGCCGGAGGGCACGTTGCCGCTGAGGGGGCCGGATTCCTCGGCTTCCTTATCCTCGTCGGAGATGAACTGGTCGAAGCCGGGTCCGGAGGTGTCGAGCTCGCCTTCGAACATGCCCTGCAGCTGGCGCATGCGCGTCGGGTGGCGCATCTTGCGGAGCGCCTTGGCCTCGATCTGGCGGATGCGTTCGCGGGTCACCTTGAAGTGGCGGCCGACCTCCTCGAGGGTGCGCTGCACGCCGTCGAGCAGGCCGAAGCGCAGGATGAGGACCTCCTTCTCGCGTTCGGCGAGGGAGCGTAGGACGAAGTCGATCTTCTCGCGGAGCAGGCGGGTGGAGGCGGTGTCGGACGGGTTCTCGGCCGACTTGTCCTCGATGAAGTCCCCCAGCGAGGTGTCCTCGCCGTCGCCGACCGGGGACTGGAGCGAGATCGGCTGCTGCGCCATCTTCATGATCTGCTGCACGCGCTCGATGGGCATGTTCATCTCGTTGGCGACCTCCTCGGCCGTCGGCTCGTGGCCGAGCTCCTGGGTGAGCTGCTTCTGGACCTGCATCACCTTGTTGAGCGTCTCGATCATGTGGACCGGGATGCGGATGGTGCGGGCCTGGTCGGCGATGGAGCGGGTGATGGCCTGGCGGATCCACCAGGTGGCATAGGTGGAGAACTTGTAGCCGCGGCGGTACTCGAACTTCTCGACCGCCTTCACGAGGCCCATGTTACCCTCCTGGATGAGGTCGGTGAACAGCAGACCGCGGTTCTGGTACTTCTTGGCGATGGAAATCACGAGGCGCAGGTTGTGCTCGACCATCTCGGTCTTGGCGCGCTGGGCCTCGTCGAGGTGCTTGCGCACGTGGCGGCAGACGTCGACCAGTTCCTGCGGCGACAGGCGCCAGCGGAGCTCGATCTCGCGGGCGCGGGTCAAGGAAATCTCGGCCTTGACGGCCTTCTTGGCGCGGACCGGGCCGCGGTTGACGAAGGCCGGCTGCAGGAGGTTGCGGGCGTCCTCGAGGTCGTTCTTCACCTCGGGCGTCTCGAGCCACTCCTCGAAGAGCTTCATCTTGAAGCAGAACTTGCGGAGGATGGGCTTGGCCGGGGCTTCCGATTTCTTGTACTTGTCGCGGACCTTGGCGCGCTCGGCGTCATCCTTGCACTCGAGGACCTTCTCCCACTTCTTGCTAAGGTCCTTCTCGAGGGCCTCGCAGTCCTTGATGACCTTCTCCAGGTCCTTGTAGTAGCGGTCGCGGGATTCGACCTTCTTGTCGATGACGACCTTGTCGAAGCGCTCCTCCTTGCGCTGGACCTTGCGGGCCAGGTCGAGCTGGTAGGGGAGGGTGAGCCAGATGGAGAAAAGGAAGTCCTGCGCGCGCAGCTCGGCGTCCTCGATCCGCTTGGAGATCTCGACCTCCTGCTCGCGGGTGAGCAGCGGCTTGTGGCCCATCTGCTTGAGGTAGACGTTGAAGGGGTCGTAGGGCGCGTCGGCCGGTACCGTACGCGCGGCCTCCTCCTCGGAATCCTCGACCTTCTTGATGAACGCCTCGACCTCGTCCTCGTCGAGGAGCTTGATGTCGAGGTTGTCCAAGATGTTCATGATGTTCTCGATCAGCTCCGGGTCGGTGGCGCTGTCGGGGATTACCTCGTTGATATTCTGGACCGTCACGTAGCCGTTCTTCTTGGAGAGGCTGACGAGCTGCTGGACCTTCTCGTTGACGTCCCTCGGGACGACCGGCGCGGCGAGGGGTTTGGCGCTCGGGGCGGCCTTGACGATCGGCGCAGGTTTGGGCGTGACCTTGGCGGCGGGCAGGACCTTCTTCGGGCTCGGCTCCTGGACCTTGCCGGCGGGCGCCTTGGCCGGGCTCTTGGCGGCGGGCGCAGGCTTGGGGGCGACCGGCGGCTTGGCCGGCGCTTTCGCCCCGGACTTGACCGGCTTTGCCGCGGTCTTCGCGGGGACGGCCTTCACGGGCGGCTTGCCGGCGGGCGCCTTGGCGCCTTTGGCGGGATTCTTCTTCGCGTTCTTGTCGGGCATGGGTGGATCAGAGGGAAAGGGCGGGAGCGGTGCCGTGCAGCTTGCGGAGGCGGATCTTCTCGGTCTGCAGGGCGTTGAGGGCGGCCACATCCGCCTTGTCGGCGGAGGCGATGCGGGCGTCCAGCATGCGGACGAGGCCTTGCGTGTGGCGGGCGTGGAAGGACTTGAGGATGCCGTTGACGTGCGGCAGGACTTCGTCGGGCTGTTCAGCCGGGCTGAAGGAGCCGGCGGCCAGCCGGGCGGCCTCGGTCCGCAGGTCGTCGTCCAGCGCGTTGAGCGCCTCGCGGACGCCGCTGAAGTGGCCGTGGACCGCTTCGTTGAGCAGGGCCATCAGGAGGAGGCCTCCGCGGCCGGCTTGGTCGATCCAATCGAGCGGGAGGGCCTGCGCGACTGGGACGAAGAAGGTATCATGCCGGAGAAGGAAGAGCACTAGGTCCTCCTCGGGGGTTGTCAAGCCCCCCCCCTTGACAACGGGCTCGGTCGCGGCTTCCGCCGTGCCCAGCTGGAGGGCGGGGCGTTGCGCGGCGACCGTCGCGACGTGCCGTTCGTAGGCCATGTGCATCTCCCGGATGCCGATACCGGCGTGGCGGGCGGCCTCGTTGAGCGCCTCGCGGACGATCTCCTCGGCACCGGCCTGCTGGACGATGGGGAAGAGGGTCTCGAGGAGGGAGAGTCGGCTCGCCAAGGGGAGGTTCGACGAGCCCTCGGGCACGAGGGACTGGACGCAGAACTGCATCGCGCTGCGCGCGGTCTTGGTGAGGGCGGTCCACTGCGAGGCGTCCTGGGTCGAGAAGAACTCGTCGGGATCCTTGCCGCCGGGCAGGGCGAGGAACCGGATGTCGAGGCCCTCTTTCAGGCCGATCGGCAGCAGACGGAGCGCCGCCTTCTGGCCGGCGGCGTCGGCGTCGAGGAAGACGAGCAGGCGCTGCGAGAAGCGGTGGAGCTGCTGTAGGTGGTCCTCGGTGACCGCGGTACCCTGCGCGGCGATCACGCCGGGGATCCCGGCGCTGTGGCAGCGGATCGCGTCGAGCTGCCCCTCCACGAGGATGAACGGCTCGTCGCCCTTGCGGTTGGAGCGGGCACGGTCGAGGTTGAAGACCGTGCGCGACTTCTTGAAGAGCTCCGTCTCCGGTGAGTTGACGTACTTGGCCTCACGGGACGGGTCGTCGGGCGGGGTGATGTCGAGTTGGCGGGCGGTGAAGGCGATGACGCGCCCCTGCACGTCGCGGATCGGAATCGTGAGCCGGCCGCGGAAGCGGCAGCGCCAGCGGGCCGGGTCGGGGATGCGGTCGGTCCCGAAGAACAGGCCCGTGCCGGCGAGCGCGTCTTTGGTGAAGCCCTTCTTCAGGAGACCGCCGATCAGTTTGGAGTCGTCCACCGGCGCGAGCCCGACGCTAAAGTCGTCGGCCACCGCCAGGTCGAATCGGCGCGTGCGCGTCCAGTAGTCGCGGATCCACTCGCCGTGCACCGGATCCTCCAGGAAGCAGCGGCGCCAGTAGTCGGCCACCAGCCCGTGAATCTCGAGCAGCTGGCCGCGCAGCGAGCGTTCGTTGGCGTCGGCCCCGCCGTTCTCATACTCGAGCTGGAAGCCGAAGCGGGTGGCGACGCGCTCGACCGATTCGGGGAAGTCTAGGCCTTCGCGGGCCATGACCAGTTTGAAGGCGTCGCCGCCCTGCTGGGTGCTGAAGCAGTACCACAGCCCGGTCTCGGGGTTCACCTTGAACGACGGACTCTTCTCCGACTTGAACGGGCTGAGGCCCCACCAGTCACGCCCGCGCTGCTTCATCTGGGTGTAGTCGCCCGCCAACGCGACGATGTCCGCGCGCTGGCGAAGGTCGTCGATGGATCTGCGGGAAATACGGGCCACGGCTGTCAAGGGGTGCGTGTCAAGGGGGGCAGGGCAATGGAAATGAGTTCCCAATCGGCGGAGGTTTGTTCCTCAGGTGGTCTGCCCGGCGGGGCCCCTTCGTCAAGCAAGGTGCCTGCCAAGTGCCTCTCCGGTAGTCGGTTGGCGCGCGTGCGTCCTTTTCAGCACTCGTCGCACAGCTTGCGGCGGATTTCCTTGGCCTTTTGGCGAAGTTCCGCCGCCTCCGGCTTCCGGTCCTGCAAGGAGAGCGCCTCGGCCAGGTGGTCCATCACGGAAGCGGCCTCGCGGCGGTCGACCCCGCGCACCCGGACGATCGTGTCGAGTTGCCGGCGTAGGAGGCGTTCGGCTTCGATGGCGTGACCGAGTTTGAGTTCCAAGCCGGCCCGGATGCTCAGCAAACCGAGGAGGTCGTCATGGTCGGCGCCCAGCCGGGCCTCCTCGAGGGCGATCGCCTCCGCGTAACCGGCCGAGGCGCGGGCGAAGTCGTTCAGGCGGTAGTGGATGCCCGCGAGTTGGACCAGCGCGTTGGCGAAGGCCTCGGCGTCGGCGGCGGGTAGGGAGCGCCAGGCTTCGATGCTGTCGCGGTAGGCGGCCTCGGCATCGGCGAAATCACCCTGCTCGGCATGGATACGTCCGAGCGTCTCGAGGTACTGCGCGCGCTTGCGGAGGTTCTCGGCCGTGCGGTGTAGGCGGCGCGAGAGCATGTGGCGCACATCACGCTCGACCTCGGCGAAGCGCGCCGGGGCGCCCTCGGTGGTCCGTTTGGCGATCTCCTGGGTGAGCCGCAGGGGCAGGTCTTCGGTGACGATGCGGAGCTCGGCCGGACCTTCCACGGTCGGGGTGCAACCGGCGAGGAGGGCGAGGAGGGCTGCGCAGGCCGGGAGGAGTCGACGGGAGGACATCGGTACCAGCAGCCTGCCCGAGGCGAGGCGGGGTCGCAACGGGATTATGGGCGGGTGCTCAGTCGCCGAGGAAGGTGACGTCGTCGCACTGCGCCTTGAAGAAAGGCGCGGCGCCGTCGACCTCGACGGTCAGCGTGTGATTGCCCGCGGCGATCGTGGCCTTCGCCGCGCCGGCGGCGAGTTCCAGTGGCTTGCCGTCCAACCAGGCGGCCTTAGCGCCGGTGAGCTGCAAGGGCTTCGTCGCGGCGGCGGAGGCCGTGAAGCGGGCGCTGGCGTACAGGCGACCGGGGTTGAACGCCTTGGGCAGCTGCCCGTTGATCAGGGTGTAGACCGGCGTGGGCGCGGCGGACTTCGCCAGCGCGCCGGGCGGCTGGTCGTCGAAGACCCAGAGGCGGGCGACGTTCGCCTTGCTGGCGTCGAACGGCCCGGGCTTGCCGATCTCGCCGAGGAAGGCGAAGAGGCTGCGCTTGGGCACGTAGGCGAGGCCGTCGACGAGGCCGGCGGGCATGAGGCTGCCGATGTTCTCGCGTTTCACGATGTTGGCCTTGGTCACGGGCAGTTCGACGCCGGGGCCGGGGCGGATGATGACCTCGGTGGCGGTCTCGCGGGCGGGGATGCCGTTGAAGACGCTGCCGTCCTTCATCGTGAAGGCGAAGCCGTGGTAGCCTTCCTTCACCTTGGAGGCGGGGTTGAGGACGCTCTCGATGACGTAGTCGAGCGGGGCGCTGGCGCCGATGCTCGAGAGGTCGGGGCCGAGCTTGCCGCCGGCGCCGCCGATGGCGTGGCAGAGCGCGCAGCCGTTCTGGCGGTAGACCATCTCGCCCTCGGTCGGGTCGGCCCCCTTCTTGACGGCCGCGACCATCGCGTTGACCTCCGCGGCGTAATCGCGGGCGCCGGCCTTGGCTCCCGTGAGGGGCGTGAGCGCATCGACGAGCGCCTTGCCGCCGCGACCCATGCCGCGGGCGGCCTGCAGGGCGGACGCGTAGGTGTCGGGGCTCAGGTCCGCGGGGAAGTTCTTGGCGAGACGTCCCGCGAAGGCCGCGTGGGTGAAGAGTTCCTGCCAAGTGCGCACGGCTTCATCCTTCTTCAGTTGCGCGAAGACGCCCGGCAGGATCTGGAGCGCCTCGGCCGGGGCGTGCACGGACAGCCCGATCAGGGCGCCGCGGCGGACGGCCAAAGGCTGGTTTTCCGCGGACAGCGCCTTGAGCGCCGTGACCGTGGCGGGTTGGCCGATGTCGCGGAGCGCTTTGAAGGCGAGGTCGCGCAGGCCACCGTCGGCGTTCTGGCCGGCGAAGGTCGCGATCGGCGGCACGAAGGTCGCGAGTTTCCAGGCGCCGCTCAGGCGGACGGCGGCGACGCGGAGGTCGCGGTTATCGGACTTGAACAAGGCGGCGAGCGCGGCGAGGTCGCCCTCGGGGCGGGCGTTGCGGCTCACGGCCGCCTCGACGAGCGCGGCGGCGGCGCGGACGCGGGCCGCGGGCTGCAGCGCGCCTTCCTTGGTCACCGCGGCGAAGAGCATGGTCAGTTCCGCGGCACCGCCGGAGCGGCCGATCAGCTCGATCCAGGGGCCGGTGCCGGCGGCGTCCAGTTTTCGGCCGGCGAATAACTGCTTGATGTAGGGCGAGGCCACGACGGGGTCGGCGATCTTGACGACCCGCTCCAGTTTCGCCTCGCGGCCGGCGACCTTCTCGGGGTGCGCGGCGAGGTCGGCCAGCCAGAGGCGGGCGGTGTCGTTCACGCTCGTCCAAGCGGCGAAGTCGAGGAACGAGTCCTCGGGGTTGGCCGGCAGGTTCTCGAGGATGAGCTCGGCGGCGGCGGGCGAGGGGATGCGGGCGAGGGCGCGGAACGCCTCGAGCTGCACGCGGGGGTTGGCGTGGCGCAGCTGGGCGCCGATCAGGGCGAGGTCGCCGGCGCGCAGTTGCGCGTGCGCCTTGCCGAGCTCGCGCAGGGCCACCTGCACGTTCACCGGGTCGGCGCTCTTGAGCAGGGCGACGAGGTCGGTGGTCTGGTCGGCCCGGCCGCTGAGCAACCACGCCGCGTGGCGGCGGGTGATGTCATCCTGGGCCCAGGCGACGACCGCGGCGGCCAGCTCCTTCGCCGGCAGGCGCAGCAGTTCGCGGCGGGCCTGCTCGAATTCCCAGCGGCTCGCGGAGGTCAGCTTGCCGAGCAGCTCGGCCGTCGGACGGCCGACCAGCGGTTGCCAAGCCAGCGGCTTGCTGCCGGTCGGGGCGATGCGCCAGATGCGGCCGCGTTGCTTGTCGCGGCGCGGGTCGCGGAAGTCGACCTCGCCGTGGTTGATGATCGGATTCGTCCAGTCGGCCACGTAGAGGGCGCCGTCGGGGCCCATCGCGAGCCCGATCGGGCGGAAGGCGGCGTCGCTCGTGCGGACCACGTCCGGCTGCGCCTTGGTGATGTAGCCCGAGCGCGGCTTGGCGTCGGCGGTGAAATCATTGAAGGCGAAACGGACGATGCGGTGGGCGCGGAAGTCGTTCGTGATCGCGTTCCCCTGCCACTCGGCGGGGAAGAGCGGGCTCTGGACGATCTCGAGGCCGCAGAACTTGGGGTACGAACCGGGGCTGATGCTGCTGATCGTGCGGCGCGCGCCTTCGGTGGCGTTGAGGACTGCGCCGGGGAAGCCCCAGCTCACGCCGTTGCCATCGGCGCCGGAGGTGAGGAAGGTCTGGCCGGCGAGGTCTTCCTGCTGGCCCCAGGCGTTGACGAGGCCCTTGGAGTGGACCTCGAGGCGCTCGCGGGCGGGGTCGTAGGCGAAGGCCGCGCCGGAGTTGGCGCGGATCAGGCCCCAAGGCGTCTCGACGTGCGAGTGGATGTAGATCGTCTGGTGGAAGTAGAGCCGGCCGTCGACGCCCCAGTGCAGGCCGTGGATGATGTGGTGGGTATCCTCGGTGCCGAAGCCGCTGAGGACGATTTGGCGTTCGGAGAGCAGGCCGTCCGCGCCCGGCTTGGTCAGGTGCAGCAGCTCGGTGCTGGCGCCGACGAAGCAGCCCCCGTTGCCATCTGGCGCCACGCCCGCGGGGATCAGCAGCTTGTCGGCGACGATGCGCGAGGTCTCGGCCACGCCGTCCTTGTTCGTGTCCTCGAGGAGGATGATCTTGTCGTTGCCGGTGGAGGGTCCGAACTTCGCGGAGTTGCCTTCCATCTGCGCGCCGAGGTCGTCGGGGTTGACCTGCGGGTAGGTATTGGAGGTCGCGACCCAGAGGCGACCGAGGCCGTCCCAGCTCATATGGACGGGCTTCTCGAGGAAGGGGTTCTCGGCGAAGAGCGAGATCTCCAGCCCCGGCTCGAGCTTGAAGTCGGGTTTGGGCAGGGGCGGCAGCGCGGCGAGTTTGGGCTCGGACTTCGGCTCCGGGGGCAGCGTGCTCGGCCGGCCCGCGGAGAGCCCGATCACGTTGGCTTCGGCCTTGTCCACCAGCGGGTCGAACTTGGGGATTTCGACGGCGTTGCGACCCTGCTCACCGCGGCGGAAGCCGAAGATGTAGGTGTAGTTCGCGGGGCGGCTGCGGTGGAAGAACAGGGAGTTCTTGCGAAGGATCTCGGCGCGCAGTTCCGACTGCGCTTTCGTCTCGGCGTCCCAGCCCGCGACGTCGTCGCGCCAGCCCAGCTGACGGGCGAAGGAGGCGGCCAGCGCACGATACCCCTTCTCGTTCAGGTGGATGCCGTTGTCCGTGCCGTGCGCGAGATCCACGCCGGCTTCCTTCCAGTCCCCGCGGACGAAGGGCGCCTTGCGTTCGGCCGCCAGCTCGCGCAGCACCTGCTCATACTGGGCCAGCAGGGCGTTATGCTCGGCGGGGTCCGGCAGGCCAGGGCGCGTGGCGCGGAGGTCCTCGTGGCGGATCGGGCCGACGAACACGAAGCGGACCTGGCCCTGCGGACTGGCCTTGACGATCAGCTCCATCAGCTCGGTCAGCTCGCGGCGGAACTTGGCGGGGCTGTGGTCGACGCCGTAGCGCGCCGGATCGGGGTTGAGCACCGGGTCGTTGCGGCGGTAGGTGAGGTCGTCGAGGCTCGCGGCCATGCCATAGCCGAGGACCGCGACGGTGGGCTTCACGACGGCCAGCTGCTCGCGGAGGCTATCGACGCCCTTGGCGACGGGGTCGAAACTGGCGCGCGAGGCGCCGAGCGGGCTGTCGCCGCTGTAGCCGAGGTTGCGCACGGCGAAGTTCTTGCCGGGGAAGCGCTGGCGCATGCGCGCTTCGAGGTGGCCGTAGTTGTTCTCGCGCTCGATGAGCACGTCGCCGATCAGCAGGACGCGGTCGCCGTCGTTCAGGACGAGCGCAGGTTCAGCGGCGAGGAGACCCGTGGCGAAGGCGCACAGGGCCGCGAGGAGGGGGAGGCGGGGCATGGTCGGATTGGAAAGGATTTGGCCGAGGTGGCGAGCCGACTTTAGACCCGCGGGGCGGGAAGTTGTTGCCAAGCTGACGCCGCCAAAAAACGCCGTATAACCCGCGTCAGTCGACGAACGTCGGCCAACGCCCGCGGAAGGCCAGCTGGGCCGCCTTGTCGGGAATGACCGGCCGGGCGGGGTCCGTGAGGAATTTCAAGGGGAAGGCCGGCTTCAGGTGCAGCACGGTGACCAGGTCGCCCTCGACCTGGAAGACCGCGAACCAGGCTCCGCAGCCGATATCGAACAAGTCGCCGTGCCGGCTGCGGATCCGGCGGGTCCGGTGCGGTGAGGGGTCCCGCGTTAGTATCTCCGTCATGCGATCGCGGAAGTCGATGCCCCAGGAGTCGCGCAGCCAACCGAGGTGTTCGTTCGCCGCTTCGGTGAAGACCACGCGGAAGGCGGGTGGGGCCGCCAGCGCGGCGTCGACCTCGGCGATCCAGCCGGACTTCGCCTCGGGGAAGGAATCGTAGGCCGGGATGTAAGGCTTGATGTCAAAGACCGGGGTCCCGTCGACGAGGTCGCACGGCCCGAGCAACAGGAAGCCCTTCTTCACCGCCAGCAGTTGCACCGGGGTGATGCCGAGCGGGTTTGGACGGTGCGGGGAGCGGGTCGCGAAGACCCCGCGGCGCTTGGACGGCCCGCGCGGCGGCAAGACCTCCGGTCGCCAGTCCTTGTTGCGGTGGAACCACCAGAGTAGCCAGATGCGGTCGAAGCCGGCCAGGTCCTTCAGCGCCTTCTGAAATTTGTCGCCGGGTAGCAGCTCCAAGCGGTTGGTCTCGGCCTGACGCTCATCCGGTTGGTGGCGGGCGTCGAATTTCAACGGCTTCTTCTCCGTGCGGATGAAGCCGATGGGGCGGAGGATGAGCTCGTCGTCGGGCACGGGGGCGAATCGTTAGGAGTGAGGGCTAGGGCGGGGGAGCCGAAAGGCAAGAGCCGGGGCGGCCCGACGCGGGGTTGACCCTCTGCGCTGAGTCCACATAAAGGAGTTATGCGAAGCCCTACCCTGATCTGCCTGCTGTTGGCCGGTTCGGCCTTGGGCCTCGACCTCAAGCCTTCGCTGGCCCCTTCGAAGCCCGTGGCCCCCGCGACCCCGGTGGCTCGCCCCGCCGCGCCGGCGCCGGCAGCCCCGGTGCCTGTCGCCAAGAAGGAGACCGCCAAGGCGGAGCCGGCGAAAGCGGAGGCGGCCAAGGAGTCGGTGCCGGCGTCCGTCGCCTTGGCCAAGTTCGCGAACGAAGCGTCGGTCCGGGCCGACTACCAAGGGATCCAGGTGCTGCTCGCCGACTTTGTCGCGCGCGGACCTCGGGATTTCCTAGAAGTGAAATTGGCCGGCGTGGAAGGGAAGGCCGAGGCGCTTTGCCACGTCCGCCTCCTCAATGCCGAGGGTAAGGCAATCGGCTACCTCAAGGCCTACCTCCATGCCAAGGGTACCTCGTTCGACCTCACGACGGTGGAGCGAGATCCCGCCAAACGTCGCGCCTTGCTGGAGCGCACGCTGTCCATCCAGTTCCAGGCCGTCGACAAGAATGAGCAGGTCCTGACGGCGGTCTGCCGTCGGGTGCCCTGAGCCCCGCTCCGGTCCCGCTGTGATGACGGAAGCCATTCTCAATCTTTCCTGCTACAAGTTCACGCGGCTCGACGACTTGGAGGCGCGTCGGGAGGTCCTGCGCGAGGCCTGCGCCCGGCACGGTCTGAAAGGGACGATCCTGCTCGCCCCGGAGGGTATTAACTTCTTCCTCGCCGGCCCGCGCGCGCCGTTGGCCGCCGTGCTTGAGGTCTTGCGCGCCATGCCGGGGCTGGCCGACCTCGCTCCGAAGGAGAGCCCGTCTTCGGACCGTCCGTTCAAGCGGATGCTGGTGAAGGTGAAGAAGGAGATCATCGCGTTCGGCGTGGAGGGGGTCGATCCCGCCCGCGCGCCTTCCGCCAAGCTCAAGGCCGCGGAGCTGAAGCGCTGGTTGGACGAGGGGCGTCCGGTGGTGCTGCTCGACACCCGCAACGTCTACGAGGTGCGCATGGGGACCTTCCGCGGGGCGCTGGCAACGCCGATCTGGAATTTTCGGGATTTTCCGCGGGCGGTCGCCGACCTGCCGGCCGACCTCAAGGATCGGCCCGTCGTGATGTTCTGCACCGGTGGCATCCGTTGCGAGAAAGCCGGTCCGTATATGGAAAGCCTCGGCTACAAGGATATCCACCAGCTCGATGGCGGTATCCTGAAATACTTCGAGGAGGTCGGCGGGGCCCATTACGAAGGCGAGTGTTTTGTCTTCGACGAACGCGTCGGCGTGGACGCCGCCCTGCGGCCGACCCGCTCGGTGGTCTGTTTCAACTGCCAGATGCCCCTGACCTTCGCGGAGCAGCGGGATGAGCGTTACGTCTATGAGAAGTCATGCCCGCACTGTTTCGAGGGCAAGCCGAGGGGCCGTGGGAACACCGCCACCGAGGCGGGTTGAGCGTTCACCAGCGCAGTTCGGGCAGCCAGGACCACTCGCCGAGCGGGAGACGTTCCGTCAGTTGCGCCGGGTCTTTTCCGGCCAGGATGCCCGTACCGAGCAGCGCGCCCGCGATGCCCGCGCGGTCGGCGCCCGCCAGGTCGTGCTCGGGGCTGTCGCCGATCGCGAGCACCTGCGAGCGGTCGGGGTCGCCGGCGGCCGCCAGCGCGGCGCGGTAGATGTCCGCGTGGGGTTTGCCGAACCAGATCAGGCGGGCGCCGAGTTTCTCCAGTTCGCGCGCCACGGCGCCGGCCGAAGGGCGGACGCCCGCGGGGGTCAGCATCTCAAGGTCGGGGTTGGCGACCAGCACGGGCAAGCCGCGGCGGGCCGCGCCTGCGAGCTCGGCGACCTGTTCCGTCCAGGGGCGGTCGGGTTCCACGCTCGCGGTCAGGATAATCGCCTCGCACGCGTCGGGTCCGACCAACCTTAGGCCCAGGGCGCCGAAGCCATAATCATCGCCGGGCTTGCCGGAGAGGTGTACGCGGGCGCCGGTCTTGAACGCGCGGCCGAGTCGGCCTTCGCGGATGGCGGCCTGAGCCGCGTCGCCGGACGTGACGACGGCATCGAGGTGCTTGGCGCCAAAGCCGAACTTTGCGAGCCGGGCGCGGTTGTCCGCGCCGTTCTTGGCTGAATTGGAAAGCACCACGACCTTGCCGCCTTCCTCGCGGAAGCGCCGTAACGCCTCGACCGCGCCCGGATAGGCTTTCTGGCCGTCGTGCAGGGTGCCGAACTGGTCGACGAGCAGGACGTCGTAGGACTTGGCCAAGGCGGCGAGGCCTGGCTGCGAGCGCAGCGCTCCGACGTACCCGCCCACGGTCTGGCCGAGCGCCTGCCAGGCAAGACGCGCGACGCCGGCGGCCGCCTCCTCGCTGGTGGCTTCGCTCAACGGGAGGCCGAGCGCCTGGGCGCGGAGTTTCATCCATGCGGGGTTGCGGGCGCCGCCGCCCGCGTGCCGCACCGAGCGCAAGACGGGGCCGCCGAGTTCCCGCAGCCTCGCATAGCCGAGACGTTCGACCGCGGCGAGTCCTTCGAGGATCCCTTGCAGGAAGCGCGCGTCCTCCGGCGGGCGCGGGGTCATCCGCGGGGCGAGCGTCGCATCGGCGATCGGGAAACGCTCGCCGGTCGCGGGCAACGGGTAGTAGTCCAGCCCGGTCGGGGTTTCCGGATTCGTCCGGGCGGTGAGGGCGGTTAGTTCCTCCGGTGACCAGAAGCTGGCCAGCGTGCGGCCGCCGCAGTTGGAGGCCCCGCCCGCCAGCCAGCGATCGCCGAGCCGGTGGCTGTAGATGCCGTACTCGGGGGCGAAGATCGGCCGGTCGCAGAGCAACTTGATCACGAGCGTCGAGCCGAGCGCAGTGGCGCCTTCGCCGACTTCCTGGGCGCCGCTGGCGAGGAAGGTCGCGCACCCGTCGGTCGTGCCGGCCGCGAGCGGGATGCCGACCGGGAGTCCGAGCGCATTGGCCGGCGCCGAGGCCAAAGTGCCGATGGGGGTGCCGACGGGTACCACCGCGGGGAGCCAGACCGGGTCGAGGCCGAATTCCTTCAACCACGCGGGCCAGACGCGCGCCACGGGGTCATAGCCCGTCTTCAGGGCGTTGTTTTCGTCGGTGACGTAATCGGTCGCCCCGAGTTGACGATTTAACCAATCGGCTTGGTGGATGATGCGATGCAGGCCGGGTAGGTCGACCCAGTCCAGCGCGCGCGCCGCCGGCGAGGTCGCCCCGTGCGCCGCGCTCTCCCGCGGGGCCAGCGCCCGGATCCGGGCCGCACGATCGCCCGTGTCGGCATCGTCGTAAAGGCGGGCGGCCGCCAGCGGTTGGTTGCTGGCGTCGACCGGCACGATCGTGCCCGAGGTCCCGTCGACCGCGAGGGCGCGGGCCCGGGAGAGGTCGACCTGCTGGCCGAGCTCGCGCAACGCGACCTTCACGCCGACCCACCAGTCATCCGGGTGTTGCTCGCGGCGGGCGCCGAGCGCCAACGTCGGCGGTAGTTTCGCGGTGCCAAGCCCGAGGACCTTCCCGTTCACGTCGACCGCCGCGGCACGCACGCCGCTGGTCCCGAGGTCGATGCCGATGACGAAGCCACGCATGCGGCTTTATTGAGGGGGCAGGCGGGCGGGGGCAAGGACTGAGGAAGGTGTCGGCGGTAAGCGGCTGGCGGTTGGAAAAGCAAGCAGGGCGACGGGAAGCCTCCCATGTCATGGGCTTTCGTAGCTATGCTTTCTTCCTAACCGCCAACCGCTAACCGCTTACCGCTCGTCACTTGGGATTCAGTTCATCCCAGCTCTTCAGGCCGCAGGTCTTCAGGTAAGGTTCGGCGGCGGCTTTCCACTCCGGCGTATTGGCGGCTTTGAGTAGATGCCAGATGGGGCGCTTCTGGTCGGGTTCGGCGATCGTTCCCGGCTTGTTGCTCCAAAGGCCGAAACGTAGGCCGTTTTCAAGGGAGTGATCGACGTGCCGATGGTAGTGGAAGGCGTCGACGGAATCGCCGAGGCGCACGACTTTTTCCCAGGCATAGGCATAGGCCGCGGTCTGTTCGGCGAGCCCTTCGGGGCGCCGGGGTAGGTCGAAGCCCTGTTCGGTGAAGCTGAGGCGTCGGGTTTTGCCGGCGTAGAGCATCTCGGTCGACGCCAGTTTTTTGGTGAGCACCTCGAGGTTCTTGAAAGTCACTTTCGGCGTATTGTCGTCGAACGTCACCTTATCGAGCCAGGTACGTGGGTCGCGCAGATTTGAAGGGTAGGGGTGGAAGGCCAGGTTCCAGTCGAAGTCGCCGCGCTCACGCGCACGCTGCGCGAACAGTTCGAGGAGGGTGCGACCCGGGCAGGCTTGTAGCGGATCCTTGTGACCC
>Ga0255103_1000304_pt1 | contig 14653 bp, 17 predicted proteins | sample Law_Cont_RepB_0h_FD_188450 | JGI IMG/M metagenome (GOLD analysis project Ga0255103, IMG submission 188450) | Freshwater microbial communities from St. Lawrence River, New York, United States - Law_Cont_RepB_0h | ecosystem: Environmental > Aquatic > Freshwater > River | place: USA: New York...
CGGCGCAATCCTCGGACCACAACGTGAGATTCGTACGTTGAGCGCTCGAGCAATCGCAACAGTGTTGCAAGGTGGAGACGTCACTGCTGCTCTCGCAGACGCAGCAAGCCAGGCCAACGCATTGTTATCGGCGTACAACACCGCCAACCAGTAGTTCACTTATCACTCAGGAATTGATTCCCGCAGTTTTAAATTTCGGTGACTGTTCCGTTCACGCGCAAGGTGCGCGTGAACGGAATGGTTTCAAGCAGTCGGCGATCGTGGGTTACTAACAACACGGTTCCGGGAAATGAAGTAATCGCCAGTTCAAGTTGTTCGATGGCGGGAAGATCGAGATGGTTCGTCGGTTCGTCAAGCACCAGCAGGTTCACACCGCGTGCTTGCAATAACGCCAGTCCGGCCCGAGTACGTTCACCCGGTGACAGCGAATCTGATGTGCGATTCACGTGTTCGGCTCCAAGACCAAACTTGGCCATCAAAGTACGTGCTTCAGCAATGATTAATCCGGAAGCATCGATGAATGCATCAAGCAACGAGCGTTCACCCGCAAACTGCGCACGAGCTTGATCAATTTCGCCAATCACCACGCTTGGTCCGATCCATGCCGCACCAGATGCAAGTTCAACGCGACCAAGTAGCGCTCGCAACAATGTGCTCTTGCCCGCACCGTTGGCGCCCACAATTCCGATACGTTCGCCCCAACCGATTTCGAGAGTCACGGGCCCAAGCGTGAAATCACCTTGCCTGACCACAGCGCTATCAAGACGCGCCACCACTGCCCCGGCACGATCGGCAGTCGCGATAGTGAACTGCAATTGCCACGGCTCACGCGGTTTCTCTACAACCTCTAGTCGTTCGATGGCGCGTTCGGTGCGTCGTGCACGCGAAGCCAACTGTTCGGTGTTGTTGGCCCGAAACTTTGCGCCCATCTTGTCGCCATCGCTCGATGACTTCACTGCGACCTGACCCCAATTACGCTCACGTTGCGCACGCGCGCCTAAACCACTTCGTTGAGCGTCGTATTCGGCATAGGCCTCTTCGGCATGTTGACGAGCAATTTCGCGTTCGTGCAAATACGACGTCCAGCCACCAGCAAACACCTTGATCGCATGGGTGTAGTCGTCGACTTCGGCGACGTGTGTCACGACCCGATCAAGAAACGCTCGATCGTGACTCACGACCACAAGCGCGCCTTTGAAATCGAGCGCAAACTTCTCGAGTTGCTCAAGACCAACAAAATCAAGATCGTTGGTTGGTTCGTCGAGCATCAAAATGTCAAACCGTGACAACAACAATGCAGCAAGCCCCACACGGGCAGCTTGACCACCCGACAATGTGGCCATCAAAGAACCGAGCGTTGCGTCAGCAAGTCCAACTTCGGCCATGACTGTCTGAACTCGACTCTCAAAATCGGCAGCACCAAGGTCGAGCCAACGTTCAAGGGCGTCGCTATAACGATCATCCGATCCTGCTTCGCTCTTTGACAACGCTTCGGTCGCCGCATCAAGTTCGGTTTGCGCGCCTGACACACCGGTGCGGCGAGCGAGGTAGGCCTCGACAGTTTCGCCATCAACCCGTTCGGTCTCTTGACGCAACTCCCCGATCGTCGCCGTGGCTGGGGCATACAGAATTGAGCCTTCATCGGGCTGCAGTCGCCCCGACAGAACACCCAACAAAGTTGATTTACCGACTCCGTTCGGGCCAAGAACTCCGACGCGCATTCCAGGGGCAACCGTCAGATCAACCTTGCGCAGAATGTCGCGTGGACCATACGAAAATGACACCCCACGGACTTGAAGCGAAGCACTCACACGGTTCAGGCTAGAGGAATATTTTGTGTCAGACTCTCTGACATGACTCCTGCCGAAGAACGAGCTATCGCCACCAAATACATGGGTGGCTTCGCGTGGCCAACCGTTTTGTTATTCATCTTCAACTGCACCGTCTTTACGGGCACCGTCATCTTGTGCGTCAGCGGCTCAATGCCGATGTATGCCGGGCTCATCATCAACTCGATCATCACGTACTTCTTCTACACCATTCACCACGAGGCCAACCACGGCAACATCAGTGGACAAAACAAGTCGTTACGTTGGATTGACCAATTCATGGGCACTGTCGCCTCGTTACCATTGCAATTGAACTTTCAGGCCTATGCCCCATCGCATTTGTTGCATCATGCCCACACCAACATTGCGGGCAAAGATCCTGATCACTTCATGGCCGGGCCCGGCAAAGCCGTGTTCCCCCGCTGGTTCATCACCACCATCATTAAGACCATCGCCTGCGTCCCGTTTTTGGCCGATGTTTTGTTTAAGGTTCTGCCGCCCAAGGTCAGCGTCGGTATTAAGTACTTCAAATCAGATCGACCGGGCCTCTATCGACACCTGCAAATCAGTTTGTTGCTCTTAGTCGTTTCATTCTTCTTTGGACAAGGCGTGAACTTCTTGTTGTTGTGGTGGCTACCCACCCAGTTCGCCCAGTTAATTTTGCAAGTGTGGTTTGTGTGGCTCCCCCACGCACCATTCAATGAGACAACTCGCTATCGCAATACGCGTGTTCGGGGATGGCTTGGCAGTCACATCATGTTGCTCGGTCAAGACCATCACTTGATTCATCACATGTACCCGCGAGTTCCGTTCTACAGGTATCGCCGCTTGTTCCGCGAAATTCGACCGTCACTCGAAGCCAACAACTCCAGCATCCGCATCCCCGCTTACTGACCTAGGCGATCTGGTCGGAAATAACTGAGGAAAACTGTTAACCACACAGACCAGATCGCTGGCACTAGTCTGATCAACATGGAACAAGAAATTTCTCGTCTTCGTCGCCTCAACATCGGTGCCGGCATTTTGCACACCGTGTCGTTCATCGCGATTTTGTTGCTATCTAATAACTTCTCGCTACCGGTACAGGCGACTTACCTGACCGATGCACCTGGTCTCGGCAAGTTCTCCGAATCAATCAATTTGTTCAACATCAACACCGGTTACATGGTCGCGGCCTTTATGGCGTTGTCGGCCTTCTTCCATTTCTTCGTTGCGTCTCCCCGAGTGATTCAGCAGTATGCCAACGGGCTTAAGGTGCACATCAACAAATACCGTTGGATCGAGTATTCGTTGTCGTCGTCCATCATGCTCATCGTGATTATGCAGCTCAACGGCACTGCCGATTACATCGCCCTGCTGTCAATTTTCGCAGTCAACGTCTGCATGATTCTGTTTGGCTGGCTGCAAGAGCGCTACACAACCCCAGGTGACGGCGACATGCTTCCATTCTGGTTCGGTTGCTTCGCAGGCATCATTCCTTGGATTGCGACCGCAATCAACGTGTGGACACCTAAAGGTCCTGCAGAGTCAACGACACCTGGCTTTGTGTACGGAATCATCTTTTCAATCTTCATTTTGTTCAACTGCTTTGCCATCGTGCAGTGGAAGCAATACAAGGCTCGCGGCAAGTGGGCAAATTACTTACACGGCGAACGAACCTACATCGTCTTGAGTTTTGTTGCTAAGTCATTGCTGGCTTGGCAAGTCTTTGCCGGCGCCCTCGCTGGCTGATCAGCAACACCCTTCACCTATCGCTGCCCCGGCAGCTGTTCGCTTAAACTGCACCGACTCAGCATCCGATTTGCTGTCTAACTCGAGGTGAGCCGACGAAATGTTTCAACTTCTGTTTCGTCGTAGGCCGAACCGTCAGGGTGCAGAAGTTCATGAAACCAAGGCTCGTCAACATTAACTTGTTCAGTCCATGAGCGCCACGGGAACCTTGTCTGTGTTCTCCCATCAACCAATCCCCAGTTTATAGCGCCAACCCCGGCTTCTTTAAAGACTGATAACAGATCAACCGTTGAACCAACAGAGCGAGCCAACCATTCTGTGCACAACAGCGGACGACCATGAGATGCCAAAGACTTAATCACTGCAGCCAATTTTTCGTGGGGCTCGTAGCAGTGAAATGAAATGATGTCACTTCGGTCGGTGATGAGTTGATTCAAAGAGTTTTTTACGACCTCGCCATTTGTTTCGTATTCCCAGACCCCAACCGTCAGAGGTTGATTAACACCAACTTCGCGTGCCCAATCAAACACGGTCCCTACAAGTTCGGTAGCTGTGGCGATTTTTTCTTTGCGTGATCCAAGTTTCAAAGTCACTACATCAACTTGATCAGGCTCATTGAAAAGATCCCAAGCAATTACTCGGTCATCACTCTTAAAAAAGGAAAGAAGCTCCACAACATATTGCTGCAGTTCCGACCATCTTGAACGGTCGTAAAACACATCTGATCCCGGACTCTGAACCCACGTCGAATTGTGGAGAAATGGTTTTGGTTCTGGTTGCTTACCCAATTTCGGCTTTGGATTCCATACTCCATCAAAAAGAACTGGAATAACACCGATATTTTTTGCGGCCGCGACGGCAAAAACGATCTCTACTCGCTCCAGAAAATCTGTCGGGGCTTCGGCAAATAACAAATCGTGAAGATAAACCCGCACTGTATTCATCCCCATAGCGGCAGCCCACGTCAGTTCTTGTTCAATGGTGCCAATGTCAAAAGTTGCGGCCTGCCACATTTCGAGTTGGTTGCCCGCAGTGGATGGGGAGAAATTACAGCCCACTCTCCAGCCGACTTGCTCGCTCCATTGGCGTGTTGCATCTATTGACCAGCGATTCTTATCCACTTGTCTATGTAATCACCCTCACACGAACGACGACGAAGTGGCGTCACCATGGGCCACTCATTTCAAGTTTGAAGCCACAGGGTTTTCCAATCTGTGTTTTTTGGTTTGGCAAATAGTGAGCAACTCGGATACCGATAGTCACAGGTATTGCTGTACGGTGAACTCATGGCCAGATATGTCACAACAATTCCAAGTTCACTGACTCAACAAGAAGCGTTTGCTTACATGGCAGACCTTCATAACTTTGCCAAGTGGGACAAGGGAGTTGTCAAGGTTGTGCAAGTTGAAGGCTCTGGTGCCGGCCTCGGAACTATTTTTGATGTGACGGTCAAAGGTGTTGGAAAATCCACTTCAACATTGCGTTACACCACCACCGAATACGACGAGTTCTCAAACATCTTGGTGCGAGGCGTCAACACCCTCTTTACGTCCGTCGACCGCATCACGATTAACAAAACAGACACAGGATGCGAAGTCATTTATGACGCAACACTGACTGCAAATTGGATTATCGCTGCAGTGAATCTCGTGCTTGGAACAGTGTTTAACAAAATAGGTGACACCGCAACACGCGGCCTTCGCGAGGCGCTCGCCTAACTACAGGCAACCGAGACTATTTTGGTTCACGCCCTCATTTAATTTCACATCTTTTGGTCGCATGACCAAACGGTGACACGCCGCCATTGGTTTAGGCAACCCTTCGACGAACAGCCAGTTAGATCAGTCGATTCGCTGCCCTGCTCGTTGGAGCACCTCTGCAAGTTCTCCAGCAATCGGCATTGGCTGAGTCGCGGGAACACGAGCACGCCCTGTGTTTCCCGTTGGATAGCGACCCGATAACGAACCAGGACCTGCCACAGCAATCCTCGATAACTGACCCCTAACTTCACGCACATCTCGTTGCACCACTGCAGCGACAAACATTGATCCATGCACCCTCACATGCAACCATGCCCACGGCTGACTGAGAACATGTGCATCTTCCAGCAAGGCCCAACAACGGTCGAAGTCTTTCAACTTGCGCGCCTGACGCGACTCAATGAGATTCTGCTGAAGACGTGTGCGAATCTCTTCAGTCGGACGAGCCATGTTTCAAATCTATTTGATTAGGTCTGCAGAAACGTGTCGCCTAGGCGCGCTTGAGGTCGGTGACCACGCCAGCAGCGACACGAACAATGTCCGCAGGTGCGGCACCAAACACGTCGTTCCATGTTCCCGCTGCAGCCCACACCTCGTCGTACTACAACAAATCCGGATCAACGAACACACGCAACTGTGTGCTGTGACCAAAGGGAGGCACGCCGCCCTTGGTTTAGGCAACTCTTCCAGCGTCGTCTGCAGCACTGGCCCGATAGACAATGTGCCTGACTCCCCACCAACCCGGGGTGTTTGGATGGTCAAAGTCAAGGTCGACCCGACGTGACATACCAATCCGCCGCATCACCGCTTCGCTCCGTGCGTTTTTTTCGGTCGTGAAGGAAAACACTTCAGTTAATCCAAAGTTCTCGAAAGCTGCGGCAAGGACGCACTCTGCTGCCTCTGATGCATAGCCATATCCCCATGCCCACGTTGCGAAGCGCCAGCCGATTTCAACATGTTGCCCCATCGGCGTATCAAACGAAGTTCGATTGAGCCCCGTGAAGCCAGCGAATAGGCCATCGACTTCCACAGCCCACAATCCGAACCCATTCTTTTCGAAACCTTGTTCGAATCGGTCGATAGACGAATCAGATTCCTGCTTGCTCAACAGATTAGGAAAATAACGCATCACTTCTGGATCCGCATTCAATTGAGCAAACGGTTCGCAATCATCATCGGTCCATCTTCGAAGTAGCAGGCGGTCGGTTATGAATCTGTCCGTCATGTTCATTGACAGTACTATTCACCAAACCAACCAAGGCGTTGCGGATTCAGCTGCGTTTCAGGTCGGTGACCACTCCACCACTGACACGCACCAACTCAATCGGTGCAATCGCAAAGTTGTCGTTCCACGTTCCCGCCGCCGCCCACACCATGTCATTCACGCCGTCGTATTGCAACAAGTCTGGGTCAATAAAGATCCGCAATTGAGTTGTATGACCAAAGGGAGGCACGCCACCAATCGGAAAACCAGTTGCTTGCCGCACAACGTCGGCATCAACGCGAGCGCACTTCAATCCCCCAGCGGCTAAAGCCAACTTCTTTTCATCAAGCTGATTTGAACCACTTACATAGGCCAACACGACTTCGCCATCAACGGCGAAAATCAGACTCTTCACAATCTGCCCAAGTTCGACACCAATCGCGGCCGCTGCATCAGCAGCCGTCTTTGTACCATCAGGGAACCTACGCGGCGTAATTTCAAGTCCAAGTGCCCGAGCCGCCTCAACAACACGAACGACATTGGGGTGCAGTGCTTCACTCACAGATCAAACCGTACCCGACGCCAATAACTGATCAATTGCTTCAGCCATCTGGCGATCTCGAGTGGTCACACACCCCTTGTCGTGGCTAATCAAGGTGATGTGCACCTTGTTGTAACTGTTACTCCAGTCGGGGTGGTGATCCATGGTTTCGGCCAAGACCGCCACCTGATTCATGAACGTCCAAGCCTCAACAAAACCCGAGAAATCGAGGTCGCGATGCAAACCCTGACCATCTTCATGCCACGCGCCGAGATTCATGGAAACAAATTCAATCCCATCGGGTCGTCTTTGGCATCTGCTTCTGCTGCAACTTCAGCTGGTGTGAAAGCCGCATAGCCATCGCGTTCAAGAACATCAGCGAGTTCTGGTCCGCCAGTTTCGACAATGCGACCCTTCACAAGAATGTGAATCTTGCTCGGGCGAAGTTCGGTGAGTAGTCGGCTGTAGTGAGTGATCACTAAGGCGCCCAAACTGTCTTCACTTGTTGCGTCCATGACGCGACGAGCACAGTCACGCAATGCGTCAACGTCAAGACCCGAGTCAAGTTCGTCGAGAATCACAAACAGGGGCTTCAGAATAGACAGCTGCAAAGTTTCATTGCGCTTCTTTTCGCCACCCGACAAGTCAACATTGAGCGGACGATCTAAGAACTTCTCATCAAAGTGAATGCGTCCTGCTTCGGTCTTGAGCAATGTGTCAAGACGAACAATGTCACCGTCGCGACCACGGCCCTTCAAGGCCTCGGACAAAACATCATTGAGCATGACGCCAGGAACTTCGGTTGGATACTGCATCACGAGATGCAGACCAGCCGACGCGCGCTTCCATGTTGGCAACCCCAACATTTCGACACCATCTAGCAACACCGAACCAGCAGTGACGGTGTATCCGGTCTTGCCCATCACGACGGCCGAGAGCGTGCTCTTACCAGCGCCGTTGGGACCCATCACCGCGTGGACTTCGCCCGATGAAATTGACAAGTTGACACCATGAAGAATTTTCTTGTTGCCGACAGATGCATGAAGATCGCGAATTTCAAGAGTACTCATGATGCGGATCCTTTAGCTGAAACATGTACTGCGCCATCAACCACACGCGCATCAAATACGGCGACGGGCTGAGTTGCGGGAAAAGTGTTGGGAAGTCCGGTGACCAAACTGAATGCACTGCCATGTTTGGGGCACTCAAGTTGCTTTTCTTCGCACCACACTTCACCACCATCGCTGAGCGACACATTGGCATGACTGCACACATCGCCAATTGCATAGACGTCGTCGTCGATACGAACAAGCGCAACAGCTTTGCCGTCAACAACAACTTTCTTGGCAGTTCCGGCTTCGATTTCATCGAGTCGACACACAATGGTCATGAGCGGTCTCCGATCGAAAGTTTTTGTGCAACTCGCTGACGCAACGGTGCGGCCAAATTGCCAACGGGCAACTGAGCCAACACTTCATCAAAGAACCCGAGCACCACTAAGCGTTGAGCAACATCGGGGTTGACGCCACGGCTCTCCAGATAAAACAACTGATCTTCGTCAATTGGCCCAACAGTTGATGCATGACTGCACTTCACATCGTTGGTTTCAATTTCAAGGTTGGGAACGCTTTCGGCCCAGGCACCATGGGACAACGTGAGGTTGCGATTGGTCTGATAAGCCACCGAACCCTTGGCATTGTTGTGAATCTTGATGAGGCCGGTGTACACACTCTTTGCAGTGTCTTGTACCGCGCCCTTAAAGAGCAAGTCGCTGGTTGTGCGAGGAGCTGCATGCTCTTGCAATGTACGGAAGTCATGCATTTGAGTTCCGCCAGCGAAATACAACGCAACCTGACGAGTGTTGCTGCCTTGACCACGCAAACGTGCAGCAGTGCTGACGCGTGCGTAATCGCCGCCAAGAGCAACAGTGGCCAACAACGTGTCGGAGTCGCGCTCGCCCACGCTGTCGTGTTCGCCAATCTGCCACGACTTGTCACCAAGTTCGTTGATCGCGAGGTAGCGAACACGTGCCGACTGCGCAGCGCGAGCATCAAGCACTGGCACCACCAATGAACGCACGCCGTCATCTGAGATAAATCGTTCAACAACTGTGACTTCGCTGTTTTCGGCAGCGTCAATCACGAGCCGAGGGAAATACACCGAACCATCACCGTTGACGGTGTGGGTGATGACGATCGGTTGCGATGCAACGACGCCACGAGCAACTGACACAACAACAACGTCCATGTGCGCCAAGTTCAGGCTGTTGAAAAGATCGGTGCTTGTTGACTGCGCAAACAAGTCGACGAGCGACGCATCGATCTGAGCGCTTGAGGCCGACACCCGGGTCACTGTCACCTGACTCGAGGCACCCGTGATTGTGGTTGGTGTCTCGGCAATAGCAAAGGTCGTTAGATCAAGTTCGCCAATACGGCTGTAACGCCAGGTCTCTTCATCGATGGTGGGGAAAGGAGCTGCAATCGCCCGCTCGTGAGCGGATCGGCGGACTTGAGACCAAGTCGCACCAAGACTGAGCGCCGAGTCGGGGGTCAAAACGGGCACGGATAAATATTACTACCGCCGTAGTAGTAATTCACCCTGAGGGGCGAAGTCTGTGACTCAATCCTTGGGTCGACGGCGGAAGAATCGCCTCAGACCCTTGGCATTCTGTTTTTCCTGTTCGGCTTCAACTTCGGCCAGAACCTGTGCGCCAATGGCATTCAAAATGTCTTCAGCCTCATCTAAAACCGCAGCAGCCGAGCCGTCGTCGAGACCAGGCGGTTCGGCTGGGTTGCGAGGCGGCACGAGAGATCCGTAGGTCCAGCCGGCATCGGGGCGGCGCGCAAAAGCCGGACAGTTTTCGGGGCAACGCCACGGGGCATCAGGAGCTAGATCGAGGTTGCATTTACGAACAGTGTCACCGTTGCCATACGTGCGACTTTCAAAGTTCTTGCACTCTTGACGCATCGGCATCAGAACAATCTACCCGTTGTGATTCTGGTGTTGTTTTCATCGGTATTACCAACTAATTCAACACCAGAAACACGAAGTGGGCCACTGTGCATGACCCTCGTGTCATAAATGGGTTATCGAGGAACCCCTGAGGCAAACCTCCGTTCTGATTGGCAGCACTGCCCAACGCCACATCACAACGGGAGATTTCCATGCCCTTTTTCAAAACCCGCACCCGCCGCGGCGAATCTTTACCTCGAAACAATCTGCTCGTCTTGCGGGGAGATCTCATCATTCCCGAACGACTCCTCGTCACCGCTGAACGCAATTTTGCGATCTACGGGTTTTACGGGATCTCAGTATTCGGGAGCTATACACCTACCGAATTTCAAAAACTCGCGGAAACAAAGCTTGTTCATTCGGAATGGCTGGCCGTTTTCGGTGTGCAATCAATTCTGCGGGCCGACCTAGAACTTCTAGACACCGGACTTGCACCTCACTACGATGTTTCTCACACCGATCCGAATTTTCTCATTGAAAAATTCGTTCAGTGTCCGCACTATCTCGTCCGCAATCCGTACTTTGAGCCAGCTGAGGGAGACTGATGAATTCAACAATCGATTTACGAGCCGACCTCAACCAGGAAGACGACAACGGCCACAATTGGTGTTTAATCACTGACGCTGTTGATCAATCAGTTGTTTCGCCCGGCGCGGTACTCAAAGCTGGAACTGAAACATTTTGGGCTTGGGTGCGAGTTGATGCAATTGACCACGATGGCCAAGTGCACTTCACCCCAATCCAAAAGGACTGAATCAGCCGACGGAGCCTTCCATCTGGAGTTCGATGAGACGGCTCCACTCGACGGCGTATTCCATCGGCAAGGTGCGAGTCACGGGCTCGATGAAACCGTTCACGATCATGCCCATGGCCTGCTCTTGCGACAAGCCACGGCTCTGCAAGTAGAACAACTGCTCATCAGCAATCTTTGACACGGTTGCTTCGTGACCAATCTGTGCGTCCTTCTCGCCCACTTCCATGTAAGGGAAGGTGCGGCTTTCGCTCTGATCATCAAGAATGAGAGCGTCACACTGCACGTGGCTCTTGCAACCGTATGCGCCTTCGTCAACACGCACGAGTCCGCGGTATGCAGTAATTCCGCCGTCTTTGCTGATTGATTTCGACACGATCTTTGAAGTGGTCTCGGGAGCAGCGTGCACCATCTTGGCGCCCGCGTCTTGATGCTGACCGGCGCCAGCGTAAGCAACGCTCAATACTTCGCCCGTTGCTTTTGGTCCGACCAAATACACACTTGGGTACTTCATGGTGAGCTTTGAACCGATGTTGCCGTCGATCCATTCCATGTGGCCTTCGGCTTCAACACGAGCACGCTTGGTGACCAAGTTGTACACGTTGGGTGACCAGTTCTGAATCGTTGTGTAGGTCACGTGAGCGCTGGGCTTCACGATGATTTCGACAACAGCCGAGTGTAATGAGTCGCTCGTGTACACCGGAGCTGAACAGCCTTCGATGTAGTGAACCTTTGAACCTTCATCGGCGATGATGAGAGTACGTTCGAATTGTCCAGCATTTTCAGCGTTAATGCGGAAGTACGCCTGCAATGGCATTTCGCATTCGACGCCCGGCGGAACATAGATGAATGATCCACCCGACCACACTGCACTGTTGAGTGCCGAGAACTTGTTGTCCCCTGGCGGGATGACTGTGCCGAAATACTGCTTGACCAATTCGGGATACTCGCGCAATGCGGTGTCCATGTCGCAGAACAAAATTCCCTGTTCCTCGAGCTCAACACGGTTGCGGTGGAACACCACTTCGCTTTCGAATTGTGCGGTGACTCCGGCCAAGTACTTACGCTCGGCTTCGGGGATACCCAACTTTTCGTAGGTGGCCTTCATCTGCTCGGGAAGATCATCCCATTCGTCAACTTGTGCATTTGCTGGGCGTAGGTAATAAAAGATGTCTTGGAAGTCGATGTCGGGCATGTTGTTGGCGAACCACGGCGACATGGGCTTCTTCTCGAACAAGTTCAAGCTGCGCTCGCGGAATTGCGTCATCCACTTGGGCTCGCCCTTCCACCACGAAATCTGATCGACGACGGGCTTGCTCAGACCCTTTTCGGGCTTGAACGCGTATTCAACGTCGTCGCTCCAACCGAGCGAGTACTTACTGAGATCGAGATCGAATGATGTCATTGGGGGGACTCCAAAGAACGCAGGATTCGCTGGTCACGAACCCTCTAGCTGAATTAACACTACGCCGATAGTAACAATTATCCACGCCGATTGATAGACCCGGCGCAGATTTCTTGAGCGCCCCGTTTCAGGCGCTCGGCGCCAATTCACCCACGGGCTGAGCAGGGAGTTCGATGAAAATGCACTCGCCTGGGCAGGCCTCGGCCGCATTCACCACCGCCTGGTAATTCTTGATGGGCACCCAGGCCAAACTGCCCGACCCACCGGGGTCATTGAGGGCCACACCAGACTCGGCAACGTAGGCAATGCCGTCCTCAAGTTGCACAAAGGCGTCGGGGCAATGATCGAGACACAAGCCGTCTCCGGTGCATAAGTCTTGGTCGATCCACACTCGCATCGCCGAGAACGATAATGGCGGGGCGCCAAAAGCCTCTGATCGGGCGTACTCTCGGATCGTGCCTTTTGACTCTCGCGGACCAGTCGCCAAAAAAGTTCCTCACGTTCTGACTCGGCCTACTGGGGATGTGAATGATCCGTATTACTGGATCAGCAATCGTGACGACCCCGACACCATTGCCTACCTCGAAGCCGAAAATCAACATTGCGAAGATTGGTTTGCTCCCCACGCCGAAGTTGTTGAAACTCTCTTTAGCGAAATCAAATCACGCATTCAAGAAACCGATGAAAGCGTTCCGACCCTCAAAGATGGTTGGTGGTACGCCACACGCACCGAAGAAGGTTCGCAATATCCCATTCATTGCCGTGGCGCCTCACGCGAAACCGCAACTGCGACGGTGATCTTGGACGAAAATCTCTTGGCAGATGGTCACGAGTATTTTTCATTGGGCGCGTTCGATATCAGTCCCGACACTCATTTGTTGATTTGGTCAAGCGATACCGATGGCAGCGAACACTTCACAATGCACATTCGCGACCTTCGCACTGGTCTTGATCTTGCTGACGAAATTGAAGACACCTCGTGGGCCGGAACTGCCTGGGGCGCCGATTCACAGTTCATCTTCTACGTCACCTACGACGAACAAGAACGACCCAGCACGGTGTGGCGCCACGAAATCGGCACATCACAAAAACAAGATGTGCAGGTTTTTGACGAACCCGACGAACGCTTTTATGTTGGCATCGATCTGACACGTAGTGGTGCGTGGATCGTCATTGACGCCGACAGCAAAACATCAAGTGAAACACGGCTGATTTCAGCAGCAAACCCATTTGCTGAGCCAATCGTCGTGAGGGCCCGCCAAGACGATCTTGAGTACCACATTGATCACTGGGGCGATCGTTTCATCGTGCTGACTAATGATTCAGCTATCGACTTCCGAATCATGCAAGCGACCGAATCGCAACCATCTGAATGGACCGAACTTGTTGCGCATATTGAAGGCAACCGCATCACGCGTGCTGACTGCTTCGCTACTCATATCGTCATTCACGAATGGGTGAATGCTCAACCACGTTTGCGAGTGATGTTGCGCGACGGGTCTATGCAACCGATTGATCTTGGTTCTGCACCTCACGACGTCGAAATTGATAGCAATCCCGAATGGAACACCGAGTGGTTGCGTTTCGTCTCTGAAAGCATGGTCAACCCATCAACTGTCTGGGAACAAAACATCAATACGGGCGAACGCAAGATGTTGAAGCGCTCCCCCACACCCAACGTTGATCTTTCCGCCTACGAAACAGTGCGCGAGTGGGCCACTTCAACCGATGGCACCAAGGTCCCGTACGACATCGTGCGCCTCGCTCACGCCAAGCCAACAAGTAGCGCTCCCTGCATGGTGTACGCCTATGGCAGTTATGAAGCATCAATGCCACCGTGGTTTAGCGTCGCCCGTTTGTCGCTCGTCGATCGCGGCTGGACTTGGGTTCTTGCTCACCCCCGTGGCGGCGGCGAGATGGGTCGTCGCTGGTATATCAATGGGCGACTAGAAAACAAGCGCAACACTTTTGACGATGTCAATGCAGTTGCCGACGATGTCATCAAAACCGGCTGGGCATCACCAAGCAAACTTGCCGTCCGTGGCGGAAGCGCCGGCGGATTGATGGTTGGCGCATGCATCAACTTTCGACCAGAACTTTGGAGCGCTGCCGTCGCCGAAGTTCCGTTTGTTGATGTCGTAACAACAATGAGCGATCCGTCATTGCCACTCACCGTTACTGAATGGGAAGAATGGGGCGACCCACGCATCGAGCCCTATGCAACATGCATGTTGCAGTACTCGCCTTACGACAATGTGAACGCGCGTGCCTACCCGGCGATCTTTGCGAGTGGCGGTCTCAATGACCCACGCGTTGCATATCACGAGCCAACAAAATGGGTTGCCAAGATTCGTGAGCTTCGAACGAATGATGCACCATTGCTATTGCGTACCGAAATGGGTGCCGGGCACGGTGGGCCG
>Ga0255103_1000314_pt1 | contig 14315 bp, 14 predicted proteins | sample Law_Cont_RepB_0h_FD_188450 | JGI IMG/M metagenome (GOLD analysis project Ga0255103, IMG submission 188450) | Freshwater microbial communities from St. Lawrence River, New York, United States - Law_Cont_RepB_0h | ecosystem: Environmental > Aquatic > Freshwater > River | place: USA: New York...
AGGGGGTAGGGAGTAGGTGGTAGGGAGTAGGTGGTAGGGAGTGGGCCTTACCTACCTCGGTGAACAGCCTGACGCCCAACACCCATTCCCCAATTCCTATCCATGCCTCATCCAGCCGATCAGCTTGCTATACCAGCGGGTAGGTTTCGCGGCGGGGCGGTGTTCGCGGAGGAGGGTGAGGATTTCCTGGCGCCCGAACATCGTGGCAAAGTCGGCGGGCGTGGAGCCGCCTTGGTCGCCCACCGGGTCCGCCCCGGCGTCCAGGAGCATCCGCGCGATTTCGACGTGGCCCTTGAAGGCGACCCCGCCGAGCGGGGTCTGGCCTTTCTCGTTGCGGAGGTCCACTTGCGCCCCGGCCTTCAGCAGCATCGCCACGGTCTCGGCTCGTCCTTGGTAGGCGGCGATCATGAGGAGAGTATTGCCCTTGGGGTCGCGCAGGTCGATATCGAGTCCTTGCGTGAGCGCCTCGGCCAAGCGGGCTGACTCGCCGTTGCGGGCGAGTTCGGCCATGGGCTCGGGCAGCTGCAACAGCGCACTCATGAGTCTGTTTGAACCCAAAACCGGACCGACCGCCAGCCCGACCTCGGAAATTAGCCCGCCTCGCCCTTGCGGGTCTCGGCTTCGGCCTTCCAGAGTCGGTAGCGCACCTCGAGGCCCTCCGGGACGTAGACGATCACCGGGAGCTTGCTGTTGTAGCGGACCGGGCCCGTCCCGGCCATCGTCACAAAGCGAGTCACCTTGGGCGTACCGGGTGGGACGCCGATCAGGGTGGAGAAGATGCCGCCCTGTGCCTTCGCCTCGAAATAGTTATACCCCCAGCCCTCGACCGTCTTCTCCTCGATCTTGGCGCCGCCACCCATGCGGTTCACCCCATCCGTCTCCATCTCCTTGCCCACGGAAAGCTCGACCTTCCAGGCGAACTCGTCCGCCTGGGCGTCCAGGTGGATCACGATGCGCTTCTGGCCGGCTGGGGCGGCCGGGTAGGCCTTGCGCCATTGGCTCGCCTCGTCGGGGTATTTGGCCGGCTCGGCGGCGGACAGGACGGCGGAGAGGCAGGCGAGGACCAGGAGGGGACGCATGGCAACAAGGTTGGCGGTAAACCAACGCGTGTCGACCAGTCGATTAGCCCAACAGCTGCCGCAGGCCGGCCTCGTCGAGGATCGGTACGCCGAGTTCCTGGGCCTTGGTCAGCTTGGAGCCGGCTTCCTCCCCCGCGACGACGTAGTCGGTCTTCTTGCTGACGCTGCCGCTGACCTTGCCGCCGGCCTTTTCGATGAGGTCGCGGGCTTCGTCGCGTCCCAGCGTGGGCAGGGTGCCGGTTAGGACGAAGGTCTTGCCGGCGACGCCTGCGACGGCGGACCCGGCGGTCGCCTCGACAAGGTTCAGGCCGGCTTCGCGCATGGCCTTCACCCAGTCGCGGTGATTGGGGTCGCTGAAGAAAGAGAGAATCGATTCGGAGACCTCGACGCCGACCCCGGGGATGACGGCTTCGTGCGTGACGCCGCCTTTCTTGCCGACCTTGGTGACGAGAAGGTCGGCGGGCTGAGCCGCCTCGAGCGCGTCCAGCGACTTGAAGTGGCGGGCGAGGTCCTTCGCGGTCTGCGTGCCGACGTTGGGGATGCCGAGGGCGTGGATCGCCCGCCAGAGTTCGCGCTGCTTGGCCTGGGCGAGGCCGGTGAGCATGTTGTCGACCGACTTCTCCTTGAAGCCTTCCACCATCATCCATTCGCCACGGTTGAGCTTGAGCGCGTCCACCGGGGCGTCGACCAGCGTCAGGTCGATGAGCTGCTCCGCCACGGCCTCTCCGAGGCCGTCGATGTCGAGGCACTGCTTGCAGGCGAAGTGAATCAGCCGGCGGATCTTCATCTCCCGCGAGGGAGCGCGGAGCTTATAGGCCGCTTCGTCGCCCACGCGGACGGCGTCGAGGCCCAGCTCCTTCAGGCGGGCTTCGAAGTCGAACGGCACGGTGTCGGCGAGGCGTTTCTCAAGGATGACCCCGAGGACCTGGGGGATAATCTCCCCTGCCTTCTGGATGCGGACCGTGTCACCCTCGCGGATGTCCTTCCGCGCGATCTCGTCGGCGTTGTGGAGCGTGGCGCGGGCGACGGTGGAACCGGCGAGCAGGACGGGGTCGAGTTCGGCGACGGGCGTGATGGCCCCGGTGCGTCCGACCTGCATGCTGATCTTGCGGAGGATGGTCTCGGCCTGGTCGGGTGGGAACTTAAACGCCACGGCCCAGTGCGGGAACTTGCTCGTACGGCCGGCCTTCTGCTGCTCGGCCAGGCGGTCGACCTTGACCACGGCGCCGTCGGTCGGGAAGGGGAGGTCGCGGCGGAGGCCGTCGAGCTGCTGGATGGCGCCCCAGGCCGCCTCGATACCGCGTTGCACCGGGATGTCGTCGCGCGTGGGGAAGCCCCAGTGGGTGAGCCGGGCCTTGAACTCGGAGAGCGTGGCGAAGGTCGCCGGCTCGCAGGCGCCGAGCCCGTAGCAGAGCACGCTCAGGCGGCGTTTGCGGGCTTCCGTGAGGTCGAGTAGCTTGACCGTGCCGGCCGCCAGGTTGCGCGGGTTGGCGTAGAGGGCCTCGCCCTCGGCCTCGCGCTCGGCATTGAGGCGCTGGAACTCCGCGAGCTCCATGTAGACCTCGCCACGGATCTCGAGCAGCTCCGGGGCGGCGGTCAGCTCGCGGGGGAGCGACGCGATCAGGGCGATGTTGTGCGTGACGTCGTCGCCCCGGCTGCCGTTGCCGCGGGTGACCGCCCGGACGAAGCGGCCGCGCTCGTAGGTGAGGGAGAGGGCGACCCCGTCGACCTTCGGTTCGACCACGAAGTCCACGTCGCTCGTGCCGAGGGCCTTCTGGAGCCGCTCGCCGAAAGCCCGGAAGTCACCCTCGTCGTAGGTATTATCCAGCGAAAGCATCGGCTCCCGGTGGTCGCGCTGCTGGAAGCCCTCGGAACGGTCGTCGCCGATGCCCAGCTCGGGCCCGGCGTGCTCCTGGTATTTGCCCTCTAGTTTGCGGAGACGGGCCACCAACTCGTCGAATTCGAAGTCCGAAATCTCCGGGGCGTGCTGGCGGCGATACAGGTCCTCGTGCCGCGCGATTAGTTGGCGCAGGTGCTGGATTTCCTCGAGATCGGTCTCCTTGGACATGGACATCCGGAAGTTAGGGGGCGGGGAAGGGGGATGCAACAAAGGGATACCATAGGGACAGGGTCAGGGGAAGAAATTGGGCCGAGTGCTGAATCGAGTGCTGGATCGATGACAGAGTGCTGAATCGAGCACTGAGTACAGAGTACAGAGTACAGAGTACGGAGGGTAGCGGGGAGGGTGGACTTATCCTATAATTCTTTCCCTGCCGACTGACCCCATCTCTGCCTCTTCTATCTCCTTGCCGCTAGGTAGGGACGAGCGTCCCTGCTCGTCCGCGGCCGAAACGCGGGGTCTGGCTTCGCCTCGCGACGCGATGGCGTGCCTGACCTCGTGTGAAGGCCGAAGAACCGGCAACGGGGTCAGGCACCATCATACTGCGCATGCTGAAGCCAGACCCCATGCCGGCGGCCGACCGAGGACGGTCAGCCCTACCTATTAAAATGACCACTTGGGAGCCTAGGGTGTTATCCTAAGTAACGGTGCTTGAAGTTGAGTTGTTTGACCACAAGTTAGGGTACGTATCTGAAAGCCCTAGTAGAGGTTGCCGTATGATACCACCAGGGGGCCGCCGCAAGGCGGCCTCGCTTTTTATAAGTCAATCCAGCCTAACGACTGCTCGTTGAGTTTCTTGATCAGGAAAATCTACACCTGGACCAGGCCCTCACCCTAGCCAAAGGCCCCACATCTCGTTTTGAAGGCCGAAGTTTCGTCACTAATCCGGCATGAGGTCAGGCACCATCATGCTGCGCATGCTGAAGCCAGACCCCATGCCGGCGGCCGACCGCCCCTCCGCCAACCGCCAGCACGCTTCTCTTGCACCTTCATCCCTTTGCCCTATCAACCTAGGCATGCCCCTTCCTCCTTTGCCTGCCCATCTCCAGGCCCGTCGCGATTTCCTCCGGAAGGTCGCCATGGGCGCGGCGATGTTCGCCGTCCCGGGTGCCTTCGCCGAGGCCCTGACGCGCACCCCGAAGCAGACCGAGGGGCCTTTCTACCCGGATAAGCTGCCGCTCGATACGGATAACGACCTCATCATCATGAACAACGGCGTGACGCCCGCGGTCGGCGAAGTCACCTGGCTCAGCGGCCGCATTCTCGACGAGCATGGCGATCCGGTCCGTAATGCGCTGGTCGAGATCTGGCAGGCCGACAACAACGGCGCCTATATCCACACGAAGTCCGGCAATGCTGGCAAGCGCGACGGCCATTTCCAGGGCTTCGGCCGTTTTCTCACGGGCTCCAACGGCGAGTACGTCTTCCGGACCATCAAGCCCGTGCCCTACCAGCCGCGCACGCCCCACATCCATCTCGCCGTGCGAATCAAGGGGAAGAAGGAGCTCATCACGCAATGCTACATCAAGGGCCATGAGCTCAACGCCAACGACATGGTCTACAAGGCTATCAAGAATCAGGCGCAGCGCGAGAGCGTGGCGATCGACTTCGCCCCGCTCAAGGGCTCCAAGGCTGGCGAACTCTCCGCGCGCTGGGACGTCGTCCTCGGCTTCACGCCGGAGGGGTGAGATAGTTGATCCGTTGACCGGTGGGCCGGAGGGCCAGAGTAAGAGACGAGAGATGCCTGGCACGCTGGCAAGGAGGTAGCCTTTGCCTCTGGCCAACCAATCAACCGATCAACGGTTCAACTCCGCCTTGGTAGGGCTGACCGTCCCCGGTCGGCCGCCGGCATGGGGTCTGGCTTCAGCATGCGAAGCATGATGGTGCCTGACCCCGTTGCCGGTTCTTCGGCCTTCACACGAGGTCAGGCACGCCATCGCGTCGCGAGGCGAAGCCATTGGTAACAGCTGGCCGGCTGGCCAGGGGGCACGTGGGCAAGGGGGAGTGCTGAGTCGAGTGCTAAGTCGATAAGGACGTGACCGGACGAGCAGGGACGCTCGTCCCTACCTAGGAGGCATCCGGTGCGCTCTGGCCAACCAGCCAAAGGATAAACCGATCAACTCCTCAGCCACCCACCCAACAAAAAGCCCCTGTTTCCAGGGGCTTGGTGGCGAACTCGGCGCGTCGCTTACTTGGCGTGGGCTTTGACGAACTCGATGTTGGCCTTCACCTGCGGGACGCTGTCGTTCCAGTCGGCTTCGTGCTCGATCGAGATGTGGCCGTCGAACTTCTGCTTCTTGAGTTCCTCGAGGCAGGCGGCGACGTCGACCACGCCCTTGCCGGCGACGACGACGGGGGAGGGGCCGAACTTCTCCTTGTCCTTCAGGTGCACGCTGATGATGCGGCCGTTGAGGATGCGCAGGCACTCGACGGACTTGAGGTTCGAGGTGGCCCAGTGGCCGATGTCGGCGCAGGCGCCCACGCGCTTGTCGCGGCTCTCGACGACGCCGAGGATGTAGAGCGGGTGCCAGACCTTGTACTTCGGCTTGTCCATCGAGCCGCCGTGCTCGTGGAAGGCCACCTTGACGTCGTGTTCGATGGCGGCCTTTTCCCAGGCGACGATCTGCTCGGTGGCTTCGGTGCAGACGGCGTACAGGCCCATCTTCTTGGCGAAGGCCATGATCTTGTTCACTTCCTCGGGGTTGCCCGCGCCGACGACGCCGTAGTTCACGGCCTTGACGCCCTGGCGCTTCAGCTCGGCCTGCAGCTCGGCCATGGACTCGGCCGACATGTTGTGGTTCACCTTCTCCTTGGAGCCGGGCTTGAGGACCTGGCCGGGGTAGAACTCGATCAGGTTGCCGCCGGCTTCCTTGGTCTTGGCGATCGCCTCAAACGCGGAGAAGCGGTTGAAGGTGTAGGCCTGGCAACCGATGAACCAGCCGTTCTGGCGGAGTTCTTCTGGCAGGGGGTCGGCCTTGAGGGTCGCGATCAGCGCGAGGGCGAGGAGGGTGGGGAGACGCATGGGTGTAGGGGCTTATGACAGAGATAGGACGGGGCTGTTCCCTAGGTCAAGAACCCCTCCTCTGCGGGCTGGCGCTCGCACCTGGCAAACGACCTCTTTAAGTATGGATTTGAGGCAATGGTGGGAGTCCCTGCGGAAGCGATGGTCGCGGCCCGAGACCCTGGGCGCCCGGGGCGAGCGGTTGGCGGCCGGCCGGTATCGCCAGGCCGGGGCGGCCATCCTCGCCATGAACTGGCGGGCGGGGCAGGATGAGATCGACCTCGTCGCCTTGGAGGGAAGGGTGCTGGTGTTCGTCGAGGTCAAGACCCGCACGGCCGAGCACGGCGGCGCCGGCCATGCGGCGGTCGATGAACGCAAAAGGACGGCTTTACGACGGGCCGCGAAGGCCTGGTTGCGCGAAATCGGGGGCGCGCCCCACTGGCGCTTCGATATCGTCGAAGTTCTGGTTTGCATCGATGGCTCCGTCCGCATCCTCCAACACCGCGGCGAGCCCCTCTTCGGGCCTCGCCGTTTTTGAATACCGATGTCCGAAACCGACCGTCATCCGTTCCTCTCCGGCCTCAGCAAGCACCGCGGCGCCCAGCCGACCTGCGTGGTCATCTTCGGCGCCTCCGGCGACCTGGCCGCCCGCAAGCTGCTCCCGGCGCTCTACAACCTCGCCGTGGACAGCCTGCTTCCGGCCGACTTCCACCTGATCGGGTTCGGGCGCAAGCCGATCCCTGACGCAGATTTCCGGACCCAGGCGGCCGCCGACATCAAGAAGTTCTCCCGCCGTGATTTCCGCCCCGAGATTTGGAAGCGCGTCGAGGACAACACCGCCTACCAGGCCGGCGGCTACGACGACCCCGCCGCCTTCGCCGCCCTCAAGGAGCAGATCGCCGCCGCCGAGCAGAAGGCCGGCCGACCCCTCCAGCTGGTCTTCTACGTCTCGACCCCCCCGAGCGTCTTCGAGGCCATCCTCGAGAACCTCGGCCAGTCCGGCCTCGCCGCCCGCGGGCTCGGCACCGACCTCGAGAGCAAAGTCATCATCGAGAAGCCGTTCGGCAAGGACCTCGACTCCGCCGTCCACCTCAACGCCGTTGCCGCCCGCAATTTCCGCGAGTCCCAGATCTTCCGCATCGACCACTACCTCGGCAAGGAGACCGTCCAGGACCTCCTCGTTCTGCGTTTCGCCAACCCGATCTTCGAGCCCCTTTGGAACCGCCGGCACGTCGACCACGTGCAGATCACCGTCGCCGAGGAGCTCGGCGTCGGCACCCGCGGCGGCTACTACGACGGCAGCGGCGCTACCCGCGACATGCTGCAGAACCACACGATGCAGCTCCTCGCGCTCGTCGCGATGGACCAGCCGCGCTCCCTGTCCGCCGAGCATATCCGCGACGAGAAGGTCAAGCTGCTCGAGTCGATTCAGCCCCTGCGTCTCGGCGCCAACGGCGACGCGGTCCGCGCCCAGTACGGTGAAGGCCTCTCCGGCGGCGAGAAGGTGTCCGGTTACCTGTCCGAGAAGGACATCCCCGAGATCTCCGCCACTGAGACCTTCTGCGCCCTGCGCCTCTCCATCGAGAACAGCCGCTGGTCCGGCGTGCCGTTCTACATGCGCTCGGGCAAGCGCCTCGCGCGCCGCGTCTCCGAGATCGCCATCCAGTTCAAGCAGCCCGAGTCCGGCCTTTTCGCCGGCGACGCCCGCTACGACCTGGCCCCGAATCGGCTCGTCATCCAGATCCAGCCGGACGAAGGCACGACGCTCGTGCTCAACTCGAAGGTCCCCGGCCTCGAGCCGCGCACCCAGCCGGTCCGCCTGAGCTTCCGCTACGCCACCACCTACGGCTCCAACACGCCCGAGGCCTACGAGCGCCTGATCCTCGACGGCATCGTCGGCGACCGCACGCTCTTCATCCGCGGCGACGAGACGGAGGCCTCCTGGCGCCTCTTCACCCCGCTCCTGCACTCCTGGCAGCAGCAGGGGCAGGCCGGTGTGGAGACCTACGCCGCCGGTTCCTGGGGGCCCGCAGGCGGCGACGCCCTCCTGGCCGCGCACGGCCACGCCTGGCGCAACGCCGGCCGCTGATCATGGCCCACCCGCTGATCGACGCGCTCCCGGGCTTCCCGGTGAAGATCTCCGCCGTCCTGCCGTCGCTCGACAAGGCCTGGGCCGAGGAAGGCGAGGACGCCGCGCGCGCTTCGCAGATGAACCTCGTCCTGATGTTCGGCGCGGGCGTCAGCCCGGCCGACGCCCAGGCGCGGTTCGACGAGGCGATCCGCTTCGCGCAGCGCTACCCGTGCCGGCTCGTGGTGCTGGCCGCGCGTCCCGCCGCCGAGGCCGCCGCGCCCCTGGAGGCCAAGGTCAACGTGCTCTGCTTCGTCGACCCGTCCCGCCGCGGCAAGCGCTGCTGCGAGGCCCTCATGCTCGCGCACGGCGCCCCGACCGCCGAACTCGAATCCCTCGTCTCCACCTGGCTCGAGGGCGACCTCCCGACCAACGTCTGGGCCCACGGCGTCACCCCCGCGGAGTTCGGCCCCTGGCTCGGCTGGAGCGCGCGCTGTCGCCGCGTCGTCGCCGACCGCTCGCTCGTGGGCGACGCCTTCTTCGCGCTGCCTTTCCCCGAGCCCAAGGGCGTGCGCGACCTCGCCGTTGCGCGCTGCCTGCCGGTCCGACAGGCCCTCGGCCAGTTCCTCGCCGGCCACGCCCCCGCCGATCTCGTGCGCGGCCTGCGCAGCGTCACGGTCTCGCATGGCGCCGGTCTCGCCGGCGAAGCTACCGGCTTGCTCGCCTGGATGAAGGGATGCCTCACGCATTGCGCCGGGCTCTCGCGTTCGCACCTCGACGCCACGTTCGCGCTCTCCGCACAGGCGCCGTCCGGGGACAACCTCGCCGCGGAATGGGCCTTCGCCGACGGCGCCCGTTTCTCTTGGGAGCACGCCGACCAAGGCACCCGCGCGATCATCACCTTCAGCCGCAGTCGCCAGCCCGCCCCCGTGGCCCAGCGCGTCGCCCTGATGGGCGCGCCCGAGGCCCTGTCGGAAGCGGTGTTCTTCTGAGCGGTTGGCGGATGGTGGTTAGCGGTTGGCGGCGACGTCCTCGGTCCCCGGCACCCCGGCCTGCGCGTGGCGCTCGGCCTGATGCGCGCTGATCCGGCCGACGATGACCCAGACGAGGACGCCGGCGGCGAGGGAGCAGGCCAGCCAAACGAGGTTCATCTGGCTGGCGTAGATGCCGGAAGGGATGTCCACCACCTTGAGGATCTTGCTGACGTAGACCCCCAGGAAACTCGTGAGCAACCAGGTCGTCCACCAGACGACCAGGAGCGGGGGCGTGGCCGATGGCTTGGCACCGGCGACGGCGAAGCAGTGGGTCCAGAGTTCCTTCATGCCTTGGAAGGGCAGCCAGAAGTTGACGAAGGGAATGAGGTAGGAGCAGGCGTAGAGGCCGGGTTCGAGCGTCAGGCCGAAGACGCCCTGGGAGCGGGCGTTCACGTGTGCCCGGTAGGTCCAGGCAATCAGGCAGATGCCCGCAATCACGTAGGCGATCAGCCGCAGGATGCCCGTCGTCAACATCAGCTTGTCGCTCGCGTCGCCTTCCTGCTCGGTAAAGGCGCCGTGCGTGAACAGTTCCCACTGCAGCAAGGTCGCGACCATGCAGGCCAAGGTCGCGATGCCGGTGATGACCAGGAAGACCTTCGTCATCGCCGCATACGGCCGGATGTCCGCGTAGGCGTAGGTCTTGAGCTTCGGCAGCGGCGGGGTCATGCGCCGAACCTACCCTGATGGATTTTTCGGGACTAGCCTAAAATAACCCAGTGGACGAGCCGTTGGACGCAGTGCGAGGCGCTCAGGCGACGCCGTTCTCGCGCATCCAAGTGGCCATGAGCTGGAACGCCTTGGCGCGGTGGCTGATCTTGTCCTTCTCCTTGGGGGTGAGTTGCCCGAAGGTTTGCTCGTGGTTGGCCGGCACGAAGAGCGAATCGTAGCCGAAGCCTTCGGCGCCGACTTCGGCGTCGAGGATTTTGCCCCAGCACTGGCCCACGAATTTACCGACTTCTTGATTGGGCCCGAGGAGGATGAGGTGGCACTCGAAGCGCGCGCCGCGCTTATGGAGAGGCGCTTTCTTCATGGCCTCGAGCAGCTTGGCCCGGTTCTGGGCATCGGTCGCTCCGGCGCCGGCATAGACCGCGGAGTCGACGCCTGGGCCGCCTTGCAAGGCATCGCAACAAAGGCCGCTGTCGTCCGCGAGAACCCAGGCTTTCTGTGGGGTGATCTCGCGGAGAGCGTTGGCCTTCAGGCGGCAGTTACCGTTAAAGGTGCCGGTGATTTCTTCGACATACGGCATGCCTCCGAGGTCCTTTGCTGAGCGGACTTTAACCGCGAGTCGCGCTTGCGCGAACATGCGCCCGAATTCCTCGGCCTTATGTGCATTGCCCGTCGCCAGGTAGATATCCATGCCCGGAATGTGAGTGCCCGCCAGGGAGAAGGCAAGGGGTCGAACAAAGGACTAGGGCCAGGGCCAGGACTAGGGCTGGAAACGGATTTTGAAGGTTCAGGACAGTATCATGGCTAGGTTGCGAGATTTCCTAGCCCTGACCCTAGCCCAAGCCCTGGCCCTAAATGGATTGTTTCCGCCCCTTTCCTCGGCCAAGGTCATCCCTGGTGCTTGGCCTGTCCGCCAACCGCTTCCCCCTCTCCGCTTCCGTCCCTTGTCCCTCCGCTGCCTCATCACCGCCGGCCCGACCCGGGAGTTCCTCGACCCGGTCCGGTTCGTCAGCAACCCGTCGACGGGCAAGATGGGGTATGCCTTGGCCGCCGCCGCCCGCGCCGCGGGTTGGACGGTCGACCTGGTTTCGGGTCCGGTCTCCTTGCCCGAGCCCGACGGGGTCATGGTCTACCCAGTGGTCACCGCGGCCGAGATGCTGCGCCAGACCGACGCCTTGTTCGGGCCGTGCGATGTCCTGATCATGACGGCCGCGGTCAGCGACTGGCGCCCGAAGGTCAGCCATCCCCAGAAGTTGAAGAAGACGGGCGAGGGCCTATCCGTGGAGTTCGAGCCGACCGAGGACATCCTCGCCACGCTCGCCCGCCGCCGCCGGCCCGACCAGTTCCTCGTGGGCTTCGCCGCCGAGACCGAGAACGTCGAGGCCCACGCCTTGGCCAAGCTCGACCGCAAGGGGGCCGACCTCATCGCCGCCAACTCCGTCGCCGGCCCGCACGGCGCGTTCGGGTCCGACCAGAACAAGCTCATCCTCCTCGGGCGCGACGGCTTCCGCGAGGTCCTCGGGCCCGGGGCCAAGACCGCCGTCGCGGCCTCGCTGATCGCCCGCCTTGCTGCCCTCCGCACGGCGCGCGCCCGTTGACCATGTCGCGTCGTCGCAACAGCTCGCTCGACCGCGTGCTCGGCCGCCTGGAAGGGCTCGACGCGCAGAACCTCGCCATCCTCGCGCGCCGCCTCGAGCGGGAGCGCGACCTCATGGAGACCGTCCTCGACACGCTCCGCGAGGGGGTGCTCGTGCTGGCGCAGGACGGCTCCGTCGAATACGCCAACGCGGCCGCCGTCGTGCTGCTCGGCGCGGACCCGGCCGAGGTCAACGGCACGGAACTCCGCCGCTTCTCGCCCGACCTCGCCGCCGCGCTGGACCTGCCGACCGACGTCGAGGGCATGGCCCGCGAGCTCGAGGTCCGCTACCCCGAGCCGCGCGTGCTCCGCGTGCACCTCGCGCGCGTCGCCGACGCCCATTCGGCCGAGCGCACGCGCCGCGTCGCCGTGCTGAGCGACGTCACCGCGGAGCGCACCCAGACCGAGGATCGCGTCGAGAGCGAGCGCATCGACTCGATCATGGCCCTCGCCGCCGGCGTCGCCCATGAGGTCGGCAACCCCCTCAACGCGATCGGCATCCACCTGCAGCTCCTGCGCCGCGAGGCGGAGAAGCTCGGCGACACCCCGGCCGCCCAGAAGGTCCGCCAGGCCGCCGAGGTCTGCCAGGGCGAGATCAAGCGGCTCGACGGCATCGTCCGCGATTTCCTCGGCGCCATCCGCCCGACCCCGCCGAACCTCGCCGAGACCGACCTCGTCTCCGTCGTCGCCGAAGCCATGGCCTTGCTGCGCGACCAGATGGAGCAGCTGGGCGTGCGCGTGCAGGTCGACCTCCCGGGCTCGTTGCCCGCGATTCTCGCCGACCGCAACCAGGTCAAGCAGGCCCTCTTCAACGTGACCAAGAACGCCCTCGAGGCGATGGATCGCGGCGGGGACCTGTTCGTGAGCCTGTCGTCCGACGACGAGTGGGCGGTGCTATCCATCCGCGACACGGGCGTGGGGATCCCGGCCGATAAGCTGACACGGGTCTTCGACGCCTATTACACAACCAAGGCCTCCGGGGGCGGCCTCGGGATGCTCATCCTCCTCAAGATCATGCGCGCCCACGGGGGTTCGGTCGATATCCGCAGCACCCCCGACGTGGGCACCACCGTGACCCTGCGTTTCCCGCTCAAGCAGCGTAGGGTCCGTACCCTGGAAGCTCCGCGGGCTTGAAACCTCGGCGGTTTCCCGCAGTCTAACCTTTCTCCCCCATGCGCTTCGCCCTCTGCCTCCTCGCCTTGCCCCTCGCCGTCCTCGCCGAGGACAAGCCCCTGCCGCTCGTGCTGCCCAAGTCCGTCGCGCTCGGCACGCCGAAGCCCATGAAGATCGACAACCTCGAGCCGCCGGCCAAGGGCCCCCGCGTGCTGCCCAAGGTGCCGGCCGAGGCGAAGAACCTCGCCCTCGGCTGTCCGGTGACCTCCTCCGCCAAGGAGGCCGCTGCCGGTGACTTCTCGTTCCTGACCGACGGCGACAAGGGCGGCGAGGAGGGCTTCGAGGTCGAACTGCCCCGCGGCCACCAGTGGATGCAGGTCGAGCTCCCGAAGACCGCCGAGCTCCACGCCATCGCCCTCTGGCACTTCCACCGCGAGCGCCGGGTCTACTTCTCCGTGGTGGTGCAGATCTCCGACGACCCCGACTTCAAGACCGGCGTGACGACCGTCTACAACAGCGACGCCGAAGGCGAGCTGGGCTTCGGCAAGGGCAAGGACTACGTCTACTACGAGTCCAACGAGGGTCGCGTCATCCCCGTCGCCGCCGTCAAGGGCCGCTACGTGCGCTTCCACTCCAAGGGCAACTCGGCCTCGCCGTCGAACGACTACATCGAGGCCGAAATCTGGGGCGTCCCCGCGAAGTAAGCCCGACTTTGCTTGAATCGTCCCGGCTTCCGCCCACCTTGGAGCCGTGAAGGTCCTCCGTGCCAAGTCCGCCGGGTTCTGCTGGGGTGTCGAGCGCGCCATCGACATCGCCCGCGAGTACGCCCAGAAGGGCCGCCACCCCGTCTACACCGACGGTCCGCTCATCCATAACCGCCAGATGATGGAGGTCCTCACGGGTGAAGGTATCCGGGAGGTCGGCGACTACCGTAGCCAGGATAAACTCGCCGTCTCGCGCGCGACCGATGTCAACGCCGTCATGGTCGTGCGCGCCCATGGCATCTCCCCCGAACGCCGCGCGTACCTCAAGTCGCTCGACATGGAGTTCCGCGACGCCACCTGCCCCGACGTCGGGATTATCGCCGGCAAGGTCCGCCTCCACGCCAAGAAAGGCTTCCGCACCGTCATCTTCGGCGACCCCCAGCACCCCGAGGTCATCGGCCTGCTCGGCTACGCGGAAGGGCAGGGGCACGTCATCTCCGGCCCGGCCGACATCGACGCGCTGCCGGACCTGGGCGCCAAGGTCTGCATGGTCTCGCAGTCCACGATGTTCACCGACGAGTTCGAGCGGCTGGCGGAGCGCCTCCGGGGCCGCTTCCCCGGCACGCTCGTCTTCGACACCATCTGCGGGGCGACGAAGGACCGGCAGTCCGACGTCGTGGAGCTGCGCCGGCAGGGTTGCGAGGCGATCGTCGTGATCGGCGGCCGTCACTCCGCCAACACCGTCAAGCTCGCCAAACTCGTCGAACTGCAGGGGCTGCCGTGCTTCCACGTGGAGACCGCGGCGGAGCTCGACCTGTCGGCGCTCGGCCGTTTCCGGACCGTCGGGGTCACGGCGGGCGCCTCGACGCCGGCCTTCCTCATCGACGAGGTCTGCCGCAAACTCGAGGCCCTGCCCTGAAGCCCTTTCTGGGGCCGGTGGGCGTGGTAAATCTGCCCCCGGTTTATCATGCCGGCGGGCCCCTCCCGTCTTGCTTACCCCCGACTCCGCTCCTTAATGACGGACACCATGGGACCCTTCTTCATCTTCCTCGGCATCCTGCTCGTCGGCCTGCTCGTCCTGGCCGTCATCGTCATCGGCATGTACAACGGCCTC
>Ga0255103_1000329_pt1 | contig 14038 bp, 11 predicted proteins | sample Law_Cont_RepB_0h_FD_188450 | JGI IMG/M metagenome (GOLD analysis project Ga0255103, IMG submission 188450) | Freshwater microbial communities from St. Lawrence River, New York, United States - Law_Cont_RepB_0h | ecosystem: Environmental > Aquatic > Freshwater > River | place: USA: New York...
TCGTTACGCCGAGCGCCTTCAGCGCATTCGCGGTCTTCTGCACCTCGCGCAACAGATCGTTGTAGGTAACGGTGCGACGGTCGCCTGGCTCACCGATCCAGTGGAAGGCCACCTTCTCGCCGCGACCGGCGGCAACGTGACGATCAACGCAGTTCTCTGAAACGTTGAGTTCGCCGTCGTCAAACCACTTTGCAAATGGGAGCTCCCACTCCAAGGTTTTGGTGAAGGGCTTTCGCCAGGTCAGCAGCTCGCGTGCCTGCTCGGCCCAGAAGGCAACAGGATCGGCGGCGGCGCGCTCGTAGAGATCGGCACGCACATTGGCTGAGGCGGCGGTTGCCGAGTCGGGTGGAAAGGAGAGCCCCTCAGCCTGGAAGGTTTCGATACCGTGCTGCTCTGGCGCGTCGCTCACTAGCCGGCAGCCTCTTCGTCGTCCGCTACCTCGTGCTCCTGCTCTTCCGCATCGTCGTCCTTGAGGTGCGGCACGATACCGGCGCGGCGGTGGCTGCCGCTCCAGCCCAACTTCGTGCTGATCTGCTGTGCGGCGTCTCGCGCCGCAGTTACGAGTGCAGGGAGAGTCCCAGGTGTGACTCGGGTGGCGGCGCCCCACACCACGACGGTGGCGATGACGGTGCCGCGCGCATCCCAGATTGGTACGGCGGCGGCGGTGATCCGTTCATCCCACTCTCCGATCGCCACGGCATAGCCGCGGCGGCGAATGGTGGCGAGCTCTTCAAGGAGTGCGCGCGGGTCGGTGATGGTGCGCGGCGTATAACGAACCAGACCGCGTCGGGCAATAGAGAGGACGGTGCGCTCTGGGAGTGAGGCGAGGAGCACCTTCCCTGAGGCGATGGCGTGCATGGCGATCGGCCGCCCGGTGATGTCAGGCATCGGTGTGAGGTTCGGTCCGTCGATCTGGCAGATCGCTACCGATGCTGCGACGCCGTCGAAGACTTCAAGACTCACGGTTTCGTGGGTCGCCTTGGCAAGCGCCTCCATCTCTGGGAGTGCGATCGCGCGCAGGTTGAGAGTGCGTTCGGCGGATTGTGCGAGGCGAATGATGCCGACGCCGAGACGGAAGTGCCCACTCTCGCGATCCTGCTCGACGAGGCCGCGGCGCTCAAGGGTGGAGAGGAGTCGGCTCACCGTGGACTTATGCAGATCGAGAGAGTGAGAGAGGTCGGTGACCGAGGCGGAGCCATCGGCTTCAGAGAGGCAGACCAGCAGTGCAGCGGCGCGATCAACGGAGCGAACGGCGGCGTCATCGGCGCCATGCGCTCCAGCGCCGCTGGCGTGATCGAGGCCCTCATCAGGGCTCTGGGCGGCGCGACCGCGTGCCTGCTCACTACTCATCAGATGGTGCTCCTCCCTTGGGGGCGGATGATCCGCCCGCAGGGCGCTCTCGTCAATGGGAGGCCGAATTCGTGCTCAGCGCGCCGCGCGCGGCACCTCTACGATGGTAGCCACAGGGGGCGCTGCCCCCCACGGCGAGTACTGGGGGGTCCATGGCGCAGGGGGGTCGAACGGCGATCATCGTGGGGAGCGGCTTCGGTGGCCTCTCCACAGCCATCCGCCTCCTCTCCGACGGCTGGCAGGTCACCATCCTGGAGGCCCGCCCCGAGATTGGCGGCCGCGCCTCGCGCATTCAAGAGGGCGGTTACACCTTCGACACTGGCCCATCGCTCATCACCATGCCGTGGCTCTTCGAAGAGGTCTACGCCGCGGCCGGCGAGAAGATGTCGGACCACGTCACGCTGCGCCAACTGCAGCCTGGCTATCGCATCTTCTGGACGGGCGAGGATCGACACTTTGACTTTGGTAGCGATCGCGAGCAGCTGCTCTCCGAGATGCGCAAGTTCTCGAACGACGACGCTAATCAGCTCGAGGCGTTCCTGGCCGCATCCGGTGCGATCCATCGCGAGGGGATTCTCGTCTCCGGCCGCCAGAACTTCTTGAACCTGAAGGACTTCGTCAAGCTCCTCCCGACCATGGCGCGACTTGACGCGATCCGCTTCCTTGAGGGGTGGGTCGGCAAGTTCTTCAAGGAGCCCCATGTGCAGCAGGCGTTCGGCTTCCACTCGCTCTTCATCGGTGGCGATCCGTCGCGCGTGCCGGCCATCTATTCGGCGCTCGCCTATCTGCAGATCGCCGATGGCATCTGGTACACCGAGGGTGGCGTGTACAGCATCATCGAATCGTTCGGCGAGATCATCGCCAAGATGGGCGGCGCCATTCACACCAACAGCAAGGTGGACCAGATCCTGCACCGCAACGGGCGTGCAACTGGTGTGCGCACCTCCGATGGTGTCGTGCACAACGCCGACCTCGTGATCTACAACGGCGATGTGACGGCGCGCAACGCTCTCCTCCCCGACGCCCCTGATGCCTTCCCATGGCGCTTCCGCCCGCTGCGCACCACCATGTCGGCACACATGATGTACCTGGGCACCAACAAGAAGTTCGAGAAGCTTCTGCATCACACCCTCGTTGTGGGTGACGACTATCACGGCTTCATTAAGGATGTGACCCGCGAACGTCGCATGCCACGCAGCAACGCCGTCTACATTCATGCGCCATCGCGCACCGAGCCTGAAATGGCGCCGCCGGGCGGCGACTCTATCGCCATCCTGCTCCCCGTGCCGAACCTGGCCTCCGGCGATGACTGGACCGAAGCGGAGCCACGCATGCGCGACCGCACCCTGGAGTGGCTGGAGAACTGGGGGCTGCCAGGGCTCCGCGATTCAATCGTGGTGGAGCGCTCGTGGACGCCGCTCACCTTCCGCGACGAGCTCCTTGCCCCTGACGGCAACGCCTTCGCCGTAGAGCCGTCGCTGCAGCAGTCAGCCTACTTCCGCCAGCCGAACCGTGACCGAGCGATCGCCGGCCTCTACTACGTTGGTGGCGGCACCCATCCAGGTGCAGGAATGCCTGGGGCGCTCATGACCTCGCAGGTGACCCAAGATCTGATTCGCGGGGACTACCCTGCCCCATTCACCTCGCACGCCACCGGCCCGACCGGAAATCTCGTCCGCCCGTAACCGCATGACCCTCCAGCGCGATCCGCGCGTGGCGGCACTCCTTCCCGAGGCGCAGGCAACCATCAATCGTGTCGCGCGCAGCTTCGCCCTTGCGGCACGCTTCCTGCCGCGCGAGGTTCGCGACGACATCAACCTCCTCTATTTGGCGCTGCGCCGCCTCGATGATCTTGTTGATCTCGAGGCACCGAGCGGCTCTGCACAGCGCGCCGATGCGCAGCAGCGCCTTGCCGCAATTCGCACCTGGCTCAACAGTGGAGCGATCGAGGCCGATGGCGGTGAAGAGCTGGCGATCTTCGTTGACCTGCAACGTCGTACCCCGTCACTCCCAATTGATGCGATCGGTGCATTCCTCGACGGCATGGAGGGCGACCTTGCTGGCCCCGTGATGGAGAGTGACGCGGATCTCGATCTCTACTGCTATCAGGTTGCGGGTACTGTCGGTCGCCTCATGGCGGCGCTTCTCGGTGTGCGCGCCGGCGACGATGCGCAGGCCGATCACGCCGCCCGTGCCCTTGGTGCAGCGATGCAACGAACGAATATCCTGCGCGACATCGATGAGGATCTTGCGAACGGGCGGGTCTATCTCCCCGCCACGGTACTGCGACGGGTTGGGCTCGACCCTGCAGCTGCGAGTGGGCCAACGTCGCTTCGTGACGGTGATCGACGCGCCCTCTACTTGGCTGAGATTGCCCGAGCGGATGCCGACTACGAGGCTGGGGCTGCAGGGATCCGCTACCTGCAGAACGGCGGCCGATCGATTCGCGTGGCGGCGCACCTCTATCGCGAGATCCTGCGACAGATTGAGCGCGACGGCTTCGGGGTACGGCGACCGCATCGACCGGTGGTGGGACGAGCCCGCAAGGCCGTGCTTCTGGTGCGCGCGGTGGCAAGCTCCTAGAGGGGCGCTTCTACCTCAGTGCGCGCGGGCGTAGCGAGCAAGGAGCGAGAGAGAGACCACCACGATCGCGGTACCCAGCAGCTGTACTGGGGTCGTCACGTCGTTCAAGAAGATCACGCCACCAATAAGCGCGACCACCGGTACCAGCGTGCTGAATTGGCTCACCGTTGTTGTAGGGATGCGTCGTGTCGCCTCGAGATAGAGGATGAACGGTGCTGCGCCACCGAAGACGCCAGTTGCGACCGAGACGGCCCACTGCATCTCGGTTGCTGGTAGCTGAAGTTCACCGTTGAAGATCGTGACGCGCACGATCAGAAGGGCGAGGGAGGCGAGCGCCGCGACCAGCAGTTGTGATGCAACAAGCGGCAGCACTGGCATGGTGCGCACCAGCTTCGAGGAGATGAGCACGTAGGCGGCGCCGCAGAAGAGTCCGAGGATGGCGAAGATGATGCCCTCTGGCTTGAGCGTGCCTGCTGCACCAGCGCCGCCGACCACAAGGGCTACGCCGATGATCGAAACAACCATGAGGATGGCGGCACGGCGGCTCACCCTCTCGCCGAGATATGGGGCGGCCAGAATGGCGATCAGCACGGGATTCAGTGACGAGACGAGGGCAACGAAGGCACCGCTCGAGAAGATGATGCCAACGTTACCGAGGGTGTACGCCCCCCACGGCTCAATGATCCCGGTCGAAGATGCCCGCAGCAGCCCTGGGTGTCGGAAGCCGCTTAGCTCGCCACGGATTGCGCCGAGAGCGAGCAGCACGAGAAAGCCGATGCTGAGTTCGATGACCAGGAACGTGTCGTTCCCCACCCCCGCCGAAAGGACGTAATCCGATGTTGTCGACCCGAAACCCCACGCGAGTGAGGCGCCGATCGCGCAGAGGATCCCGACCGTTCGCCGGGAGGTTCCGCGAGCCGCGCCCGCGGTCCCCCCAGCGTTACTCATGCCTTCGGCTTAACCCAGTTCGGCATCTCGGCCTCAAAGACCGGGAGTGGAATCTGACCGTGCCCAATGGCGTGATCGTGGAACGACTTGATATCGAACTTGTTGCCGTCGCGCTTCTCGATTGCGGCACGCGTGCGCTCAATGGCACGCTGCCCAACCTTGTAGCAGAGCGCCTGGGCTGGCCAGGCGATGTAGCGGTCGGTCTCGATCTCGGCGTCGGTTCGTGGCAGCCCAACGGACTCCATGAACGCCACACCCTTATCTCGGTCCCAGCCGAAGGCGTGGAGGCCGGTGTCAACGACGAGGCGCGCCGCGCGGTGCGCCTGCCCCTGAAGCATGCCGAAGCGCTCCATCTCGTTGCGGTAGAGGCCGAGCTCGTCGGCGAGTCGCTCCGAGTAGAGGCCCCAGCCCTCAACGTAGGCGTTCCCCGCAAGGTGCGAGGCGTGCTTGCGCAGGTCTGGCAAGAACTCCAGCTCCATCTCTAGCGCGATCTGGAAGTGGTGGCCCGGAATGGCCTCGTGATACGTGGTTGGCGCAAGGGCGTGCAAGAAGCGCGACGGCAGGTCGTAGCCGTTCACGTAGTACGTCCCTGGGCGCGAACCATCAGCCGCAGGGCTGAAGTAGTAGGCGGCGGGTGCGTCCTTCTCCTTGAAGTCTTCGACCGCCTTCACATCGCAGCCAGCCTTCGGGAATCGACCGAAGACCTTTCCGGCTTCGGCATAACCGCGCTCGATGTCTTCTTTGATGCGCACGATGAGCGCCTCTTTCGACGCGGCGACGTTCGTTGGATCGCTCTCAGCCGCATCGCGCAGCTTCTCAATGGAACCACCGAAGCCAAGCTTTGTCGAGATGACCTTCATCTCCTCCTGGATATCGGCCCACTCCTGGAGACCAATCTCATGCAGCTCCTTCGGATCCAGTTCTAGTCCGGTCCAGCTGCGAATCGCCACCTTGTAGAGCTCGGCACCATTTGGTGCGGAGCAGAGGCCCGGCACTTCGCGCGCCTTGGTGCGGTAGCTGCCGCTGACCGCCTCGTAGTAGCGCTTGATCTGTGGGTCGACATACTCCGCAACGATCTTGGCGAGCTCGGCTCGCTCGGCATCGCCCGCAACGTTGGCGGCGGTGACGATTGGCGACTGGTCGGCTGGGATCGCCATCAGGCCATCAAGCTGAGCGATCAGTCGCTCCGTTGAAATCTTGGAGGCAACGAGTCCGCGCTTCTCCGCCTCATGCACGCGCGCGATCGCCTCGTCCATGAACTTCGGGAAGGCCTTGAGTCGGCTCACCAGCTTGGCGAACTTCTCCGGGGTCTTCGCATCCTGGAAGGTGACGATCTGTGGAAGGAGTGTCTGCACCCCATCCATATGGTCAACCGCAGAGAGGAGGTCCAAGCGATGGTCATCTTTCTCGATGGCGATCGAGCCACCGACGGCGATCAGGTCGCGCGTGATCTTCCACTCAATGTCGAGCCCGTCGTCGCCAATGGCCTTTGCCGCCTTCGAATACTTCTCCCACATGGCGCGGTCGCGCAGGCGCGCAGCGTCTGAGGTGTCGTCGAGGGCGCCGTCGTTGACCTCAATGCCGAGGAAGGTTCCCCAGATTGGAGAGTGCGCGAGCATCTCCTTCCAGAGGTCATCGGCGAGGGTCTTCACGGCCTGGTCGTTCGCGGAGAGTGGCTTCGACACGATCTGGGCTCCTTCCCGGGGTTCCGGGGCTCCTGCGCTCAAGGGGTGAGCGCCTCCCGCTCAGGATACGGCTTGTGCCCCTTCTCGGGGGCGGCGGGGGCGCAGGGCGAGGTGCAGGAGGAGGCCGAGTGGTCCGAACATGAGGGCGAGCGTCAACGCCGCGATGCGGAGTGGCGCCCCAACGCCTCGGCTGAGGCCATCGAGCCAAATGAATCGCCCCGCAATGAGGTCAAAGGCAAGCACATGGAGCCACACAGCGAGGCTCCCCTCTGGGGTCGCAAGTGAGGCGGAGATTGCACTCAGCGTTGGATTGAGCAGGGTTCCGAGAATCGCACCGGCACTGGGAACCACCAGGGCTGCATACACCAGCCCGATGGCGACCACGGGCCACGGGGTCATCAATGTGCGTCGGGTGATCTCTGCGTTTGGGCGTACGGCCATCAAAAACCAGAACGGCCCAACGCCAATCGTCGCGACAAGGAAGAGCGCGCTCAGCACTTCAGGTGCGAGGTTCATGATCAACTCCTTCTCCTGCTTCACTATCAGTAACGCCCCAGCCCATTGAGCTGAGATCCAGTTGTGCCGCATCTCGGGCGGGCGGCTCGGCGCCGAGATGCCCCTCAAGATCGGCGAGCCGCGGCGCCGCCAAGCGAGAGAGCGCCGCAACGCGGTCTGCGGCGAGAAGGTGCCAGTTCCCCGCCTCCCATGCGGCACTCAGTCGCTCATCACGCGCCAGGCGGAGTTGCAGCAGCGGCACCAGCGCGGGCGCTAGAACAAGGAGCCGCACAACTTCGCGGTCACTCGCGATCAGCGCGTGGCGCTGCAAGAGCAGTTCGCCGATGGGGAGCGGCCCCGTAACGACCTCGCAAAAGAGAAGCACACGACCGCGGCGATAGAGCACCGCATCAACAGCGTCATAGGCGGCGCGATCAGATCGAAGACGCAGCGGTGGCGTCGAATCAACTGGGTCGACGGTGGTTCGCGCACCTAGCTCGCGACCAGCGACAACTGTGGATGCCAGTGCGGGTGCAACGGAAACATACAGGCCCATCCGTGGACCCAACTCCAGCAGGCCCGCAATGGTGGTCAGGCGCTCTTCTTCCACAGCGGCCAGCGTGCGGAGTGGGAGGCGAGCACCGTCGGCCACGCTCGTATACGCGTCCAGCACTGTGCTGCGCAGCTCCGGGTCTATGCCGATCGGATCGGCATCCAGCGCAACGAGTGCCTCGTCTACGCCCTCCCCTGCCTCGAGGGCGCCAACGAGTGCGAAGGCGGCGGCATCGGCGCGATCAGCGGCTGGGGTAGCCAGGCGCTCACGCTCGGCCCGACCCTCCACAAAGATGCGTCCATCTGCCACGGCGATGAGTTGATCAAAGGATCCGGCGGGCCGAAGCTTCGCATGGAGATCGGCAACGCCGCGCAGCTCTTCGGCGAACGCTGCCGCATCAAGCAGCTCACCTGCTGCATGTGCCGCGCGGGCACGAGCAGCGGCATACGCAGGGAGGAGCTGCCGCGGCGTAACGGGCTCGCCATGAGCCACCACAAGGTCACTGATGAGCGCGATCTGACTGCGGGGCGGCAGCCCCTTGATCGCTGGCTCGCTCAATCGCGCCGTCACGGTGAGTCCGGGGGTGCGGTCGTCGTCGAGACGCCGGGCCACGCTGCCTGCAGCGCCAGCAAGGCTAATCGCCGTCAAAACACCGGCTAACTGTTCAGGGTGATCATCGAGATCAACAACGAGGAGCGGGTCGTGGAGCATGAGTGGATTCATCGCAACAAGGAGGCGCGCTAGGGCGGAAGCGATCGTTACGGCATCGTTGGATTGCAGCGCAACAAGGAGTAGGTCGGAGTCACTCTGCTCGCCCGCCCATCGCGCGGCAATCGCCCGTTCGCTGCGCTCATCGGCGCTGCCACCCACGGTGACGCGCAGAAGCGCAACGCCAATCGCTGCGGTACGCGTAATGAGCGCTGCGAGCGACGTGCGAGCGGCCGTGCCACCGCGCACAACGATCGTGCCGCCCCCTGGGTAGGTGAGTGCAGTGAGATCACTACTCATGGTGAGCTGCGATGGAACGGGCTGAGCGGTGAGGTAGATTCGCCGGCGAGCATCAATGGCATCGAGGAGTGCCTGCCACGGGGCGATCTCCCACCAGGTTCGCCCAGCGCGCTGTGGCCGAGCCATCGCCACCGCCGCTTCAGCCAGGGTGAGTCGTAGCGCCCCCAGCATCACGGCGCTCTCGCTCGAGCGCTCCAAGGCACTACTCAGCGCATCGAGCGAGCGCAGCTGCCGGGTGCTCCAACGAGCTGCCGCTCCGTCAACCGCGCCAGCGAAACGACCGTCAACACGGGCGCGGACTGCAGGTTCGAGAAGCCCAGTAGAGGCGACCTCGTTCGGGAGCATGGTCGCGGCATCACCACCGCGTCGGCCGAGCGCGCGACAGGCGGCGCAGGTAGCGCGGCGCGCAGTAGGCTGCCCCCGCTCCTGATCGGCATCAAGCGCCTCCTCCCAGCGCCAGGCGGCAACGCGAACCGCCTGCCCGCACGCAGCACAGCTGCTCTGCCATCCGGTGTCGAGCGCCTCCGATGCGGCGGCGAGCAGCTCCGCCGCGGCCGCCTCATAGGCACGCACCGTTGGTGGTCGAAGCTCGGCGGCAATCGTCCACTCATCCATCGCATCGCGTGCGTGCAGGATGCTCCGGAACTCACGCTGGACGCTCGCCAACGCCAACACTCCATTGCGCGCGGTGAGATCGACCGTTAGTTGGTCGCGTGCTGATACGACGGGTCTTGTTGCAGTTGGCGCAAGTGCGGCGGTGAGTCGGGCGGCGCTGCGATCCACGTGAACGCCCCCTCCGCCTATCTGCGACTAATCGTCGTTGTGGCCTGCCTCTTCGCTCTCAGGAAGGAACGCGTCGTCAGAGGTCTTCTCTGGTGGCTCAGCGCTTGGTCGCTCAACGGCCGGCGTCTCCTCTTCGTACGTATCCTCATCATCGTCGCCGAAGCTCTCGTCATCACGGAAGAAGGAGCCCTTCGTGTACGGTCGCTCGTCGCTGGTGCGCGTGGCGGTTGGGAAGGAGACCTTCCCAACATTGCCGGCGCTGACGTGCTCTTCGCGAATGATCACGCGAATGTCGCCGCCACTGATGGAGGTGATCCCCGATGTGTAGGTGTTGCCGTCGCCGATCAGCTTGACGAGTCGTGCAGCGATGCGCGGCTCGACACGACCGATCTCAACTCCGTTCGCCTTGGCGATCAGTCGATTGCCAAGAACGATCAGCTCAACCGAGTCGCCAGGATTTACCTGCGCGAGGGTTCCGGCGTCGGCAACATTCGTGAGTGCGGCGAACCCGGTGGTGCCCGCCTCTTGAATGAAGATGCCAGCAGGCGTTGTCGCACCTTCAGTGCTCGCGGTGGTCTTCTTGCCAACCTGCTTGATGAGGCCCTTCAGGCGCTCAAGGTTGCGCTCGGCAATGCGATTGAGTGGATCGAGCGCGAGGGTTGCCTGGTACTCCTTCTTCGAGCCGGCGAGGTCGCCCTGCTCCCAGAGGCACTTGGCCAGGCGGTTCTGTGCCTCGACGCGCTCCTCAACCTTGATGGTGTCGCCGAGGGCGAGGATCGCAGTGTTCGCCTCGCTCGCATCCTTCCAACGTCCTTCGGAGGCGGCCTTCAACGCGATGTCGGCCTGCTCCTTGGCGGTGCGGCTCGGCTTCTGGGTGGTTGGGGTCTCGTTGGCGAGGGTCACGGGCGCCTCCTCAATTCAGTGCATGCGGGCTGATGCCCCCCGCTATGACGTTGGGGAAGGATAGCCGATCGCTAGCGACCGACCCCGATCCAGAGGAGGGCAACCCCTGTGGCGAGCGTGAGGGCGAGGATTTCGAAGATCAGGCGTGGGTCGCGGCGCTCCCCCTCGGGGGTTGCCGCCCAAATCTCGCGGGCATAAAAGAGGACGGCGAGGCCCGCTGGCCCAGCGAGCCGCGCGACGCCGACGGTGGCGAAGAGGATGGAGGCGGCACCGTTCAGCGCCGCAGCGCCGAGGGCGTCACGCACGATCGCCGAGGTCCGCTCGCGTCGAAGGCTCGACATAGCTGCAGCGAGGAGGGCGGCGACGGCGGCGCTGCCAATGCCAACGGCAAGGACGGCGAGGGGCCCAACAGGGTCTGGCCGCGCCGACGGGGTACTCGGGAGCGTCACGATGCCTGGGACCAGGGCCGAGATGCCGATGGAGGCGGCGAAGAGGACCAGGGTGAAGACCGCCAGGCTCACCACACGATCGCGGTGCAGCGATCCATTGCTGCTGCGGCGAAGGCGAAGCTCCCATTCAATCACGGCGCGGAGGATGCCAATCCCTGCGGTGATCGCGATGACTAAGCCGATCCCCGTGGGGACGAGGCGCACCACGCCCGCAATGGCGAGGGCGATCAGGCCGCCGAGCACCACCTCGGTACCCATTGGTAGGTCGCGTACCTCGGCGCGGCGCACGGCGTTCACCCCGACCGCACCGAGCAGCGCGGCGGCGGCGCCAGCCAAGACGGTTCCCGGGCCGGTCGCGAAGTGGGCGACGCCTGCAGCGACAGCAACGGCAACGATCGTCTCGGCCCATGGGCGCGAGACCTCGACTTCACCAAACTCTGCCGCCGTATCCGTGAGGGCGGCAAGGCGCGCAGTGGCGAGGGAGCGGGCGTGGCGGCGGGTCGATGTTGATTCAGGCATAGGGTCAGGGTAGCGCGAGCGGGGGCTCCCGCGTAGACTCCTCGTGACCGCAGGAGCCGGCGCACAGTATTGGAGGGCAGCATGCTCCACCTCTCACGACTCATTGGACAACCCGTGCGCGACAGCAGCGCCGACACAATCGGCGTCATTGACGACCTCATCGCCGCAGTGGGTACGAGCCACCCTCCAATCACCGGGCTCGTGGTCCGAACCGGGCGCCGTCGCATCTATCTCGGCTGGGGCAGCGTGGAGCGCATGGATGCCGCAGGGGCCACGATTTTGGCGACGCGCGTCAACATCAGCCGCTTCCGACGCCGCGACGACGAGATCTTGCTGAAGGGCGACCTTCTTGACAAGCAGATTGTTGACATTGACGGCCGCAAGGTCGTGCGTGCCAACGACGTGATCCTCGACTTCGTTGAGGGGGCGATGCGCCTGGTCGCCGTCGATGTTGGCACCGCTGGACTGCTGCGCCGACTCGGCCTCCCTGACAACTGGATCAATCGCCTCTCAGGCGAGCAGTCGCGCGTCGCCTCGTACATTGACTGGGAGGATGTGGACCCGCTCGGCTCCACCATCGCCAGCGTTCGCCTCCGCGTGCCACACGCCGGTCTCTCCGAGCTGCACCCGGCCGACCTTGCGACCATTGTTGACCAGCTGACGCCGCGCGACCGCGCCGACATCTTCAACTCCCTTGATGAAGAGGTCGCCGCTGAGGCGCTCGAGGAGTTGGAGCCGGAGACGCGCACCGACCTGCTCGAAGACTTGGAGCCAGAGCGCGCCGCTGATCTGTTGGAAGAGATGAGCCCAGACGAGGCGGCCGACGCTGTTGCCGAACTCTCGCCACTAAGCCGCAAGGAGATCTTGCGCCTGATGACGAAAGAGGAGCGCGACGATGTGCAGGAGCTGCTCGCACACCCAGAGAAGAGCGCCGGCGGCTTGATGACCACCGAACATGTGGCGCTGCGCCCGCAAGCGACCGTCGCCGAAGCGCTCGCCGCCATTCGCCGTCACGAGCCCGATGCCGAAGTTGCCTTCGCCGTGTACGTAGTCGACGGCAAGCGACGGCTCTTGGGTGAGGTGACGCTGCGCGACCTCGTGCTCGCGACACCGAGCACCACTGTTGGTGAGCTGATGGAAGACGAGCCGGTCGCCGTGGAGCTGCTGGCGCACTCCGATGAGGTTGCCCGCGTCGTCACGCGCTACGGCCTGGTGGCCCTTCCCGTGGTTGATGCCAACCACCGGCTCATGGGCGTCATCACCGTGAGCGACGCGCTCTGGGATGTGCTCCCTGAAGAGTGGCGCCGTGAGATGCCACGCCGCCTGCATGCCGACAGCCTCGCCGCGGCCGGACCGCAAGAGCTGCCCACGCGCACAACAGTGAAGCGCGGCGCAAAGGCGCCAGCGAAGCCACGCAAGGGGCAACCGCGAAAGAAGGGTTCGGTGAAGCGTGGCTAGCCTCAGCCTGCGCGATCTCTTTCGCCGTCGCCGCGGTCCACTCGCCTTCTTGGCGGTCGTTGGGCCTGGCCTCATCGCGGGCGTCGCGGGGAACGATGCGGGCGGCATCACCACCTACGCGACCCTCGGCTCGCAGACCGGCCTGCGCTTCCTCTGGATTCTGCCGCTCACCGCACTGCTCCTTGCGCTGGTGCAAGAGTCGGTGGCACGCCTCGGCGTCGTCACTGGGCAGGGCCTCTCAGACCTGATCCGCGAGCGCTTCGGCGTGCGCTGGGCACTCTTCGCCATGGTCGTCTTGCTGCTCGCGAACCTTGCGAATACCGTCGCGAACGTTGCCGGTGCCGCATCGGCGATGGCGATCTTCAACGTGCCGATCCTGCTGACCGCACCCCTCTCTGCCCTCATCGTCTGGTTGCTTGTGGTCTACGGCAGTTATCGCAGCGTGGAGCGAATCTTCTTGGCGCTCACCGCCGTCTTCTTGGCCTACATCGCCGCCGCACTCTTGGCGAATCCAAACTGGGCGGCGGTCGCCTCATCGCTCACGACGCCGAGCCTTGCCGGCGTTTCGGGGGCTGAGATGCTCCTGCTGGTGGCGGTCGTTGGTACAACCGTGACGCCGTACATGCAGTTCTACCTGCAGTCTGCGGTCGCCGAGAAAGGGATCGGCGTTGAGGATCTCGGTGCCGCACGGGCCGACGCGATTCTTGGCTCCATCTGGACAAACTTCATCGCCGCCTGTGTGGTGATTGCCACGGCGGTTGCGCTCGGTTCACTCGGCAAGCCGATCGGCTCGGCGGCAGATGCGGCGGTCGCACTCGAGCCGCTCGCCGGCGAGTTCTCGAAGATTCTCTTCGGCGCTGGCCTCTTTGGCGCAAGCCTCTTGGCGATGGCGATCATGCCGCTCACCACCGCCTTCGCCCTCTCAGAGGCATTCGGCTTTGAATCGGGTGTCGATAAGCGCCTGAGTGAGGCACCGATCTTCTACGGCATCTTCACCGCGATCTTGGCGATTGGTGCCATCGTGGTGATGCTCCCTGGCCTGAACCCGATCGGCGCGATCATCAGCAGCCAGTACCTGCAGGGGCTCTTCCTGCCGATCGTGCTCGCCTTCATCGTCAAGCTCACGAGCAGTAAGTCGCTCCTTGGTGAGCACGTCTCGCCACGCTGGCTGCGCCTGGTTGGCTGGGGCTCCGTGGTGGTCCTCGCCGTGCTGAACGTGGGAATCGTGCTGGTCAACGCTATCGGCCTCGCCGCCTAAGCGAGTTGATTCGCGCTACGGCGCGACGGGTGGCCCTTCGTTGAGG
>Ga0255103_1000339_pt1 | contig 13730 bp, 15 predicted proteins | sample Law_Cont_RepB_0h_FD_188450 | JGI IMG/M metagenome (GOLD analysis project Ga0255103, IMG submission 188450) | Freshwater microbial communities from St. Lawrence River, New York, United States - Law_Cont_RepB_0h | ecosystem: Environmental > Aquatic > Freshwater > River | place: USA: New York...
TTTCTGCCAACGAGTCGATGGAGCGCGGACCCTTTGTAGCTGCCGTGCAAGAAGCATTGATGCGCTTGCCTCGTCCGGGTGAGAGTTTGTATTTGCGGATTCGCTCTGACGAAGTCGAGACCTGGAAAAAAATTGTGGAAGACCCAGGCTTGCCATTTACGTGTTCCGTTTTGGTTGATGCGGATGTCCAACCAGGTCATGCGTATGTGGAAGTAGGTGGCGCGCGGATTGATGTGGGTACAGAAGCACGTAAGGCTTTGGTATTTTCTGCACTAGGCCTTAATCCTAGTGATTCTTCTACGGTATCTCCACCGAGTGTGGCACTTGCAATTGATTCTCCCTTACTGGAGGAGAAGGTCAATGAGCCCCCTGCTGACTGAGTTTCAGTCTCGACTGCATCTACAAAGTGAGATGCTCAAAGAGACCCCACGCTCGATTCGGGAAGGTAAATTAAAACGCGTCTCCGGAATTGTGTTGGAGGTTGAAGGCTTACCGATGAGCATTGGCTCTGGTGCAACCATCGTGTCGCAAACAGGGGATTTAAGTTTTGATGCCGAGTGCATTGGTTTTAATGGTGGCATTACGTATTTGATGCCGATTGATACGGTGGAGGGCATTGCGCCAGGAGCGCTTGTCTATCCTGCAAAAACCCCCGTTGATTATGGCAAGGGCTACATCACCAAATCGGTCGTGGAACCCTTACCGATTGGCGAGGAGTTATTGGGCCGAGTGGTGGATGGCTTGGGGCGCCCGATTGATGGCAAGGGCTCGGGCAGTAGTCATCTTGCAGCGCAAATCCAACGGAGCATTAATCCTTTGGATCGAACCCCGATTCATGAACCTTTGGATACCGGAATACGAGCCATTAATGGTTTACTGACCGTTGGCCGTGGACAACGCGTTGGCATCTTTGCTGGCTCAGGGGTTGGTAAAAGCGTCTTATTAGGAATGCTGGCCCGCAATTGCGTAGCGGACGTGATAGTGATTGGTCTTGTGGGTGAGCGTGGTCGTGAGGTTCGGGAGTTTTGTGATGACACGCTTGGCCCGAGGTCTTTTGGTCGCGCGGTGGTCGTTGCTGCTCCCGCGGATGCCTCCCCATTGGCGCGATCTAAAGGCGCATCGTATGCAACCGATGTGGCGACGTGGTTTCGGGATCAAGGTAAACACGTTGTCTTGATTGTGGATTCATTAACACGCTATGCAATGGCTTTACGGGAAATTGGTCTGAGCCTGGGTGAAGCACCGGTGGCGCGTGGTTATCCACCCAGTGTCTTTGCTCGCATGCCTGAGCTCGTTGAGCGGGTTGGTAACGGCATTAATCCGAATGGATCCATCACAGCCTTCTATACCGTCTTACTAGAGGGCGACGATAGTAATGATCCGGTAGCCGATACTGCCCGCGGAATTTTAGATGGCCACTTTTTCTTATCCAGAGAGCTCGCCGATAGCGGACACTATCCTGCTATTGATATTGAAAAATCCATCTCTCGGGTCATGCCCAAGGTATCAAGTCGTGAACATTTATTAAGTGCGCGGCGCGTAAAGCAGCTCTATAGCCGTTATATGCGTGGACGTGATTTAGTCTCGATGGGTGCTTACGTTGCCGGTAGCGACCCTGAACTCGATGCCGCACTCCAGTCGTGGCCAAAAATCAAGGAGTTTTTACAGCAAGATTCGGAGCTAAATGTTGCCATGGCCAACACCTTACAAGATTTATTAGCAATCGCACCCAATGAAGTGGCTACGAATCAAGCAAACTCAAACTTCTTTCAAAACATTCGGCGAATATGAAAGCCATTGAACTTTTATTGCGGCTTGCCAAGATTCGGGAAGATCAAGCGATGGCTAAGGCGCGAAAAGCGACCGGGCAGGTTCATCAAGCTGAGGGCTTTCAGAAACAGGTCTTGGACTATGCCATGGATTATGAGAATCAGATCCTCGAGGGCGCAAAAACCGGCACCTCGGTAGCTTTTATACAAGATGCCAACGCCTTTCGAGAGAAATTATTGCTTAGCTCAGCAGAAATTTCTAATCAAATCAAGGGTTTATCTATGAACTCGGAGCAAGCCCTGAAAATAGCTATGCAAGCAAAGATGCGCTCTCAGGGCCTAGGTAAGCTGGTCGCCAAGGCTCACCTAGAGGCTCGAAGGAAACAGGCCCGCTTCGAGACCAATCAAATGGAAGATAGCTACCTTGCCCGTCTTCATGGGCGTTCTGGCACGGAAAATGCTTAGTTAAGGATGTCTTTCATGGAGATCGCATGCCTATTGCAAGTGCAGCACACTCAAAGCACCACCTAAGCCAGATTCAAGCTGGCCAGGAGACGCTTGCATCCAAAAAAGGGCAGGCAGCCAATGTGGGTGGGCTTGAAGACTTTCTGAATGAGCTTAATCAGGCCACCAATCTTCGCCTACAAGCCCAAGATGAGTTGGCCACCGAAGGCCGTCTAAAGAGTAAGAAAACTCCAGAAACTAAAGATAATAAGACCGATCCTAATCTGCAAATAATGCAAAAACAGGATGTTGACCCTCAAAATCCGGCAAATATTGCCGATGTACATGCCCAGTCCAATCCTGAGATTGCCAAAATCATGGCAGCCTTGGAGCAACTCAATCAACAGAACCAAACAAAATCAACCTCTTTATTAAGTAACTGGGGCGAGGCGGGCCTTGTCAGCAAATCAAACGCAGATCAGCCGATCGATTTGGAGGCGCTGCGCGCCAATTTCAAGAATTTGGGCCTTGAGAACATGCTGGGCGATCTTGAGAAAGCCAAAGTTGCCGGTAATCTAGAGCAAATCGCCAGTATGGAAGCTAAGCTAGCCCAGGCATTATTGGCTCAATTGGCGAATCTAAAGGCTCAAACGAATGAGGCACAGGCTGATTTGAGTGTTAAAGCAACGATCGATGCGAAGACCTTACAAGCATTAGAGCTACAACGAAATCAGATTGCCGCTAATCAAACCATCAACCAGGCATTGCAAAAGCAGTTACTGGCCCAGCAACAGATTAATGGCTCTGTTGGATCGGAGACCGTCCGCGTGATCAGCGTTGAGCCAAGTTTGGCCCAAGAGCTAAAGATGAAGCAAGCTGCTGATTTAGATACACAATTTACTCTGGCACAGGGAGCCCTTTTAAGCACTAAAGTGGGCAATGCGGTTGTGGTGGACGAGGGTGTTGTGGGACTCGAAAATAGAGAGGCATTGGTGGGCGATAGCCTTGTACTTGCAAAACCATTATTCGATAGCCAGGCCTTACTAAAAACCGAGCAGTCTTTTGATGAGACGATTGACAGCGATTTCAGCGGCAACTTACTGAGTGCATCCCAGGTGGCACAGAGCAGTGCAAATGTCAGCAGCACCCCAACACAGATAGCAATGAGCCTGCATGAGGCCTCTGTGACATCAGGACCTCTTCATAGTGAAATCTTAAATGCTGCCAGATCAGGTGGCGGCAGAATACAGTTGGAGTTGACCCCACCCGAGCAGGGTACTATTCGAATCGATTTGCGGATTGATCAATCCGGTAGAGCGTATTTGATTGTGGAGGGTGCCAATGATGCGGCTAAAGCACGCTTAGACCAGGGTGGCCAGCAGCTCAAAAACGAGTTTGCCCAAATGGGTCTTCAGTTATCCCTCGACCTCAGACAAGGCGATAGTCGTTTTGCCCAAAATCAGCAATTTGGATCTGAACAATCCCGTTTTGCCCAGCCTAGTTCTTCTACCGATAGATCCTCTATGGGGATTGGTTTATTATCTGAAAGTCTCGCAACTACAAGATTCTTAAGTGATAATGCGGGTAATATTTCAGGTATTCACCTGTATGCTTAATACAGTTATCTATGAGGATCGGCAATGGCTGAAGAAGAACGAGTTGAACCCACGCTAGAAGCGGGTACAGCCCCAGCGGCAGCAGCCCCTGCATCGACAGAATCGGCTGAGCCTCCCCCCAAAAAAAGCAAAAAACTCTTCATCATCTTAGGTGTTGTGGTGGTTCTGCTCGCCGGTGGTGTTGGTGGCTATATGTACACGCAAAAAACAGAGGCTGAGAAAAAAGCAGCGGAAGCCGAGGCGAATAAGCCTGAGAATATCCTTAAAAAGCAACTAACTGATCGTAAGCAAAATGCACCCCCCATCTATATCGCCTTAGATGAGATGATTGTAAATTTGCCAGGGCGTGGCGGTGAGCATTATCTACAAACAAAAATTGTGTTGCGTACTGCTGATTCCTCAACCGAAAGCAAAGTAAAGCAATTTTTACCTGTGATCCGCGATAAGATCATTACGGTCCTATCCTCTCGTCAAATGCAGGAGCTGGCAACGGTAGAAGGTAAAACCATGATGGCTCGCGAGGTTGCTTTGGTGATTAACTCGATTATTGCTCCGCAACTAACCGCTATTTATATCTTGCAACAACAACCAGCGACGGCTGACTTGCAAAATCTAGAGCGCATTGGTGCAATTCCTAAAGAGACCTCGACTGGCAAGAAGATTACCAATGAGGCCGCACGAGCAGCAGCAGAGTTCTGGAACATCACCGAAATGGATTTACCGGTCCAAGCAGTTCTCTTTAGCTCCTTCGTAATGCAGTAATGATCTTAATCTGCTGGAGAACTCCACAGGAAAATAATGGCAGATCAGGATATTAACTTTGAAATGAACATCAACGCTGTTGATCAGCGTGAGATGTTCGACAAATCCAAGATCATCGCGCGTCGGCGTATGCCGACTCTAGAATTAATTCATGAGCGGTTTAGTCGTGCCGTTCGTCTCACACTGTTTAATATGATCCGTGCACCGATTGAGGTGCAAATGCATTTGCCGGTGGTCAAAAGCTATGAGAACTTTGTCAATGAGTTCCCAGAGCGCACAAATATTAATATCGTAGGCATCCGTCCCTTACGGGGAGTGGGTTGTTGGATTGTCGACCCTGGCGTGGTTTACATCGCGATTGATAATATGTTTGGAGGCGAAGGGCGCCTTCCCCCTAAATTAGGATTACGCGAATACACCGCTACCGAGTTGCGGATTATTCGACGCTTGGTTGACGCACTGTTGAGTGAATACGAAAAGGCGTGGAAAGCAGTCTATGAAATTAAGTTTGACTTCATGCGCCAAGAAACAAATTTTGGATTTGCCAAGATAACCTCGCCAAGCGAGATGGTCTTGCACTCTAAATTCACGATTGAGATTAATGGCCGACCGGGCGATGTCGATTTATGTATTCCGTTTTGGGTGCTTGAGCCGGTTAAGTCGATCTTGTATAACAATATGCAGGGTTTTGCGAGTGAGCCCGATGAGCATTGGGCCAATCTCTTGTCGGATCAAGTGCACGAAGCACCTGTGACAGCGGTCGCAGTGCTTGCCAGAAAACAAATGCTCTTAGGTGAAGTTGCTTCTCTCTCTGTGGGTGAGATTATTCCCATCGAGATTATGGATCCCATCACAGTGTATGTGGATGGCTTACCTGTCATTCGAGGACAGTATGGGGTAAAAAATGGACGCTATTCGGTCAAAATCCAGACCATTCAGCATCCTGCCGAGTTCTTAAAAAGCCCGCTTGAAAGTGCCCGTTTGGGGCCCAGTATGATGCGCGGTGCTGAACAGGGGGAGCTCTACGAGCAATTCCCCGATGGTGCGCCTAATATCAGCGCTGGTGCTGGCGCGCAAGCGGTTAGCCCTGTAGATCTGGCCAAATCAGCCGCTAGCGATACAATTAATGCACTTGCCGATACTTTAGTGGCTAAAGACGCAACAGGTTCAACGGACGTAAATCAAAAAGGGGATACAAATGGCTGAAAACGATAATGATTTAGCTAAGTCCCTCTCCAGCAAAGATTTGGCTGGCTCTCTGCGGAAAGCTAACTTTTCTAACCTAGAAGATGGCGCAAAAGCGGGTGCTGATTTCAATGAAATTGATCTCGTCATGGATGTGCCAGTTCAAGTGACGGTTGAGCTTGGGCGCGCCAAGATGCAAATTCGGAATTTACTGAACCTGACCTATGGCTCCGTGATCGAGCTTGATATTTTGGCTGGCGAGCCTCTTGAGGTGGTTGTAAACGGTTGTTTGGTTGCTCAGGGAGAGGTGGTGATCGTGAACGATCGTTACGGTATCCGCTTAACGGATATTGTTACTCCGGCCGAGCGCCTGCGCAAAATTAATCGCTGAGTCGCGCATGAATCCTTCGATTGGGGGCATGCTGTGGTTCTCCTTTTTTTGGCTAGCCCTAGCCGCCGCCTTAATTTGGGTGGTTGCTTATTTGGTGAAGCGTGATGCTGCCACCAAGGCATCCAATCCAAATGTCAAAATCTTAGCGCAGCAATCGATCGGCCCACGTGAACGGATTTTGGTGGTCAATGTATTAGGTCGGATTTTGGTCTTAGGCCATTCACCGAACCAAATTAATTACCTGACCGAGTTGGCCCCAGAAGATTTGGCTAATCTTGCCCCGCAGGCGAACCCTCTTGATTTTTCTATCAACCTGAAACGATTTGTAAAAAGGAAAGTTAGTTGAGGAATAAGGTATTTTGGCTCTTGGCGAGCTTTTCCTTTCTGCTTGCTCTACCTGATCTCGTATGGGCGCAGACCCTACCACTAGTGACCACGAAGGGAACTGGGGCTAATACGACTTACTCGGTCCCAGTTGAAACCTTACTAGCGTTAACCGCACTTAGTTTTCTTCCAGCTGCCCTGATCTTATTAACGAGCTTCACGCGAATTCTAATTGTGTTCTCGCTCTTAAGGCAGGCCTTGGGTTTAACCACCATGCCACCCAATATTGTTTTAATTGGCCTGTCATTTTTTCTAACCCTGTTCATCATGAATCCGGTTTTCGAGAACATCTATCAAAAGGCGTATCAACCATATACCGCTGGCAAGATGAACTTTTCTCAAGCGGTTGATGTGGGTAGTGTTCCCCTCAAAGAGTTTATGTTGAAACAAACTCGCCGCGACGATTTGAACCTGTTTGCCAAAATGTATGGCAAATCGATCGATGATCGCGAGAATGTACCAATGACGGTTTTAATACCTGCGTTCGCAATCTCAGAAATTAAAACTGGTTTTCTGATCGGCTTTGTTATCTACCTTCCGTTTTTAGCAATTGATTTTGCGGTTGCGAGTATCTTAACCTCTCTAGGGATGGTGATGGTTTCGCCAATGATGTTCTCCTTACCCCTAAAGCTGATAGTCTTTGCTCTAGCCGATGGCTGGACCCTGCTTTCTTTATCCCTCGTCCAAAGTTATTTCAATTAGCGATGGAAAGCGGACTCATTATTGAATTGGTGTATCAGGCTTTGCGCATGGCGGCTTTATTGGCCGGCCCAACCTTATTGGCATTATTGGTTGTTGGCCTCATTTTAGGCATTTTGCAAGCCGCTACCTCTGTGAATGAGTCTACTGTTGCCTTTGTACCTAAATTAGTCATCTTTGGTTTGGTGATCCTTTTGGCAGGGCCGGTAACGCTGGCACTCTTTGTGGATTACATTCAAGAGTTATTGGGCCGCATTCCTAGCCTCATTAGCTAGAAAGCCTCGCGATCATGATCACGATCACCGGATTGCAGATTGAGCAGTACATGTTAGTTTTAATGTTGTCGGCAGTGCGGATCTTTGGAGTATTTTTGACCGCCCCGATGTTTGCGTTTCGGGCATTACCCATGCAGTTTCGGGTTATGCTCACTTTGCTCTTAGCCTTTTATGTCTTCCCGATGGTGGGTACCGCTAACTTTCCGACCCCCGGCGGTAATATCAATTTCTTTTTTGTCGTGATCGAGTTAGCGATCGGCGCTTTCATCGGTTTTATGATCCGTCTTGGATTAATGGCGGTCGACGTAGCAGCTGAAGTTTTGTCGTTTCAGGCCGGATTTAGTTTTGCCTCTACTTTCTTTAGTGATCCAATGCTCAACTCGGGTTTGGTGGGACAGTTTTTAAGCTTGGTCATGATTGCATTGTGCTTTGCACTCAATATCCATTTATTGGTGATTGATTTAGTGCTCTCGAGTTTTAAAACATTGCCCTTTGGAGTCTGGCCTTCGCAGTGGGGTATTCAGGCCTTCATTGATATCTTGACCAGCTCTTTTCGTTTGGGTTTAATACTTGCTATGCCGATTCTCTTGGTGTACATCATGTTTAATATGACCCAAGCCTTTTTAGGGCGCACAAGCCCGCAAATGAATCTCTTCTCAGTAGGATTTGCAATTAGTATTCCATTGGCATTCTTGGTATTGATTATTATTCTTCCAGACTTACCAGATGTATTAAAGCGCTCCCTAGAGGAGCCTCTGGGTTTAATCCGACAGGGATTGGGAGTCAAAAATGCACCGCAGTAATTTGCGCATGAAGATCATGAACCAGGCAATGGTATTTGCCTTTACTCTTTCAGTGTTGGCATTTTCTGTGAGCGCACAACCTAGTTCGGAGCTAAGTAGCGAACCAAAGGTCATTATTCGGATGGAGCCGATGCCCCCTGAAAAGGAAAAGCCGCCAACAATCAACCCAGCCTTGGGTGAGGGGCGCGCAGGCCCAACCGAGTGTGAACAAAAATTTCCGATGCCCTCATCTAAAAAAGCATCTGACCCATACATTGAAGAAGGTGCAGTTATTTGTGAGCGCTTGGTGGTTCGAGGACAGCAGATGCAATGTGAAATTGAGAAGTTGATTAATGACAGCTCAGGTGTTTTTGCTACTACGGGAGCAAAGACGGAGCTCGCTAATTGGGCGCGGTGTAATGAAAAAATTGCTTCTCTCCTTGTGGGCGGTTATTACTTGCCCGCAAATGAGATAGAGCGCCGCTTACAAATCTGTAGCTCGAATTTCTATGCCGATCCTGGGAAGCCACCGAGGTCTGGTAAGTTAATTCGATTTATGGATTTTGCTTTTGAGGATGTTAGGCAATCTAGTGATGCAGCACTGGAAGCCTCAATCAAACTTTCTACCCCAATAAATAGCATAGACAATACGGCCGGCCTCATGAAATGTGAGTGGATGTTTGCGACGAGTAAGACCCCTCAAATTGATCCCTTGCCAAGCCTTGCGCCAGCCACTACCGAGCCCGCCGCTAAAAAGCTTAATAATAGTAAGCCCACGATCAGAAAACCAGCCAACTAGAAGGGTTTACTAACATGCTTAACTTTTTCTGAAAAAAGCCGTTATTACTACCATGAATATTATCTCTAGCCCTTGGCTTGCCAGACAAACCCCCGCACAAAGTAGGGTGCCGATTTCACTTTTCCTACTCTGCGGCATATTTTCTTTGGGGGCTATTGCGGCCGATGAGAAGTCCAAAGAGCCTACTCCATCACCTACCGCTTCTACAGCCCAAAGTGCAAAGCCTGCGATAGTTCCAGCTGCACCCGCTGTACCACTTCCGGTTTCCAAAGCCCCTGCTTCCCAAGCGGTGGCTAAGTCAGGTAATAATCCAGATCAGGATATGTCTGAAGCTTTGGTTAAGAAAATCAATAAAAGCTCGGGGGATATTGTCTTAAGAAGTAGCGATCTACCACCCCCATTCCCAGTGCCAAAAGCCGAGGCTAAGCCAGATGTGAAAGTGGAAAAAAAGGCTGAAGTAAAGCCAAAAGAGCCACCTAAAGCAGAGCCAATCGTGATTACAGTCAAAGAAGAGCTTATTGCAACACCGATACCTGTGCCTGAGATTCCATGGACCTACGCTGATGGACCGGGCGGACCTAATAACTGGGCGAATTTGAAAAAAGAAAATCAGTTATGCGCCACGGGAAAAATGCAGTCTCCTATTAACATCATCACTGACAATACGGTGAAGGGTAATCTGAACCCCATAGTATTTGAGTATCAACCATTCCTTTTATCCCTCATGGATAACGGTCGAACTGTGGAAGTGAGTGCACGGGGCGGTAATAATATTTTGGTAAACGAAAAAAGATACCGATTGGTTGGCATTCACTTTCACAAGCCGAGTGAGGAAGTTTTTAATGGAGAGCGTGCCGAGATGTCGGTGCACTTAGAACACGAACATCATGATGGTAGCAAGGTGATTGTGGCTGTAATGATGAGCTCATCATCGCAACTATTTGCGGCTACTGAAAAGCGGCGGTGGTGGTCCACGGCCTCAGAAGAGAATCCTTTATTTCAGATCATCTTGAGCAATGTTCCACTCGTAAAGAATCAAGCCTCATCGCCTCGCAATGTTGTGATTAATCCCCTTCAGCTTTTGCCAGAGGATCGCACCTATTTCACTTATATGGGTTCTCTGACCAAACCTCCGTGTACGGAGGGTGTCATCTGGATCATTATGAAAAATCCCCTGATCGTTACAGCGCAACAGATTCATAGCTTCGGACAAATCTACACCAATAACTTTAGACCCCTGCAATCACAAGGCGATCGAATCATCAAAGAGATCCGGTAGCACCAAACCGGCAAAAATTACCGATTTGGCTAGTGCGATGTAAAACCTAGGTAATAATCGAATACCTAGTTCCAGAAATACCTAAACTAAATTAGTAAATATTCAATTAAATCATAGACTTATTAATATTGGCACGGCTCTTGCTTATTACTGACTGAGGAATTGACCGTTGGCATTTGCCAACGGTGAGTTTTAAGGAAAGTACGATGAACGCTGTTCCAAAATATGACTCTTTGCTTTTTAACGAAGCTGCGCTGAAGTCGCGGACGCGTCGTCAAGAGATTTTGGCTAACAATCTTGCAAACTCAGACACTCCAGGTTTTAAGGCTAGAGACATTGACTTTGCTAAAACCTTAGAGGATGAGTTAACTGGCAAAACCAGAAATTCAAGCTCAATTACCTTAGTAACAACCCACCAAGCTCACATTGCCATCAAGCCTTCCCAAGAGGACCCGGGCTTGTTATATCGGATTCCAAGCCAACCCTCAATGGACGGCAATACCGTTGATGGTGATCTTGAGTTGAGTCAATTTACAAAAAACTCAGTCTTTACCGAGGCCGCGCTCACCTTTCTGGGCGGCACGATTCGTAGTCGGCTGTCTGCAATCACAGGGCAGTCATCATGAGCCTTCTTTCATCTTTTGATATTGGCGCCACTGGCCTTACTGCTCAAGCAATGCGCTTAAACGTAATCTCTTCAAATATAGCAAACGTAGAAAGCGTTTCAGGGCCTGACGGGCGCGCTTATCGAGCACGACAGGTGGTATTTAGCGCTACAGCTAATCCGAACTCCGTTGGTTCAGGCGTAGCGGTTACTGAAATTCGTGAAAGTACGCAACCATTTCGTAAAGAGTACAGACCGGGCCACCCTAAGGCAGATGCAGCAGGTTATGTAGAGATGCCCAACGTAAACCCTGTAGAAGAGATGGTCAATATGATTTCGGCTCAACGTTCCTATCAAATGAATATTGAAGCAATGAATGTGTCGCGGCAGTTGATGTTAAAGACATTGGATTTAGGTAGATAAAGTAAATCGAGGAAATTATGGCAACGACAGGATTAACGGGTCTACGGACCTATGACCCAGCAGCAGCAAGTAAGCAAAAGGATACCAATCCCAATACCGGGATGAGTGCGGCTGATCAGACCCAGAACTTTCTGAAACTGCTTATTGCACAAATTAAGAATCAAGACCCGATGAGCCCAATGGACGCATCGACCATGACTGCACAGATGTCACAACTCAATATGGTGAGCAGTATGGGAACCATGAACACCTCGATGCAGGCGATGTTGGCACAAATGCAAAGCGCGAATTTTATGAACCAAGCATCACTCATTGGGCATAGTCCGATGGTTGCTGGTAGTACGATTAATTTCGCTGGCGGAGAGGTCATGTTGGGCGCCAATCTTGCAAATCCATTACAAGGTGTTATGGCAACGATCAAAGATGCAAGCGGTAATGTTGTCGGTACGGCTGATCTGGGCAACCTCAATGGCGGTATGACTAATTTTATCTTTGATGGAGTCGATGCTAGTGGCGCAGCAATGCCCAATGGGATTTATCGAGTTGAGATTAGTGGCAAAAATAATGCAGGCACCAGTGAGAGTCCTACTGCTTATGTAGGATCGCCAGTGGCATCTGTATTGAAAGACGGGAGTTCTGGAGAAGCTATTTTAAAGCTAGCGGACGGCCGCACGATTAAAGCATCAGAAGTCAAGCAGTGGGTTAACTAAAAAATTATTTAGGAAAGAAGGATAGCAATATGGCACAGTATGGAATCGGCTTATCAGCCCTGAATGCATTCTCGGAGGCGATTGACGTCACCAGTAACAACATTGCAAACGGTCAAACCGTGGGCTACAAACAAGCTGATTTTGTTTTTGCTGATCAATTTTTTAAAGCTCAAAACCCGCAAAGTCGTGACCGTGCCGGTATGGGCACATCGCGAATGATAATTCGCCGAGCGAATACCTATGGCACTATTTCTGGAACTCAGAATCCGCTCGATCTGGCGATCGCTGGACAGGGCATGTTCATGTTGGCAAAACAAGTAGACGGAACTATCCCAACGGAGAATCCATCAAAATTTCAGTACACCCGAAATGGTCAGTTTGCAATTGATAACCAAAACCGAATTGTCAATGAGAATGGAATGTTTTTAGTTGGCTATGCAGCTGACGCTAGTGGAAATGTAATCGAAAGCACAAAATCAGTATTAAAAATGGATACCACGCCATTGGCTCAACAGGCAACCAAGGCTTCAACCATAGAAGTCAATTTAGATACTAGATCGAGTGTAATTACTGGGGGTATATTTGACCCAAAAAATCAAGCTAGTTATAGCCAAACAACGTCGCAGACAGTTTATGACGATAAGGGACAGTCGCATACTCTCTCGGTTTATTACAAAAAAGTAAATTCAGCAGATCTCATCCTATCCCAAGATACTTCAACAAATACTTTTAAATTCCAGCCAAAGCAAAACCTTGGAACACTTCTTAATGGCGAGCAGGTAAACACGATTGCATCAACTGCCGCCCCAGGAAGTGTGTCTGGGTTAGAGCAGACTTTAAACAACACCGTACTAACGTATGTAAGCGGTGGCACTGAAAGTATTACTGGATTAAAGTCCGTAACTATTAGTTCCGTAGGTTCTGGTTATCGGCCAGGAATCTATAAAAATGTTGCACTCATGGGTGGTTCTGGAACTGGCGCATTAGCAACAGTAACAATTGCATCAGATGGTACTCTAGGTTCAGTTGAGGTGACCAATAGTGGATCAGGCTATCTTGATTCAGAAGCGATTTCAGTAAGTACTGCAAGTATTGGTGGCACAGGGTCAGGTATTGGACTGACACTCGCAGCAACCCGTTTACCAGGTGCTCCGCCACCTGCATTTGTAAGTAATAAAAATGATGGTTACTCTGCACGTACAGAAACAAGTGCAGTAACTTTTAATGCCCTAGAAGCAAATAAAACTGTAAGCTTGGGAGGTTTAACCTTAACCGCTTCAATTGCGTTGAGCGCAAACCAGGTTGCGAGTGCATTTGCAAGCATTGCCAATGGCGCTAAGCCCGCTGATCTTGCCGGTTCGTATACCTTTACAGGAGTTTTAAAAGGGTTTAGCTCAAGTGCAGCCAATGGCCGTACAGTAACATTTACTCACGCAGCTAATGAAGTAAACACCCTCACGTTTGGAGCTCTTGCCGCCTACGATTTTGTCACGATTGGAGGCTTAAAGTTTACTGCTGGGGCTACACCTGTATCGGCTGCAGAACTTGCTAATGCTTATAAGAACTTAAGCAATGGTGCTACCACGCAGTCTGGGCGTACCGATCTTA
>Ga0255103_1000345_pt1 | contig 13619 bp, 13 predicted proteins | sample Law_Cont_RepB_0h_FD_188450 | JGI IMG/M metagenome (GOLD analysis project Ga0255103, IMG submission 188450) | Freshwater microbial communities from St. Lawrence River, New York, United States - Law_Cont_RepB_0h | ecosystem: Environmental > Aquatic > Freshwater > River | place: USA: New York...
CCGCGCTCAACCGAATTCCGGCCAGGTCTATTTCGGGGTCGCCTCGAGGAAGCCCTGGGAGCGCATCCATTCCCCCGCCGTCCGCGTCCAACCGTCGACGGGGTGGTTCGTCGCGCGGGTGCCGAACCCGTGGCCTCCTTTCGCGTAGACGTGGAGTTCGGCCGGCCGGTCGAGGCGCTTGTAGGCCAGGTAGAGTTCGCCGGCTTCGAGCGGGTTGTTTCCATCGTTGTGGGCGACGACGAAGAAGCACGGTGGCGCGTCCTTGGGGACGGCGAAACCCTCCCGGAACTTGGTCTTGTCTTCCTTGTCGAGGAAACCGCCGCCGTAGACGAAGAGCGTGAAGTCCGGACCGCGCGGGTCATCGACGCCGGGCTTCTGCGGGTAGGTGCGCGGGGCGCGGTCCCAGGAGGCGTGGCCGACGAGGTTCGCGCCGGCGGAGAAGCCGATGACGCCGACGCGCCGCGGGTCGACCTTCCATTCGCCGGCGCGGTGGCGGACGATGCCTAGCGCGCGCTGCATGTCCTGGACGGGGTATTGGTAAGGGACGGCCTCGTCCGATGTCGGGGTGCGGTAGCGCAGGAGCACGGCGGTGACGCCGAGCTGGTTCAGCCACGCGCACACGCCGGTGCCTTCGTTGTGCGTCGAGAGGAACCAGTAGCCGCCGCCGGGGCAGACGATGACCGCGGCGCCGTTGGGCTTTTCCGCGGGGTAGACCGCGATCGTCGGCTCGACGATGTGCGTCTCCCGTCCGGCGACGCTGCCCTTCGGTCCGATGCGTTTGAGCGTCGCCTCGGAGGGCGCGACACGCGGGCCGAGCTCGGCGGCGTCGAAGAGCTTGATCGGCGGGGGCGTTTCGGCGGCGCCGGCGGAAGTCGCCAAGGCGATAAGCATCAAGAGCAGCGAATTCACGGCTTTATTTGATGAGTTTAATCTTCGTGATGGCAGCATCGGCTTCGTCCGCCTGTGTGTCGGGAGTTGCTTCGATTCCAGATACCGTAATCGAGAGAAGCCTGTCTTCCCCAAGGGGAATTACATATACGATGTTCTTGGAGGTGACACCTTGTTGCAGGAATCGGCCGCGGTATCTGACTCGTTCCATCATGACGCCATTAGAACCTTTGATCTCTCTGCGTTCCGTCACCCTGAATTCATGGATGTTTTTCTCCATGAAGGCGATGCTGGCGTCAGTCGCTTCGGATAGCTTCATCTTCCGCGGCATGGGTTCCTCAATAAAGACAATGTTGCAGGCGAATCCTTGAACGGGTTTCGGGTGGAACAACACGTTTTCCTTGAGCCCCATATTCTCTCCTGGGACGTTTTTCCAGCCTGCCGGTATGGCTACGGAGTAACGATTGGTGGAGGAGGCGTAGCGAGCTTCGCCATTTTGGATGGCTGAAAGGGGGTATGAACTCGTTTCGGCGGCGGAGGCGGAAGTCGCCAAAGCCAGGAGAAGGAGCGTGATGGTGCGCATCGGAGTAAGGCTAGGACAGCACACCTAGGCAGATGTGCCAAACAAAGAAGCGGCCGAGGGGCCGCTTCTTAAGACCAATATGGCGAGACGCCTTAGGCGATGGCCTTGAGGTAGAGCTCGTTGGCCTTCTTCCAATCGACCACCTTCCAGAAGGCGTCGACGTAGTCCGGGCGACGGTTCTGGTACTTCAGGTAGTAGGCGTGCTCCCAGACATCGAGGCCGAGAATCGGCGCGCCGTTCACGTCGGCGACGCTCTTCATGAGCGGGCTGTCCTGGTTCGGGGTCGAGGTTACGGCGAGGGACTTGTCGGCCTTGACGACGAGCCAGGCCCAGCCGGAGCCGAAGCGGGTGGTCGCGGCCACCTTGAACTTGGCCTTCAGGCCGTTCTCGCCTTCGAGGCCGCCGAAGGCCTTGGCGATGGCTTCGCCGAGGGCGCCGACCGGTTCGCCGCCGCCGTTGGGCGAGAGGCTGTTCCAGAAAAAGGTGTGGTTGGCGTGGCCGCCGGCGTTGTTGCGGACCGCGGTGCGGATCGACTCGGGCACCTTGGAGAGGTCGGCGATCAGGGCGTCGACGTCGGTGCCGGCGGCGAAGCCGGGCTCCTTGGCGAGCGCGGCGTTTAGGTTCGTCACGTAGGCGTTGTGGTGCTTGCCGTGGTGGATCTCCATGGTCGCCTGGTCGATGTGCGGCTCGAGGGCGTTGTGGGCGTAGGGCAGGGGGGCGAGGGTATAGCTCATGGTTTGGGTGGAAGTGGGTTGGGCGGCGGCCAAGGGGCTGAGGGCGACCGCGGCGGCCGCGAGCGAGGTCTGCTTGAGGAAGTCGCGTCGGTCCATGCGGTGAACGATGACGAAACCTGGCCGGGGTCAAGCCGGGGCGGAGGAATCCCGGCCCCGCTTCAGGTTGAAGTAAGCTTGGAGGATCTCCTTGCAGGGCCCTTCGAGCACCCCGCCGACCGCGTTCACGCGGTGGTTGAGTTTCGGCAGCGAGTGGAGGGCGGTGGCCCCGCCTAAGCAGCCCATCTTGGGGTCGCCCCAGGCATAGACCACCCGGCCAAGGCGGCTCATGATGGTCGCCCCGGCGCACATCGGGCACGGCTCCTTGGTCACGTACAGCGTGCAGTCGTTCAGGCGCCAATCGCCGATCTTGCGGGCTGCCTGCGTGATCGCGAGCATCTCGGCATGGGCCGTCGGGTCGCCGGCGCGTTCGACCTCGTTATGGGCCGCCGCGATGATTTCGCCGCCCCGCTCGATGACCGCGCCGATGGGCACCTCGTCGATGCGCCAGGCATCCACGGCCAGATTGAAGGCGAGCGACATGTAGAACGTGTCATCCCGGACCAGCTGCGACGGGCGCAACTTGTCGAAGGGGCAGGTGAGCCCGGGGCGGGGGGTGGAAGCTTCGCCGTCCATCGGTGACAGCAGGACAGTCCAAGCCCGCCTTTTAGGCAAGCGGGGAGGGCGGGATACGGGGATTGACTCCCCCGTGGGTTAGGGCAGGACTCAAGGCCTACAAGGCATGGCTGAAGAACCCGTTATCGAACTCGAAGGCAAAATCCTGCAAGTGCTCCCTGGCACGATGTTCCGGATCGAGCTCCCCAATAAGCACGTCGTGCTGGGCCGCATCTCCGGCCGCCTCCGCAAGAACTTCATCCGTATCAACCCCGGTGACCGCGTGAAGGTCGAGATGATCCCCTCGGACCTCAGCCAGGCCTTGATCGTGTTCCGTCTACGCGATGCCGCCCCCCGGAGCTCGCCGCCGCCGCGTCGCCGCTGACCCTCTCGAACCCGGTACCCCCGGGTTTTTTCTTGCCAGTAATCCGCCCTAATCTATTAAACATTACTCAACTACTCATCATTAAACCCCATGGCTATCTATAACAGCGTCCTCGACACCATCGGCCACACCCCGCTCGTGCGTCTCAACAAGGTCACCGAAGGTCTCCAGGCCGAGGTCCTCGTTAAGCTCGAGTTCTTCAACCCGCTCTCGAGCGTGAAGGACCGCATCGGTCGCGCCATGATCGACGCCGCCGAGCGCGACGGTCGCCTCAAGCCGGGCGGAATCATCGTCGAGCCGACCTCCGGCAATACCGGCATCGCCCTCGCCTTCGTCGCCGCCGCCCGCGGTTACCGCTGCATCCTCACGATGCCCGAGACCATGTCAATCGAGCGCCGCGTGCTGCTCCGCCTCCTCGGCGCCGAAATCGTCCTGACCCCCGGCGCCAAGGGCATGCGCGGCGCCATCGAGCGCGCCTCGCAGATCCGCGACGAGCAGGGCGCGAACGCCTTCATGCCGATGCAGTTCGACAACCCGGCCAACCCCGAGGTGCACCGCCGCACCACCGCCGAGGAAATCTGGAAGGACACCGACGGCAAGGTCGACGCGATCGTCGCCGGCGTCGGCACTGGCGGCACCATCACCGGCATCGCCTCCGTCATCAAGAGCCGCAACGCCCACTTCAAGGCCATCGCCGTCGAGCCGTCCGCCTCGCCCGTCATCACCCAGACGATGAGTAAGCAGCCCGTGCAGCCCGCGCCCCATAAGATTCAGGGCATCGGCGCCGGCTTCGTCCCGAAGAACTGCGACCTCTCCCTGATCGACGAAGTCGTCCAGGTCTCCAACGACGACGCCTTCGCCACCGCGCAGGAAGTCTCCGTGCGCGAAGGCCTCGCGGTCGGCATCTCCTCGGGTGCCAATATCTGGGCCGCCCTCCAGCTCGCCAAGCGTCCGGAGTTCGCCGGCAAGCGCATCGTCACGATCGCCTGCTCGCCGAGCGAGCGCTACCTCTCGACCGCCCTGGCCGAGAAGGTTCGCGCCGAAGTCACCGCCCTCACCGCCTCGTAAGCGGCGGCTGCGTCCGGCCGAACTGGCCCGCGTTTCCCGACGCGGGCCTTTTTGTTGTCCCGAGGCGGTGGTAGCGTCGCGTGCCGCCCTCTGGCCTATTGCTTTCTCCTTGAAGCTTCCTCTCGGAGGGTGAACATTAGTTCATATGTTGGATGTGAATCAGTCAATCGGGTGTGAGGTCCGCCTCTGCCGTCCGCTCCCCCTCCTGGAGAGCCGGGCGATGGCGGGCTTCCCCTCGCCGGCCGACGACCACATGGAGCGGCGGCTCGACCTGAACGACCACCTGATCCGCAATCCGGTCTCGACCTTCTTCCTGCGCGTGGAGGGTGATTCCATGGCGGGGGCGGGCATCCTGTCAGGCGACCTGATCGTGGTCGACAAGGCGGCACCGGCGAGGCCGGGCGCCGTGGTCGTCGCCGAGCTGGAGGGCGAGTTCACGGTGAAGCGGCTCGAACGCGCGGCCGACGGCGCCTGGTGCCTGCGCGCCGACGGGCCCGGCTGGCCCAAGGGACCGTTGCCTTTCGCCGGTGAATTTCGAATCTGGGGCACCGTGGTGGCGGTGGTCCGTCGCTGCTGACCCGATGCTCCGCGCGCTCGCCGACTGCAATAACTTCTACGCCTCCTGCGAGCGCGTGCTGGACCCGTCGTTGCGCGACGTGCCAATCGTGGTGCTCTCGAACAACGACGGCTGCGTCATCGCGCGCTCCGCGGAGGCCAAGGCCCTCGGCATCGCCATGGGCGCGCCGTACTTCGAGGTGCGCCGCACCTGCGAGGCCCACGGCGTGCGCATCTTCTCGTCCAACTTCGCCGTCTACGGGGAGTTCTCGGAGCGCGTCATGGCGGCCCTGACGGAGCAGGCGCGCGACATCGAGGTCTACTCGGTCGACGAGGCCTTCCTCGGTTTCCCCGATATGCCGGAGACGGAAGCCCGCGCGCTGGGCCTGCGGATCAAGGAGGCCGTGCTCCGCGCCACCGGTATTCCGGTCTCGCTCGGCATGGGCGCCACCAAGGTCCTCTGCAAACTCGCCAACGAGCGCGCGAAGTCCGACCGCGCTTCCGGCGGCGTCCTCGTCGTCCCGTACGACGCCGCCGGTCGCGAAGAGTTCCTGCGGGGCGTCGACAGCGAGGACGTCTGGGGCGTCGGGCCTGGTCTCGCCGCGCGCCTGCGGGCGCACCGACTCGTCAGCGCCCTCGACCTCGCCCAGGCCGACCCCGCCTTCGTGCGCCGCGTCGCCGGGGTGGTCGGTGAACGCCTCGCCCTGGAACTCCGCGGCATCTCCTGTCATGACATCGTGGAGGATGCCGGCCCCCGCCAGAGCGTGATGGTGTCGCGTTCCTTCGGCCGGCCGGTCAGCGACGCTGCCGAGCTCGCGGAAGCCGTGGCCGCCCATGCCGCCCGCGGCGCGGAGAAGCTGCGGGAGGACGGTCTGGTCGCCGCGACCGTCGTGGTGATGCTGCGCACCAACCGGCATCGGCTCGATCAGGAGCAGTATTTCGCCGACGAGGCCGAGCCGCTCGACCCGCCGACGGACGACGCCCGCGCGATCTGCGCCGCGGCCGGCCGGGCGTTCGCCCGCATCCGCCGCGATGGCTACCTGTACAAGAAGGCGGGCGTGCTGCTGCAGGGCCTGTCCTCCGCGGCCGTCGTGCAGCCCGGCCTACCGGGCCTCGGTGCGCCGATCGACCCGCAGCGCGACCGCCTGATGAAGGCCGTCGACGCCCTCAACCACCGTCTCGGGCGCGACGCGGTGCGGCTCGCCAGCACCGGCTTCGAGCGCAAGTGGAAGGGGAAGTCGGAGCTGCAGTCGACGCCCTCCCTGACGGACCCGGAGCGCCTGCCCAAGGCGAAGGACGGGCCGAAGCCGCGGATCCGCTTCCACGACTAGTCCGCGATTGCGAAGCCGCCCGATTTGCTCCCCGCTGGAGGCTTTCCCGTGACCCTTTCGCCCGCCGTCGCCACCGCCTTGCCCCTTTTGTCCGCCTTCGGCTACGCCGTCGCGGCCATCATCCTCAAGCGCTCGACCGAAGGCGGCGCTGGTCCGTGGCGGATCGGTTTCGTGGTGAATATGACCATGGGTGCGCTCTTCCAGCTGTTCTGGTTGTTCGACGATGGGCAGGGCGGGCCGTTCACCGTGATCGCGGTGTTGCACGCCTTGATCGTGGGGGCCGTCTTTTTCGCCGGCCAGTACTTCACCTTCCTGGCGCTCAGCCGAGGCGATGTCTCCGTGGCGACGCCGGTGCTCGGCGCCAAAGTCCTGTTCGTCGCGTTCCTCGCTGTCTTGGTGCTGGGCGAGCCCCTCACTGCCTCGCTCTGGGTCGCCACGCTCATGACCTGCGTCGCGATGGCCTTGCTGGGCGGCGAATGGCGCGCCGACCGCGCGCGGATGCTCTCCAGCCTCCTCTACGGCGGCCTCGCCGCCGGTCTCTTCGCGACCTCGGACATCCTCACGCAGACGTGGGTCGGGGAACTGGGGATGACCCATTTCGCGCCGTTGGCGTTCGGCGCGATGCTGCTCTATTCGTGGCTGCTGGTGCCGAAGTTCTCCCAGCCGCTCCTCGCCTTGCCCCCGCGGGTGCTGCTCTGGACCTTGGCGGGTGGCGTCCTGCTTTGGCTGCAGTGCACCGGCATGGTCCTCGCCATCTCGCTGGCCCACGAGGTCACGCGGACCAATATCCTTTATAATACCCGCGGAATCTGGAGCGTCGCCCTGGTCTGGGTGGTCGGCCATTGGTTCGGCAACGCCGAGCGCTCGGTCGGGCCCGCCGTCATGACCCGCCGCCTACTCGGCGCGGCGATCCTGCTCGGGGCCGTCTTCCTCGTGCGGCGCTAGCCGGGGTGGCTTGGTAACTTTCGAGCCGGGGCGGTTTTTCATCCGAGGATAATCATGCGTACCCTCTTGCCGCTTGGGCTCCTGTCCGTGCTGGCCCCCCTGGGGTGCTCGGCGCCCACGCCCGCCCCCGGGACCTCGTCGGTCGGCGGTCAATCGCCGGCGAAAAATCCGCCCGTTTGGGTGACCCGGGCCGTCCCAGCGCCCGGGGTCACGCATCATGTCTTCGCCTGCCCTTCGACGAAAGGAAACGTCAGCTACCATCTCTACCGACCGGCCGCCTACGCCGACGAGACCCGCCGGTTTCCCGTCGTCTATTGGCTCCATGGGTCAGGTGGAGGCTTGCCCGGCATCCCGGTCGTCGTCCGACGTTTCGACGCGGCCATAGCGGCGGGTAAGTTGCCGCCGTGTCTGGTCGTCTTCGTGAACGGGCTGGAGATGGGCATGTATGTCGATTGGTCCGACGGCTCGGCGCCCGTCGAGTCGATGATCGTGCGCGACCTGCTGCCCCACGTGGACGCCGCCTATCGCACCGTCGCCAAGCGGGAGGGAAGGCTGCTCGATGGTTTCAGCATGGGCGGCTACGGGGCCGCCCGGCTGGGTTTCAAGTACCCCGAGCTCTTCCGCGCCGTCTCGATCGTCGGCGCCGGCCCCCTGCAGGCCGAACTCAAGAGCACGCCGCGGGCGAGTCGGCTCCAGGCGGAAGATTTGTTGAAGCGAGCCTATGGGGGAGCTCAGGCTGTCTTTCAGGAAGTGAGCCCGCGTAAGTTCGCCGAGCATAACGCCAAGAAGATCACGCAGGAATCGCTGGTCCGCATGGTCATCGGCGAGAAGGACGAGACCTTCGGCAATAATGAAGCCTTCCATCGGCACCTCGAAGCCCTCGGAATCCCGCACAGTTGGACCATCGTCCCCGGCGTCGGCCACGAGCCCGAAAGGGTTTTCGGGGCCCTGGGTGACGATAACTGGGAGTTCTATCGGAAGGCTTTCGCGATGCCAAAGGCGAAGTGAGGTCGGGGCGCGGATGATCTCGGGTGGGCGTGGCCGCCTCACCGCATCCGGCTTGCCCGGGGCGCTCGCCTCGTTAGAAAGAACCCACCCCATGAGCCCCTCCCGTCGTTCGTTCATCGCTTCCCTTGGCGGCGCCGCCGCCGGCCTCGCCCTCGCTCCCGCCTTGCGCGCGGCCGACGGCCCCGCTCCCCGTAAGCTGGGCATCGCGCTGTGCGGCCTCGGCGGGTACGCCAACGGCGAACTGTCGCCCGCTTTGCTCGAGACCAAGCACGTGAAACTCGTCGCGGTGATCACCGGTACGCGCGAGAAGGGCGTCAAGCTCGCGAAGCTCCATGGCTTCGACGAAGCCAACATCTACTCGTATGAGCAGTGGGACAAGGTCGCTGCCAATAAGGCGATCGACATCGTTTACGTGGTGACACCTCCCGGTATCCACGCCCAGAACGTCGTCGCGGCTTTCGGCGCCGGCAAGCACGTCATCTGCGAGAAGCCGATGGCTATTTCGGCTGCCGAGTGCGACACGATGATCGCGGCGGGCAAGCAGGCCGGCAAGCGCCTCGCGATCGGCTATCGCCTCCATTTCGATCCGTATCACCAGGAGCTCGTTCGCTTGGCCAAGACCCAGGAGTTTGGTCCGTTCATGAAAATCAAGACCGCCAACGGTTATACGCTGCGTCGCAAGTCTTGGCGCATTGAGAAGAAGCTCGCTGGTGGCGGGGCGCTGACGGATATGGGTATCTATTCGATTCACGCCTGCTGCATGGCGACCGATGCTAGTCCAATCGCCGTCACCGCCAAGGAACTGCCAAAGACGCAGCCAGATTTATTCATCGAGGTTGAACAGGCTTTGGAGTTTCGCCTCGAGTTCGCCAATGGCGCCGTGGCTGACGTCTGGTCGGGCTATGATGCCAACCGGGCGGAGCTTTATGCCGAGGGCGCCAAGGGCTGGTTCAAGGGCGAGCGACCGGTGTTCAGCTACCGCGGTCTGAACATCTCGACCTCGGCCAAGGGCAAACTGGACTTCGGTATCTTCCGGCAGCAGCAGCGCCACATGGACGGTGTGGCGGCGGCCTTCCGTGATAATCAGCCGGTCAGCTGTGATGGCGAACTCGGTCGTCGCGACATGGTCATCATTGACGGCGTCTACGAGTCGATCCGCACGGGCAAGAAGGTGGAGTTGAAGTATGGTTGAGGGAAGGGGCCAGGGCCAGGCTTGCGGTTCTGCGAATCATGCTCGGTGTTACTCGGGCTCTCCCTCCGGCCCACAGGCCAACGTTTCAACCGGTCAACGAACTGCCTACCAGGTCGGGGCTAGGTTGAGGAGTTCTCCGGAGGCCTTGGTCATGGCCGCGATGCGGGCTTCCTCGCCATTATTCACGCCTTCGGCGTGGATGAACGTAACGTCGGTGATGCCGATGAAGGCGAGGATCTTGCGTAGGTAGGGTTCCTGGAAATCGTAGTCCGTCCCGGCCACGAAGCCGCCGCGGGCGGTGATGACGAGGGCCTTCTTGTCGTGCAGCAAGGGTACCACGCCTTCCTCCGTTACCTTGAAGGTCATGTCGGCGCGCACGACCTGGTCGATCCAGGCCTTGAGGGATGCCGAGACGGTGAAGTTATGCATCGGCGACGCGATGAGCAACCGGTCGCACGCCAGCAACTCAGCCGTTAAGGCGTCGGAGTGATGCAGCACGCCCTTCATCGCGGGGTCGTGCTGGTCCGCCGGGGAAAAGGCCGCGCCCACCCAAGCGTCCGAGATGAAGGGTGGGGGGTGGTGGCCGACGTCGTGGTGGGTGACTTTGAGGTTGGGATGGGCCAGGCGCAGCGCGTTGATGAAACCGGCGGAAAGCTTGCGCGTCACCGAGCGAATCGTGCGGGGCGAGGCGTCGATGTGGAGGACCTTCATGCCTTCAAGGTAGTCTGGAGGTCGGAGATGTCAAAGGGCGGCGAGGGGTCTTCGCCCGGGGGCCGGCCATCCATGGCTGGTTGCGGGTCAATTCGTCCCCTTGGCCAGGAGGGTCTTGAGTTCGGCGACCGCCGGGGCGTAGGCCGGGTGCGTGGCGACGTTGATCAGTTCGCCCGGGTCTTTCTCGTGGTCGTAGAGCTCGATCCCGAGGCGACCTTCGTTCCATTCGGTGTAGCGGTAGCGCTCGGTGCGGACGGACCGGCCGACCTTGCGTTCCGGGGTGGCGTCCTTCTTCTTGCCGCCGGCGTTGATGGCGCCGAAATCGACCTGCGTGTAGGCGGCGTGAGCCCACGGGCGGTTTGGATCTTCGAGCAACGGCCGGAGGCTCTTGCCTTGGGTGCGCTTGTCGGGGTTGAGGCCGCAGAGGTCGGCCACGGTCGGGTAGAGGTCGACTAATTCGGCGACCCGCTTCGTGGCCTGACCATTGGCCTTGCTGCCGGGGTCGCGGATGATGAACGGCACGCGCGCGGAGTCCTCATAGAGCGAGCGCTTCTGCCAGAGACCATGTTCGCCCAGGTTATACCCGTGGTCGCTGATAAAGACCACGAGCGTGTTCCGGTCGAGGCCCTGTGCCTTCAGTTCCGCGAGCACGAGCCCGAACTGGGCGTCCATGAAGGTCGTCGAAGCCAGGTAGGCCTGCTTGGCCGTGCGTTGGGTATCCTCGGTCATCCCGTAGTTTGCCACGGCCGTGTTAGAAAGGGCCACTGGCGGCTTGGCGGCGCGGTCGGCGGCGGGGTCGGGGACAAGCTCGACCTTGTCCTTGGGGTAGGTCTGGAAATAGGGCTTCGGGGCTACGTAGGGGGTGTGCGGACGGAAAAAGCCGACGGCCAGGAAGAACGGCTTGGTATGCTTCTGCCGCAGGAAGGTGATCGCCTGCGCGGCGATCTTACCGTCGGTCTGTTCGGCGTCCGTGCCGTCGGCGGCGAGCCAACTCAGCGTGCCGCCGTAGTTGCCGGTGCCCACGAGCACCTGGCCCGCCTTGCCCTTGGCTTTGTCGGCGGGCGTGCCGGCGCCGACCCCGATGGAGAAGATCTTATCCTCGTCGTCGCAATCGCGGCCCCGGGGGTTCCAGACCTGTTCCCAGGACTGCGGGTCGTCGAGACCATTGGTGCCGATCTCCTTCGGGACGCCGTAATGGTAGAGCTTGCCGATCCGGGCGACCGAGTACCCGTGGTTCCTGAACAGCTGCGGCAGCGTCACCAGGTCCGGGATCGCCTTGCGGAATTCCTTGGCGTTGTCGTAGACACCGGTGGTGTCGGGGCGCAGTCCGGTCAGGAAGGACGTGCGGCTCGGGTTGCAGAGCGCGTATTGGCAATAAGCGCGGTCGAAGCGGACGCCGGTGCGGGCTAGGGCGTCGATGTTCGGGGTCAGCGCCGGGCCGCCATAAGCGCCCATCGCCGCGCGACAATCATCGGCCACCAGCAGCAGGACATTCTTGGGAGGCTCGGCGCCGAAGGCGGTCAGGCCGGCGAGGAGGCAGAGGGCGGCGGGGAGGCGCATACTCGAGGACTAGAGGATGGAGGGCCGGAGGACAAGAGGACACGACAAGGGCTGGAGGACACGACGAGGGCCGGAGGGCCGGAGGCACAGAGGCAGAAATGATGCCAACAAAGAGGCCGGGATCGGTTGCCCGACCCCGGCCCTAGCCCCAGCCCTAGCCCTGCGAAGCTTCGCTTACACTTCCCAGTCTTCGCCCTTACCCTGGATGATCTTGTCGACGGCGACGAGCACCAGATCGACGGCTTCTTCCTGGGAGGTCTTGTCGGTCTGGATATGGACCTCGGGAGACTCCGGGGTCTCGTACGGCGAGGAGATGCCGGTGAACTCGGCGATCTCGCCGCGGCGCGCCTTGGCGTAGAGCCCCTTCACGTCGCGGGATTCGCAGACGGCCAGCGGGGCGTCGACGAAGACCTCGATGAAGGGTTGGCTGGCGAGGGCGGCGCGGGCCTTGGCCCGGTCCGCGGCCAGCGGGGCGATCAGGGTGACGAGCGTGATGTGGCCCGAGCCGGCGAAGAGGCCGGCGACGGCGGAGGCGCGGCGGACGCTTTCGGCGCGGTCCGCGGCGGAGAAGCCGAGGTCGCGGTTGAGGCCGACGCGCAGGTCATCCCCGTCAACCCGCACGACCTTGCGGCCGGCGTCGAAGAGCCGGCGTTCGACGGCCTCGGCGATGGTGGACTTGCCGGAGCCGGAGAGGCCGGTGAACCAGATCACCGCGGGCGGGTGGCCGGCGCGGGCGGTGCGCTCGACGGCCGTGACCTTGCCGGAAGGGGCGTCGGACTTGGCGATCGAATCGAGGATGATGCCGCCGCCATGGATGCGGCCGCCTTCCTCCAGCGCGAAGCGACCGGTGATCGGGCACTCGTGGTGGAGGTCGTAGGCGACGTTGCGGGTGGCGCGCACCACGACCTCGCAGATCGAGTCGCGCGGCACGCTGTCGGCCTGGGTGGACTCGAGCGTGGAGGCGTCGGTCACCTGTTCGATCCGGGCGATCACCGCGTCGACGTTCTGCGTCAGGAGGCGGAGGCGGTAGGTCTTTTTCAGGGTCAGCGGTTCCTTGCCGAGCCAGAAGAGACGGGCGCGGAACTCGCGGCCGACGCGGGGTTGGTGCGCCGGGTGCGAGGCGACCTGGCCGCGCTCGACGAAGATCTGTTCGGAGAGCGTGACGCTGGCGGAGCCGCCCGTGCCGACGACCTCGCGGGACTCGGGTCCCGGCCAGTCCTCGAAGGTGCGGACCGTGCTGCGCCGTCCGCCGGGCTGGAAGATGAGCTCGTCGCCGGGGCGGATGGCGCCGGCTTCGACGCGACCGGCGATGATGCGGCGGTGGTCGAAGCGGTAGATGTCGGAGACCGGCAGGCGCAGGGGCAGGCCGGTGAGGTCGTCCTCGTGCGCGAAGGCGTCGAGGGCTTCGGTGACCGTGGGGCCCCGCCACCACGGCATCTGGGCGGCGCGCTCGACGACGTTGTCGCCGTGCTTGGCGGCGATCGGGATGAAGTGGACGGCGGTGAGGCCGAGGGTCTTGAGGAACGCCGAGTATTCCGCGACGATCTTCCGGTAGGTCTCCTCGGAGTGCCCGACGAGGTCCATCTTGTTCACCAGCACGACGAGCTGCTTGACGCCCAGGAGGGAGAGTAGGAAGGCGTGGCGGCGGGACTGGTCCATGACGCCTTCCTTGGCGTCGATGAGAAGGAGCGCGGCGGAGGCGCTGGCGGCGCCGGTCACCATATTCTTCAGGAACTCCTTGTGGCCTGGTGCGTCGATGATCGCGTAGGCGCGCTGCTTCGTGCGGAAGAAGATGCGGGTGGTGTCGATGGTGATGTTCTGCTCTTGCTCCTCGATGAGGGCGTCGAGCAGGAAGGCGTACTCGAATTCCATGCCTTCGATCGCGCAGTTCTTGCGGACCTGCTCGATCTTGCCGTTGGGCAGCGAGTCGGTGTCATGGAGGAGGCGTCCGACGAAGGTGGACTTGCCGTGGTCGACGTGGCCGACGACGACGACGTGCATCTTGCGG
>Ga0255103_1000347_pt1 | contig 13609 bp, 10 predicted proteins | sample Law_Cont_RepB_0h_FD_188450 | JGI IMG/M metagenome (GOLD analysis project Ga0255103, IMG submission 188450) | Freshwater microbial communities from St. Lawrence River, New York, United States - Law_Cont_RepB_0h | ecosystem: Environmental > Aquatic > Freshwater > River | place: USA: New York...
CCCCCATCGCCATTGACTGGAGCTACAACGTTCCGGGATTGGCCGCTGAACTCGAAGCTGCTGGAATCACCTACGAAACCAACTTCCCGAGCGACGGCGTGTACGGAGGCTTCTACGGCCAGGGTGTCATCAAGGACTCGCCACACCAGGCTTGCTCCAAGTTGTGGATGGAACACATCTTCAGCGATGAAGGCGCATTGGGCTACCTCGAAGGTGGCGCTGTCCCGGCTCGTATCGAAGCTTTGACTGCTGCTGGACTCGTGACCGAAGAAGTCAAGGCCAACTTGCCGCCAGACGAATTGGTTGCGCAGATCAGCTTCTTGACCCCTGCTCAGATTGCAGCTGCAAAAGCTGTTCTCGCCGAGCAGTGGGGTCCGATGGTGGCTGACGCCTGATTGTGGCGATAGTCAATATTCCTCCCTTGGGTGAAGAGGGGGCCGTCGCGCAAGCGACGGCCCCCTCGCACTTTTGGCGTACTCCAATCGACAACATCCGCAATAAGAAATCATTGGCTTGGTTCGGGCTGGTCCCGTTTTTTCTTTTCCTCATTCTCTTTCTCCTCATTCCCGCGATCAGTGTTTTCGCCCAAGCACTTCATGATGAAGACGGATCTTTTGGCTTCAGCGCAATGCGCGAAGCGATCTCTGGGCAAAACCTCGACGCCTTTATCTTCTCGCTGAAGTTCTCGGCAGGTGCGGCGTTCGTTGGAGTGGTTTTTGGCGGTTTCTTGGCCTACGCCGCAGCCACCGCAAAACGCCCCCGTTGGCTACGCAACATCGTCAGTTCATTCAGTGGAGTCGCTGCCAATATGGGCGGACTCCCACTCGCATTCGCGTTTCTTAGTCTTCTCGGACGCCAGGGACTTGGAACCAAAATTCTTAATGCTTTCGGCTGGGATCTTTATGCCGGTGACTTCAAACTTGGCGAAGTCTCAGGCCTGATCACTGTGTATTCGTATTTCAATATTCCTCTCATGGTTTTGGTCACGCTGCCAGCCATCGATGGATTGAAAACGTCTTGGAGAGAGGCTTGCGCCAATCTTGGCGGTAGCGCTTGGACTTATTGGCGCAGAGTCGGACTACCAATTCTTGCACCATCACTTCTTGGTGGATTCTTGTTGTTATTCGCCAACTCGTTCAGCGCCTATGCAACGGCTCGGCAACTAACCGACAACTCAAAGATCGTTCCACTCAGAATCAGTTTCTTCCTAGGAGGAGATATCTCGATTGGTGAAGATGCTGTTGGGTATTCACTTGCTGCTTGGATGATCATCTTGATGGGCCTGAGCATGGCCGCTTATTGGCTGCTTCGTCGACGCGCCGAACGTTGGAGTAACTCATGAGAGATTCTCGTTTCCAACGCACACTTGGGCGTCTGCTCCCGACACTTGTCTTAATCGCTAGCGCAATTTTCTTTGCGTTTCCTCTCCTTGCGATGGCACGATTTGCGTTTCAAAACCTGCAAGTCATTGACCTTGGTTGGAACAACCTCTTTGACAAATGGTCATTCACATCAGTCACCGCTTCATTCTCAGACGAATTTTTCTCTGAGGCTCTGACTCTCAGTTTGAAGTTGGCCATCGGTACTGCACTCTTCACGCTCGGGCTTTTGGTTCCTACTGCGGTATGGGTACATCTTCGATTACCGAAGGCTCGTGTTTTCGTTGAGTTCTTGACGATCCTGCCGTATGTCATTCCAGCGATTGCACTAGTCGCAGGAATTGTGGTTGTGAAACCTCACGCCCGTTGGTTCTTGAATAGTGACTACTCGTTGATTCCGTTCTACGTCGTACTTGCCTTGCCGTTTACTTATCGCAGTATTGATACTGGATTACGAGCCATTGATCTCAAGGTCTTAGTAGAAGCATCTCGAAGTCTTGGTTCGACCTGGATTGCCACCCTTTTCAGAGTGGTCATTCCAAATCTTCGTGCAGCAATTATCTCCAGCACTTTTCTCACTGTCGCCGTCGTACTGGGTGAGTACACAATTTCCGACGTCCTCTTAAAGCGCACGTTCCCCTCATTTATGGCGCAGTATCGGCAAAGCGACCCAAGAGGTGGCTACGCACTTGCGATCCTTGCATTGTTAGGCACCACGCTTCTCTTCGTCGCCATCGGCATTCTTTCTAAGTCTCGTAGTACTCGACCACAACAAGTTTCACGTTCCCAAGAAAATGAGATTCTCGTATGACCTCGCTCAGCTTTACCGGCATTCGAAAGACCTTCGGCACAACAGTCGCCCTTGAATCACTTGATCTTGCTTTACAACCAGGTGAGTTAGTCAGTCTCCTGGGACCATCGGGTTGCGGCAAAACAACTGCCTTACGTATCGCTGCCGGATTCGAAATTCCAGATACCGGAGTCGTATCGCTCGGAGAAAGCGTCATCACCGATACTCCGGCCCATCGACGAAACATGGGAATGGTTTTCCAGAGCTACAGCCTCTTCCCCAATCTCACCGTTGCACAAAACGTTGATTTTGGTTTACGAAATCGAAAAGTAGAAAAAGCAAAGCGCAACTCTCGAGTTGGCGAAATGCTCGAACTTGTTCAGTTGGGTGAACTTGGAAAGCGTTATCCTCACCAACTTTCTGGCGGGCAACAACAACGTGTTGCATTGGCTCGTGCATTAGCCGTTCAGCCCGAAGTACTGCTTCTTGATGAACCTCTTTCGGCTCTCGATGCCAAAGTTCGCTCAACCTTGCGGGATGAAATTCGTCGAATCCAATCTGAATTGAAAACGACCACACTTTTTGTTACCCATGATCAGGACGAAGCTCTCGCCATCAGCGACCGCATCGGTGTCATGTCAAATGGCCGCCTTGAACAGTTGGGCACCCCAGAAGATGTCTACTTGCGTCCTGCTTCACCATTCGTTGCGCGCTTTGTTGGTTCAATCAACGAGTTGCCAAACAGTAACGGGGTTGGAAAGATCTTGGTTCGCCCAGAAGACATCACTATCTCTGAGGACGAAAATGAGTTAACGATGCGCGGAACTGTCACGCGGGTCACCTTTCAAGGCCCGGTAACGATTATCTCGGTGCGCGTCGACATGAATGACCAACTCGTGAATGTCCACGCGGCAAGCGGCAGCATTCATGCTCAAGTTGGAGATCGTGTTTCACTTGACGTGACGCCAGGTCGCGGCATTATTGAAGCCGCTTAATTCTTACGAACTCAGCACAATCTGATCGTCGACTGCGTCAACAACAATCGCGCTGTCTTCGCCCACTTTTCCTTCAAGAATCAAGACCGAGGCTCGGTCGCCAATCTCGCGTTGAATGACACGCTTCAATGGTCGAGCTCCAAAGTCGGGGTCAAACCCAACTGCGGCCAGTAATGCCACGGCGGCTGGTGTGACCTCAAGAGTGATTCGACGTGCCAACAGGCGCTCACGAAGCTTTTCGAGTTGAATCATCACGATGTGCGCCAAGTCTTCTTGAGTCAAAGATCGGAAGCGAATGATCTCGTCAATGCGATTGATGAATTCGGGCTTGAAGAACATTTGTGGGTCACCAGGCAAGTTTGAAGTCATCACAATCACCACATTGGTGAAATCGACCGTACGTCCCTGACCATCGGTCAATCGCCCATCGTCGAGTACCTGTAACAAGATGTTGAAAACATCGGGGTGAGCCTTTTCAATCTCATCAAGCAACACCACGGTGTATGCACGACGACGCACTGCTTCGGTGAGCTGACCACCCTGGTCGTAACCCACATAACCCGGAGGAGCGCCAACTAAACGCGAAACTGAGTGTTTCTCCATGTACTCACCCATATCGATACGAACCATGGCGCGCTCGTCATCAAACAAGAATTCAGCGACAGCACGCGCCAACTCGGTTTTACCCACACCAGTTGGTCCCAAGAACAAGAACGAACCAATTGGTCGATTGGGATCAGACAATCCCGCCCGGCTGCGACGAATCGCATTTGATACGGCAGTGACCGCCTGATCTTGACCAATGACCCGCTGATGCAAGAGGGCTTCAAGATGAACCAACTTGGCCATTTCGCCTTCAAGAAGTCGCGTGACGGGCACACCGGTTGACTTGCTCACTACTTCGGCGATGTCTTCGGCGTCAACTTCTTCTTTGAGCATCCGATTGCCTGTTTGCAACACATCTAAGTGACCCGTTGCTTCGGAGATTCGGCGTTCGATCTCGGGGATTCGTCCGTAGCTAATCTCGGACTTCTTTTGCAGATCGGTTTCGTATTCGACACTGATCTTGAGTTGTTCGAGCTCTTCCTTCAGATTTCGAATAGCACCGATCGCATCCTTTTCTTGCTGCCAGTGTTCGCGCATAACGCCTGCATCGTTCTTCAATAGCAACAATTCATCGTCAATTGTTGCGAGACGATCACGTGAAGCTAGATCGGTTTCTTTTGCTAACGCCAACTTTTCAATCTCGAGTTGCATAATGCGACGTTCAACGACATCAATCTCGGTCGGTAGCGAGTCAATTTCAATGCGCAACTTGCTCGCGGCTTCATCAACAAGATCAATAGCCTTATCGGGCAAGAAGCGACTCGTGATGTAACGATCGGACAAAACTGCCGCACTCACCAGAGCCGAGTCTTGGATGCGCACACCGTGGTGTACTTCGTAACGTTCTTTCAGACCGCGCAAAATAGCGATGGTGTCTTCAACGGTGGGTTCACCGACATAGACCTGTTGAAAACGACGTTCAAGGGCCGGATCTTTTTCAACGTACTTACGATATTCATCAAGAGTGGTGGCACCGATCATGCGCAACTCACCACGCGCCAACATGGGCTTAATCATGTTGCCAGCGTCCATGGCACCTTCGGCGCCGCCAGCACCCACAATGGTGTGGAGTTCGTCAACGAAGGTAATCACTTCACCAGCAGCGTCGGTGATTTCTTTGAGTACTGCTTTGAGGCGTTCTTCGAATTCGCCTCGATATTTTGTGCCAGCTACCAAGCTGGCAATATCAAGTGAAATCAAACGCTTGTTCTTTAAACCTTCGGGCACATCACCTTCGGCGATACGTCGTGCTAAACCTTCGACAATGGCAGTCTTACCAACACCTGGTTCACCGATAAGAACTGGATTGTTCTTCGTACGACGGCTCAATACTTGAATCACTCGGCGAATTTCATCATCGCGACCGATGACCGGATCAATCTTTCCGTCACGCGCACGCTTGGTCAGATCTTGTCCATACTTCTCGAGCGCTTGAAAATTCTCTTCAGGGTTCTGTGTCGTTATCCGATGGCTTCCGCGTACATCGCGTAACGCTTGCATCAGTTCTTCGCTACCAATACCCAAACGACTATTCATCGCAAGCAATAAGTGCTCAACCGACAAGTAATCGTCCTTGAAATCTTTTTGGTACTTCTCAGCGTTTTCAAAGACGTTACTGAGTTCACGATTCATCCGAGGTTCGTCGCCACCGTAGGCCTTGGGTAATTTTGAAACTTTTTCGTCGGCAGCATTTCGTACCATCAATGGTGCTTGTCCGAGTTTTGATAAAACTGCAGGAATAATGGTGTCGTCTTGACGCGCGATAGCCGCCATCAAGTGATCGGGTGTCAACTCGGGATTCGATAAAGCCTTGGCTTGATCGACGGCTGATGCAACAGCCTCTTGAGTTTTGAGTGTCCAATTTTTCGGGTTCAGAGCCATGTCAGTTTCCTCTTCAACTACCTGATTGTGAGACCACTGTTTGCAACCAATGAACCGCCGGCGCAGTCAATTCGGTGGTCTGTTTGTAATCGCGTACATCGTCAGGCAGGTTGCTGAGGGCATCGGCGAGTCGGGCGGCATCTTCGGGTCGATTCACGAGATGCGAGAGAGGTCGTACATACGACCGAATGGTGAACAACACACAATTTGTTTTTGGAAAGCGCCGAATCGTTTCACGTTCGACTCGCAAGAACAAGCGATCACCTGTTGTCGGGTCTCCGAGTGCTGGTAATGCGGGAGACTCTGGTGCCGTACCATCAACAGCTTGATACAGCTCTCCGGTATTGAGGACCGCCCAACCTGTTCGCCAGAAAGACTTTTGGGGTGAGAGTCGTTGGAAAAATGAATCAATCGGATCTTCTAATTGCTCATTCAGGCGATCAACCGGAGCGTGAACTTGGCTCATGGTCAGACCCAACTTTGAATTGAGGTCCCAGCGATTGGGGAAACAAACGCTGCCGCCGCCAAAAACCAAACGGCCATCACGTTCAACAAGCAAAGCAAAATCTTCCTGGACAAGTCGAGCGCAAGTCACTAATGGATGTTCGGCCCACTCACCATTGCTATTGGGCTCAACGGGAAAGCGTTCATGACGATGGTGATTCACAATGTCGCGACCCTCTCGAGCAAACCAATCTGATCGAGTTGTCGCTAGATGATCAATCAATTCAATCATGACTTCTGCGGCCTCGTCTTCGGTATTTGCTTGAAAAGCATTTGCCGTAGAGAAGTTGTGAGTGAACACCGATTTCTTGGTATCCATTTCGTGGTCGTAGTCATCGCCGATTTCGATCCAGTTTGCAAGATCTAAAGGTCGAAGCCCGAGCCTCCAACGAAATGCTCCAGCAAGATAGGGCTGATAATCACGTTGAGTTTTCATCAATCACCTCACTCAATCTCGTCGCAACACCGAATCAATATGACCAAAGACCGTGACTGCCTGGCGTAAAGGCACAATGTTCGCCTGTGATGTCGTATTTGCCGGCCTCCCCTGAACAGCACTGATCGCTTGTGTCGCAAGCAACCGCAACTGATCAACCTCATTACGCAGGCGAATTACTTCGGCTTCGAGGTACATCACACGACGAATACCTTCAACATTCATACCTTCGGCAGTGAGTTCGGCAATTCGTCGTAGGCGCGCAATATCTAATTCGCTGTAGCGACGATTTCCGCCTTGGGTGCGAACTGGATGCAAGAGGCCACGTCGTTCGTAGATTCGCAGCGTCTGCGGATGCATCCCGGCGCGTTGTGCAGCAACGGAAATAACATAGATGGCGTTTTCATTAGTTTGTTGACTCATGAATGCCTCCCTAGCTGTTGTGTGAACTCTCTCGTGGATTTTCGTTAGACACCAATGCCAAAGCTTCGATGGCATGTCGTTCGTCGTCGCTCAATTCGGTAGGGACGACAACGTTGACCGTGACGATGAGATCACCATGATGCTTTGTCGTTTCAATACCGCGTCCCTTGACACGGTGACGACTACCGCTTTGGGTACCCGCTTTGATGCGTAACGTCACCTTGTCACCACTTAGTGTCGGCACTTCAATGTTGGCGCCGAGTGCCGCTTCAGCAAATGTGACTGGCACATTGACCGTGAGATTGTCGCCATCACGTCCAAATATTGCGCTCTTACCCACCCGACAGATGATGAAGAGATCGCCGTTTGGGCCACCATTGCGGCCAGGTGTTCCTTTGCTGGGCAATCGTATGCGTGAACCATCAGAGACTCCGGCTGGTACTCGCACCTTGACTTCACGATTTCGCTTTTCAATTCCGCTTCCGCGGCATGCGCCGCAAGGTGTTTCCACAATGCTTCCGGCACCGCCACATCCGGGGCATGGTGAAGCAAAAGAAAACAACCCTTGATTGTCATCGACTTGGCCGCGGCCACCACATCGAGAACATGTCTTGCGATCTGTTCCGGGGCGAGCACCCGAGCCGATGCACGTGTCGCATCGCGCATCACTGGTGAGATACACACTTGTGGTCACACCCAGAACTGCATCATTGAAATCAAGTGTGAGCGCCGCTTCAAGATCGGAACCACGACGCGGACCGACTCCGCTACTCGCACCGCCACGCGCTCGACCACCTGAAAACATGCGAAACATGTCTTCGAATGAACCAGAATCGCCCCCGGTAGTGAAGCGCATGTTTCCCATGCCTCCACCGCCCATAGGTCCGAGTCGACGAACCTCGTCATATTCGCGACGTTTGGTTTCGTCGCTGAGTACGTCATAAGCGGTCGAGATTTCTTTGAAGCGTTCTTCGGCGGCATCGTCTCCTGGTTTTGCATCAGGATGATTCTCACGAGCCAATTTGCGATAAGCCTTGGTGATTTCTTTCGCTTCAGCAGTTTGAGCCACGCCCAGCAACGCGTAGTAATCCTTTTCATACCATTCACGTTGTGCTGCCATGACTCACCCCCTCGCTGTGTCTTTAATCGTTATGTAACTAGCCGCGGACTTTGACCATGGCGGGACGCAATACGCGACCCTTCCAGGTGTACCCAGTTCGCAAAACATCGGTGACGACAGTGTTGCCATTGCCGTCACCTTCACCTTCTTCGTGGATGACCGCGTCAGCTTGAGCTGGATTGAAGGTTTGACCGTTGAGGTCAAGTGCTTCGAGTCCCTGCTTCTTCAACTCTGTCAACAAGAGATTGAACAGTGGTTCGACTTCTGCCGGATGGGCAACGAAAGCTGCTTCACATGCATCGAGTACTGGCAACAACGATTCAGCAATGCGACCCGTGGCCCTATTGATGTCATCGGCAGTTTGCGAGGCAACACGCTTGCGATAATTCTCGAATTCGGCCTGAAGTCGTTGCGCCATCTCACGGAACGAATCTCGTTCAATGAGAAGTGCTTCAACATCATGTTCAATGGTGGCTGCAGCCCCATCGACTGCAACACCATCTTCGGTTTCGGTTGTTGGTTCACCAACAACATCACCATTGTCGTTCGTCATGGCAGAACTCAGGCGTCGCCGTCGACGATTTCAGCGTCAACGATTTCGTCGTCATTGGTGCCGCCAGCATTCTGACCCGAAGCTGAAGTTCCAGCAGCATTCGAATCGCGAGCTGCTGTCTCGTACAACTTCTGACTGAAAGCCTGGCTCGCCGACATCAATGCATCAGTTGCTGCCTTGATGAGAGCATTGTCATTACCTTCTAGAGCAATCTTCAATGCTGCGAGCGGTTCTTCAACAGCGGCTTTTTCTTCGGCAGTGACTTTGTCACCTTGCTCACGCAAAACTTTTTCGGTCTGATACACCAACGAGTCGGCGTTGTTACGAATTTCGGCTTCTTCACGACGCTGACGATCTTCCTCAGCGTGAGCTTCGGCGTCTTTCACCATTTGATTGATGTCATCCTTAGACAAAGTCGACTGGCCACTGATGGTCATTGACTGTTCTTTATTGGTCGCACGGTCTTTGGCACTGACATGCACGATGCCGTTGGCATCAATATCGAATGTCACTTCAATCTGCGGAACACCACGCGGTGCCGGCGGTAAATCAACCAACTGGAACTTGCCAAGCGTCTTGTTAAACGAAGCCATTTCCCGCTCACCCTGGATCACGTGAATCTCAACTGATGGCTGCATATCTTCAGCGGTCGTGAATACTTCGGTGCGCTTGGTTGGGATAGTGGTGTTGCGTTCGATGAGCTTGGTCATTACGCCACCCTTGGTTTCGATACCGAGTGACAACGGAGTGACGTCAAGCAACAACACATCTTTGACATCGCCCTTCAACACGCCAGCTTGAACAGCTGCACCGATAGCCACGACTTCGTCGGGGTTCACGGTCTTGTTGAGTTCTTTACCGGTGAGAGACATCACGAGGTCTTGCACTGCAGGCATACGAGTTGATCCACCCACCATGATCACGTGGTGAATCTGACCCTTGGTGAGACCAGCATCTTTAATCGCCTGTTCGAAAGGAATACGGCAACGCTCGATGAGATCGGCAGTCATATCTTGAAACTTTGCGCGCGTGAGTGTTTCATCAAGGTGCAACGGACCTTCGGGGGTTGCGGTAATGAACGGCAAGTTGATCTGTGTTTGCTGAACTTGGCTCAGTTCGATCTTGGCTTTTTCAGCTGCTTCCTTCAATCGCTGTGTAGCCATACGGTCATTGGCAAGATCGACACCGTGTGCAGACTTGAACTGATTGACCAACCAATCAATGACACGCTGATCCCAGTCGTCTCCACCAAGAACGGTGTCACCGTGGGTGCTCTTCACTTCGAAGACACCGTCACCAATTTCGAGAACCGAAACGTCAAAGGTTCCGCCGCCGAGGTCGAACACCAAAATGGTTTCGTCTTCATCGCCCTTGTCGAGACCGTAGGCCAACGCGGCCGCAGTCGGTTCGTTGATGATGCGGAGAACTTCAAGACCGGCAATCTGACCGGCTTCTTTGGTGGCTGTCCGTTGTGCGTCATCAAAGTATGCGGGAACGGTAATGACAGCCTGGGTCACGGTGTCGCCCAAATACGCCTCGGCGTCACGCTTGAGCTTCATCAAGGTGCGAGCACTGATTTCTTGAGGCGAGTACTGCTTGCCGTCAATGTCTTCGCTGCGCCAATTAGTGCCCATGTGGCGCTTGACGGAACGGAAGGTGCGATCAGGGTTGGTGATGGCCTGTCGTTTGGCCACTTCGCCGACAAGAACTTCGCCAGCCTTCGAAAAGGCCACGACCGAAGGAGTCGTGCGGGAACCTTCGGAGTTGGGAATAACTACTGGCTCGCCTGCTTCAAGAACTGAAACGACGGAGTTGGTGGTGCCGAGGTCGATACCGACTGCCTTTGCCATGATGTGTGCCTTTCAATATGTCTTTATGGGGAATGTCTTTATGGGGAATGTCTTTGTGGGGAGTAAACGACGAATCTTGCGTCGCCTCATGTCAAGATAGCCATCAATATGTCGGGTCGCAACTCGTGAGGTGCAAATGTTGAGTCGTAGTGACTCAAGTCTTTAGGGTGACTCAAGTCCTTTGGACAAAACCTCACCCACAGCGAATGTGGCACAATAACGAGATGAGCGCTCATGATCTAGTGATCCGCAATGCGTCCCTCGTCGATGGCACTGGTGCACCTGCCCGTATGGCCGACGTTGCGGTCAGCAACGGGGTCATCACCGAAGTCGGTCCCCGCCTGGTCGGTACAGGCAGCCGTGAAATTGATGCCGACGGACTAACCGTGACCCCAGGATTCGTCGATATCCATACCCACTTCGACGGGCAAGCCACATGGGACCCCATTTTGGCCCCATCAAGTATTCATGGAGTCACCTCGGTCGTGATGGGTAACTGTGGCGTCGGATTCGCCCCCGCCCGACCGACTCCCGATCAGCACGCCTGGCTCATCGGCATGCTCGAAGGTGTTGAAGACATTCCAGGTACCGCCTTAGCCGAGGGCTTGGCATGGGATTGGGAAACCTTCCCCGACTACATGAATGCACTTGATCGTCGCGAGTACGCAATCGACGTTGCCACGCAGGTTGCTCATGCGCCGTTGCGCGCGTACGTCATGGGTGAACGCGGAGCAGACCCGCTTGAGGCACCAACTGTCGATGAGCTAGCACGCATGGCTCTCATGGTCCGCGAGGGTATGCAAGCTGGTGCACTTGGCTTCACAACAAGTCGCACCTATGTCCATCGCACTAAGGCAGGTGCACCACTCGGCACTCGTTTTTCATCAGCCGATGAACTCTTGGCTTTATGTACAGCAATGGCCGAAACCGGCAGCGGAGTTGTACAGCTCATCTCTGACGCATATCTTTCCGACGACACCGATTTTGCTCATGAAGAAATGAAACTGATGGCAGCCATGGCGCGAGCTACTGGACGTCCACTCAGCATGACTGTGCAACAACCCGAGCCACTCCCCGATCGTTGGCGTGAAGTAGGTGCATGGGTTGACCAAGGTGTTTCGCAAGGACTACCGCTATCTACACAAGTTGCAGTGCGTCCGATTGGTGTATTGCAGGGGCTTACGGCCACAGTTAATCCGTTGTTGCCATGCCCGAGCTTTGTCGAGATTGCTGGTCGGCCGTTACCCGAAATCATTGTGGCATTGCGCGATCCCGAACGTCAGGCGCGCATTGTTGCTGAACATGCCGTCGCACTCGCACGCATTGAAGGAATGGCCGGCGAAATGTTCGGTGGCTTCCACAAGTTGTACCCCATGGAAAATCCAGTCAACTACGAACCAGCGCCCGAAGATTCGGTTGCAGCACGCGCCGCTGCGCAAGGTCGTGGAGTTGTTGAGTTCGTCATCGATTTGCTGATTGAAGAAGACGGCAATCGTTTGTTGTACATGCCATTGTTCAACTTCGCTCACGGAAATCTTGACGATGTACGCGAAATGTTGCTCCGGAAGAACGCTGTCATCGGTCTCAGTGATGCCGGCGCACATTGTGGCGCGATCAGTGATGGAAGTGCAACCACGACCGCACTTGCTTTGTGGTCAAAAGATCGTAGGCGTGGCGAGAAGTTGCCGCTTGAATTTATGGTCAACCACATCACACAACGAACTGCTCACCATGTTGGGCTGTTAGACCGTGGTGTGATTGCTCCTGGCTACAAGGCCGACATCAACGTGATTGATATGTCTGTACTCGGAACACCGCCACCGCGCATCGTTCATGACTTACCAGCTGGTGGCCGTCGACTCATGCAGACTGCCACGGGGTATCGCTACACCATCAAGAATGGAATCGTTTCCTTTGTTGATGGCCAACATACTGGTGCGCTCAACGGATCGTTGATCCGTGGCGCACAATCGCGCCGCTAGTCAATCAGCGTTTCACCAGCGCGCACTTGGCGGGCATACGCACCGTCTCGCGCCATCAATTCATCATGCGACCCTTGTTCAACTATGCGTCCATCATTGATCACAACAATGCGCGACGCATCACGAATTGTTGACAAACGGTGCGCAATCACGATGGCGGTTCGACCCTTGAGTGCTTCATCGAGAGCTTCTTGTACAAGTGCTTCGTTTTCGTTGTCTAAATGGCTCGTTGCTTCGTCAAGAATCATCATTGCGGGGTCCTTTAGGAGCAGACGCGCAATTGCCAAGCGCTGCTTTTCTCCGCCCGACATGCGATATCCACGATCGCCAACAATGGTTGCGAGGCCATCGGGTAATGCCGCGATGGTGTCATAGATTCGAGCAGCACGACAGGCTTCTTCAATTTCTTCAATCGTCGCATCGGGCTTGGCGTAACGCAAGTTTGATTCCATGCTCTCATGAAACAAATGCGGGTCCTGTGAAACAACACCGATTGCCGAACGCAATGAAGTTCCTGTTAAGTCACGAACATCATGACCATCAATTTTCAACGATCCACCTGTCACGTCATACAAACGTGGCAACAACGAAGCAAGAGTGCTCTTTCCCGAACCCGACGATCCAACAATCGCAATCGTTTCACCAGGTTCAATAACTAGCGAGATGTCGTGCAAGACATCAACATCGGGGTCGCCCGATGGAGCACCTGGCATTTCTAGCGACGGTACTGAAACTTCGCGAGCCGGTGGATAACGGAAAGTCACATGATCAAATTCGATACGGCCACGCGGGTTCACCAGATCAATCGCGCCGGGCTTATCAACAATTGAAACTGGTGCGTCTAGAACTTCAAAGACACGATCAAAACTGACAAATGATGTCAGTAGATCAACGCGAGCATTCGTGAGTCCGGTCAACGGTTGGTATACCCGACCAACCAATGTTGCCAAGGCCACCAAAGTTCCATCCGAAATATCTCCAGAGACAACTAGTTGAGCGCCGATTCCGTAAATCGCTACTGCACCAAGTGCGCCGACTAAACCAAGTGCAACAAAAAACACTCGACCGTAAAGCGCCGAAAGAATTCCGA